>ERZ772967.70-NODE-70-length-82747-cov-9.897064_pt1 | contig 82747 bp, 71 predicted proteins | sample MGYA00511677_ERZ772967 | MGnify/ENA primary metagenome ERZ772967 (study PRJEB29015, sample SAMEA2737931) | human oral metagenome | biome: human oral; feature: human-associated habitat; material: dental | place: China | collected 2146 ...
GACAGGTCTTGTGTTCGACGTGATGAACGAATTCATCACGGTAGTGCTTGATGAAGCCCCGTACCGGCATGGCGGCGGCATCGCCCAGCGCGCAGATGGTGCGCCCCTGGATGTTGCCTGCCACGCGATCGAGCTCGTCGATGTCCTCCGGACGGCCCTGGCCGTGCTCGAGGCGGTGCACCAGGCGGTACAGCCAGCCGGTGCCCTCGCGACACGGTGTGCACTGGCCGCAGCTCTCGTGCGCGTAGAAATACGACAGGCGCTCGAGGCTGCGCACCGGGCAGCGGGTCTCGTCCATGACGATGACGGCCCCCGAACCCAGCATGGAGCCGGCCTTGGCGATGGCGTCGTAGTCCATGGTGAGGTCCATCATCATGTGGCCGGGGATGACCGGCGCCGACGAGCCCCCCGGGATGACCATCTTGAGCTTGCGGCCATAGCGCACGCCACCGGCCAGCTCCAGCAGTTTGGCAAAGGGCGTGCCCAGCGGGATCTCGTAGTTGCCGGGGCGCTCGACATCACCACCGATGGAGAAGATCTTGGTGCCGCCGTTGTTGGGCTTGCCTGCCTCCAGGAAGGCTTGGCCGCCGTTGCGGATGATCCAGGGCACGGCCGAGAAGGTCTCGGTGTTGTTGATGGTGGTGGGCTTGCCGTACAGGCCGAAGCTGGCCGGGAACGGCGGCTTGAAGCGCGGCTGGCCCTTCTTGCCCTCCAGCGATTCGAGCAGGGCCGTTTCTTCGCCGCAGATGTAGGCGCCGAAGCCGTGGTGGGCATTGAGGTTGAACGAGAAGTCCGTGCCCAGGATGCGCTCGCCCATGTAGCCTGCCGCCCTCGCCTGCGCCAGCGCCTCCTGGAAGCGCTCGTAGATGCGGAAGATCTCGCCGTGGATGTAGTTGTAGCCCGCCGAGATGCCCATCGCATAGGCGGCGATGGTCATGCCCTCGATGACGATGTGCGGGTTGTAGCGCAGGATGTCGCGGTCCTTGAAAGTGCCGGGCTCGCCTTCGTCGGAATTGCAGACCAGATATTTCTGGCCCGGGAACTGGCGCGGCATGAAGCTCCATTTGAGCCCCGTGGGAAAGCCCGCCCCGCCCCGGCCGCGCAGGCCGGAAGCCTTGACCTCGGCGATGACCTCTTCCGGGGTCATGGGCGGCTTGCCGTCGGCCCCCAGCAGGATGCGTTTGAGTGCCTGATAGCCACCGCGGGCCTCGTATTTCTCGATGCTCCAGTCGTCGGCAGACGTGAGACCCGCGAAGATCTGCGGGTTGATGTGACGGCCGTGGAAGCAGGTTTCCTGCACGCGGGCGTCGATCTGCAGATTGCGATCCATCAGTGACGCTCCCGGGCTTTCAGTTCCTCGATCAGCGCGTCGAGTTTCGCGTTGTCCATGAAGCTCTCGACCCGCTTGTCGTTGATCAGGCAGATCGGCGCATCGGCGCACGAACCGAGGCATTCGGTTTCGATGAGCGTGAAGCGGCCGTCGGGGGTGGTTTCGCCATAGTCGATGCCCAGCTTCTGCTTCAGGTACTCGCCGGCCTTGTCCCCCTCGCGCAGCGCGCAGGGCAGACAGGTGCAGACACCGATCTTCCAGGTGCCCACTTCCTTCGTGTTGTACATGTTGTAGAAGGTGGCCACCTCGTACACCGCAATGGGGGGCATGGACAGGTAGCTGGCCACGTCCTCGATGACCTGCGGCGAGATCCAGCCCACCTCGTCCTGGGCGATGGTCAGTGACGCCATCACGGCCGACTGCTTCTGGTCGGGCGGATACTTGGCGATTTCGCGGTCGATGAGCTGATAGGCCTGCGCCGAGAGCAGGCGCTTGACCGGCACGGCCTGGGTTGCGGTAGTCATCGGTCGATTTCTCCGAAAACGACGTCCTGGGTACCGATGAGGGTCACCACGTCGGCCAGCATGTGACCGCGGGCCATCTCGTCGAGCGCCTGCAGGTGCACGAAGCCGGGCGGGCGGATCTTCATGCGGTAGGGTTTGTTGGCGCCGTCGGACACCAGATAGATGCCGAACTCGCCCTTGGGATGCTCCACCGCCGCATAGACTTCGGACTCGGGCACGTGCATGCCCTCGGTGAAGTACTTGAAGTGGTGGATCAACTCTTCCATGTTGGACTTCATGGCCACACGGCTGGGCGGAGCCACCTTGTAGTCGTTGACCATGATGGGGCCCGGGTTCTTGCGCAGCCAGGCCACACACTGCTGGATGATCCGGTTGCTCTGGCGCATCTCGGCCATGCGCACCAGATAGCGGTCGTAGGAATCGCCATTGACACCGACCGGAATGTCGAAATCCATTTTGTCGTAGACGGCGTAGGGCTGGTGCTTGCGCAGATCCCAGACCACCCCGGAGCCGCGCAGCATCGGGCCGGTCAGACCCAGCGCCTTGGCGCGCTCGGGATCGACCACACCGATGCCCACCAGACGCTGCTTCCAGATCCGGTTGTCGGTGAGCAGGGTTTCGTACTCGTCCACGCAGGAGGGAAAGACGTTGGTGAACGACTCGATGAAGTCGAGCAGCGAGCCCTCGCGGTCGAGGTTGAGCGCCCTCGCCTTGCTCTCGGACAGGCCGCCCTTCGCAGCCTTGTAGCGCGGCATGGTGCCGGGCAGGTCACCGTCGAGCCCGCCGGGACGATAGTAGGCCGCGTGCATCCGGGCGCCGGAGACCGCCTCGTAACAGTCGAACAGCGCCTCGCGCTCGCGGAAGGCGTAGAGCATGACGGCCATGGCGCCCACGTCCAGCCCGTGCGCACCGATCCACATCAGGTGGTTCAGCAGGCGGGTGATCTCGTCGAACATCACGCGGATGTACTGCGCGCGGATGGGTACCTCGATGCCGCACATCTTCTCGACGGCCAGCACATAGGCGTGCTCGTTGCACATCATCGACACGTAGTCGAGACGGTCCATGTAGGGCAGCGTCTGCAGGTAGGTGCGGGTTTCGGCCAGCTTCTCGGTGGCCCGGTGCAGAAGCCCGATGTGCGGGTCGGCACGCTGCACGACCTCGCCGTCCATTTCGAGCACCAGGCGCAGCACGCCGTGGGCGGCCGGGTGCTGCGGCCCGAAGTTCAGGGTGTAGTTCTTGATTTCGGCCATGTTCGCCTCACTGCTCGTTGCGCTCGATACCTTCCGCGTAATGGGCTTCGCGGACGATGCGTGGCACGTTCTCGCGCGGTTCGATGGTGACGGGCTGGTAGACGACACGCCGCTGCGCCTCGTCGTAACGCATCTCGGTGTAGCCGGAGATGGGGAAGTCCTTGCGGAACGGATGGCCGATGAAGCCATAGTCCGTCAGGATGCGACGCAGGTCGGGGTGGCCGGAGAAGACGATGCCATAGAGGTCGAACGCCTCGCGCTCGAACCAGTTGGCACAGGGCCAGAGATCGGTGACGGACTCGATGAGCGGAGCCTCGTCATCCATACAGAACGAGCGCAGCCGCATGCGCATGTTGTGCTGGATGCTGAGCAGCTGCATCACTACCGCGAAGCGCGGGGCATCCCACTCGGTGTTGCCGTAGGTGGCATAGTCGATGCCGCAGAGGTCGATCATGACCTCGAAGCCGAGACGGTCACGCAGACGCTCGCAGACGATGTGGTGGCAGTCGGCACTGATCTCGACCGTGACCTGGCCGAGGGCGGTGGACAGCCCCAGAATGCGTTCGCCGAGGACATCCTGCAGGGCGGAAACCAGGGTATCGTTGTTCATTGGCGCGCGATGGTGTTGGTTTCGCGGATCTTGCGCTGCAGCTGGATGATGCCGTAGATCAGCGCCTCGGCCGTGGGCGGACAGCCCGGCACGTAGATGTCGACCGGCACGATGCGGTCACAGCCGCGCACGACGGAATACGAGTAGTGGTAGTAGCCGCCGCCATTGGCACAGGAGCCCATGGAAATGACCCAGCGCGGCTCGGACATCTGGTCATACACCTTGCGCAGGGCCGGCGCCATCTTGTTGGTTAGCGTGCCGGCCACGATCATCACGTCGGAGTGACGGGGGCTTGGACGGAAGATCACGCCGAAACGGTCGAGGTCGTACCGTGCAAGACCGGCGTGCATCATCTCGATCGCACAGCAGGCCAGACCGAAGGTCATCGACCACAGCGAACCGGTACGGGTCCAGTTGATCAGCTTGTCCAGGTTCGTGGTCACGAACCCTTCGTTCAGTACGCCTTCGATACTCATGGCTGTCCTGGCGGAAACGGGCGGTTGGTTGGGCGGCTGGAAGGCCGGATACGGCAGATGGCGGGGTCAGGCGCGGCGGCTGACGGCAGGGACGGCATGGCCATCACTCCCAGTCGAGTGCGCCCTTGCCCCATTCGTACACGAAGCCGACAACCAGAATGCCCAGGAAGATCATCATCGACATGAAGCCGATGAAACCGATGGTGCCCAGCGAAACCGCCCACGGGAACAGGAAGGCGATTTCGAGGTCGAAGAGAATGAAGAGAATGGCCACGAGGTAATAACGGATGTCTACCTGCATCCGGGCATCGCCAAAGGCCTCGAAGCCGCACTCGTAAGCAGAGAGTTTTTCAGGGTCGGGCCGGTGCGGACCCAGGAGCTTGCCGATGACCATGGGGCCGACGCCGACCATGGAGCCAACGAAGAGGAACAGAAGGACAGGCAGGTAGTTGTTCAAATCCACGTCGTAGCCCTCTCGATCCGATAAGTTGGTGTGCTCTGAAAAACGAACCGGCAGGGTTCTGCTGAACATCTGCCGGGTATCGAATAAGTGATGGTGCCGACGGCGAGACTCGAACTCGCACAGCTTTCGCCACTACCCCCTCAAGATAGCGTGTCTACCAATTTCACCACGTCGGCAATCGGGCCATTGTACTTTCGTTTTGTGACGGAAGCCATTGACCTGACAGATGTCTCATGATGCCTTTGTTGTTGGCCGCCCGCCTTGATCCAAATCAGACTACAGGCCGGGCGACGCGTTGTGCACCACATTGTAACCATATTTGGCACCCGACGATCGGGGGCCTTGTGGGTAATTACTTGCCGTTTGACGATTTCTTGCCATCGGTGCCGCCATTCGCCTCGCCACCGGTCTTGCCGGCCGGGGCTGCCGCATCTGCGGGTGCGGAGGCATCTGCGGGGGCGGTGGATGCACTGCCGGCCGGTGCGTCGGGCACCGCGCTGCCGGATCGGGCCGGCGCCTGGGGAACTGCACCGCCCGACTGGGCCGGTGCCTGGGGCACGGCGTTATCGGGCTGCGCCGGTGCGGCAGCCGGCGACTCACCGGGAGCCGCCGGAACCGGCGAGGACGCAGGCGCCGGCACCTCGACACCTTCCATGAGGCTGCTGCCCGCACCGCTACGCTGGCCGTGGTCACCCGGGTGGGCGATGAAGGCGAGCGCCGTGGTGCTGAGGAAGAAGACGGTGGCAAAGACGCTGGTCATGCGCGACAGGAAGTTGGCCGACCCGCTGGCACCGAACAGGCTGCCCGAGGAACCGGAGCCGAAGGCGGCTCCCATGTCGGCTCCCTTGCCGTGCTGCAGCAGCACCAGCAGGATCACGCCGGCCGCCGAAATGATCAGCAGCACCAGAGAAATGGTGTGAAAGAGATTTCCCATCGGGTCGATCAGGCTCCGAGACTGGCCACGGCACCCTTGGCGATGCCGATGAATTCGTTGGCAACCAGCGAGGCGCCGCCGACCAGACCACCGTCCACGTCGGGCTGGGCGAACAGCTCGCCGGCATTGGCGGCCTTGACGGAACCGCCGTAGAGAATGCGTGCTTCCTGGGCCTGGGCGTAACCGCTGGAGGCCAGACGGTCACGCAGGAACCGGTGCACATCCTGCGCCTGTTCGGGCGTGGCGGTCAGGCCGGTACCGATGGCCCAGACCGGCTCGTAGGCCAGCACGAAGGCCGACGCAGGCTGGCTGCCCAGCACGGGCAGCACGGCGTCGAGCTGGCGGGCCAGCACGACTTCGGTGTCGCCGGTCTTGCGCTCTTCAAGCGTCTCGCCGATGCACACCACCGGGATCAGGCCGGCCTCGAGGGCGACCTGGGTTTTCTTCGCGACCGTCTCGTCGGTCTCGCCGTACAGGGAGCGGCGCTCGGAGTGGCCGACCAGCACCCACTTGACGCCCAGGTCGGTCAGCATGCCGGAAGAGACCTCGCCGGTATAGGCGCCATCCTGCTCGGTGGACAGGTTCTGCGCACCATAGGTGATGGCCGAGCCGGCCACCAGTTTGGACGCCTGGCCCAGATACGGTGCCGGCGGGCACACGGCCACGTCGATGGCATCGAAGCCGGAAGCCAGACCGGCCTTCAGCTCGGTCAGCAGCGCTTCGTTCCTGGCCAGACGGCCGTTCATTTTCCAGTTGCCCATCACCAGCGGGCGACGTTTGCCGTTGGCGGTTGTTGTATCTGGCATGATTGTTACCTTCCAAAGAGGGGATGGGCCGCCCGCGGGATGCCGGCCGCACCAAACGGCCTGCAGGCACCGGGAAACCGGATGCCCCCGCAGCACCGGGCCGCAGCAGCCCGCACGGAGCGCACCCGCAGCCCGGGTGAGGCGGGGGATACTCCCATCATTCTATCGCCCGTGAAAAAGCAGGGTCAAACCAAAGCCCTGCCCCGGACGGCAGCACGCGACACCGGACGGGATAGCGCCTCTCACAAGGCGCGGCTTCAGGAAAAAACGGCGTCATCATCCCCGCCGGCGTGCTCCGTCCTGCACGGGGCCGGTTTCAGGACGGTGCGCCCTGCTTCTTCTGCCGGCGTCTCAGGTAGCGCAGCAGCTGCGTGACATGGCCCGAGACGCCATAGCACATGAAGAACAGGAACAGGATGCCGGGCGGATCGGACGACACCAGCACGATCACCAGCATCAGGATGATCAGCACCACGAAGGGCACGCTGCGGCGCAGGTTGAAGTCCTTGAAGGAGTAGAACGGCGAGTTCGACACCATGGTCAGGCCGGCATAGACCGTCATGATCCAGGCCAGCCAGCCCAGCTCGGCACCGGTGGCCGCAATCCAGCGCGAGGCATGCCAGTCGGTGGCCAGCCAGACCAGGCCCGCCACCAGCGCCGCCGCCGCCGGGCTGGGCAGCCCCTGGAAGTAGCGCTTGTCGACCACCTGAATGTTGGTGTTGAAGCGTGCCAGCCGCAGGGCTGCTCCGGCCACATAGATGAACGCGGCCAGCCAGCCCCACTTGCCCATGCCGGTGAGCGCCCACGAGTAGATGACCAGTGCCGGCGCGGCCCCGAAGGAGATCATGTCGGCCAGCGAGTCGTACTGCTCGCCGAACACGCTCTGGCTGTTGGTAAGCCGTGCCACCCGGCCATCGAGGCTGTCGAAGAACATGGCCAGGAAGATGGCGATGGCCGCCCACTGGAACTCGCCGTTCATGGCCATCACGATGGCATAGAAACCGGCAAACAGGTTGGCCGTGGTGAAGGCGTTGGGCAGCAGGTAGATGCCCCGCCGGTGCCGCACGGCCGCCTGTGGCGGCTCGACCCCGGGATCGACCTGCTCGATGCGGTCGAGCATGGCATCGACCAGGCCATCGGAACGGGCACCTGCTGCGCCCCCCTGCCCCGCCTGCCCGTGCCGGCGCAGACGGAAACGCTTGACGCCCGGGGGGCGCGCCCGGAGGCGGGAAGAACGGCCATTCATCACTGTTCGTAGGGCCGCTCGCGCAGCCATTTGGTCATGATCCACTTGTCGCCGCGGATCACGGGCATGCCGGCGTGCAGGCAGCGGTAGTCCAGCTCGCCGGCGACATTCATGTATTCGAAGTACACGACCGAACCCTTGTGGGGCTTGGCCGAAAAACCGATGTCCGGGAAGGCCGTCTCGCCCCCTTCGGGCACGTCGTTGAGATACATCACCAGGGTGCCGATGCGCTGCCCGCCGATCTGGGTGAGCTTTGCCGTGCCGGCATCCCGCGGCTCGAAGAAATCCTGATGCGCCTTGTACTCGCCGCCCGGACCGTAGTGCAGGATCTGCAGCGGCTCGCCCCGGTTGACCGGGATGCCCACCAGTGCCTCGATGCGGGCCTCGATGCGGCGCACCAGGTCGTTCTCGCCGCGCTCGAAGTGACTGCCCTCGCTCTTGCGCACGCTGCTCTGGTAGCTGCCGCCGCTTTCGCGGTCGACCACCTGCGAGGCGCGCATCTTGCCACGCGAGAGACGGATGATCTCGTCGCACTCCTCATCCGACAGGAAGTTGCGGATGATGGCGATGTTCGGGCCGGTCATCACGGCTTCCAGCTCGACCTCGCGGTCGGCCACGGTGAAGCGCGGCAGCAGCGAGCACAGCCGGATGGGCGAGGCCGCATAGCGCGTGCCACCGGCCTGGGCCAGTGCCGCCTTGCGCTCGCCTTCGGGCATGCCCTGCAGGCGCGAGCCGATGCCCCCGATGATGCTGACCGCATGGCGGGCAAACACCGGGTCGAAGGCATTGTCGACCATGATCTTCACCATGTCGTCGGGCGCGCAGCCGCGCAGCACGTTGGTGGTGATCCAGTCCTGCCAGCTGTCGGGCAGATGTACGTGTCCATGGGCGGACGCCGCCGTGGCGTCCTGGCCAGGTCCGGTTTGGGAAGGGGTGGTTTTTTCGCTCATGGTCCCGATTAGAGCGCTGCCGGGGCGCCGATGCAAGCCACAGACGCCGGGCGGCGACGCTGGCTGCAGGGGGCATGCACCGGACGGACTGCGGCCAGACGGGTATTTCACCGCCGCCCGGACGAAGCCATCCGGTGGCGACTGCTTCGTCCGGTACGGTCTGTGCCGCCCGCACCGGACGAACACAGCAGGCTGTCTCCAGCACGGCCCCGGTTCTTCGGCCATGAGGGAGCGCCGTCCCGCGTGTGGGAAGGCGCCCCCGGCACGGGCTCAGTTCTTCGACTTGTCGACCAGCTTGTTGGCCTTGATCCAGGGCATCATGGCGCGCAGCTTCTCGCCCACCACCTCGATCGGGTGCTCGGCGTTCAGGCGGCGGCGCGATTCCAGCACCGGCGAGCCGGCACGGGTTTCGAGGATGAAGGACTTGGCGTATTCGCCGGTCTGGATGTCCTTCAGCACGCGGGCCATCTCGGCCTTGGTTTCGGCCGTGACGACGCGCGGGCCGGTGACGTACTCGCCATACTCGGCGTTGTTCGAGATGGAGTAGTTCATGTTGGCGATGCCGCCTTCGTAGATCAGGTCGACGATCAGCTTCATCTCGTGCAGGCACTCGAAGTAGGCCATCTCGGGGGCATAACCGGCTTCGGTCAGCGTCTCGAAGCCCGCCTTGATCAGCTCGACCACGCCACCGCACAGCACGGCCTGCTCGCCGAACAGGTCGGTTTCGGTTTCTTCGCGGAAGTTGGTCTCGATGATGCCGGCGCGGCCACCGCCGATGGCGGCCGCATACGACAGGGCCAGGTCACGGGCGGAACCGGACTTGTCCTGGTGCACGGCGATCAGCATCGGCACCCCACCACCCTGCGTGTAGGTGCCACGCACGGTGTGACCCGGGGCCTTCGGCGCGATCATCACCACGTCCAGATCGGCGCGCGGCTGTACCTGGGCATAGTGCACGTTGAAGCCGTGGGCAAAGGCCAGCACGGCCCCTTCCTTCAGGTTCGGCTCGATGTCGGCCCGGTAGGCCGCGGCGATGTTCTCGTCCGGCATGAGGATCATGACGAAATCGGCACCCTTGACGGCCTCGGCCACCGGGGCCACCTTCAGGCCGGCCCCTTTTGCCTTGGCCTCCGACGGGCCACCGGCGCGCACGCCGACCGTCACGTCGACGCCCGAATCCTTCAGGTTCAGCGCGTGGGCGTGGCCCTGCGAGCCGTAACCGATGACGGCCACTTTCTTGCCCTTGATCAGTTTGAGGTCGGTGTCCTTGTCGTAGAAAACTTTCATGTGAAATCCCTGGTGAGCGGGTTCTGTCGCCGGCATGGCACCCTGAAGCGCCCTGCGGCGAAAGAACCCGGAAGAATCCGCCTCCGGCCAGCCCGGAGACGGTCAGTCGGTTGAAGGTGAAAGGAAACGGGAACGCTCCCGGAAAAAATGGCTGTACCGGGCCTGGTTGTGCCCAGTGCACGTCCGTGCCCGGCGCACCGGCGTACACACCGGCGCTTCAGACCCTGACCCCGGCATGCGCCCGTTTCCGGCGTGCATGTCGGGCCGCCGCGCACTCAGAGCCGCAGCACGCGTTCTCCCCGGGAGATGCCACAGGCGCCGGTCCGGACGGTTTCGAGAATGACCGCCTCGCCCAGTGCCGCCAGGAAGTTGTCGAGCTTGCTGGAACTGCCGGTCAGTTCGATGGTGTAGGCCTTGTCGGTCACGTCGATGATCCGGCCGCGGAAGATGTCGGTCATCCGCTTCATCTCCTCGCGGTCCTTGCCGGCCGAGGCGCGCACCTTGACCAGCATCAGCTCGCGCTCGATGTAGGGTGCCTCGGTCAGCTCCAGCACCTTCACCACGTCGATGAGGCGGTTCAGGTGCTTGGTGATCTGCTCCAGCATCTCGGCCGAGCCCGACGAGCAGATGGTCATCCGCGACAGCGAGACATCCTCGGTGGGCGCCACGGTCAGCGATTCGATGTTGTAGCCGCGGGCCGAGAACAGCCCGACCACCCGGGAGAGCGCGCCCGGTTCGTTTTCCAGCAGCACGGAAATGATGTGTTTCATGTTCGTCTCCCGCATGTATCAGAGGTTCTGGGTGCCGAGCAGCATCTCGGTCAGCCCCTTGCCACTCTGGACCATCGGCCAGACGTTTTCCGTGGGATCGACCCGGAAGTCGAGGAACACGGTGCGGTCGCGGTACTTGCCGAAGGCATCCCGCAGGGCCGGCTCCACGTCTTCCGGTTTTTCCACGAGGATGCCCACATGGCCATAGGCCTCGGCCAGCTTCACGAAGTCGGGCAGCGCATTCATGTACGACTGCGAATAGCGCCCCTCGTATTCGATCTGCTGCCACTGGCGCACCATGCCCAGCGTGCCGTTGTTGAGCAGGATGATCTTGACCGGCAGGCTGTACTCCTTGCAGGTGGACAGCTCCTGGATGCACATCTGGATGGAGCCCTCGCCGGTGATGCAGGCCACCGGCGTGTCGGGGTTGGCGAGCGCCGCCCCCATGGCGTACGGCAGCCCCACGCCCATCGTGCCCAGGCCCCCGGAATTGGCCCAGCGGCGCGGCTTGTCGAAGCGGTAGTACTGCGCCGCGAACATCTGGTGCTGGCCCACATCGGACGTGATGATGGCATCGCCGTGGGTGACCTGCCAGAGCTTCTCGACCACGAACTGCGGCTTGAGCCTTGCGCTGTCGCGCTCGTAGCCAAGGCAGTCGCGCTTGCGCCACTCGTTGATCTGGCCCCACCAGGCCTGCAGGGCCTTCGTGTTGGTGCTCTCGCCGGCACTGAAGGCGGCCTCGAGCAGATCGTTGAGGGCCGACAGGCATTCACCCACGTCTCCCACGATGGGCACATCGGCCCGGACGCGCTTGGAGATGGACGAGGGATCGACATCGATGTGGATGATGCGCCGTGCGTTCTGCGCGAAGTGTTTCGGATTGCCGACCACACGGTCGTCGAAGCGGGCACCGACGGCCAGCAGCACGTCACAGTGCTGCATGCCCATGTTGGCCTCGAAGGTGCCATGCATACCGGGCATGCCCAGCCATTTGGCGTCGCTGGCCGGATAGCCGCCCAGCCCCATCAGCGTGGTGGTGCATGGAAATCCCAGGCGATCGACCAGTTCGGTCAGCTGCTTCGCAGCATTGCCCAGCACGACACCACCGCCCGCATAGACCATCGGCCGCTCGGCCGACAGCAGCAGCTGCAGCGCCTTCTTGAGCTGGCCCTGGTGGCCCTTGACCACCGGGTTGTAGGAGCGCATCGACACCGTCTTGGGATAGGAGAAACCGCAGCGGTCGCGCGACACGTCCTTGGGAATGTCGATCAGCACCGGACCGGGCCGGCCGGTACGGGCGATGTGAAAGGCCTTCTTGATGGTGATGGCCAGGTCGCGCACGTCCTTGACCAGGAAATTGTGCTTGACGCAGGGCCGGGTGATGCCCACCGAGTCGCATTCCTGGAAGGCATCCTGGCCGATGGCACTGGAAGGCACCTGGCCGCTGATGACCACCAGCGGGATGGAGTCCATGTAGGCCGTGGCGATGCCGGTGACCGCGTTGGTCAGGCCGGGACCGGAGGTGACGAGGCAGACGCCGACCTCCTGGGTGGTACGTGCGTAGGCGTCGGCCGCGTGGACGGCGGCCTGCTCGTGGCGCACGAGGATGTGCTCGAGCTTCGAGGCTGCAAAGAGCGCGTCGTAGATATAGAGAACGGCGCCGCCGGGATAGCCGAAGACGTGCTTCACGCCCTCTTCTTCCAGACAGCGGACGACGATTTCCGCGCCGTTGAGTTCCATTTTTGTTCCTCTTTTTCAGTGTATCCGGCCGTCCGCCGGCCCCGACGCAGCGCAGACCTCTGCCCCGAGACAGACCATGACAACGGCTGGTGTCCCTGTATTGCCGGCCCGGCGCGCTCCGCGGAAAGACCTCGGCAGAAGTCTGCGGCACGCCCCACACCGGCCCCGTGCATCCGCATGCCTCGTGAGCACTCTGGATGTGGCTGGCGCCGGACCCTGCAAGGTCCGGCGCAGGCGACATGCTACCATCAACGCCCCATGGCGACCCGACCGGAAATATCGGAGTTTCTCGCCGCGGTCGAGCGCCGGGCCTTCAAGCAGGTGGTCTATACCGTGCGCGACGACGACACCGCGCTGGACATTGTCCAGGACGCGATGCTCAAGCTCGTCGAAAAATACGCCGACCGTCCCGTGGCCGAACTGGCGCCGCTCTTTCAGCGCATCCTGCAGAACGCCACCCACGACCACTTCCGCCGCCAGAAGGTACGCCGCACCTGGGTGAGCCTGTTCTCGTCCCTGCCCGGCATGGGCAATGCGGACGACGACGACACCGACCCCCTCGACAGCCTGCTCGCCCCGCAGGAAGAACGCCACGCCGAAGACGCCTCCGACGAGGCCAGCCGGGCCGAAACGTTGCGCCTGATCGAGGACGAGATCCAGCGGCTGCCACGCCGTCAACGCGAAGCGTTCGTGCTGCGTTACTGGGAGGAAATGGATGTGGCCGAAACGGCCCGCACCATGGGATGCTCCGAGGGCAGCGTCAAGACGCACTGTTCCCGGGCCATCCATACCCTGTCACAAGCTCTGCGTGCCAGAGGCATTACGCTATGAACCCGCATCACCCGGACCAGATGGCACATGAGGTGTGCCGGCTGCTCGATTCTGCCGCCAACGACCTGCCCGACCATATCCAGGCCAGGCTTGCCGTGGCGCGCAACCGCACCCTGATGCGGCTCGACGAACTGGCCCGCCAGGGCTCCGGCACACCGGCCGGGGCCGCCGGCACGCACGGTCTCGCCGGCTGGTGGCACCACCTCTGGACACCTGCCTGGTCGCGGGTGGCCCTCACCGCCATCCCGGCCATCCTGCTGGTGCTGGCCGCCCTGGCCGGCAGCCTCTTCAACCAGGAGCGCACCGTCATCCAGCAGGCCGACGCCTACACCGAGATGCTCACGGCCGACGTACCGCTCTCGGCCTACACCGACAATGGCTTTGCCGCCCACCTGCGGGGCGGCATGATGCAGACCGCTGCCCAGTCCCGCTGAGCCCATGCGCTTCCTGATCCACGCCACCCCTGCCCTGGCGCTGGCCACCGGTCTGGCCCTCGGCGATCCCGCCCTCGCCTCCGGTCTGCCGGCGCAGGTCCGGTCGTGCCCGCGTGCCACCAGCCCAGGCTGCCCGCCCGGGCCGGCCACCTCCACGCCGGCGGTGGCAACGCGCAGCGCCGTTCACGATGCCGGCGCCCATCCTGCTCCCGGTGTGGAGTCCGGTCGTGATGCCGCAGCGGGTATCACCCTGTGGCCAGACGATATCCGCTGGCCCGAACCGCACCTGCTGCTCGCCCTGGATGCAGCCCTCCCCCCGGTACCCGGCCAGCCTCCCCGGAACGTGGTTCTGGTGGCCGCCAGTGAGGGCTTCGAACTGCCCGAGATCATCGCCGTGCTGTTCCAGCCCGACTGGGAAGATCTGAGCGAGACCCAGCAGCAGGTGCTGGCGCCCTTTGCCCCCGAATGGAACACCTGGTCTGCGGCCGAGAAGCGCTCATGGATTGCCTTTGCCGACCGCATGCAGCAACTGCCGGCCGACCAGCGCCGTCGCGCACAGCGCCGCATCATCGAATGGGCCAACATGTCGCCCGAAGAGCGGCGCATCGCCCGGCTCAATTATCAGGACAGCCGCCGGCGCCCCATGCCCGAACGGGTGAAGGAGTGGGAGCGCTACCAGTCGTTCACCTACGCCGAACGCGAACGGCTGCGCCACTCGGAAGAGGCCACCGACATTGCGGCGGTCCAGCGCGCCCGGGCGCTCGGTACCCTGCCGCCCGGCGTGCGCGGGCCAGGCCAGCCTCCCCCGCCCGGTCAGCCCATGCGCATCATCATCCTGCGGGGCTGGCAGCCTGCCCCGCCGGATCGCCCCCAGCCCCCGAACGCCTTGCAGTCCGGTACCGTGCACGTCTTTCCGGCGCCGCCGGGCCAGCCGTCCCACGTGCACATCGACCCGCCCGGCACGGCGCACCCGCACGGTCCTGCCGGGACACACGGCCCAGGTGCCCCCCACGCACCGAAGGGGCCGGAAGTGCCGGACAGGCACGCCCCCCCCTCGCTCGCCGCGCCGGTGCTGGGTACGCCCACGGTGGAAGGCATGCCACTGCGGCAACCGCCCCTGCCCCCGGGGGCTGCAGCCTTTGAAGTCCCCGTGCCACCCGGCGTGCTCGTGCTGCCCGGACACATGTCCTCCCACCGGCAGGCACCGGGCAGCATCCCTCCCGGCATGCCCGGCAGCATCGCGTCACCATCCATCCCGGCAAACGATGGCGAGACCCTGATCATCATCCCCGATGGTGTGCTGTCTTCCGAATGGCCAGGTGCCGGTGCTGGCGGCCTGCCCGCCGGCGACGCCGCGGGCAACGAGGGTTTCACTGACCATGCCGGTGAAGGCCACAGCGGCGGCCCGGGCGGTGGCAGCCCCGGCAGTGATGGTCCCGGCAGTGATGGTCCCGGCGATGGCGGTCCCGGTGACGGTGCTCCCGGTGATGCCGGCGAAGGTGATGGCGCAGGGAATGGCCCGGGTGGCAATGACGGCGGAGGTCACCCATGAGCGACCCGACCACGGCCGCATCCGCACCGGCCGAACATGCGCAGCCACAGACGGCGCCCCCCGTACCGGCCTCGCCCTGGCGGCGCTTCATGGCCTGCGTCTACGAAGGCATCATCCTGTTTGGTGTGGTGTTCTTCTTTGGCTATGGCTTTTCGGCACTGACCCAGTACCGGGGTGAGCCCGGCGCGCTGCACACCGCCTTTCAGCTCTTCATGTTTGCGGTGCTGGGCGCCTATTTCGGCTGGTTCTGGAGCAACGGCCGCTGGACGCTGCCCATGAAGACCATCGGCGTGAAGCTGGTGCGCAGCACGGCCCCCGATCCGGCCCGTCCGGAGAGCATCGTCACCCTGCCCCGGGCCCTGTGGCGCTACACGGTGGCCTCGTGCTTCTTCTGGGGCGGGCTGGCGCTGGTGTATTTCAGCTCGCCCGTCGTGCTGCTGCTGTGGCTGCTGCCCTTTGCCTGGTCGATCATCGACAAAAGGCGCCGCACGCTCTACGACATCCTGTCGGGCACGCAGCTGGTGCGCCACGATGCCGTGGGCGGACGCAAGTCACGCTTCCTGCCCTGACGCCAGATTCGGCCCCGCGCCGGCCGCAGGCTGACGGCGCGCTGCACCAGCAAGGCTGTGCACCTTGCCAGACAGGGCAACGCCGGCAGCGTACGAATGGCTCAGCAGCGCGTGGCTGTCATGACGGCCCGTCGCTGACACACAGCACCCATGGCTGCACAGCGACTCGCCACTTTCACCGTGGCTCGTGCGCCCGGTCCACGCAGTCGACGAAGTATTCGGTCTGACCATTCGGCCCCAACTCGGCCACCAGACCGTGCATATCGGTGTGGAAGCCCGGGAACTGCGCGTTGAATTCGCGCACGAACTTCAGGTATTCCACGATGGTGCGGTTGAAACGCTCGCCCGGAATGAGCAGCGGGATGCCCGGCGGGTACGGCGTGACCAGCATCGTGGTGATGCGGCCTTCCAGTTCATCGATCGGCACCCGCTCGACGTTGCGGTGTGTCAGGCACTCATAGGCATCCGACGGCTTCATCACCGGCAGCATGTCCGACAGGTACATGTCGGTGGTCACCCGGGCCACGTCGTACCTGCGGTAGGCATCGTGCACGCGGGTGGAGAGATCGCGCAGGCCCATGCGGTCGTACATCGGGTGCGCCGCCACGAATTCCGGCATCACGCGCCAGAGCGGCTGGTTTTCGTCGTAGTCGGCCTTGAACTGCTGCAGCTCGGTGACCAGCGTGTTCCAGCGTCCCTTGGTGATGCCGATGGTGAACATCACGAAGAACGAATAGAGCCCGGTCTTTTCCACCACCACACCGTGCTCGGCCAGATATTTGGTGACCACCGCCGCCGGAATGCCGGACCCGGCAAATTCACCCTCGATGTCCAGCCCCGGGGTGACGATAGTGGCCTTGATCGGGTCCAGCATGTTGAAGCCGGATTCGAGCGGACCGAAGCCGTGCCATTTCTCGTTGGCCTGCAGCCTCCAGTCCTCCTGGCGCAGCTCCTTGCCACTGCCCAGACTGTCCGGCCCCCAGACACGGAACCACCATGAACCGTCGTATTCCTGCTCCACCTTGCGCATGGCACGGCGAAAATCACGCGCCTCCTGCAGCGACTCCTGCACCAGCGCCGTGCCGCCAGGGGCTTCCATCATCGACGCCGCCACGTCGCACGACGCAATGATGGCGTACTGCGGCGACGTGGAGGTGTGCATCAGGTAGCTTTCGTTGAAGCGGTAGCGGTCGAGCCTGCGGGTTTCCGACTCCTGCACGAGGATCTGCGAGGCCTGTGACAGCCCGGCCAGCAGTTTGTGCGTGGACTGTGTGGCATACACCATGGCATTGGTCGAGCGCGGCCGGTTGGCGCCGATGGCGTGCATCTCGTGATAGAACGGATGGAAGGTGGCGTGCGGCAGCCAGGCCTCGTCGAAATGCAGATTTTCCACATAGTCCTGCAGCCGGGCCTTGATCATCTCCACGTTGTAGAGAATGCCGTCGTAGGTGGACTGCGTGATGGTCATCACCCGCGGCCGCAGCGACTTGTCGGTGATCAGCGGGTTTGCGTTGATCTTGGCCTCGATGCTCTCCTGGCTGAATTCCTGCAGCGGAATCGGCCCGATGATGCCCAGGTGATTGCGCGTGGGCTGCAGGAACACCGGAATGGTGCCGCTCATGATGATGGCGTGCAGGATGCTCTTGTGGCAGTTGCGGTCGACCAGCACCACATCGTCATTGGCCACTTCCGAATGCCAGACGATCTTGTTGGAGGTGGAGGTGCCGTTGGTCACGAAAAAAAGATGATCGGCATTGAAGATGCGCGCCGCGTTCTTCTCGGACGCATGCACCGGGCCCGTATGGTCCAGCAGCTGGCCCAGCTCGTCCACCGAATTGCAGACATCGGCCCGCAGCATGTTCTCGCCGAAGAACTGGTGAAACATCTGTCCCACCGGGCTCTTCAGGAAGGCCACCCCGCCCGAGTGCCCCGGGCAGTGCCACGAGTACGAACCATCGTTGGCATAGTGCACCAGCGCCTTGAAGAACGGCGGTGCCAGCGAATTCAGGTAATTGGTTGCCTCGCGGATGATGTAGCGCGCCACGAACTCCGGCGTGTCCTCGAACATGTGGATGAAGCCGTGCAGCTCCTTCAGGATGTCGTTGGGGATGTGCTGGGACGTGCGCGTCTCGCCGAACAGGAAAATGGGGATGTCGGCATTGCGCCGGCGCGTCTCGCGGATGAAGGCACGCAGGTCCTGGATGGCCGTGCTTTCCGGCCCTTCCTCGCTGATCTCCTCGTCGTCGATGGACACGATGAAGGCCGACGCACGGGCCGCCTGGTTGGCCACCATGGCCACGTCGTAGTAGGTGAAGCCACCCACCACCTCGGTGCCCTGGTCCTCGATGGCCTTGGCCAGTGCACGGATGCCCAGACCGCTGGCCGAATCGGCGCGCCAGTCTTCGTCGATGATCACGACGGGGAAGCGGAATTTCATGTCGTTGTCCGGATGGGGAGGAGGGAAGAAAGAGGAGTCGCCCACGGCGACTGCCCCGCATAATAACGCCGGCATTCCCGTCGGCCTGCGATAACCGCGCGCGCTGCGGGCCGCGTGACGTATGGACAACGGTCCGGCCATCCGTCAGCCCTCCCCGGCTCCGGCTTTGCGGCAGCCCGTCTGCGCGTTAGGATTGCACGACGGTATCTGCCGGCCGTTTCCTTTTTTCGCCTTTTCGCCTTCCACTACCCCATGGCCAAACGTCCACACGACCAGCTGGTCGTCGCCATCTCTTCCCGCGCCCTCTTCGACTTCGAGGAGGAGAACCTGCTCTTCGAGAAGGGCGACGACCATGCCTACATGGCCCGCCAGCTGGATCTGCTGGACCTGCCGGCCAAGGGCGGCGTGGCCATGCCGCTGGTCAAGAAACTGCTGGCCTTCAATGGCCCCGGCGAGGACGAACGGCGCGTGGACGTGGTGCTGCTGTCGCGCAACGATCCCACCAGCGGCATGCGTGCCTTCCGCTCGGCCCACCATCATGGTGTGCCACTGGAACGCGGTGTGTTCACCCGCGGCCGTCCGCCCTACGCCTACCTGAAGCCGCTGGGGGCGCATCTCTTTCTGTCGGCCAATGCCGACGACGTGCGCGCCGCGCTGGAGGCCGGCTTCCCGGCCGCCCGCGTCTACCCGCAGTCCCCGCAGCGGGCCGAATCCCACCCCGATGAAGTGCGCATCGCCTTCGACGGCGACGCCGTGCTGTTCTCGGACGAGGCCGAGCAGGTCTACGCCAGCCAGGGGCTGAGCGCCTTTCACGACCACGAGGTCAGCCACGCCACCACGCCCCTGCCACCCGGCCCCTTCAAGCCGCTGCTCGAAGCCCTGTACCGGCTGCGCACGAATGCGCCGGCGCAGATGCGCATTCGCACCGCACTGGTCACCGCCCGCAGTGCGCCCGCACACGAACGCGCCATCCGCACGCTGATGGACTGGCGCGTGGAAGTGGACGAAGCACTGTTCCTCGGCGGACTGGACAAGGGGCCCTTCCTGCGCGAGTTCGAGCCCGACTTCTTCTTCGACGACCAGACCGGGCACTGCGAGTCCGCCCACAGTGCCGAGGCACCGACCGGCCATGTGATCAGCGGCATCCGCAACGCAGACAGCGCAAGGGCCGACCAATAAAGCACGTCACGCGTCTTCCCCCCCGGCACGACGCTCACGGCAGGGTACCGGCCAGCGCGTGTCGTGGGTTCATTCGTCCTCGCGCTGGCCCCGGCCGTGTGCTGGCAGGAAACGCGGCACTGGCAAGGCAGGCTGCCCTGCCAGATCCCCGGAACGGCTCAGAACCGGTACTGCACCCCCACCGACACCAGCCGCCCCGGGCCGGGCTGCAGCGAGAAGGTGGCCAGTGAACCGGTGTAGTACGTTTTGTCGAACAGGTTGTCGACGTTGAACGTCAGCCGCAACGGTTCGCTGAACTGCCAGTAGCTGCTGAGGTTGACCGTGGTGTAGGCTGGCAGCCGGTAGCTGTCGGTGGCCGTTCCCGGCCGGTCGCCCACGTGCACCAGACCGGCGCCCACGCCATAGTCCAAACCATTGGCCAGCTGGTCGTGATACAGCGCAAACAGGCTGCCGCTGACCCACGGCACGCCATTGAAGCGCTTGCCCTGCCGGTTTGCGCTGGTATCACGCGTAACCTTTGCGTCGATGAAGGCAGCACTGGCCGTCAGGCGCACCTGCGGTGTGATGTCGCCAGCCAGATCGGCCTCCACCCCCTGACTGCGCACCCGGCCGGTGGCAATGCTGAAGTCGGGGTTGTCCGGGTCGGTGCTCAGCACATTGTCCTTCTGGATGCGGAAGGCGCTCACCGACGCATTCAGGCGGCCATCCGGGGCATCCCACTTGTAGCCCAGCTCCCAGGCCGTGCCCTTTTCGGGTTCGAAGGCGTCACCGGCAGCCGTGGTGCCACTGTTGGGCCGGAAGGAGCGTCCATACGACAGGAAGGCGGCGCTGTGGGGCTCGAACAGGTATGTGGCCCCCACGCGCGGCGTCAGCTGGGTGTAGCGGTGCTGCTGGCCGGTCCAGCCGCTGCCCGTCAGCGCACGGGCATGCTGGTCGAAGCGGTCCAGACGCAGCCCGGCCATCAGCTTCCACTGGGTGCTCAGGTCCAGCTGGTCCTGCACGTAGAGGGCCTGGGTGGTGTCGCGCTGGTAACGGGCCGACCGCGTGGCGCGGTAGGCCGGCATCGGCTGGCCGTAGACCGGCGCGTAGATGTCGATACTGTAAGGGGTGACCCGCTCGCTGGAATAGCGGATGTCGTTCTCGTAGACATAGCGCGACAGCATGGCCCCGGCCAGCACGGTGTGCCGGATGCCGGCCGTATCCAGTTTGCCGGTGATCTCGGCCTGCAGCGACGTATCCTGCGACGGAATGCGCCGCCACGAGCTGCGACGGGTCAGTGTGCGGCCATCGGCCTGCACGGTACGGGGCTCCACGCCCAGCCCGTCGAGCAGGTTCTTCAGGTACATGACACCGGCCCGCACGCTCCAGGTGTCATCGAGGGCATGATCGACGGTCAGCTGATGCACATCCCCCTTCACATGCATGTTGGGCAACCCCGGTTCGCCCAGATAGCGGTCACGCGGCAGCGCATCGTGTAGTTGTCCCAGGTGCCACTGAAGTCGTTGGCCGAGGCCACGCCGCTTGCGTAGTTCATCAGGTCACCGAAGCGGGTGACGCCCAGGTCCTCGGCCAGCTTCTCCGGGATGACCCGCACGTTCTGCGGCACTTCGATGAGCGGCGTATCCGTACGGCTGGCGGCCGTGCGGCGTGCGCTGCCGGTGTAGGTGCCGGTATCCTGGCTGGCACCCACGCGGATTTCCGAAAGCGCCGTGGGCTCGGCCCCGTGGACCGGGGCGATGGCCACCGGGCCGAGGGTCAGCAGGGACAGGGAGGTGACGCCCAGCAGGGCGCGGGTCTGGCGGGTGCCAGACATGTTCTTCTTGTTCATGGAGGAGCGGGCCGGGAGGCCCCAGATGGTTAACAAAGGAGCAGAAGCGGATACGAATGATAGATATTTATCAAATTATGCAATGGCAAGGGCATGGCGGAGGCAGGGATATGGCGATGCAGAAGGTCCAGACACCCGCCGACAGCCCGCCGCGTCCTCTGGCGCGTGTCATGGACTCATTCGTCCCCCTGCCCGCTCCCGAGGAGGTAGCGCTTCGCATGGACCGTATGTCCATCCGGCATGCGATGACCACCGGGTTTACGGTATGATGGCAGTGTTGCCCCTTCGTCCACAGGGCTTAGAGGACAGATCAAGTGATTGATTTCATTAAAGGACTTTACCAGCATGTGCGTGACCAGCGTGCCGCGGAACGCGATCGGCGCAAGAAGGTTGCGGCCATGATCAGCAAGAACGCCTACAAAACACTGCGCGTGGTCGGCCGTGGCACGATCAAGATCGATCCCAGGGAAGTGGCCGCCAGCGAAGAATTCAAGCAGGCCAGGAAGCTGGCCCGGGAAATCGTCAACGCCCAGTGACACCAGCAGGGGGTCATCATGTTTGCCCTGCTGATCGTCCCGATTCTCGTGGCAGGATTCATGGCCTGTCACATCCATCCGGTATTCTCTTACAAGCTCCATCGTTACGAAGGCCAGTATCTTTACCTCAAAAGCGCAGAGACCGGGCTCAAGTGCTTTGCCATTGCCTTCGTCATATGCCTTGCAGCCCATTGGCTCATGCCTGACAACTGGTCTCTGCCTTCCGGGCTCGCCAGTGTGCTGCAACACGCCGGCATTTCCGACCGGGATGAAGCGCTGCGCACCAGCTGGTTTCTGGTGCTCTCGACCCTGACCTGCCTGTCGCCCTGGGTACTCAAATGCAGCGCCCTGCTGCGCCTTCGCATGCGTTCCGGGGTATGGAATCCACACCTTTTCATCATTCAGGAATTGCTGGACGACAGCCCCCTGGACGACCTGCTGTTCAGGCTCTCCATCGAAAACAAGGATGTAATGCTGATGATGGATGACCGCAAGGTCTATGTGGGCAAGATCATCAGCATGGGCGAACCCTCGGAAACCCTGGGCATGGACCAGGACATCTCCATCATGCCCCTGATGAGTGGCTATCGGGACAAGGATACGTTACGGGTGAACTTCACCACCGACTACGAGCAGGTGGACGCCGAAATATATCTGTCCCTGCGGCAGGAAGCCATCGTTTCAGCCACCGAATTCAACTTCAAGGCATACCGGACCTGGCAGCAAAGCCGCAGGAAGCCTCGCCGGAAACCCTCGCCCGGCCTTCAACCACGGTCACTACGACGCCCTTCCGATACACGATAGCCCCCCCTGCAGGGTGCCTTCACGACAGAAACGCCCGCGGGCCGGAACAGGTCCGGGTCGTACCTCATACGGTTCAGTCTCTGACTATCAGGCTTCTGGATATTCATAGTGTTATTAGATATCATTCGCGCTCCCATATCTACCCTTACCTATCTTCATCATAAACGCACACAGAACGCTGTCCCTGCTGGGCATCACGGCCGGCTCGCTGCTGGCCGCCGGCCCGGCACAGGGCGCCGAACCCACCCCCTTGTCCGAAATCCGCGTGGGCGCCAGCCGGGACGCCCGCAGCTATGCCGGCGAGCAGCGCAACACCGCGGCCAGCCGCACCGATACGCCGCTCATCGAAGTCCCCCAGAACGTCCGCATCGTCCCGCAGAAGCTGGTCGGGGATCTGGGAGCCACCCGGCTGGCCGATGTCGTCGGCTTCGTCAGCGGCATGTCGCAGGGCAACGATTACGGCGGCACCTGGGACAGCTTTGCCCTGCGGGGCTTCGAGGCCAGCCCCGGCTCGCTGATCAACGGCTTTTCGAGCACCTGTCAGTGCGGCCCCCGGCGCGATGCCGACACCATCGAACGGGTGGAAATCCTCAAGGGCCCGTCGGCTGCCCTCTACGGCAGCAGCGAACCCGGCGGCACCTACAACATCGTCACCAAAAAGCCGCAGTTCAGGCCGATGCGCGAGGCGGGCCTGAAGGTGGGCAACCGGGGTCTGCGCCGGGCCACCTTCGATGCCACCGGCCCGTTCTCCTCCACCCTGGCCTGGCGGCTCAACCTCGTGGCCGAAAAGGGCGCCACCCGCACCAGCCTGATCGAGACCTCGAAGTACATCGTGGCACCGTCCCTGACCTGGGCGCCCACGGCACGTACCATCGTGAACTACGAGGCCGACATCACCCGCATCCGTACCCCCTACGACCGCGGCCTGCCCGTCATCGATGGCCGTACCGACGCCCTGCCGCGCGACCGCTATCTGGGTGAGCCGTCCATCCCCAACCTGCACATCCGGGGGGATGTACACCAGCTCACGCTGAACCACGCCCTGAACGACCAGTGGAGCGTGCGGGCCGGCCTGATGCATCGCAAGACGGACAACACCGGCCACGGCACCGAACCCGGCGCCCTGCAGCGCGACGGCCGAACCCTGACCCGGCGCATGGCATGGCGCTCCATGCCCTCCAGCAACACCAGCCTGCAGGCCGAAGCCACCGGCAAGCTGCAGACCGGGACCCTGCGGCACACGGTGCTGACCGGCTTCGAGGTGAGCCGCTATACCCATCACGCCGACATCCGCGGTTCGGACCTGCGCACCGCACCGTTCGGCATCGATGTCTACGCCCCGGTCTATGGCCGGCACAGCCGCCCTACACGGGCGCCCTGGTCGTGTCCAACAATCATGACAACACCCGCGCCCTCTACGCCCAGGACCAGCTGGACGTGACGGAGCAGCTGAAGCTGATGGCGGGCCTGCGTGTGGAGCGCTTTCACCAGCGCGCCGACAGCGTGCGCGGCAACCGCACGACCCGCAGCAACCACCACTACAGCGAACTCACACCCCGTGCCGGCGTGACCTGGATGTTCAGCCCCGAAAGCGCCGCCTTCCTGTCGTGGGGGCGCTCGTTCAAGCCCAATGCGGGCAGCGATGTGGACGGCAATGCCTTCGAACCGCTGAAGGGCACGGCCTGGGAGCTGGGCTACAAATGGGAAGGCCGGCAGGACGCCGGCCAGCCTGGCGTGGTGGCCAGCATCAGCGCCTTCCACATCACGAAGAACAACGTGCTGACGCAGGATCCGGTCAACACGGACTTCAACATGGCCGCTGGCCAGGTGCGCAGCCGCGGCGTCGAGGCCGATCTGGCTGGCGACATCACACCACACTGGCGCCTGACGGCCAATGCAGCGCTGACCGACACGAAGGTCACCCGCGACAACACGGCCAACCTGCTGGGCAAGCGGCTGCCCAATGTCCCGCGGGTCAGCGCGGGCCTGTTCGCCCTCTGGCATGACCGGCTGGACAACGGGTCGGAATACGGCGCAGGCGGCGGCCTGGTTCATATGGGCGAGCGGACCGGCAACGCCACCGACACCTACCGCCTGCCCGCCTACACGTCGGTCAAGCTGAGCGGCTACTGGCAGGCCACCTCGCAGCTGCGGCTGACACTGGCCGTCGACAACCTGTTCGACCGGACCTTCTATACCGGATCGATCGGCACCATCTCGCTGCAGCCGGACGTGGGCCGGCTGGTGACGGTGGGGGTGCAGTACCGGTTCTAGGGTAGGGATCGGCGCGAGGACGAACCGGTTCATGACACGCTCTAGAATCGGTGCATCTGTCCCGGCTTTACGCCGTCCGGCGCTGTCCGTATCCACGGCAGCCCGGTTTGCCGTCAGCCGGCACGTTTCCTTCATGATCCCACCCGTCCCCATTCTGCCGGCATCTGCCGGCAGGCGGGGCATCCTCCACCATGAGCACGTCCGAATCCAGCACGCCTCTCACCCCGGCCTCCTCCGCCTCGTCCGCCACGCCAGATCCTTCTGCCTCACCGGCCTCCGCCACCTCGCCAAACCCTTCTGCCTCACTGGCCTCTACCACCGCCGCCACACCGCCAGCCTCCGGCACCCAGACCAGCCACGACCAGCACGGCCGCTACGCGGCCGCCAGCAGCGTGGAGGACTTCCGCCACAACCTGGCCGCCGTGCAGGCGCGCATCGAAGCCGCCTGCCAGCGGGCCGGGCGCGATCCGGCCTCGGTGCGGCTGCTGCCGGTGAGCAAGACGGTGGACGAGGCACGCATCCGCATGGCCTATGCCGCCGGCGCCCGCTTTCTGGGCGAGAACAAGGTGCAGGAAGCCTTCGGCAAGTGGGAGGCCATGCAGGACCTGCCCGACCTGAAGTGGGCCGTGATCGGCCACTTGCAGACCAACAAGGCCAAGGTGGTGGCACGGTTTGCCAGCGAATTCCAGGCGCTGGACAGCCTGCGCGTGGCCGAGGCGCTGGACCGACGCCTGCAGGCCGAGGGACGCGGGCTGGACGTGTTCGTGCAGGTCAATACCTCGGGAGAGCCCAGCAAGTTCGGTCTGGCGCCCGACGAGGTGGCCGCCTTCATCCAGCAGCTGCCGGCCTTCTCCGCCCTGCGCGTGCGCGGGCTGATGACACTGGCCCTCTTTTCGGATGACGCCGTGCGGGTGCGCCAGTGCTTCGTGCTGCTGCGCACGCTGCGCGACCGGCTGCGCCAGAGCGCCCCGGCCGGCGTCGGCCTGGACGAACTGTCGATGGGCATGTCGGGCGACTACGAGATCGCCATCGAGGAAGGCGCCACCGTGGTGCGGGTGGGCCAGGCCATCTTCGGTGCCCGTGCCCTGCCCGACAGCCACTACTGGCCCGGCTTTGCGAAGCCGGCGGGCGAACCGGGGCATTGAAGCCACCATGGACAGGCGGCCTGCGGCGCATCTCATGGACCCATTTCGTTCCCGCGCCCGGCTCCGGTCGTCCCGGCATCCCTTTCGGCACGCCAGGAACTGGCTGGAAATTCAGCCACCCCTGCATGACACAACATTCCATGATGATGGAAAATACAACAGGCACTGAAACAGGGTCTGGTCCCATCCTCCACAGGCGCGTCTGAAGCAGCCGCCCCCGCCGTCCCCGAAACGGGGACTCATGTTGCACAACGACAAAGGAGCAAGCTCGATGTCCGCACCGCCCTCTGCCGCCACGCCGGCAGCGCAGGATCCCTACGCCGATTACCGCGAGCTGACGCTGCGCGGCATGATCCTGGGCGCGCTGATCACCGTGGTGTTCACCGCCTCCAACGTGTATCTGGGCCTGAAAGTGGGCCTGACCTTTGCGTCATCCATCCCGGCTGCCGTCATCTCGATGGCGCTGCTGCGCTTTGCCAGGGGCAGCAACATCCTCGAGAACAACATGGTGCAGACCCAGGCCTCTGCGGCCGGCACCCTGTCCTCGGTCATCTTCATCCTGCCCGGCCTGCTGATGGCCGGCTACTGGAGCGGCTTTCCGTTCTGGCAAACCGCCCTGCTCTGCATGTCGGGCGGCATTCTGGGCGTGATCTTCACCGTACCGCTGCGCCACGCCATGGTGGTCAACAGCACGCTGCCCTATCCCGAGGGCGTGGCCGCCGCCGAGATCCTCAAGGCCGGCAGTGCCGAACACAGTGACGAGGACGAGACCAGCAGCGGCATTGCCGACATCGCCACCGGCGGGCTGATTTCGGGCATCCTCAGCTTCTGCGCAGGCGGCCTGCGGGTGGTGGCCGACAGCGCCAGCTACTGGTTCAAGGCCGGCAACGCCATCTTCCAGATCCCGATGGGCTACTCACTGGCCCTGCTGGGTGCGGGCTACATGGTGGGGCTGGCCGGTGGCATCGCCATCCTGCTGGGCATCGTCATTGCCTGGGGTGTGCTGGTGCCGTACTTCTCGGCCACCCTGCCCCAGCCGGCCGATGTGGACATGGCCACCTTCGCCCTCACGCTCTGGAAGGAAAAGGTGCGCTTCATCGGCGCCGGCACCATCGGTGTGGCCGCCGTCTGGACCCTGATCATGCTGCTCAAACCCGTGGCCGAGGGCATGCGCCTGTCGCTTGCCGCCATGCGCGCCCCGCGGGACTACCAGCGCAGCCGCGTCGAGCAAGATCTCAGCCCCAGGGCCATGATCGGCTGGACCGTCGGCATGCTGGTGATGCTGGGACTGAGCTTTCACCACTTCGTGGACTCGGCCGCCATTTCCGACACGGCCGGCTGGGTACTGGTGCTGCTGGGCACGCTGATGGCCTTCTTCATCGGCTTTCTGGTGGCGGCCGCCTGCGGCTACATGGCCGGCCTGGTCGGTTCGTCGTCCAGCCCGATCTCCGGCGTGGGCATCGTCTCGGTGGTGATCGTCTCGCTGGTGCTGCTGGTCTATGGCGAATCGGCGGGTCTCTTTGCCCATGAGGGCAACCGGCAGTTCATGCTGGCGCTGACACTGTTCGTGGGCTCGGCCGTGGTGTCGGTAGCCTCCGTATCGAACGACAACCTGCAGGATCTCAAAACCGGCTGGCTGATCCAGGCCACACCGTGGCGACAGCAGGTGGCGCTGATCATCGGCTGCGTGGTGGGTGCACTGGTCATCGCGCCGGTGCTGGAAATGCTCTATCAGGCCTACGGTTTCACCGGCGCCATGCCGCGTGAGGGCATGGACGTGAAACAGGCACTGGCCGCCCCGCAGGCCACGCTGATGACCACCATCGCCACCGGTATCTTCTCGCACAACCTGCAGTGGAACTACATCTTCACCGGCATCGGTATCGGCGTGGCGCTGATCATCGTCGACCGGCTGCTGCGGTCCCGCCCGGGAACCAACCTGAGCCTGCCGGTCCTGGCCGTGGGCATGGGCATCTACCTGCCGCCCGCGGTCACCATGCCCATCGTGATCGGCATGGTGCTGGCCACCCTCGTGCGCAAGCGCATCCAGCGCCGCCATGGCGGCAAGACGCAGGCGGAGCCGTACCTGAAGCGGGCCGAGCGGACCGGCACCCTGATGGCCGCCGGCCTGATCGTCGGCGAGAGCCTGATGGGCGTGATCATGGCGTTCATCATCGCCTTCTCGGTGACCAGCGGCGGCTCCGATGCGCCGCTGGCCCTGTCACTGGAGAACTGGGACGATGCCGCCTCGTGGCTGGGCCTGGCCGCCTTCGTGGTCGGCGCCACCCTGCTGGTGAACCGGGTGATGAAGGCTGCGCGCTGACGGGCGAGCACCCGACTGCAAAGCCCCGGGTGGCCGGCAGGGTGGCCCGGGGCTTTGCCGCAAGACCGAAAGACCCTGTTCGTTCGACTGCAAGGCCGAACGGAGCCGGGTCACAGCTTCTTCATGCCCTCCAGCTCGGCCGTGAACCAGAAACCCATGGTCTTGCTGACCTTCACCGTGTAGCGCACCCCTTCCCTCACGAAACCGTCTTCCACCTCGCCCTTCAGGCCCGAGGCATTCAGCGCCTCGTCCGTCAGACGCTGGAAGAGCTTCATCATGGCGGGCTGCACGGTACGTTCGCCCTGTTCTCCATCGGCCGCGCTGGCCAGCAGAATGCCCCCCACGGCATTGCGGATGATCGTCTCGATGTCCCCCAGCGGGCTGACCATCGACATGATCCGCACCACATGACCACGCTGCGGATCGACGAACACCATGGCCAGCAGCCCATCCTTCAGCAGAATGCGGGCGATCCGCCAGGGCGACGCACCGCTGTCTTCGGGCTGGGCCGAGGCAGGAATCCGGTAGCCACCATCGAGCCGTGCCAGATCCTCATTGGCCCAGGTACGAAAGGTACCGAAATCGATGCCGGACCGGAGGCTAACTAACGGCGTTTCCCGGGCTGTCTCCCGGGCGTTTTTGTCCTGGAGAGCCTCCGCAGGCGGCTCCGCCCGCAGAGAGGAACCGCCACGCTGTGCGGCCCCTGCCGCAGCGGTGGCGCCAGCAGCCGCGCCGGTCGCGGCAGCCGTGCCAGCCGTGGCTGCCGCGCCAACGCCAGCCGCCACTGCCGTGGAAGCAGCTGCTCCCGTGCCTGCGGCAGCAGCGGACTTCGCCACCCCGGCAGAAGGCGCCCTGCCCGCCTTGCGCGGTGCCGCCACGGCATCCCCCAGGCTGCCCACCAGCACGACGCCCAGCACGGCCAGGGAGGCGGCACCGCCGACGCACCGTTTCAGAAGACTGCTGCCAGACATCGTGCCGCTCCTGGGGAGATTGTGAACGGTGGCACGTTAGCATGCAGCGTTGCAAAAAGCCGACACCCCTGTACGACTGGCCGGAAGCGACCGATGAAGGGGCCGGAGCGCCCGCCCGAGCAGAAAAGACAGGCACCACACGAAAGAACCCGCCGCAGGCCATCATGACGCCGCAGCGGGTTTCGGTACGACAGTCTGACCAGGGAGTGCCCCGGAAGGCAGACTCAGTCAGACGGCCCCAGGGTCATCACTTGACCAGCGCACCAATCGGATCGCTGTCCGGCGGGTTGTCGTTGGCCGAGGTGCTGGCATCGGTATGATGCGCCGAGGAAGCCGGCAGCGAGCTGCTTTGCGGCTCATCGGCCGGTACGGCCGCATCGGCGCCAGCGTTACCGTTGCCGGCCGAGGCATTGCCCGTTGCGGGGGCGGCAGGCGCCGGGTTGGCGGCGGCATCACCCGTTGCCGGCGTGGCATCAGCCGCAGGGGCGGGCGCTGCATTGCCGGTTGCCGGCGCGGTCGCGGCATCGCCTGCAGGCTGGGCTGCATCGGCCGCAGGAGCGGGCTGGGGAGCCGCGTCGGGTTTCGCTGCAGCACCATCGGCCGGTGCCGGGGTGGTGGCGTCGGCGGCAGGCGCTGCAGCATCCGGTTTGGCGGCTGCATCCGTGGCCGGTGCGGTCTGGGCAGCAGCGTCCGGTTTCGCCGTGGCATCAGCGGCCGGGGTGGTCTGGGCAGCACCACCCTGCGCAGCGGAGCCCTGCTGGGCAGCGGCGTCAGGTTTGGCAGTATCCGTCCCGGATGCGGCGCCTCCCGTGGACGGCGTCGCGGCGGCGCCTGACTGCTGGGCGGCATCACCGCCAGTCCCCGCCCCGGATTGCCCGGACGCATCTCCACCCGCACTGGACTGACGGGAAGCGACCAGGGCAGCGCCCGATGCCGTGCTGACGGAGAGCGCACCGGCGCCCTGGGTCTGGGCGATACGGGCACCCTCGGTTGCCACCGCCGGCGGATTGGTCAGCGCCTGGGTCACCGTTTCGGTACTGCTGCTGCCACCGGCCGCCGTGCCACCGTTACTGCCGGTCGCGGCGTCCCGGCCTGCCGGCTCGGGTCTGGTGCGGAAGTACCAGCTGTTCTCCTGGTTCGGGATATCTGCCGTGGTGTTGTCCTCCTCCACGAAAATCCCGCGATAGGTCAGCCGCTGCGAGCTGGTCCAGTCATTGGCAACCTGCCACTCGCTGCAGACCTTGCGCTGCAGATCTCCCCGGGGGTTGGGCGGTACGTTGTTGCCTTCCCTGGCCTTCTTGAGGCTGTAGCTGTACAGGCACAGTTGCACCTCATCGGAAGCATCACCTTTCTCGACGGTCAGTTTCATCCAGGCAGGCCCCCACTGGTGGCCATCGGGGCCCGCTTCGTCCGGCCCCGTCCATTCCTGGACGGGCTGATCGAACGGTACCACGCCATCGCGAGGAATGACTTTATCGGCCGGGGCGGTCAGATTGTCCGTTTCGGTCAGCTCGTGGCTTCCGCGTTTGGTGCCATATTTGATCGTCGCATCGGTCTTGATGGTCAGCCGCTGGTCGCGCGATTCGCCTTCCTTGGCAAAAACGACACCGAACGAGCTTTCGCTGTACAGGTGATGCTGTTCCTCGGTTCGCTTGCCCGTGCTGTCGTAGTCACGAACCGTCTGGAAGAAGCGGTCACCCCCCGTGTACTGGTAGGACAGGATATCTGCCCGGCTGTTGGGGTTGCCTGGATCACCCCAGTCGTTGCGATCGACGGTCTGGGTATTCGGGTCCCATCCTCTGAGCTGTTCGGCCGCATAGCCTGCGGAAATCGGAATCGCATGCGGCCCGACCATCACATAGGCCGTCTGCGTGCTCAGCATCTGTTCGAACAGCTCCGTGCTGATACCCGCGTCGGTCACGGGCGTTGCACCACTGGTGGGTTTGGACGCGGCATCAGAACTGCTGTCACCTGACGACGCAGCGTTCCCGTTCTGGGCGGCATTCTGGCCGCCGGCGCTGGCCGCATCGCCCCCGCTGGATGCATGCGAGCCATTGGTTTTCGGCGTGATGGCGCCAGCATCGCTGGCACCGGCGCCGCCGGAATCACCACTGCTGGACCCGCCGCACCCTGCCAGCGCCAGCGCAAGCAGGGCCGCGCCGACCAGGGGCCTGGTGGCGGGCGGGGTTGAAGTGTGTGGTGGCTTGATCGGCATGAGGTGAGGCCTCCGTGTCGTGAAATCTGTGGATAGGGATGAAAAAAGGGGAAGCAAAAATAGGGACCGATGTCTGCTTCCGTCCACTTCCCCTTCATCAGCCAGCGATGCTAATTGAACTTCCACCCCCACACGGAAAAGCCCATAACTTGACCGGCAACCATTTATGACAGTGTTTGCACACATTTCGTTGTGTTCGTTTTCTGGCAATGCGGCGCTTCTGCCATGCGTTCATCACGTATTGTTTATTGCCTGGCGCGTGTCATGGACGCATTCGTCACCGCGAAACCTCCTTTGGATGGGCAGGGCTTTTTGCAGAGGATCCCGAGGCAGCAGGGCCACAAACTACCCATGGCTTCAGGCCCGCCGGGCACGGTCATGCGCGCCCCAAAAGGTGGCCTCCTTCCGGCTGGTCCTGCAGACACTGCCCCGCACCGGAAAATTCATGTTTTCTTCAAATTGAATTCATGTTTGCGCCGTCAATACCCCTACCGTTTTTGCCGGGCAATTCCCATGGACCTGTCGATCTGGTGCGCGTTCATGAACCTGCTCGTCCCCTGCTGTCCCTGCCGCGTACTGCCCTCTGCGGCGTACGGGGGAATGGACAGGCAAGGGTCACCTTGCCCATGTACCCGGCGGCCAGGAAATACAACGTTCCTGCGGCGCACACCGCACACGCAAAACCCGCCGGAGAACGCATCCTCCCGGCGGGTTCAGGGAAATGGCCTGTCACGACAAAACGCTTCAGGCCACCGGCGACATACCGGCCAGAAGAGGCCGGTTATCGGCTCACGAACGCTCAGGTCGTTTCATCGTCCCGGTCTTCGTCGTCGTCATCGCCATCATCGTGTTTGTCACCGACGTCGTGTTTGTCGCCGCTGGCGTTGTGGCTGTCACCGCTGGCGCCATGCCTGTCACCGTCGCCTTCATGTTTGTCACCGTCGCCTTCATGTTTGTCACTGTCGGCGCCGTGCTTGCCACTGTCGGCGCCGTGCTGGTTACCGGCATCATGCCCGGTTGCCACATGCGTGTCACCTGCAGCATGCTGCGATCCGGAGGCGGCTGCGGCAGACGTATCAGCCGCATGCGCAGCGCCATCTGCAGCCGGCGCAGCAGCATCCGGTTTGGCAGCCGGAGCAGGCTGGGCAGCAGCGTCACCGGAAGCAGCGGGCTGGGCCGCAGCACCCGCGGCAGCACCACTCTGGTTTGCAGCCTGGTCAGCCGTGGCACCCGTTTGAGCAGCATTGCCGGCTGCAGCACCATTCTGGGCTGCGTTGCCCGCAGCGGCACCGGCCTGGGCTGCATCGCCTGCCGCCCCACCGTTCTGCTGTGCTGCAATGGCTGCCGCACCGGACGAGGTGTCGACGGACAGGGCGCCGTTGCCCCTGCTGTCGGCCTGGGCAGCCGCGCTGGCTACCGCGGTTGCATCGGCAGGCGGTTGCGTGATGGACGCCGTGACGTCAGCCGTTGCTTCCGCAGAGGCGCTGGCCTGGCCGGCCGGCTGCGCAGCGGCACCGGCGTTACCGGCCGCAGCTGCGTCGCTGGCAGACGCCGCGCGTCCCGAGCGCTCGGGTTTCGTGTGATAGAAATGGATCAGTTCCGGATTGCCACTGTCATCCGTCGCCAGGTCATCCATCACGTAGATACCGCGATAGATCAGGTTCTGCTGCGGTTTCCAGGTGGCCGGCACCTGCCATTCGCTGCAGACCTTGCGTTGCACATCCGCACGCGTTGGCCCGCCAGGGTTGCCACTGGTATCCACGGATTGCGGAAGGCTTCTGGAACGCTGCTCGAGGCAGAACAACACCTCATCTGCGGCATCCCCTTTTTCGATGCGCAGCTCCAGCAGGCCGCCGAAAGTCATCTGCGGTAACGGACCACCTGCGTCTCTCCAGGTCTGCACAGGCTCATTGAAGGCAATGACGCCATCACGCGGAATGACCTTGTCGGCATCGGCCTTCAGCGGCAGGGTTTCACGATATTCCGTGCCGCCGCCCTGGGCCTGCTGGTAGCCATATTTCAGTTCGGCTTCGCTCGTCAGGGTCACACGCCCACCGGCCGCATCCCCCGCTTTCGGGAAGGTATACCCGAAGAAAGACCGGGCGCTGATATGCTCGCCTTCGGGTTTTTCCTTGTCGCGGTTGCGATCCAGGCCCCAGGACTCGACCACGAATTTGCCATCGACCGGCTGCTGGTACGACACGAAATCTGCCGCACCGCTCTCCTTCCATTTGTCGAGTGTCGGCGGGCGCTGACCATCGTTCGTACTTTCCAGCTCCGCAGCCCGGTACCCATACATGATCGGGATGTCACGCTGACCCAGCTTCACATAGGCGGTCTGCGTGCTCAGAATCTGCGCGAACAGTTCGGTACTGATACCCGCCTCGGTAATGGGCGTTGCGCCGCTGGCGGGCTGTGCCGCTGCACCGGCACTACCATCTGCAGGCGCGGCATTTCCGCCGTTCTGGGCAGCATTCTGGCCATCGGCACCGGCCGCGGCATGCCCGCTGTCCGCAGCGCCACTGGCGCTGGAGGTGTCCTGATGAGCCCCGTTCGCCACGGTCTTGGGCGTGATCGCCCCCGCATCGCTGGCACCAGCATCACTGGTACCGCCACCGTCGGAACCTCCACCACAACCCGCCAGCACCAGTGCCAGCAGCGCCGTCCCCAACAGGGGTCTGGTTGCGGGTGCGGTTGAGGAATTTGCCTTGATCAGCATGGTCTTGACCTGCTCCTGTTCGTGAATGGAGCGGCCATGCTAATTCAGACATCATGGTCAGAAAATGAAAACCGGTTGACGCCCGACCACCGTTCGTCACGCGCAATTGTGACGTTATGATTGTTTTTATTTCAATTCAATGCAGCAAAGCCTGCATGATGTCCGGCAAATAACGAACGGATGCCTGTCATGTCCTGCGGGTGTGAACAGCACAACGAAAATGCAGAATCGCCAGACCAGAAAATCACATTCTGTCAGCGCGGACCCCCTACCGGTTTTGCCGGGTACAACCATGACACCGGGAATGGCATGAACGTACCGTCATGAGATGGCCATGCTCCAAAGCATCCCTGCAAAAGTGTGCGAGCGCTCGAGCCCCTGATCGGGATGAGCCAGAAAACGCCATCTGGCAGCGCCAGGCCGCGACACAAAAAACAAACCCGGCACACGGGCCGGGCTGTTGTGCTGTCAAAGGGAGCTGATAGCAGGACAGGAGCTTCAGGGGCTTCCGGACAGGGAGCCTGATTGGCATGGCTACCTGATTCATGATGGAGGGCACGCGCTGCCTGTCCCGCCCCCGAGCCGGGCAGTACCCTGCCCGGCCCGGATTCCTGCATCAGGCGAAGGTGAACGCCCCGTCACGGAAGTCCACCGGAATGGTCGCCCCCGGGGGATATTTGCCTTCCAGCACCTGTTTGGCAATGGGGTTTTCCAGCTTCTGCTGGATGGCGCGTTTCAGCGGCCGGGCCCCATACAGCGGGTCGAAGCCCACCTTGGCCAGCTCGTCCAGCGCCGCCTCGCTGACCGAGAGTTTCAGGTCGCGTTCACCCAGGCGTTTTTCCAGGCTCTTGAGCTGGATACCGGCGATGCTGCGGATGTGTTTGGCATCCAGACCATGGAAGACCACCACCTCGTCGATCCGGTTGATGAACTCGGGCCGGAAGTGCTGGCGCAGCTCGCCCATCACGGCCTCCTTGATCACGTCCGGGTCGTTCAGCGTCCGGTCGGCAGAGAGGCGCTGGATTTCGGCCGAACCGATGTTGCTGGTCATCACCACCACGGTGTTGCGGAAGTCCACGGTGCGGCCCTGGCCATCGGTCAGGCGACCATCGTCCAGCACCTGCAGCAGGATGTTGAACACGTCGGCGTGCGCCTTTTCGATTTCGTCGAGCAGGATCACGCTGTACGGGTTGCGCCGCACGGCCTCGGTCAGGTAGCCACCCTCTTCATAGCCCACGTAGCCCGGAGGCGCCCCGATCAGGCGGGCTACCGAGTGTTTCTCCATAAATTCGCTCATGTCGATGCGGATGAGATGGTCTTCCGAATCGAACATGAAGCGGGCCAGCGCCTTGCAAAGCTCCGTCTTGCCCACGCCGGTGGGCCCCAGGAACAGGAAGGAGCCCCACGGCCGGTTGGGGTCGGCAAGCCCTGCACGCGAACGGCGGATGGCGTCGGACACCAGCGTGACGGCCTCGTCCTGGCCAACCACCCGCTTGTGCAGCTCTTCTTCCATCTTGAGCAGTTTTTCGCGCTCGCCTTCCATCATCTTGGACACGGGAATGCCCGTGGCACGCGAGACCACTTCGGCAATTTCCTCGGCGCCCACCACCGTGCGCAGCAGCTTCGGCTTGCCGCTGGCAGCAGCCTCGTCTTCCTTGAGGTTCTTCTCGGCGTCGTTGACTTCGGCCAGGCGTTTTTCCAGCTCGGGCAGCTTGCCATACTGCAGCTCGGCCAGTTTTTCATACTGGCCCTTGCGCTGCAGTTCGGCCATCTGCGCACGCAGCTGGTCGATCTCGCCCTTGATCTGCGCACTGCCCTGCACGGCGGCCTTCTCGGCCTTGAGGATTTCCTCGTAGTCGGCGTATTCCTTGCTGATCCGGTTGATTTCCTGCTCGATCAGCTCCAGGCGCTTTTTGGAGGCGTCATCGGTTTCCTTGCGCACGGCCTCCCGCTCGATCTTGAGCTGGATCAGCCGGCGGTCCAGGCGGTCCATCACCTCGGGCTTGGAGTCGATTTCCATCTTGATGCGCGAGGCGGCCTCGTCGATCAGGTCGATGGCCTTGTCGGGCAGGAAGCGGTCGGTGATATAGCGGTTGGACAGCTCGGCCGCGGCCACGATGGCCGGGTCGGTGATCTCCACGCCGTGGTGAATCTCGTAGCGTTCCTGCAGGCCGCGCAGGATGGCAATGGTCGATTCCACCGATGGCTCGCCCACCAGCACCTTCTGGAAGCGACGCTCCAGCGCGGCATCCTTCTCGATGTACTTGCGGTATTCGTCCAGCGTGGTGGCACCGACGCAGTGCAGCTCGCCGCGCGAGAGCGCCGGCTTGAGCATGTTGCCCGCGTCCATGGCGCCATCGGTCTTGCCGGCACCGACCATGGTGTGGATCTCGTCGATGAAGACGATGGTGCGCCCCTCGTCGGCCGCGATGTCCTTGAGCACCGCCTTCAGGCGTTCCTCGAATTCGCCACGGTACTTGGCACCGGCCAGCAGCGCGGCCATGTCGAGTGCCAGCACGCGCTTGTTCTTCAGCGAGTCGGGCACTTCGCCATTGACGATGCGCTGCGCCAGCCCTTCGACGATGGCGGTCTTGCCCACGCCGGGCTCACCGATCAGCACGGGGTTGTTCTTGGAACGGCGCTGCAGGATCTGGATGGTGCGGCGAATCTCGTCGTCACGGCCGATGACCGGGTCGAGCTTGCCCTGGCGAGCCCGCTCGGTGAGGTCCGTCGTGTATTTCTTGAGCGCCTCGCGCTGGCCTTCGGCGTCCTGCGACTCCACGGCCTGGCCGCCGCGCACGGCATCGACCGCCGCCTGCAGCGACTTGTGGGTCAGGCCCGCCTGAACGAGCAGCCGGCCGGCCTCGCCGCCCTGGCGACCGTCACCGTCGGTGAGGGCCAGCAGGAACATCTCGATGGCCACGAACTGGTCGCCGCGTTTTTCGGCATCCTTTTCGGCCTGGTTGAGCAGCTTGAGCAGCTCGCGGCTGACCTGCGGCTGGCCGGACTGCCCGCTGACCTGCGGCAGGCTCTTCAGCGCGGCATCGACCGAGTGCTTGAGCACCGAGATGCGCACGCCGGCGCGCTCCAGCAGCGCACGGCCGGAACCGTCCGGCTGGGCGATGATGGCGGCCAGCACGTGTACCGGCTCCATGTAGGGATTGTCGGCCGAGACGGCCAGGCTCTGTGCATCGGACAGGGCCTGCTGGAACTGGGTGGTGAGTTTTTCTATACGCATGATGTTCTGTTTCGGTTTTTCGAATGATCAGCAGATGAGGCTTGCCTGTCGGGTTTCAAGACATGAAAGCCCCCTGCGTGCAATATTTTTTTGCGCTTGAACGACCACGGAACCGTACCGGGGCACAGGCTGCACAGACAGGACCGGCGTTTTGCGCCCGAATGGCACCGGGCTGCACGGGAGAGAAGGCTGCGGACAGGGCCGACGGCATGGCCTGGCGATGGCACGGCCCCTTTCTTCCCCACGCGGGTCCCGGCAACGCGCGCAGCCACAACACCTGCCCCCTCCGTCGCACGGGTGTGACGGGAGGGTGTGATATGGTTTCCGGCCAGAGCGTGTCATGAACGCATTCGTCCCCGCGCCGGCCCCAGATACGGGGGCCTGCAGGACACACTGCGCAGGCAGGGCTGGCCGCCCTGGCATGCAGGGCAACGCTGGCAGCACGCCGCCTTCTTCTGTTCCTCCTGATCCCGTCCCCCATGAGCCATCTGCTCCAGTTCCTCAAGGATATCCCGGCCATCTGGGAGAGCATCCCGGTATCGCACCAGCTGCTGCTCTATGGCGTGCTGGAGCTGGGCAGCATCCTGTACATCCTCGGGCAGCGCCGGCCGCCGCTGGCTACGCTTTCGTGGATCCTGGCCTTCCTGTTCGTACCGGTGCTCAGTGTGGGCTTCTACTTCCTGTTCGGGCCCCGCAAGCTCAAGCGCCGCAACGTGCGCCGCGAGCTGGCGCGGCACCAGGCGGCCCATCATGGCCCCCACCGGCACCAGCAGCTGCCCGACACGCTGGCCTCGCGTCACTGGCTGCTGGCCCAGGCCCGGGTGGCCACCGAATGCGGCAGCGCCCCGCCCCGGCCGGTGGAGCAGCTGGAGATCCTGGTGGACGGGGATGCCACCTACGCCACCATCGAGGCGGCCATGCAAGCGGCGCGGCACCACATCCACGTGGAGTACTACATTTTCAAGGCAGACGAGATCGGCACGCGCTGGCGCGACCTGCTGACGGAGAAGGCGCAGGCCGGCGTGAAGGTGCGCATGCTGGTGGACGCCGTGGGCTCGCCCCGCTGCCGGCGGATGAGCTTCTGGCAGCCGCTGCTGGAGGCAGGGGGCGAGGTACGGGTGTTCAATCCGCCGAAGATCGTGCCATTCCGGCCCAGCATGGTGAACTTCCGCAACCACCGCAAGATCGTGGTCATCGACGGGCACGTGGGTTTCACCGGGGGCATCAACATCGACCAGATCGAATCGGCCCGCTGCACCGGGGACAGTGCCTGGCGTGACACCCATCTGCGACTGCGGGGGCACGCGGCGCAGGACCTGCAGCGTCTCTTTCTGGAAGACTGGCTGTATGCCGGCGCCCGTTTCGTGCATCTGGCCCGGCTGGACAAGGCCCTGACCACGCCGCAGGACATTCTGGCGTGGTTTCCGCCGGCACCGGAAGGTGACGGTGGACGCGACGGAAGCCGGGAACGGCTGGCCGGGAGAGACCGGGAGAATCGGGAAAACCGGGAAGGCTGGGGAGACCGGGATAACCGGGAAGACCAGGAAAACCGGGAGAGGGACACGGAAAGGCGTGGCGAGAACCGCCCGGCCGAGGCCCAGCCCTGGGTGCAGATCATCGATTCCGGGCCGGACCGCAGCGAATACGCCATCTACCGCTTCTTCTTTGCGGCCATGTCATCGGCGCGGCGGCGCATCTGGATCACCACGCCCTATTTCATCCCGGACGAGGCGATCATGGTGGCGCTGACCACCGCGGCCGGTCGCGGTGTGGACGTGCGGCTGCTGGTTCCGATGGAATCCGACCAGCTGCTGACCGGGCTGGCGGCCTCCACCTTCGTGGAAGAGGTGCTGACCCGGCGGGTGAAGGTGTATGCCTATGTGCCGCGCTTCATCCACGCCAAGACGCTGGTGATCGACGACGAGCTGTCGGTGATCGGCACGGCCAACATGGACAACCGCAGCTTCCGGCTGAACTTCGAGGTGATGGCGGCCATCTACGACAAGAAGACCACGTCGGACATGGCGCGGCAGTTCCTGAAGGATCTGGAATCATCCACCCAGCTGCATGCGGACCATCAGCCCGACAGCTTCAACCAGCGGCTGGTGGCAAGCCTTGCGCGGCTGGCGGCGCCGCTGCTGTAGAGCGTGTCATGCCTCCCCCTGCTGCCGGCGGCTTCAGCGCTGATCCATGATGACCACCTTCGCCTTGCCCAGTGCGTTGGCATTGGCAAAGAAGCCCACCATGGCCGGTGTGGCCTCGGCCGTGATGCTGGGCAGGCGATCGATCTTGAGTGCCGTCAGCGTGATGACATAGCGGTGGCGGCTGCCCTGCGGCGGGCAGGGGCCACCATAGCCCGGTACGCCGAAGTCCGTGCGGGTCTGCAGCGCACCAGCCGGCAGCCTGTCTCCCTCGGCCGTGATGCCGTCGGGCAGGTGATTCACATCTGCGGGAATGTTGGCCACCACCCAGTGCATCCAGCCCACACCGGTGGGTGCATCCGGATCATGGATGGTCAGCACGAAGCTGCGGGTGCCCTTCGGAGCGTTGCGCCAGGACAGGGCCGGCGAGGCGTTGTCACCGGAGCAGCCAAGGCCGTAGCGCGCACTCAGCTGCTGGGCCTTGCCGAAGTGACCATCGGGAATGTCATCGGCCTTCAGCGTGAACGCACCCGCGGCCCAGGCGGGTGCCCCCAGGGTCAATAGCGTGGCGGCCAGAACTGCATGTTTCATGGGTCTCTCCTTGTATCGATGGTCGATGCCCCCGGGCACCGCCCGTGCAAATCAGGAAACCATTATGAACCCGGCGATGCCCCGTTACCATGTTCGTGTCCCGGACAACCAGGGCCTGGCCAGCCAGACCCGGCATGATTGCTGCCCCGGTCATCCATGATCCGGGGGGTGATGTCCCTCCAAATGTCAAACGGGTCGGTCTGCATGCCAGATGGTGCATGCACCGCGCAGCAGGCTTCGTCTCCCTGCTCACCGCCGCAGCATGCGCAGCCCGTTGGCCACCACCAGCAAGCTGGCGCCCACGTCGGCGAACACGGCCATCCACATGGTGCCGTAGCCGGCCAGCGTCAGCGCCATGAACACGGCCTTCACCCCCAGCGCGAACGAGATGTTCTGCACCAGAATGCGGTGTGTGGCCTGCGACAGGCGCACGAAGGCCGGTATCTTGCGCAGATCGTCGTCCATCAGGGCCACATCGGCCGTCTCCAGGGCGCTGTCGGTGCCCATCGCCCCCATGGCAAAGCCGATGTCGGCCCGGGCCAGTGCGGGCGTGTCGTTGATGCCATCACCGACCATGCCCACACGGGAGACCTCACCGGCCTCGTGGACCGGTTGTGCACGACGTACCAGCCCGTCGACGACAGCCAGCTTGTCTTCGGGCAGCAGATTGCCCTGCGCCTCATCGATACCCACCTCGCGGGCGATGGCATCGGCCGTGTGCTGGTTGTCACCGGTCAGCATCAGCGTGCGGACACCCAGCTGGTGCAGCTCGGCCATGGCGGCGCGGCTGCTCTCCTTCACCGTATCGGCCACGGCAAAGAGGGCCATGACGACCTGTTCGCTGGCCAGCACCACCACGGTCCTTCCCTGCCGTTCCAACTCCAGCAGGCGCGCTTCCAGCTCGTGCGAACACTGGCCGCGTTCGTGGATCAGGCGGTGGTTGCCCAGCACGTAGTGCACGCCATCGATGCGGCCCTGCACACCGCGACCGGCCAGCGCCTCGAAGGCATCGACGCTGAAAAGCGGGACAGGAGAGGCGGACGGGGCCGCCGGTGAAGCAGACGCTGCACCATGCTTCTGGCCGGCAGCCGCGGACCGTGCCGGCCCGGTCGCGTGGGCGGCATGTGCCGCCGGTTGGGCGGACCGGTTCATCATCTTCTGGCCAGACGGTGCAAACGGACTGAAGGCCACGGACGGGCTGGAGGACACGGACTGGCCAGACAGACCAGCCTCCGCGGGAGGATCCCATGCCCCCGCCTGCCGGCCTGCGCGGAACGCCTCCACGATGGCTTGCGACACGGGATGGTCGGAGCGCGCCGCCAGGGAGGCCGCCAGCCGGTGCACCTGCGTGTTCAGAAAGACGGCCATCTCGGTCAGCACGGGCTTGCCATGGGTGATCGTGCCGGTCTTGTCCAGGGCCAGCCACTTCAGGTGGCGACCTTCTTCCAGATGCACGCCGCCCTTGACCAGAATGCCCTGCCGCGCGGCAGCCGTCAGCCCGCTGACCACCGTGACCGGGGTGGAAATGACCAGTGCGCACGGGCAGGCGATCACCAGCAGCGTCAGTGCCTTGTAGATCCAGCCGAACCAGTCACCGTTGAAAAAGGAAGGTGGCACCAGCGCCACCCCGATGGCCAGCACCAGTACGATGGGCGTGTAGACGGCGGCAAAGCGGTCGACGAAGCGCTGGGTGGGCGCCTTCTGGCCCTGCGCCGCCTCCACCGCCTCGATGATGCGCGCCAGCGTACTGTCACCGGCTTCGGCCGTCACGCGGAAGTCGAAGGAACCGGACTGGTTGATGGTGCCGGCAAACACGGGATCACCCGCGGCCTTTTCCACGGGCAGGCTTTCGCCCGTGATGGGCGCCTGGTCCACCGTGGAAGCGCCCTGCTCCACCTGGCCATCCAGCGCGATGCGCTCGCCCGGCCGGACCCGCACCAGGGTTCCCACCGCCACTTCCCCGGCCGGCACGGACTGCCAGCTGCCATCGGACTGTTGTGCCGTGGCCGTGTCGGGTGCCAGACGCATCAGACCCTCGATGGCATGACGTGCACGGTCCAGCGAGCGCGCCTCGATCATCTCCGAGAGCGTGAACAGCACCATCACCATCGACGCTTCGGGCCACTGCCCGATCAGCAGCCCCCCCGTGACCGCGATGCTCATCAGGGCGTTGATGTTGAGCGTCCCGGTCCGGATGGAGAGCCAGCCCTTCCGGTACGTGCTCAGACCACAGAGCAGCACGGCTCCCACCGCAAGCATGGCCGTCAGCCATTCCGGATACGCAAACCAGTGGCAGGCCTCGGACAGGATGGCAAGGATGGCGGCGTTGCCCAGACGGCGCAGGGGCGTGGCGGTGAGGAAGGCGTACAGGCGCGCGGCCAGGAAAGGCAGATGCAGGGGCGTGGAAATGTCCTCCCTGCCAGCTTCGGGTGTGCTGCCGCAACAGGATGAAGTCGCCGTGCCCATGTCGGCGTGCGCATGGGCATCCTGCCCGGAGGCGTTCCGGTGGGCATGGCCGGAAGACCCGGCATGCTCATGACCGCTGCAGCATGCGTGTCCGCTGCCGTGACCCTGAGCCTGCCCATGCCCCTGAGCCTGACCGTGACCGTGGCTGTGGCTGTGGCTGTGGCTGTGGCTGTGGCTGTGGCCATGATCGCCCGCTCCCCGGCAGTCACCTGCTGCCGCTGCTGGCCAATGACCGTGACCATGCTCCTCACCATGGGCATGATCATGCCCGCCGCCGCCCCCGGCCGTCGCGGGCTGGGCATGCCTTCTGCGCCTGGGCAGCTCGAGCTGCGGTTCGAAACCCAGGCTGCGAATGGCGGCCAGCACCTCGGGCAGCCGGTGCTCGTCGTGCTCGACCGTCAGGATGCGCTGCACCAGATTGAACTGCAGTGCCCCCACACCGGACATGCGGCCCAGCTTCCTGCGGATCATCCCCTCTTCGGTGGGACAGTCCATCTGTTCGATGTGGATGCGGGATTTCATGGGTACGTCTCGGGCCGTTGCGTCCATACTCGTGAGTGAACACCCTGCGGCTGCTGCAGGGTCAGGCGACTGGCGCGTGTCATGGACTCATTCGTCCCTACGAAACCCCCTTGGGCGTGCGGGTCAGGGCCGCGGATGACACGCTCCGGATATTTCACCACGAAAACCGGAGAACGGGCCCGCCAGTCGTGGCCACCATCATTTACCCTTCCATCAGGGCAGCTCCCTGCCGGCCGCAGGTGCATCGATCCACTCACGATCGGCGGAATTCCGCTCTGCACCGCTTTCCTCTGCTTCGGTCAGCAGCGTATCGAGCAAGTAACGGGGACGGGACGGGCGGATAATCTGCGTATCTGTCCCCTGCTCCCAGCGCCTCCGCGCCGCCTCGTCGCTGTCGCGCGCATCCACCCAGCGCTCGCCATCGGGCGTGCTTTCCTTTTTCCAGAACGGCGCCTCGGTTTTCAGGTAGTCCATGATGAAGCGGCAGGACTCGAAGGCTGCATCGCGGTGGCGGGAGGCGGTGGCCACCAGCACGATCTGGTCACCGGGTGCCAGGGGGCCGACGCGATGGATGACGGTCACGCCCAGCAGCGGCCAGCGGGCCTCGGCCTGCGCGCAGATCCGTTCCAGTGAACGTTCGGTCATGCCGGGATAGTGTTCCAGCGTGAGACCGCCGATGGTGTCGCCCTGGTTGGTGTCACGCACATAGCCGACGAAGGAGGCCACACCCCCGGTTTCCAGCGTGAGGCGCTGCAGGCGGCGCAGCTCGGCCCCCACGTCGAAATCGCCGGTCTGGACGCAGATATGACGAGACTTCGTAGCCGTGGCTCTCCCGATGGGCTCGACGCCCGCAGCGGCCGTGATCGCAGAATGCTCTGGCGGCGCCGGTTCACTGGCCTGCGGCGCATCCTGCACCGTGTCCTTTCCCACGGGCCGGGCCGAATCCGGTGCGGTCGTGCTCATGGCGCAGCCCCTCAGCCCCCGGTGACGGGCGGAAAGAACGCCACCTCGGCACCCTCGGCCAGCGGTGTATCCAGCGTGGCCAGATCCTGTGCCACGGCGGCGCGCAGGGTGTCGCGGCCGGTGGCCGGCGGGGTGAACACCTCGGCCCAGACCCCGCCGCGGGACGCCAGATGCGCCCGCAGGTCGGCCACCGTGCCGACACCGGCCGGCAGCACCAGTGATTCGCGGGCCGTGCCAAGCCGCTCGCGCAGGCTGGCAAAAAACAGCAGTTCGATCTTCATGACGGTATGACGAGGGCGGTGTACGGGAGCCGGGCGCAGGGGCTCCTGGCCCCGTCGGTTCAGCGCAGCCCCAACAGCTCGGCAAACGGGATGTACTGTACCGTATCGCCGGGCTGGATGGGCTGCCCGGGGGGATTGTCGATCAGGCCATCGCCGATGACGGCCGAGGTCAGCACGGCCGAGCCCTGGTTGCGGAACAGCTTCAGCAGCTTGCCATCGGGCTGCAACACGGCACGCAGGAACTCGCGACGCTTGTCGGGACGTGGCCAGGCGAAGTCGGCCGTCATCTGGATGCGGCGGGGTTCCCAGCTGCGGGCTCCCTGCAGCTTGAGAATGAAGGGACGCACCAGCAGCAGGAAGGTGATGAACGACGACACCGGATTGCCGGGCAGGCCGATGAAGTGGGCGTAGCCTTCCGGGCCGGCATCCCGTGTACGCCGGACGCGACCGTAGGCCAGCGGCTTGCCGGGCTTGATGGCGATGCGCCACAGATCGATTTCGCCTTCGGCCTCGACGGCCGGGCGCACATGGTCTTCCTCGCCCACCGACACCCCGCCGGCCGTGATGATCAGGTCGGCGTCCAGCGCGGCCTGGCGCAGGGACGCCCGCGTGGCCTCCAGGCTGTCGGGCACGATGCCGAGGTCGATCACCTCGCAGCCCAGTCGCCGCAGGGCCGCCGCCAGCACGAACCGGTTGGAGTTGTAGATGGCACCGGGCGACAGCGGCTGGCCGGGCATGAGCAGTTCGTCGCCGGTGAAAAAGCACGCCACCCGCGGGCGGCGGCGCACGGTCAGCTCGGGCAGACCGACCGAGGCCACCAGACCGATGGCTGCCGGGGTGAGCGCCGTACCCGCCGGCAGGATTTCGGTGCCCGCCTGCACATTGTCGGCCTTGCGGCACACCAGTTCACCGGGCTGCGGCTGGACACGGAGGCGGAAACGCACGCCCTTGCTGCCATCCTTCAGCGGCACTTCCTCGGCGTCTTCCTGCATCACCACGGCATCGGCCCCGACCGGCAGGGCGGCGCCGGTGAAGATGCGTGCGACCGTCCCCTTGCGCAGGGCGAGCCCGGGATGCCCCGCCGGAATGCGCTGGGAAATGGGGAACACCCGGTCCGGGTCCGCCTCCAGCTCCGCTGCGCGCACGGCGTAGCCATCCATCTGGCTGGTATCCCAGGCGGGGATGTCCATCATCGAGATCACGGGTTCGGCCAGCACCCGGCCGTCCGCCTGCATGGTCGGAACGACTTCGATACCCTGCAGGGGCTGGGCACGCGCGAGCAGGCGCTGAAAGGCCTCGTCAAAGGCGAGCAGTGATGACATCGGGCGGGTCCGAAAGGTGGCAGCCATCCGGCAGGATGGTCGAAAACAGACGAACGGAGGATGCGGTTTGAGCGCGGAGTAGCGGTTGTGGGCACGGCACGGGGACACGCGCCGCGCGATTCTGTCACGCAACCCACCACTTCATGCGCCATCGTCGCAAGGGCTGTATCTACTGTAAGCGCTGCCGCCAGATGAAAATCGCCTGAATCGACGGGCATTTACCCGCCATTTCCACGCCTGCGCCCTGCCCCCTGCGGGCGCCCGAAGCGCTATTCCTGCACCTCGTTTCTGGCGCACCTCATGCTGCCTTTGCTCCGCTCACCCACGCCCCCCCGCAACCTGCAAAAGCGCTATTCCGGTTCTGCCCGAAACCGGTCCTTTCCGGCAGGTGTCCCCACCCTTCAGCATCGCCAGCCGGCAGGAGCCTGTACACCATCCTCCCGGCATTTCGGGCGGATCAGATAGTTACAATTAATTACTAATTTTTACGACTATCTTCCTGCAGCCTGCGCGCCGGTCCGCTTGCCAGCGATGCCGCGGCCGTTACCGGACGGAGACAGGGTCCACGGTCCCGGCGCTGGTCCCCCTTCCCGTCACCACGCAAACGGACACACGCCCGCCCTCATTCCGGCTCCATATCCTGCCCAAATCTGCCCCATACCCTGCCCCATACCCTGCCCCACTCCGGCACCAGGCCGCTCACGGCAGCCTCACTGCGCCGTGCCGCACAGCGCGCAGGCGCGTTTCAGACCGGTCTGCTGCAGGATGAACGCCACCACCGCATCCGGGTCATCGATGTCGAGCTGCGGCAGCGGCACCGTCAGCGCTTCGTCGGTGGCGATGGCCACGATGTCCGGGTCGTCCGGATACAGCAGCGGCTTGCCGACGCCGGGGCGATGCACCTCGATCTTGGGCATGGCGGCGTGCTTGAAGCCCTCGACCAGCACCAGGTCGCAGGGGCTCATGTGCGCAAGATGCGCTTCGAGCGTGGGCTCGGGGGCACCGCGCAGCTCGTGCATCAGCGCCCAGCGCTGGTCGGTGGTGACCAGCACCTCGGTGGCACCGGCCTCGCGGTGGCGCCACGAGTCCTTGCCGGGCTTGTCGATATCGACCCGATGGTGGGCGTGCTTGATGACCGACACCGTCAGCCCCGCCCGGATAAAGCGGGGAATGAGCTGCTCGATCAGCGTGGTCTTGCCGGAGCCGGACCAGCCGGCGAAACCAAAGACCACCGGCCCGGGCTGTACCGGCGCCACGTCCTTCCCGGCCTGTTCCTGCCAGTACACCGGCGAAGGATTCCCGCCTGCCCCGACGGGAGTCCGTTCGCCCTGCCCCGCCGCCGGGAAGGCATGGTCTGCGGTTTCGGCACGCTCACCCATGGCGCTCAGGTCCGGGCGGCCACGTAAGCCTCGAGCTGGCGCACGTCGGCCGGCATCCGCACCCAGCGCTGGGCACGCGCCTCCAGTCCTTCCAGTCCGGCCGGCACCGGCGGCTGCTGGCCGATGGCCTCGACGATGCTTTCGGCAAACTTGGCCGGCAGCGCGGTTTCGAGGCAGAGCATGGGAATGCCCGGCTCGCGGTACGCCTGCGCCACCTTCAGGCCGTCGGCCGTGTGGGTGTCGACCAGCACGCTGGCCTTCTGGTGCCAGTGGCGGATGGTCTGCAGCCGGTCGGCGTGGGTGCTGCGGCCGGACACGAAGCCCCATGCGGCCGCCTTCGCAAAGGCATCGGTACCGGCGAGGTCGAACTCGCCGGTTTCGCCCAGCTGCTGCCACAGTGCCCTGACCCGTTCGGCATCCCCCCCGTGCAGGTCGAAGACGAAGCGCTCGAAGTTGGACGCCTTGGAGATGTCCATCGACGGGCTGGAGGTGGCATGGGTATCGCGCGCGCTGCGCACACGATAGCGGCCGGTACGGAAGAACTCGTCCAGCACGTCGTTCTCGTTGGTGGCCACCACCAGCCGGCGGATGGGCAGGCCCATCCGTTTGGCGATGTGACCGGCCAGCACGTTGCCGAAGTTGCCGCTGGGCACGGTGAACGAGACCTGCTGCGGCTGGCCATCGGCACCGTACGGCTGGCCGGCCGTGGCCAGCAGATAGCCCCGGAAGTAATACACCACCTGAGCCACCACGCGTGCCCAGTTGATGGAATTGACGCTGCCGATGCTGTGCCTTTCCTTGAAGGCGAGGTCGCCGGCGACGGCTTTCACGAGGTCCTGGCAGTCGTCGAACACGCCCTCGATGGCGATGTTGTAGATGTTGTCGTCCATCAGGCTGAACATCTGCGCGCGCTGGAAGGCGCTCATCCGGCCGGCCGGCGAGAGCATGAACACGCGCAGGTGCTGGCGGCCGCGCATGGCGTATTCGGCGGCGCTGCCGGTATCCCCCGAGGTGGCACCGACGATGTTCAGCCAGCGGTCCTGTTTGAGCAGCGTGTACTCGAACAGCCGGCCCAGCAGCTGCATGGCCATGTCCTTGAAGGCCAGCGTGGGGCCGTTGGAGAGCTGCTCGATGTACAGCGGCCCCTGCCCGTCCGAGGCCGGCTCCAGCGGCACCAGGGGCGTGATGTCTTCGGTGCCGAAGATGGCCGGTGTGTAGGTTTCGTCGATCAGGCGTTTCAGGTCGCCGGCCGGGATGTCATCGCAGTAGCGCGACAGCACCTGGAAGGCCAGGTCGGCGTAGGAAAGGCCGCGCCACGACTGCAGCGTGGCGTCGTCGATCTGCGGAATGCTGGCCGGCATCACCAGGCCGCCATCGGGCGCCAGGCCGCCGAGCAGGATGTCGGAGAAACGCTGGGGGGGCATGCCGCCCCGGGTGGACAGATATTCCATGGTCGTCCTGTTCAGATTGGGCAGAAGTACCGTGCGCCCTGCAACAATGCGTACGGAATGGCCCGAAAACCTGACCCGGCCCGCGGACGGTGATGCCGTGGCAGGCCGGTCAGGCCATCAGTTGAGCTGTTCGACGCGCAGCCGCACCACGCTGGACGGCACCGACGGCAGGGCCTCGATACGCCCGATGGCAGCATCGATGCGCTGTTCCACCGTGCGGTGCGTCATCAGGATGATGTCGGTGGTGGGTTCGCCCTCGGCCGGCTGGCGCTGGATCACGGCATCGATCGACACGCCCTCGTCGGCCAGGATGCGGGTGATGTCGGCCAGCACGCCCGGCTCGTCCCGCACCTGCGCGCGCAGGTAGTAGGCGGTTTCCATCTGGTCGGCCGGCAGCACGGGCACGGGCTGCAGCTGGTCCTGGCGGAAGGCCAGATAGGGCACGCGGTGTTCGTCGGCCACGTCGATCATCCGCGCCACGTCCACCAGATCGGCCACCACGGCGCTGGCCGTGGGCAGCTTGCCGGCACCCGGACCGTAGTAGAGGGTCTCGCCCACGGCATCACCCTTGACCCAGACGGCGTTCATGGCGCCCTCGACGTTGGCCAGCAGGCGGCGCTCGGGAATCAGCGTGGGATGCACGCGCAGCTCGATGCCGTCGGCACGGCGGCGGGCAATGCCCAGCAGCTTGATGCGATAGCCCAGCCGGCCGGCGTAGGTGAAGTCCTCGGCCGCCAGCCTGCTGATGCCCTCGATGTAGGCCCGGTCGAACTGCACCGGCACACCGAAGGCCATCGAGGCCAGCAGCGTGGCCTTGTGCGCGGCATCCACCCCCTCGATGTCGAAGGTGGGATCGGCCTCGGCATAGCCCAGCCGCTGCGCATCGGCCAGTGCCGCGTCGAACGACAGCCCCTTGTCGCGCATTTCCGAGAGGATGAAATTGGTGGTGCCGTTGATGATGCCGGCCAGCATGTCGATCCGGTTGGCGGCCAGCCCCTCGCGCAGCGCCTTGACGATGGGGATGCCCCCCGCCACCGCGGCCTCGAAGGCCACCATCACGCCCTGCTCGCGGGCCTTTGCGAAGATCTCGTTGCCGTGCACGGCCAGCAGCGCCTTGTTGGCCGTGACCACCTGCTTGCCCTTTGCAATGGCAGCCAGCACCACGTCACGGGCCACGGTGGTGCCGCCCATCACCTCGACCAGCACATCGATGGCCGGGTCGTTGACGATGTCGAAAGGATCCTCGCTGATGGCAATGTCGGGCCCGACCATCTTGCGGACCGCATCCAGCCCACGGGACACCACCCGCGTCACGCGGATCCGGCAGCCGGAGCGCCGGCTGATTTCGTCGGCATTGTTCTTCAGGACCTCAAACACACCACTGCCGACCGTTCCCAGTCCGAGCAGTCCGACCTTGATCTCTTTCATACGCTGGTAATGACTCCTGGTTGTGTGGCGGGCCGCCGGGTGAGGCATCCATCGATGCCCGTGCCGGCGCAGCCCCCTGTCTGTCTGTGTCCGCCCGCCGGGCGGATGTGTCCTGTCCGGCCCCGCCGCTTCGGCGAAGGCAACCGGCTGGACGGCGGTGCATGGACGGCGTGCCCCCTCACCGCAACGTGGCACCCGTCCGGGTAACGGCTCGCCCTGACGGCCACAGAGCAACGATCCCTGGCCCCAGAGCGTGTCATGGCCTCAGACCCCCTTGACGCGGCCCGCCCGGTAGTCGGCCAGGAAACGGTCGACCCGGGTGAGCGCCTCGGTGAGGTCATCCGAATTGGGCAGGAACACCACGCGGAAGTGGTCGTGTTCCGGCCAGTTGAAGCCGGTCCCCTGCACCAGCAGCACCTTCTGGTGCTCGAGCAGCTGCAGGATGAACTGCTGGTCGTCCTTGACCGGATAGAACGTCGGGTCCAGCCGCGGGAACAGGTACAGTGCGGCCCGCGGCTTGACGCAGCTCACGCCCGGGATGCTGGTGACCATGTCCCAGGCCAGGTCACGCTGGCGGGCCAGCCGCCCGCCCGGGCGCACCAGTTCGTTGATGCTCTGGTAGCCGCCCAGTGCCGTCTGGATGCCCATCTGGCCGGGCACGTTGGCGCACAGCCGCATGGAGGCCAGCATGGTCAGCCCCTCCAGATAGTCGCCGGCGTGGCGCTTGTCGCCGGAGACGATCATCCAGCCGGCGCGATAGCCGCAGGCCCGATAGTTCTTGGACAGGCCGTTCATGGTGATGAACAGCACGTCGTCGGCCAGCGAGGCGATGGAGGTATGGGTGGCGCCGTCGTAGAGGATCTTGTCGTAGATCTCGTCGGCGAAGATGATCAGCTCGTTCTGCCGGGCGATCTCGATGATGCCCTGCAGCACGTCATCCGGATACAGCGCCCCGGTGGGGTTGTTGGGGTTGATGACGACGATGGCCTTCGTGCGCTCGGTGACCTTCGCGCGCATGTCGTCCAGATCGGGCAGCCAGCCGGCGCCCTCGTCGCACATGTAGTGCACGGCCGTGCCCCCCGAGAGGCTCACGGCCGCCGTCCACAGCGGATAGTCGGGGGTGGGCACCAGCACCTCGTCGCCGGCATCGAGCAGCGCGTTGAGCGACAGCACGATCAGCTCGCTCACGCCGTTGCCGATGTAGATGTCGTCGACCGTCACACCGCGAATGCCCTTGAGCTGCGAATAGTGCATGACGGCCTTGCGGGCCGAGAACAGGCCCCTGGAGTCGGAGTAGCCGGAGGCATCGGCCAGGTTGGCCATGATGTCCTGGCGCACTTCGTCGGGTGCATCGAAGCCGAACGGCGCCATGTTGCCGATGTTGAGCTTGATGATGCGTTGCCCTTCTTCTTCCATCTGCTTCGCCCGGGCAAGGACGGGGCCACGGATGTCGTAACAGACGTTGGCCAGTTTTGCAGACTTGTGGATGGTTTTCATGATGAGACAGGGGACACCACCGGAACGGGGCGGCAACGCAGGCGATGCGCGGATACCGGGGCCAGACTTGCTGCCGGTGCCCTGCAGGCCATTGAAGCGCCCCCGGTTCTTCCCCCAAGGTGCGTTACTATGGAAGCAATCGCATAATGTACACCGGGACGCGACCACTGAAACGTGTGATGAGCGTATTTGCCCCCGCAGGGCCGTGAACGGGCCCCGCACACGCGCCGCACGTCCCGCCGAACGACTGGTTTTCCCACCCGATGAAACTGCACGCCGACCGCCATGACGATCTCAATGCCATCACCGCCTACGGTGAGGGCTGGGTGGAAGTGAGCGGCATCCGCCACGAGGGCGCCCTGCTGATCCGCCCGGAGGGGCCGGTGCTGCCCTGGGATGTGGCGGGCTTCGAGGCGCTCACGCCGGACATCCTGCTGGCGCTGGGCGGGCCGACGGTGCTGGCACCTGCAGCTGGCACGGTGCCTGCCGGTACTGCCGCAGGAACAGCGGCGCCCCCGGTGCAGGCCGCCCCTCCCCCGATGCGAACCGGTGCCACTCCCCTGCAGACCGATACCACGCCGGAAACGGTGCTCCCACCACAGGCGGGGCACGACCACCCTGGTGGCCTGCCGGCAAACGCCACATCGGGCGACGCGCCCGCCTTCCCCCGGCCGGAGGTGATCCTGCTGGGCACCGGCAACCGGCTGCAGTTTCCGCATCCACGCCTGACCCGGCCGCTGCAGCAGGCCGGCATCGGCCTGGAAGCCATGGACACGGTGGCGGCCTGCCGCACCTACAACATCCTGATGGCCGAGGGGCGCCAGGTCCTGGCCGCGCTGCTGCCTACGGGATGATTTCTCACATCGCCGTACACTGCAGTCTCTCTCTTCGATTTCTCCCGTTTTTCTGCTTCATGGAACAGACCTCCCCGGCCACCCGCCCTGCCCTGCAACCCGGCGACACCGTGCCCGATTTCACCGCCGAAACCACCAGCGGCCCGCTGCATTTTTCCGATCTCAACGGCAAGCTGGTGGTGCTGTACTTCTACCCGAAGGACAACACCCCCGGCTGCAGCACCGAAGCCGGCGACTTTGCCGCCGCCTGGCAGGATTTCGTGAAGGCCGGCGCCGAGGTCTATGGCATCTCGCGCGACAGCCTGAAGAGCCACGCCAGCTTCCGCGCAAAGCGCGAACTGCCGTTCGAGCTGGTCAGCGACCCGGACGAGACGCTGTGCGAACTGTTCGGTGTCATGCAGCTCAAGAACATGTACGGCAAGCAGGTACGCGGGATCGAGCGCTCGACCTTCCTGATCAACCGCGACGGCGTGCTGGTCAAGGCTTGGCGCAAGGTGAAGGTGCCCGGCCACGTTGCCGAGGTGCTGGCCGCCGTGCGGCACTATCGTGACCACGGAACCCTGCCCCAGGGCTGACAGGTGTCATGAATGCATCCGCCCCCGTACTGGCCCATGATTCTTGACCGATGCTTCCCCCATTTCATGCCGGCATGCCCCATCAGGCGCCGGTTTGCCCGTTTCCGGGTGACCAGCCCCTTCCGGCACCGTATCAGGCCACTGCCCTGCGCGGGGTTCCGCATCTCTGCGTCCCAGGTGTTCCGGTGACATACCGGAACACCCCCATCTTTCCGTTGCACTGACCATCATGCCTCTGCCCAAAGCTCCGACCACCCCCGGTGAACGCCTCGACATCAAGGAAGCGTCCCGGCACAAGGCCAAACTGCCGGCCGCCCGCCGGCGCCGGACCCGTGCGGCCGACGCGGGGGCCGACAGCGAGGCCACGATCCCCGCATCGCAGGTCACGGCCACACCGCTGCCATCGACCGGCCAGCCGGGCAGTGCACAGAAACCTGCCCTGCTGAGCGCCGCGCCGGCACCACAACCCGTCACCGCCCAGCCTGCTGCTGCCGGACCTGCCATCGCCGGGCCAGCTGCCACCCAGCCTGCAGCCCCGCGGCCGGCCGCAGCCACCCGGGGCCGTGCCCGCCGGGCCGCTGCCACCCGGCCCGATGCGCCGCTGCCGCTGGAACAGGTCGAGACCCGCACCACGACAGACGCCACATCACACACGACGGCCACGGCACCGGGGATGGCAGGCACCACCCCGCGAACGGCTGCCACCGTACCGGCCCAGACACCAGCAGGCACACCAGCACCTGCAGGCATCCCGGCCTTCGCCGCCGCGCCTGCCAGCGCCACACGCCGGACCAGCGCCACACGCCGGACCAGCGCCACATCCCAGGCCAGCGACACACCCCAGGCCGTCACCTCTGCCCCCACCACCGCTGGCGGCCAGGGCACCCGGGCGCACCACCGCCGTCACCGGGCCACCGGCACGGACGCCACCGCCCGCAAGCTGTTCGTGCTGGACACCAACGTGCTGATGCACGACCCGACGGCACTGTTCCGCTTCCAGGAGCACGACGTGTTCCTGCCGATGATCACGCTGGAAGAGCTGGACGACCACAAGCGCGGCATGAGCGAGGTCTCGCGCCATGCACGGCAGGTCAGCCGCAGCCTCGACGAGCTGCTGGCCGACGTGGAAGGCAGCATCGAACAGGGCATCCCCCTGAACCGGCTGGGCCACAGTGACGCCACCGGGCGGCTGTTCCTGCAGACGCGCGTGCTCGACGCCCCGCTGCCCGAGGCGCTGCCCCCCGGCAAGGCCGACAACCGCATCCTGTCGGTGACGGCCGCCCTGCGCCAGGTGTTTCCGGCCCAGCAGGTGGTGCTGGTGTCGAAGGACATCAACATGCGCATCAAGGCGCGCTCGCTGGGCCTGCCGGCCGAGGACTACTTCAATGATCAGGTCACCGACGACCTCGACCTGCTCTACAGCGGCTCGCTCGCCCTGCCCGCCGACTTCTGGGAGACCCACGGCAGGGACATGGAAGCCTGGCAGGACAATGGCGCCAGCTTCTACCGCATCCGTGGCCCGCTGGTGCCGCAGATGCTCGTCAACCAGTTCCTCTATCTGGAAGATGGCGGCACACCGCTGTTCGCCCAGGTACGCGAGCGCGAAGGCAACACCGCCGTGCTGCGCGTGGTGCGCGACTTCACCCAGGCGCGCCACGCCATCTGGGGCATCACGGCCCGCAACCGTGAGCAGAACTTCGCGCTGAACCTGCTGCTCGATCCGGACATCGACTTCGTGACCCTGCTCGGCCAGGCCGGCACCGGCAAGACGCTGCTGGCCCTGACGGCGGGCCTGGCCCAGACCCTGGACCAGAAACGCTTCTCCGAGATCATCATGACCCGCGCCACCGTGCCGGTGGGCGACGACATCGGCTTCCTGCCCGGCACCGAAGAAGAGAAGATGGCACCCTGGATGGGCGCGCTGGAAGACAACCTGGAGGTGCTGAACCAGGGCAGCGCCGGCGGCGAATGGGGCCGGGCGGCCGCCGCCGACCTGATCCGCTCGCGCATCCGCATCAAATCCATGTCGTTCATGCGCGGCCGCACCTTCAACAACAAGTACCTGATCATCGACGAGGCACAGAACCTCACGCCCAAGCAGATGAAGACGCTGGCCACCCGGGCAGGCCCGGGGACCAAGATCGTCTGCCTGGGCAACATCGCCCAGATCGACACGCCCTACCTCACCGAGGCATCGTCCGGCCTGACCTACGTGGTCGAGCGCTTCAAGGGCTGGAAGCACGGCGGGCACCTCACGCTGCAGCGCGGCGAACGCTCGCGGCTGGCCGATTTTGCGGCCGACGTGCTGTAGTGCGTGTCATGGCATCCATCCACCCCTCCTTTGGGCATGGATGACAGTGTTGGCAGTGCCCTGAAGCCATCGGGGATTCTGTGACGCTGCCGCCTTGTCCCGCCCGCCCATACAGCCTTCGCCGACGAACGGCAGCATTTCGGTCACGAACGGTCGGCTGCGTTGCGAAACAACCGAAGCCCCCTGACGGGTCTGCAGGCCCGTCCGCCCGGCACGTCCCGGTCCCCCCGGCCGCGCCAAAGCCCCTCCAGGAAGCCCGATGCCCGCTGTTGACGCCAGATGACGGCTGTTAGGCAGCAAATGGGCGATTTCGTCCCACTGTCCCTTCGATAACCTATGAATCATTTTCATGACGAAATATGATTCTTGTCGGATGACCTGCATTTTTCGGTGACGGTGTCGGAAAACTTTTCTAGCATGTTTGCGTTCTGCGGGCATTCATGATGAAAAGTAACCAAGCGTTCCCCTCTCGCGCCGCCACCGGCCCCCTCGATCCCCGGGCTGGTCACGGTCCGAAGTCCACCAGTGGCAGGGGCGGCGCGCCTGCCGCCGACCGGACGCTCTACTCGCTGCAGGCCCTGCGTTTCATTGCCGCGGCCCTGGTGGTCATCAGCCACATCCGTACCGAATTCCGGCTCACCCCCTTCGGCAGCAGTGGCGTGGACGTGTTCTTCGTCATCTCCGGCTTCATCATCTACTACGTCACCCGCGAGGGTGCGCCGCAGTTCTTCACCCGCCGGCTGATCCGCATCGTGCCGCTGTACTGGCTGGGCACCCTGCTGCTGGCCGGCGTGGCCATGAAAGCGCCTGGCATGCTGCACGGCCTGCAGTTCGATGCGACCACGCTGCTGGGCTCGCTCTTCTTCATTCCGGTCTGGAATGAATCGTTCCAGTACCACCTGCCACTGCTGCTGCTGGGCTGGTCGCTGAACTACGAGATCCTCTTCTACCTGATCTTCTTCGTGGCCCTGAAGATCTCGTTCCCCCACCGGCTGCTGATCACCTCGGCACTGCTGGTGGGTCTGGCCCTGCTGCATCCGCTGGCCGCACCGCAGTCGGCGCTGGCCTTCTGGAGCGATGCCTACATCATCGAATTCATCTACGGCATGCTGCTGGCCCAGCTGATCCTGCGCACCCGCTTCATCGAACACGCCCGGTTGCCGATCGTGGCCGCCGTGGCGGGCCTGGCCCTCTACTGCTGGCTGCTGCTGCCGGAAACGGGCTTCATCACCCAGCAGATCGCCCTGGTCAAATGGCAGCGCATCTTGGCCATCGGCCTGCCCAGCACTGCCCTGGTGGTGCTCACGCTGGCCTGCGAGCAGGCATTCCGCCGGCTGGGCCAGCCCGTGAAGACAGGCATCAACTTCCTGGGCGAGCTGTCGTACCCCATCTACATCTTCCATATCTATGTGATGGGCATGCTCAAGCGGCTGGGCGCACTGAAACTGGGCCTGCCGGCCTACACGGCCGTGATGTTTGCCGCCGCGCTGACCGTGGCCACCGCCGCCTACCTGCTCTATGAGCTGCCGGTGCGCAACTACCTGAGCCGCAAGCTGCTGCACAGCCGGCGCGACACCCCGCGGGGTAGCGGTGGGCCGGACAGAAAAGGCCGGCCCGGCCGCACGGGTGTCCGCCAGGCGCCCCTGGGGGCAGCCGCCGGCGGAGCAGCGGCACGGGTGCAGGGTTCGTGACCACTGTCGTGACCTGCAAACCTGCGGGCGCCCACCCCCTGAAGGGTTCATCCCCCGCGGTACAGGTACAGACCATCACGCAAAAAACAGGCCAGCTTCTGCATCATGCGGGGCCGGCCTGTCTGTTTTCCGGGCAGCAGGACATTGACTCCCCTGCACTGCGAGGCATCGGTACCCACCGGGCACCGGTCAGGCATCTTCCCCCGACCCCAATTCCCCGCGGCCCGACCTCAATTCCCCGCGGCGAAGTTGTCGAACTTCGTGTACTGGCCGTGGAAGGCCAGCGTGACGGAACCGATCGGGCCGTTACGCTGCTTGCCGATGATGATCTCGGCCATGCCCTTGGTCTCGGCATCGGGATCGTAGCGGTCGTCGCGATGGATGAAGAAGATCACGTCCGCATCCTGCTCGATCGAGCCCGATTCGCGCAGGTCACTCATGATCGGCTTCTTGTCCTGGCGCTTTTCCACCTCGCGGGAAAGCTGTGACAGCGCAATGACCGGGCACTTCAGCTCCTTGGCCAGCGACTTCAGTGCCCGCGAGATTTCGCCCACCTCGGTGGCCCGGTTCTCGCGCCCGCCCGGATTGGCCCCCGTCATCAGCTGCAGGTAGTCGATGACGATCAGCCCCAGATGGCCGAACTGCCGCGCCAGCCGCCGCGCGCGTGCGCGCAGCTCGAAGGGGTTCAGTGCCGGCGTTTCGTCGATGAACATCGGCGCATCCTGCATCTTGCCCATGGCGTCGCTCAGGCGGATGAAATCGTCCTCGGTCAGCCGTCCGGTCCGCAGCCGCTGCTGGTCGATCCGCCCGGTGGAACCGATCAGACGCATCACCAGCTGCTCGGCACCCATCTCCATGCTGAACACGGCCACCGGCAGCTTCTCGTGCACGGCCACGTGTTCGCCGATGTTCAGTGCAAAGGCCGTTTTCCCCACCGAAGGACGGGCCGCCACGATGATCAGATCCCCCGGCTGCATGCCGGAGGTCATCCGGTCCAGATCGATGAAACCGGTGGCAATGCCGGTGATCTCGCTGGGGTTGTCGCGGTTGTAGAGTTCGTCGATGCGCTGGAAGACCTTGCCCGACAGCGGACCGATGTGCTGGAAGTCGTTGCGCTTCTTGCCGCTGTCCTCGGCAATCTTGAACATCTCGGCCTCGGCCGCGTCCAGTACCTCGTTGACCGGCCGGCCCTGGGCATTGAAGGCTTCGGTGGCGATCTGGTCCGACACGGCAATCAGCCGGCGCAGCACGGCCCGGTCGCGCACCATCTCGGCATAGTGGCGGATGTTGCTGGCCGAGATCACCGCATTGGAGAGCATCACCAGATACTGCTCGCCCCCGGCATCTTCCAGACGCCCGGCCAGCTGCAGCGCATCCTTGACCGTCAGCGCATCGGCCGGCTTGCCGGCCCGCAGCAGGATGGAGATGTGCTGCCATATCAGACGGTGATCATGGCGGTAGAAGTCATCATCGTTGATGATGTCGGCAATGTCTTCCCAGGTACTGTTGTTGAGCAGCAGACCGCCCAGCACCGATTGTTCGGCTTCGACCGAATGCGGCGGCAACCGCAGTTGTGCAACTTCGCTGTCCATGAGGCAAGAATCGGGAGAAACGAAAAGCAGCAGACGCCCGCACCACGCGCCGGAACGCCGGCATCGCCTGAACATGGCATGGTACGGCATGGCGTGAACATGCCCATGGTTCGGGCACAACGACACCCGGCGGAAAGCTGTCGCCCAGGAAAGGGGCAGCAGACATCGACGAAAAAAGGGCGTCCGCAGGGACGCCCCTTTTTCGTGCAAGACCCGGGCGAACGCCCGAACCCGATTGCGGCTGTCTGCCGGCAGGCAGACCGCACGACCGCAGGGGCCGAAGCCCCCGCCGGCATCAGGCGTGGTCGCCGATCACGTTGATGGTGATGTCGACCAGCACGTCGGTGTGCAGGGCCACCTGAACCGGGTGCTCGCCGATGGTCTTGATGTGACCTTCGGGAATCCGGACCATGGACTTCTGCACTGAGGCAAAGCCGGCCTGGTGCAGGGCGTCGGCGATGTTGGCGTTGGTGACGGAGCCGAACAGGCGGCCGTCCACACCGGACTTCTCGGTGAGCGAGAACTGGCGACCGGCCAGTTTCTCGCCTTCGGCCTGGGCGGCAGCCAGCTTCTCGGCCTGGATGCGTTCCAGCTCGGCACGACGGGCCTCGAACTCGGCCACGGCGGCCTGGGTGGCACGACGGGCCTTGCCCTGCGGAATCAGGTAGTTGCGGGCGTAGCCATCGCGAACCTTGACGACGTCACCCAGCTGGCCGAGGTTGACGACTTTTTCAAGCAAAATAATCTGCATCATGCGCTCCTGCCGGGCCGCGCGCCCCCTTCAGTGAAGGCGGGCACTGCTGCGGCCCCGCGGTGGGGTATCAGTGGTTGTCGGTGTAGGGCATCAGGGCCAGGAAGCGGGCGCGGCGGATGGCAACACCCAGCTGGCGCTGGTAGTGGGCACGGGTACCGGTCAGGCGTGCGGGAATGATCTTGCCCTGCTCGGTGACGAAGTCCTTCAGCGTATCGACATCCTTGTAGTCGATCCACTCCACCTTCTCGGCCGTGAAGCGGCAGAACTTCTTGCGCTTGAACAGGGCGGACTGGGCGGGACGTTTGGGTTTGCGGTCTTTGCTGCCGCGACGAAAACCAACCATGATGAAACCTCTTGAGAATTTTGTCAGTACTGATCGATGCGTGTCAGATGCAGGCACAGCACGCGTCCGGTCCGGCGCAGCGGGGTGAGAAATCCGCCGACCGTCAGTCGTGTTCCGGGATCGATGCCAGCCAGTTCCCTGGCCAGATCACCCAGGGCCACGGCGGGAATATCCAGCCTGACCTGGCGTTCGATACCGGCCTCGACCTGCCGGGAAACGTGAGACAGCCTGCATTCCGTGACAGGAACCCCCGACAGGTTGTAGCGCAGGGTTTCCCGCCCGGTGAGCGTGGCCGTGAGCAGCAGATGGTTGTCGCCGTCTTCCCCTGTCGTCAGGGGGGCTTCGGAGGGCGGATTCACCGGCTGTCCGGGCGCATGCATCCGGCACGCGGGCGTCGATTACTCGGCAGCCGCGTTTTCGCCGGCTGCGGCCGGTGCATCGGAACCACCCGTCTTGCGGGACTCTTCCTTCTGCAGGCGCTTGCTCATCACCGACGGGCCGGTCTCGGCCTTGTCCATGCGCACCACCAGATGGCGCAGCACGGCGTCGTTGAAGCGGAAGGCGTTTTCGATTTCGCCCAGGGTGTGCTGGTCGCACTCGACGTTCATCAGCACATAGTGTGCCTTGCCGATTTTCTGGATGGGGTAGGCAAGCTGCAGGCGCCCCCAGTCCTCGATGCGGTGCATCTTGCCATTGGCGCCTTCGACCATCTGCTTGTAGCGCTCGATCATGGCAGGCACTTGTTCGCTCTGGTCCGGATGGACCATGAAGACGATTTCATAATGTCGCATGGATTACCCTTGTGGATTTCCGTGGGAAGAAAGCCACCGGCAGCAACGGGCGGGCCGCATCGGATACACCCCGAAACGCCCGGCCGGACCGTCTGTCTGGCCGTGTGGCAAGGAACTCGGGATGATAGCGCGTAAACCGGAAAATCCAAAGTGGATGGGGCTGACATGGCCTCGTTCCATGGGTACGGGGCCGGGAAGCCAAAGCACGCGCAGAACCCATGCAGAAAGGCGCCCTGGAGCGGGTCATGGACTCGCTCCTTCACCCCCTCTCCGGGTATGCAGGTCTACTCCGTCACGCCCTGCAGCTGGCGCGACTTCAGCCGGCCGACCTCGAACACGTACTCGGCCATGGCGTCCTCGCGGCTCACCCCGGACAGGGCGTGCCAGGCATCCCAGTGCGAGCGCCCCTCGAAATCGGAAAAGCCGGGCCGGTGCCCGCTGGCGTCGCCGGAGGTTGCCTGCATGAAGAGTGCATAGAGCCGCAGCCGAACGATGCGTTCCAGCGAATCCTGCAGCGAACTGGCCTGCAGCTGGGCGCGCCTGAAATCGGCTTCGAGACTGGACATGACGTAACCCTCCTCCGGTCATGCGATGTCCGCTTGCGATTCCGCTGCCTTCCGGGCCGCGCCACCTTGCCGGGCGCAGCCCAACGGACACGGAAGACAACCGCTCCCCGTGAAAGGTCCGACCAGACCCCACGGGGCTGGTTCCGGGCGGGACATCCACCGGCCACTGCCGGCCGCACGATGGACCTGTGACTCCCGCACTGCATCATCGTACGCCTCGCCGCCCCGCAGGCCGATTGGGGATATCCCTGCCCACGGCCCTCCGGGAAGCTTTCTGTTGCCCTGTTGCCGCAGTCCTGCAGCATTGGCCGCCACAGGGCTGGCGCACTGGCATGAACTCAGGGCCGCAGCGGCACGCGCGCAAACACGTGCCAGTCCGCCACGCGTGCCATGTCCTGTGCACCCGGCCGCGGACAGATGCCCAGCAGGGTGTCGAACTGCAGGAGACCGTTGCCACGGCTTCCCTCCCCGGCACCATGGCTACCCGCCCCGGCCGCCAGGCATGCCGGCAGCATCGGCGCCACCCGCATGGCCTGCGCCGCCCGCTGCGCTTCGGGCCAGTCGCCGTAGGCGAGGCTCAGATGGGGCCGAAAGCCGGGGTCGCACACATCCACGACCAGCCGCGACACCTGGGCCGCCCTCAGAGCCGCGCGCAACCAGGCCCGCCACGCCGTCAGCATGGCCCGCTCCCCGGCCGACGGTGCCAGCCGCAGATGAAAGATCCGGAAATGATGCGGTACGTGGCCAATGCCATCGGTGTTCAGTGTGATGGCAGGCAGCAGCCCGGCCAGCCGTTGCGCCCAGCGTGCCGCAGGCGCCGGTGTCCCCGCAGGACCTGCCGTACCGGCTGCCGCACCGCCCGCACCCAGGGTTCCCGCTGCAATTGCCCTGCCCCTCGGATCATCAGGCCTCACTGGCCCTGCCGTTCCGGCCGCCCCAGTCGCACATGCCCGCCCCGACTCACCGGCAACACCCCCTGTCTGTGCATATAGCCACGCGGCCGGCAACTCGCCCAGCGCCAGCGTCATGTGGGGTTCGAACACCGGTCCGCCGAACTCGCCGGCCAGCTGGCCGATCAGCCGCTGCAGTCGCGCGTGCTGCGGCTGCGCCGGCAGCAGCCACCAGGCGCAGGGCAGCATCGGCCTGCTCTCTCCCTGAAGCGCCCGTGCGACGCGTGAACGCACCGCACCCTCGTGAACAAAGGTCATGCCCCCAGCCCGTCCCACACCCCCGGAAAGGCCGCCGCCGCCGTGATGCCATCCGGCTCGCCGATGTCCAGAAAACGCCCCTGCGGGAACCACACGCTGTTCACATGCAGCCCGGCGCGAATGGCCGCGGCAATCACCGCCCCCACCGGCCATTCCGGCGCCTTGCCTTGCGGATCGGCCGCGATACGCGCCCGTGCCTGTTCCGCCAGACGGCCACATTCCTCGTGCAGGAACATCGAGAAGCGCCCGTTCCAGACCGCGAACATCCAGCAGGTGTAATGATCCGGCCGCTGCGGGCGCTCTTCCTTGGTCTCGAGGTTCAGGATCCGCCCCGTGGCGTCGTCGCGTGTGATCACATCCCCCGGCTCGCGGGCCGTGGCGTGAAAGAGCCCCAGCACCACGTCGGCCCCGGTCTCGTCCTGACGGGCCAGCAGCGGCGTGAACGAATCCACCGGATCGATCAGGATGTCCGGAAAGCCGAACACCACCCGTGCATCACCAATGAAGGGCACTGCCTGCGCCAGCGAGAACGGCGGCCCCCACGGCAGCCCGGCCTGCAGATAGGCAAACCGCAGACCCAGCCGGCTGCCGTCGCCGTAGTAGTCGGCAATGTCCCCCTTGCCCGGCCGCGTGATGAAGAACACCTGCTCGGCGCCCGCCAACCGCATCCGCTCCAGCAGGTACTGCGACACCGGCCTGGGCTTGCGGTCGGCGCCCTCGCTGGCATGGGTGAAGCCCACCGGCATCAGCTCCTTGCTGAACGGCAGCGGTGCAAGCCGTGTCCCCCGCCCGGCCGCCGGAATCAGTCCTACCAGCCGCGGACGCGGAAAGCCCGGCACGGACGGGGACGCCCCTGCCCGTGCCGTGGCGTCAGGACGGCTGTTTCCGGGATCAGGGCTGCTGTTTCCGGAATCAAGGCAGCTGTTTCTGGGGTCAGGGACGCTGTTTCTGGGCATCGATGTTTCCATATTGATACAAAAGACGCGCTGCTGAAATAAAAGGACGACAATACAGCCAGGAACGTTGCGGCAAAAGCCCGCCATGGCTTTCGCAACAACGCTCCGGGGGGCTCCTGCCGGTGCCTGTGCCGGTCGGCGGTGAACATCCACGGACGGCGCTCCTGCCGGTGCCCGTGCTGGGTCGGCGGTGAACGTCCACGGACGCCGCTCCTGCCAGCGCCCGTGCGGGCATCGGCCGGCGCGCTGCAGGCTCACCCGCCGGCCGATGGCCGCTTGCGACCACTCATCCGGCCACGGTGGAAGCCGCCGCGTTTTCCCGAAAAATCATGACTCCTGTGAGGATTTCCATTCTGCTGCGGGAGAACACCAGCCTTCTCCCACACCCCGAACCGGGTACCGGCAACGCGCTGACCCTGTAACAACGTCCCTGAGCGTGTAGCAACCATGTTCGCCCCTGCATCGCCCTCGCGTCCACCGGCCCTCATCGCCGGCCGGTCGAAGTTTACCGGACGCCCCACCGCTCCCCTGCTCCTGGCGATGCTGCTGACCCTGCCTGCCCTTGCCCATGCCACGGAGGCCGACTGGGTCGCCAGCCAGGAAAAGGCCTCGCAATCGTTTCTCGACCAGGCCCAGGGTGGCATCACCACCCACCAGGCACAGATCCGCGCCCGCCAGAAACGGCTGGCCAAGGCCAGCAGCCGCGACGTGCCACGCTTCCAGAACCAGCTGCAGCTCAAGGACCGTGCCAGCAGCATCCCGCTGACCGTGGCCAGCAGCCCGCAACCCGGCTACGCCCGCCTGCTCAACAGCGCCCCGGGCAAGACCAATGTGTACGTGCGCGGCACGCTCTACAGCATCAACAACAGCAGTGGCCTGGGGCTGACCACCCCCGACACCATGATCGGCAGTGACCAGCAGGTCAACGAGGACGTGGCCATCGGCTTTGCCGCCGGGCGCATCAGCACCCGCAAGGCCTCCGGCACCCTGCTGTCGGCCTATCTGTCGCTGCAGCCCCTGCCGGCCGTGCTCGTCGACATGAGCATCTCGCTGGGCGCCCACCGCGCCCGCCACGAATTCCTGAAGGGCTACACGGCACCGGGTCTGGGCATCTCCGGCCACTCCCAGGCCCTGAGTCTGGAGATCAACCGGGCACCGCAGAATCTCCTCGGCTGGACCTTCTCGCCCTACAGCCGCTACGACCTCGTGGCCACCCAGCTCGACAGCGACAGCCTCCAGGGACAGGGCCTGCGCAGCAACCGGCAGCTTTCGAGCCTGTCGTTCGGCAGCATCATGGAGACCGACTGGTTCGGGTTTCTGGGTTCGATCCAGCCGCGCCTGCAGCTGGAACTGCGCCACCAGATCACCGAGGGCACCGGCAGCATCAGGCAGCGCTACAAGACGCACGGCATGATCGGCCTGGGCCTGACCTCGCGCCTGTCGCGCGACATGGCCACCTTCGCCGAGAGCCGCTACGCGGCCGAATCGGGCAGCGCCAGCCCCGAGAGCCTCGTGCTGCTGGGCATCCGGCTGTTCTTCTGAACACAGCAGGCGACGGCACGAGCCCTCTCCGAAAGTGTGGAGTCTGGGCGACAGTGTCACGGCATTGACGGGGAGGAGCGGGAACGGATCAGGAAGCGTGGAATCCGGGCGGCAGTGTCACAGAATCCTCGATGGTTTCAGGGCACTGCCAGCACGGTCCCTTGCGCAGACCCTCACTCCCCGCCGGCAATCTGACCCACGGGCGACACCGGTGCCGGCGCCAGTTCGGCGGGAATGTCGAACACCTTGCGCAGGTACTGCAGGTAGTCGAGGTCCGTCACCATGTTCTTGCCCGGGTTGTCGGAGATCTTGGCCACCGGCTGGCCATTGCAGGCCACCATCTTGATGACGATCTGCAGCGGCGTGTAGCCCAGGTCGTTGGTCAGGTTCGTGCCGATGCCGAAGCGCACGATCACCCGGTCACGGAAGCGCAGGTACAGCGCCTTCATCAGGTCGAAGGTCAGCGAATCGGAGAACACCAGTGTCTTGGTGGACGGATCGACCCGGTTGGCCGCATAGTGGCGGATCAGCCGCTCGCCCCACTCGAACGGATCGCCCGAGTCGTGCCGCGCGCCGTCGAATAGCTTGCAGAAGTACATGTCGAAGTCGCGCAGGAAGGCATCCAGCCCGTACACGTCCGACAGTGCGATGCCCAGATCCCCGCGGTACTCCTTCGCCCAGGTCTCGAAACCGAAGATCTGCGAATCGCGCAGCCTGGGGCCCAGCGCCTGGCAGGCCTGCAGGTACTCGTGCGCCATCGTGCCCAGCGGCCGCAGCCCGTAGCGCATGGCCAGCATCACGTTCGACGTGCCGGTCAGCACCTCGCCCAGCCGGTCGGAGCAGACCTGCAGCACCTCCTCCTGCCAGCGGGCCGAGAAGCGCCGGCGCGTGCCGTAGTCGGCAATGCGGATGCCGCGCATCTCAGGGTCGTCGACGATGGTGGCGATCTTGTCGTCCAGTCGGTGCCGGCCCTCGGCGTAGTCCGGGCTGGGAGCGATGCGGCGGAAGTACAGCTCGTTGACGATGGCCAGCACCGGGATCTCGAACAGGATGGTGTGCAGCCATGGCCCCTTGATGACGATGTCGATCTCGCCGTTGCCCGCCGCCGACGGGCTGATCGCGATGTACTTCCGGTTCATCTGGAAGAGACCCAGGAAGTCGATGAAGTCGCTCTTCAGGAAGCGGAACTGCCGCAGGTAGTCCAGCTCCGCCTCGGTGAAGCGCAGCGAGCACAGCGCCCCGATCTGGCGCTCGATGTCGGGGATCAGCGGCACCAGGTCCACCCCCTCGTTGCGGCACTTGAAGCGGTACTCCACCTGTGCCCCGGGAAAGTGATGCAGCACCACCTGCATCATCGTGAACTTGTACAGGTCGGTATCGAGTAAAGAGGCAATGATCATCGACTTTTCCATGAATTCAGATCGCCAGACGGGCATGCAAAGGGATAAAATACGGGCCTTCCCCCATACGGGGCTCCCGCTATCCTTCCCTACCTCGCTCCCATCCTGCAATGGCCCACATCGTGCTTGATAACTGCATCCGCTGCAAATACACCGACTGTGTCGATGTATGCCCGGTGGACTGCTTCCGCGAAGGCCCCAACATGCTCGTCATCGACCCCGACGAGTGTATCGATTGTGCCGTCTGCGTGCCGGAATGCCCGGCAGAAGCCATTGTCGCCGAAGAAGACGTTCCTGCCGACCAGGAAAACTTCATTCCGCTCAACGCGGAAAAGGCGCCCAAGTGGCCCGCCATCACCCGCAGCAAGGCCCCGCTGCCGGGTGCCGACGACCTCAACGGCACCCCCAACAAGCTGCCCTTCCTCGAAGACTACTGACCGTACCCGCCGGCAGCTGCCGGCAAAGCCTCCCGCACCTGCCGCTGGCCTGCCCGTATCCATCCTGCAGCAGCGCCTCCTTTCATCCCGTCTTTTTCGGTTAACCATTATACGACTGCGTACCGCTCTCATTAACTGCCCTCCATCAGGGATATTCCGCCTTGCTCCCCGTGGGGTTATCGGGCTTTTTGCCACACGGATTCTGTGACACATGGTCAGAGCGGCCGAGCGGACGACATGGCCAGATCGCTTCGGCGCAGACGACATGGGCAGGCGCTGGCAGCGGCAAACCGTACGCCCCGACCGGAACCGCATGAATGCCGGCGCTGGCGCGCGCCACCGCATCGCGCGGCGGCAGGGGTGACTCACTGCAGCAGGAGCAGACCGCTACAATGGCCCCGAGCGCGTGTTATGGACCCACTCATCCCCGCGACCCCCCATCCCCGCCGATGACCGCTTCCACTGCCCTCATCCACCGCATCGACCAGCTGCTGCCGCAGACCCAGTGCCGGCGCTGCGGCTACGACGACTGCCACGCCTACGCGCAGGCCATCGCCAGTGGCGAGGCCGCCATCAACCGGTGCCCGCCGGGCAGCGATGCCACCATCGCGGCCCTGTCGCAGCTGCTCGGGCGCCCGGCGCTGCCGCTGGCCGGCGATCTCGACCCCATGCCCGTGCGGCACATCGTGCACATCGACCCGCTGCACTGCATCGGCTGTACCAAGTGCATCCTCGCCTGTCCGGTCGATGCCATCGTCGGCGCCCCGCGCTTTCAGCACCAGGTCCTGGCCGACCGATGTACCGGCTGCGAGCTGTGCCTGCCTCCGTGCCCGGTGGACTGCATCTCGCTGGTTCCCGTGCAGCAGCCCTGGCAGGATGCCGACGCCAGCCACGGCCGCCGCCATCACCAGCGCCGCGAACACCGCCTGCAGGTACGCCGCACCTCCACCCACACCTCCACCCACACCTCCACCCACACCACCGCCCGCACGGCCGCACCCGCCGCCGCATGGCCTGCCGGCCCGGGCATCAGGGCGGAAAGAGCGGGGATGCCGGAAGAGACAGGGGGGGCAGGAAAGGTGGCAACGGCAGGCCCGGCGGAAGTGGCAGGCGCAGGAGCAACGTCCGGGCCGACACAGGCTGCAGCGCATACGCCAGACTCCCCTCCACCGCAGCCCTCCCCTGTTGCCCTGGACGCCTCCCCGGCAACGTATCTGCCCTCCGTGCCGGACACATCCACCGCCAGCCGCGACCCCAACATTGCGCTCGCCAGCACCGACGAAAAGGCCCGGCGGCTGGCCGCCATCCGTGCCCGCATGAAACCGGCCCACCCCCGGCCGGCTGCCGAATGAGCCCAAAGCACCGGCTGGAGATGTTCCGCCGCCTGGCCGCGGCCAACCCCGAACCCGAGACCGAGCTGGAGTACGGCAGCCCCTACCAGCTGCTGGCCGCCGTGCTGATGTCCGCCCAGGCCACCGACAGGAGCGTCAACCTCGTCACCCGGCGGCTCTTTCCGCTGGCCCCCACCCCACAGGCCATGGTCGGACTGGGGCTGGAGCGCATCACCGACACCATCCGCACCATCGGGCTCTTTCGCAACAAGGCAAAGAACCTGCTGACCATGAGCCAGATCCTCATCGACCAGCATGGTGGCGAGGTACCGGATAACCGCGAGGCCCTCGAAGCCCTGCCCGGCGTGGGCCGCAAGACCGCCAACGTCATCCTGAACGTGGCCTTCGGGCACCCCACCATCGCCGTGGACACCCACATCTTCCGCGTATCCAACCGCACCGGCCTGGCCCCCGGCCGGAACGTGGACGAGGTGGAACAGAAGCTGCTGAAAGTGGTGCCGAAGGAATACCGGCTGCACGCCCACCACTGGCTGATCCTGCACGGCCGCTACATCTGCAAGGCCCGCACGCCCGAATGCTGGCGCTGCCCCATCAGCGACCTCTGCGCCTTCGAGCCCAAGACGCTGCCCCCACCCCGCAGGTCGGCGCTGGACCAGGGGCCATGACGCCACGAAGCCCTGCCCAGGACCCGGACGACTTCGGCACCATACAGTCCCGGCCACGGGCCGGACGCCCCGCTCCCCCACTGAACAGCCCGTCCTGCACCGGACGCCCCCTGATGGTCAAACGGTCTGTCCAGCCGGCACCATCCCCTCATCCCAGCGTTTTCTTCCCCCGCCACCATGCTCTTCAACCCCTCCGTCGCCGACGTCCGCCGCTACTTCTGCGGCATCTGGAACAAACATCAGAACGGCACCCCCATGGAACCACTGGAGATGGTGGCCTGGGAGTGGATCAGGCAGCACCCCGAGTATCACGAGGAGCTGGCCGACGTGAACCGGGCGCTGGAGGCCGAATACAGCCCGGAGGCCGGCCGGAGCAACCCCTTCCTGCACCTGTCGCTGCACCTGGCCATTTCCGAACAGCGCGCCATCGACCAGCCGCGGGGCATCCGCGAGGCCATGGACGTACTGGAGCGCCAGCTGGGCAGTGCCCATGACGCCGCCCACCAGGCCCAGGAATGCCTGGTCGAGGCCCTGTGGCAGTCGCAGCGCCACGGACGCCCGCTGGATGCCAGCGCCTATGTGAACGCCCTGCGGCAGCGGGCCGGCCTGCCTCCGGTACAGGGCTAGAGAGAGCGTGGCTGGCGTGGGTTAGGGTGAGGCGTGTTGTGCTCAATATCGATAGCGCACGCCAGACTTGATGCCCTGGGCATGCAGGTGTCGATGTCACGGAGGGGAAACTGCTACGACAACGCACCGATGGAGAGTTTCTGGGGATCACTCAAGAACGAGTTGCTGTACCAGCGGCGTTTCGCCACGCGTGCGCAGGCACGAGCGGCGATCACCGAGTGGATCGAGGTGTTCTACAACCGTCAGCGACTGCACAGTGCACTTGGCTACCAGTCGCCAGTGGCCTTCAGGCAAGGTCTTCTTTGAACGGACTTCACATTAAAGCAACTGTCTACGGTTGACAGTACACCTCAGTTGAGACGTGCCGGGCTGTGACGTACCGGCGGGACGCACGGCCCCATGCGGTCCCTGCGCCACGTCCGGCAGCCGCTCGCCGGCCCGGGCCATCCCTGTAAGAGAACCGGATGGCGCGGCGACCAAAAGGGACACATGCTTTTCTCCTTCCGCCAAAGTCGCCGCCATGATCAATCGCATCACTTTCCCGAACGCCCAGGGCCACCAGCTGGCCGGCGTGCTCGAACTGCCCGAATCTCCCACCGCCTTTGCCCTCTTTGCGCACTGCTTCACCTGCGGCAAGGACATCAAGGCCGCCGCCCGCATCAGCCGTGCGCTGCATGACCGGGGCGTAGCCGTGCTGCGCTTCGACTTCACCGGTCTGGGCGGCAGCGACGGCGATTTTGCCGACAGCAACTTCTCTTCCAACGTGGCCGATCTGCTGGCCGCCGCCGACTGGCTGCGCCAGAACCACCAGGCCCCTGCCCTGCTGATCGGCCACAGTCTGGGCGGCGCTGCCGTGCTCGCGGCCGCACACGCCGTGCCGGAGGCAAAAGCCGTGGCCACCATTGCCGCCCCGGCCGAGGCCAGCCACATCCTGCGCCAGTTCAGCGGCAGCGTGGACACCATCCGCACGGAGGGCCAGTCCACCGTCTCGCTGGCCGGTCGCCCCTTCACCATCAAGCGTCAGTTTCTGGACGACGTGGCCGAACAGAATCAGGCCAGCCGCATCGCCCAGCTGGGCAAGGCCCTGCTGGTATTCCATTCGCCAAAGGACGCCACCGTCCACATCGAGCAGGCCCAGAAAATCTACGAGGCGGCCCGTCACCCCAAGAGCTTCATCTCGCTGGACGACGCCGACCACCTGCTCAGCAACGCACAGGACGCCGAATACGTGGCCAGCTGCATCGTTGCCTGGGCCTCGCGCTATGTGACGCCGGGGGCGCTGGCGGCTGCCGCGCGCAGTTTCCAGGATGGGGGCACACAGCCACCGGCGGATGCATCCCGCGCCGCCACAGGCACACCTGCGTCACAGGCCGCTGCGTCACCGGCTGGCGCAACGTCGGGAGAATCCGCTGCCTCCTCTGCCCCCTTCGCTTCCCCGGCACCCCGGGACGCACTGGACGTGCCAACCATTCCGTTCGATCCGAACCTGCCGGCTGGTACCGTGCGCCTGACGGAACTGAATCACAGATTCCTGCGTGGCATCCAGGCTGGCCGCCACACCTGGCTGGCTGATGAGCCCGTACGCATGGGCGGCAGCGATCTGGGGCCCGACCCCTACGCGCTGCTGCTCTCGTCGCTGGGTGCCTGCACCTCGATGACCATCCGCATGTACGCCAACCGCAAGGGAATGAAGCTCGATGATGTGGTGGTGGATCTGGTGCACCGGCGCGAGACCCTGCCGGCAGGGAGCACCGGAAGTGCGGAATCATCCTCCACAGCGGGGGCTGCCAGCCATGGCAGTACCCAGACCGAGGACGTGTTCGAGCGCCAGATCACGCTGAAAGGCGAGCTGAGCGATGCCGAGCGCCAGCGGCTGCTGGAGATTGCCGACAAGTGCCCGGTGCACAAAACGCTGACGGGGCGGATCCGGATCACGACGCAGCTGGTGGGGTGAATCTTCACCCCTGCACAGGACTGGCAAACAGCAGCCGGTCCTGTTCTGGCACATGGCAACCGGGCAGCCCCTGTCAGAAACCTGTCATCTTGCTCACTCCGTCGCCACACTCACCGGCTGCGCATCGAGCGCCTTCAGCGCGGCCGGTGAAATCTCCACCTGAAACCCGCGCTTGCCGCCATTGATGAAAATCCGCGGCAGATCCAGAATGGTACGCTCCACATACACCGGCAGCTTCGTCTTCGTGCCGAACGGGCTGGTACCCCCCACCAGATAGCCGGTCCATTTGTTGGCCTGCCTCGGGTCGGCAGGCTCGATGTGCTTCATGCCCAGCTCGCGCGCCAGGTTGCGCGTGGAAATCTGCCGGTCACCGTGCATCAGCACGATCAGGCCCTTTTTCTGTTCATTTTCCAGCACGATGGTCTTGATGACCTCATGCTCCGGCGCCTCCACTTCACGGGCGGCCTGGGCCGTGCCGCCGTGCTCTTCGTACTCGTACACGTGGGGAATGAAGTCGATGCCGTGCGCCCGGAGAAAGCGCACGGCGGTGGTAACGGGGTAGTCTGCTTTGGCCATGGGGGTGTGTCCTGATACGGGACAAAGTGTAACCACGCCTGCCCGCAGTCTGGACACGAACATGGACTTTCGGCGGCCATTCCCCGCAACAGCAGGGGCGCTGGCACCAGGCCCCCGCGATGAACGGGGATACACGGACCGTCTGGCTCTCCCGGCAGCAGGGGCGCAACGGTCTCACCCCCACGCCTCACGCCCCACGACCCCACGACCAGGGAAGCAGATCAGCTCCCTTCCAGGAACGCCAGCACCACCGGATTCACCTCGGCCGCATGGTCCATGTGGCACATGTGCCCGGAAGCCTCGTACAGCACGGTTTTCGTACCGTCCGGCGCCGCCTCTGCATGCGCAACGGGCACCACCTGGTCATCCCGCCCCCACAGCAGCAGCAGCGGATGCCGCTTCACATCGAGTGCCAGGCCGGGAAGCGCACGCTGGCGGCCATCGGCAAACATCGCGTCACGCAGTGCCCGCAGGGCATCCTGCACGCCATCGAGCCGCTTGTAGCGCAGGCTCTCGTCCACCATCGCCCGGGTCACGGCCGAAGGGTCTGCCAGCAGCAGGCCCAGCACCGGCTTCAGATCCCGCCTCGATTCGGCATCGATGAAGCCATCCACATAACCCATGTTGATGGCTTCGCCAAATCCACAGGGCGACACCAGCACGAGTTTGCCAACGGCATCGGGTACATCCTGCGCCAACTGTACAGCGATGGCACCACCCATCGAATGGGCCATGATGTCCACCCTGGTGTATCCGGTTTCCTGCAGGAAACGGTGGACGAAGGCTGCCATGCCCGCCAGGTCGTGCGATGCGGGCAAGCGCACGTCCGATGCGCCATGGGCCGGCAGATCCAGCGCGATGACCGTATGCCGGCTGGCCAGCTCATCGATGTTGAAGAGCCAATTGTTCAGATCGCCACCGAATCCATGGATCAGCAGTACAGGGCTTCCGCTGCCGGTCTGCTGGTAGCGCACACGAATGCCGTCCACCTCGACATGCTGGTCGCTGGGGCCGGTTTCATCTTCTTCCCCGTCCCCTTCATCGGGTACCTGATAGGCGGCGATGAACGCATCGATCTCCGCATCGGAAACACTTTCTTCGGCCAGTACGCCCAGCAGTGCCTTGACTGGCAGCACGTCACCTTCGGCCGCCAGCTGACGGCGCAGCAGTCCCGCATCCGGCGCTTCCACCTCATTGGCGATCTTGTCGGTTTCCACATCGAGAATGGGCATGCCCACTTCGATGCGCGTGCCCACCTCCACGAGCCAGGCGTTGACCTTGCCTTCCTTCATCGAAAGGCCCCATTTGGGCATGACGATCGGTGTGATTTCAGCCATCTCTCAGTTTCCTTTCATGGTTTTGCGGGCAGCCGCGGCAATGCCTTCGGCAGAGGGCAGATACAGGTCTTCCAGTGTGGGCGAAAACGGCACCGGGGTATGCGGCGGCACCACCATCTGGATGCCGCCTTCCAATGCATCGAAGATTTCCTGGCACACCTGTGCGGAAATATCGGTGGCGATATTGCAGCGCGGGCTGGCCTCATCCACCACCACGAGACGCCCGGTGTTCTCCACCGATTCCAGCACCGTATCCATGTCCAGCGGCGACAGGGTACGCAGGTCGATCACCTCGCACGAAATCCTTTCCTTTTCCAGCTGCGCTGCAGCCTCCATCGCCCGGTGCACCATCAGGCCGTAGGTCACGATGGTGACATCCCTGCCCTCGCGCACCACATTGGCCTCACCGAAGGGAATGGCGTAACTGCTCTCAGGCACATCGCCTTCCAGTCCGTACAGGCTCTTGTGCTCGCAGAAAATCACCGGATCATCATCGCGGATGGCCTGAATCAGCAGCCCCTTCGTGTCATACGGGCTGGATGGACAGACCACCTTCAGGCCCGGAATGTGCGTGAATACCGGCGTCAGCATCTGGCTGTGCTGGGCAGCCGCCCGAAAGCCCGCGCCCACCATGGCCCGGATCACCACCGGGGTACGTGCCTTGCCGCCGAACATATAGCGGAACTTGGCGGCCTGGTTGAATATCTGGTCGAAACAGACCCCGGCAAAATCGATGAACATCAGCTCGGCAACCGGTCGCATGCCGCAGGATGCCGCACCGATGGCCGCACCGATGTATGCCGATTCCGACAGCGGAGTATCCAGCAGGCGATTGCCGAATTTCTGGTACAGCCCCTTGGTCACCCCCAGCACACCGCCCCAGGCATCGTCCTCACCTGCAGCACCTGCGCCCCCCACGATATCCTCTCCCATCATGATCACGCTTTCATCGCGTGCCATTTCCTGGGCAATGGCTTCATTGATCGCCAGCTTCATGCTCAGTTTTCTGGCCATTTGTTCGTCTCCTTCATGCTGTGCTTCGCGCCGCTGCCGGTTTGCCGTCTCCGCAGCGCTGGGGCACTGAATCAGTATTTCACGTAGACATCGGCCAGCAGATCGGCTGCCGACGGTTCGGGCGAGGCCTGTGCCGCCACGACCGAGGCCTCGATCAGCGTGGCCACCTCACGGTCGATGGCGTCCAGTTCGGCTGCCTCAAGCACGCCTGCCTCTTCGACCCGGGCCCGGAAGATCTTCAGGCAGTCGTGGTCGGCACGCAGCATGTCCACCTCACCAGGCGCCCGGTAGGTCTGCGCATCCCCCTCGAAATGGCCATAGAAGCGGTCGGTCTTGCATTCGAGCAGCGCAGGTCCCCCGCCTTCGCGCGCCCTGCGGATGATCTCGCCCGCAGCCTCATGAACCGCAAAGAAGTCATTGCCATCCACGGTCACGCCCGGAATGCCGAACCCGGCGCCCCGGTCGGCAAAGCTGCTGACGGCCGTTGCATAATCGCGTGAGGTCGATTCGGCATAGCCATTGTTTTCCACCACGAAGATGACAGGCAGGTTCCAGATCGCGGCAAGGTTCAGGCTCTCCAGCACCGTGCCCTGGTTGGCGGCACCATCCCCGCAGAAGGTCACACCCACATCTCCCTTGCCCCGGTATTTCGCTGCCAGTGCAGCGCCACACACCAGCGGTGCACCCGCACCAAGAATGCCATTGGCCCCCATCATGCCGCGTGACAGGTCGGCAATGTGCATCGACCCGCCCTTGCCATGGCAGACGCCATCACGCTTGCCGTAGATCTCCTTCATCATGCCGTGCACATCCACGCCCTTGGCGATGCAGTGTCCGTGTCCCCGGTGTGTACTGGCAATGCGGTCGTCGTCATGCAGATGCTGCAGCACACCCACGGCTACGGCTTCCTCTCCGGCATACAGATGCACGAAGCCCGGAATGTCTCCCCGGGAAAAATCGATGTGCAGACGCTCCTCGAAATCGCGGATCGTGCGCATCTTCCGGTACACATCCAGCAGTGTCTCCCGGTCAAGCGGCGTTTCATGACTCATATCGTTCTCCTCCTGTGCGCCTGGGCTCGAAATGCCCGCACCGGACTGGGCGGTGCAGGATGGGAGGGCGCGCTCCCCATGCTGTTATCGGTGGCGTGAAATTCCCAGGGTGTCCTGGTACCTGATGTATTCGGGATATTTGCGTGTATGCAGCGGTTTCCGGCAGGGACACACGGACCGGCCGCTCATCCTGCGGCTTCGTGTTCGAGCAGCAGGTGTTCCCGCGCCGCATAATGCAGACAGGCCGGGACATCGAGTGTTTTCAGGCCCTGATCATGCAGGCAGATTTCCACCCGCTCATGGGAGCGAAATGCCATTTCCCGCTCGCCATCGAGTGACAGCAGGCCATCCTGCCCGCTGATTTCCCAGATCTCCCCGGCAGGCAGCCATCGCCACGACCGGACAGGTATGGCAGTGATCAGCCCGGGAGCGAGCGCCGCATGCAGCGTCCACGGTGCGCGGTGCATCTGCCCTTCCCGCAGGGTTTCGTCCCCCGTGCCCAGTCTCACCATCAGGCCTCCCGGTTCATGGCGCCCTACCGGCTGCAGCATCGCCGCCACGCCGGACAGCCCCACAGCCTCGGGAGAAGCCTGCGTCACCAGAATCGTATGAAGCGAGCCGGCATCGCCGATGGCCTTCGCGCCCAGAATCCGCTCGTTCAGCACGCCCACATCGATGAGCGCAATATCTTCCCGTACGCGCTCCCCCCGGGTATCGATGCAGCGCACGTCCAGGCGCTTTTCATTTCTGACGGCCACGGCTTCCGGAATACGCCCCATGACATACAGTGCTGTGGCCATGGCGGTGACGGTCACTTCCCGCATGGGCGGAAATGCGTTGTTCGTCCCCGTGGAAATTCCCACGATCGGCACATCCCTGCAGACCGAGGCCACTGCGCGATGCGTACCATCGCCGCCCATCACCATCAGGGCACGCACGCCCTGATCACGCATGAGCGATGCTGCCGCAAGCGTGTCCGCCACCGATCCGCTGACCGTCATGTCCAGCCAGCGCAGCGTGGGCAACCGGCGATACGCCTGGCTGCTCTCCCGAAGCAGCTGGCGATCCAGCAGCGCCCGCAGCCCTTCGCGCTCGGGCATGAGCAGCACCTCGTCCACGCCCATGGAAGCCAGCACCCGCAGCACGCGCAGCAGCATGGCCACACGTTCTCCCAGGGTGAGCCCCGCCGCATCCGAGAGCACGCGCCGTACATCCCTTGCCGATACCGGATTGGCAATCATGCCCACACGAACAGGCTCCGAACCGTGCGCCATGTCTGTCTCCCCGCCCTTGGGCGTGTCATGCATTCACCCGTCCCCACACAGGCCCCGAATACGGGAGCTGGCAAGGTGCCGTGCCACGGTGTGCAGACTGACACGGCATACAGGCATGCATGTGAACCAACAGCCGGTTTTGTCAGCAAATATTTCTGCGCACCGGTTTTTCCGGGAAACTCCGGGGGAGAAATTACCCTGATACGGCGCAGCTTCTGGCAAGTTTCGGCCTTCCCCGAAGGCAGGACCAAAGAGGATATGTCTGCCCGGAAGGCAGGATCGAAATGGATGTGCATTCCGGACATGGGAGCCCCTGCACCATCAAGCTCCGCCCCGCAGATCCGGGGCGTTGCCAGAACTGCCACGACTACAGACAGAACTGCCATGCCAACAGAAATGGCGACTTCATGTCCCCCTCCCTTGCGGGAGCAGGCTCATGAAGCCGCCATGTGGTGGTAGCCGCCATCGGGCAGCTGTCGGGCTGCCTTCACTGCAACTGTTGCCTGCCCCCGTCCTGAAGGCAGGCGCGCAGGCGTCATCGGTCGTTCTGGTAATCCTTCTGGTAATCGGGGTGATACGGCCCCATCAGCACTCCACCCCGATCGCCGTAGTAAAAGAGCTGTGCATCCGCCGTGGCGGCCACCTGATAACCACGGTCCGTGGCCGATCCGATGATCTGGTTGGCCACCGCAGAAACCAGCGAGGCGATCAGGCCGCCGCCGCCGTTCGAACCGTTGTCCACGTGTTTTGCGCGGCCCTCCCAGAGCGTCTGCCCGGTCTTCAGGTCCACCAGCTTGCCGCTCACCGACACGCGCGTGTCGCTGCTCAGGATCTGGTAGCTGGTACCGTACTCTTCCACGTGCAGGTACAGAATGGCATCGGCACCGAAGATTTCCCGCACCTTCCGGATGGGGGCCGACTGGATGTCGTGTCCACCCGTCAGGCCGTTCTGCCGGAACATCTCATCGACCACCGCCACCGGAAAGACGTAATACCCCTTTTCCGCCAGCGGCACCGTGGCACGGGCCAGCACGCTGGTTGCGCCCTTGATGTCCGGTGAATCGTTGGTGGGCATCACCACCAGGATCGAGCGCGGACGGGCCTGGCGAAATGCCGTGTAATCGTAGCCCGGCTTCTGGGACGCACAGCCTCCCAGCAGCATGGCCCCCAGCACGGCAAGCGAAATGGTCAGTTTCTTCATGATGCAGGGCCTCCCCGGGCGGGCAGCAAGACAGACATGAGCTTCACGATGCAGAACCTCCCTGCCCGGCCTTTGGCGCATCATCCTTCGGGGCCTGCGGCGTGCCGGAGGTGTCCTTGCCGCCCCGTTTCATGCCGGTCAGACGCTGCATGAACACGGCAGATTCGGGATACAGCATGGCTTCCTGCCTGAACGCGGCCTGCGCTTCGGCATCCCGCCCCTGTTTGGCCATGACCAGGCCCAGCTGCGCGTAGATGCCCGGGCCCACCTTCAGATTTTTCGAGCGGGCCTCGGTGATGGCTTTGGTCAGCACCTTTTCCTGGCTGTCCCAGTCACCGCTGTCCTGGTAGTAGCCATAGACGGCATCGGGATACTCCCCCCAGTGAAAGAGGGGCTTCGGCGCCGACGCGCACGCAGCCAGCAGCAGCGCGGGGGCCGCTGCCAGCGCCAGTCGGCAGAACCGGCTTTTCATGGCCGACCCCCTGCTCAGTTGTCCGGCGTCCAGCGGCCCGATTCGATGCCGGCCACCAGGTTGTTCACCGCCTCGCGGATGGCCAGATCCAGCACCTTGCCGTTGAGCGTGGCGTCATAGCCGCTGGTACCGCCAAAGCCCAGCACCTCACGGCTGGAGAGGTCGTATTCACCGGCACCTTCGGCCGAGAAGGCGACTTCCGTGGTGTTGACGTTCACCACGTTGAGCATGACCTTGGCGTAGGCCACCTGGCGCTTGCCACGGCCCAGCAGGCCGAAGAGCTGCTTGTCACCCACGTCCTTGCGACCGAACCCGGTCACATCACCCGTGATGATGTAGGTTGCGCCCTGCATGTTCTGGGCCTGGCCCCTGATCTTCGCTTCCTGGGCGGTTTCGTCCATGTTGGAGCGGTCCAGCACACGGAAGCGCCCCGTCTGCTGCAGGTGCGTCATCAGGATGCTCTTGGACTGGTTGCCCAGACGGTCTTCACCATCCTGGAAGATGCCGTTCATGTAGCTGGACTTGTTGGCGAACTTGCCCACGGCGATCAGCGACTTCTGGCCGTGGTAAGGCGTGTTGTAGGTGTTGACCTTCTGGCTCTCGACCACGCGCGAGCCTTCGGTGGCACAACCGGCCAGACCCAGCAGGGAAACGCCCAGGGCAACGGAAATCAGTTTTTTCATGATGGTATTTCACAGTAGAACAGACCTGTCACGCATCATACTGGCCAGCGGGGGCACTGGATCGTCCGTGTAGAAACAGACCAACAAAAACGGGGGATGCACATGGGCCAGGGACGATGGAAGGATGCCTCTGGCCGACGGACGGGGCAGAACGGGGCGCTGCGGCTGCAGCAACCCTGCGCGGTGATCTTTGCATCCGCGCACCGATGGACGCACAATGCGGGGCATCCGTCTTCTCCATCCGCATTGCAAGGAACCAGCATGACGCAGCAGACCAACCAGCAGGAATTCGACCGGGCCAGCCAGGTTCTGGTCGGTGGGGTCAACTCGGCCGTACGGGCCTTCCGGGCGGTGGGAGGCACGCCGCGCTTCATCCAGCGGGCCGGGGGTGCGTACCTGTGGGATGTGGAAGGCAAGCGCTACATCGACTATGTGGGTTCCTGGGGGCCGGCCATCGTCGGGCACGCCCACCCGGAGGTGATTGCCGCCGTGCAGGCCGCTGCAGCCAACGGGCTGTCGTATGGCGCGCCCTGCGTGAACGAGAGCGTGCTCGCCGAGAAGATCTGCGCCATGTTCCCGCACGTGGAACGCGTGCGCTTTACGAGTTCCGGCACGGAATCCACCATGTCGGCACTGCGGCTGGCCCGCGGCTATACGGGGCGCAACCGCATCATCAAGTTCGAGGGCTGCTACCACGGTACGGCCGACAGCCTGCTGGTGAAGGCCGGCAGCGGCGCCCTGGCCTTCGGCAACCCCAGCTCGGCCGGCGTGCCGGAAGATGTGGTCAAGCATACGCTGATCGCCCGCTACAACGATCTGGAGAGCGTGCGTGCGCTCTTCGAGCAGTACCCGGATGATGTGGCCTGCCTGATCGTCGAGCCCATTCCGGGCAACATGAACCTGATGGTCCCGGTCGGGGGCTTCCTGCAGGGGCTGCGGGACCTGTGTACCCAGTACGGCGCCCTGCTGATCTTCGACGAGGTGATGTCGGGCTTTCGGGTCACGCTCACGGGCGCCCAGGGCTGGTGCGGCATCACGCCCGATCTCACCACCTTCGGCAAGGTGATCGGGGGCGGCATGCCGGTGGGTGCCGTGGCCGGACCGGCGAAAATCATGGAGCGCTTTGCGCCGCTGGGCAATGTCTATCAGGCCGGCACGCTCTCGGGCAACCCGATTGCCATGGCGGCCGGCATCGCCACGCTGGACCTGATCTCGAAACCGGGCTTTCATGACGAACTGACCCGGAAGATGAATCGGCTGGTGGACGGCCTGAACGCCGCCGCGAAAAAGACCGGCGCCGCCTTCAGCGCCCGCGCGCTCGGCGGCCTGGGCGGCATGTATTTCCGCGCCACGCCCTCGACGTATTTCGAGGAAGCCACCGACCAGAATCTGGAGCAGTACAAACGCTTCTACCACCTGATGCTGGACGGCGGCGTCTATCTGCCCCCCTCGCCGGTGGAGGCCTTCTTCCTGTCATCGGCCCACACGGACGCGGATATCGACCAGACCGTGGCGCTGGCAGAGAAGAGCCTGGCGGCGGCGATGGGCTGACTCAGTGCCCCTCTTCTGGCAGGAATGCTGCGTCCATGATCTGCTCGAAGGTCCAGGGGCTTTCGGCCGGAAAGACGCTGGCGTCCAGCCCGGTTTCCCGCTCGGCCCCCAGTACGGCGTCACCGTAGGCGTCCACGAGAATGCCGGGCAGTTTGTGCTTCAGGCTGGGGCTGCGCTCCAGCCGGCGCGCGATCTTGCGTCGCTGTTCGGCAATGGAGAGCCGCCAGCTCCGGCCACGACGCGCAGGCTGAAAACGCCATTTCAGCAGGTGGATGAACAGGACTTCGAGGCGGGAGAGCAGCTCGTTTTCATCTGCCTGCCCGGCCTCCTCGATCTCGTCTGCCAGATTGACCAGATCCAGACCTGCAAGATGCCCTGAACGCAGGGCCTGCGCCTGCACACGGCACCATGCCCAAAAGTCCTGTTCATAAAGACTCACGGCAGCCTCCCATATTGCCCGCCCTTTACCAGGGCCAGTCCTCTCTCCGCACAAAAAAACCCGCCCTGTGCAGCTCCATTTCAACATGGAAGGCACAGGCGGGTCGATGTGCTGAAACTTACGGAGGAAGCTCCTGCGTTTGCCTTACTGGAAGAACTCCTTCAACCGGTCCTTCCAGCTACGGGTCTGCGGGCTGTGCTTGGCGTCGGACAGACTCTGGTCCAGCTCGCGCAGCATCTGCTTCTGCTTGTCGGTCAGGCGCACCGGCACTTCGACGGTGATGTGTGCATACAGCGCCCCCGGCTCGGCCGAACGCAGGCCCTTGATGCCCTTGCCACGCAGGCGGAACACCTTGCCCGGCTGCACGCCTTCGGGCAGCTCGATCTCGGCACTGCCGCCCAGCGTAGGTACCTGGATGGTGCCGCCCAGCGCGGCCGTGACCATGCTGATGGGCACCTCGCAATGCAGGTCGTCGCCATCGCGCTTGAAGACCGAATGCTCCTTGATGCGGATTTCCACGTACAGGTCGCCCGACGGGCCACCGTTGACACCCGGCTCGCCATTGCCCGCCGAGCGGATGCGCATGCCGTCGTCGATGCCGGCCGGCACCTTGACCTGCAGCGTCTTGTTCTTCTTGATGCGGCCCGCCCCGCTGCAGGCTTCGCACGGATCCTTCACCGTCTTGCCACTGCCATGGCAGGTCGGGCAGGTCTGCTGCACCGAGAAGAAGCCCTGCTGCATGCGCACCTGGCCCTGGCCATGACAGGTGGCGCAGGTCTGCGGCTTGGTGCCGGGTTTGGCGCCGGAGCCCTTGCAGGTCGTACAGTTTTCCCAGGAGGGGATGCGGATTTCGGTTTCGTAGCCGTTGGCTGCCTGCTCCAGCGTGACTTCCATGGCATAGCGCAGATCGGCACCCCGGTACATCTGGTTGGCGGTGCCGCCGCCACGATTGCCGCCGCCGAAAATGTCACCAAAGATGTCGCCGAAGGCCTCGGCAAAGCCGCCGAAGCCACCACCACCGGCGCCCCCCATGCCGCCCATACCGCCCATGCCACTCATGCCGTCGACACCGGCGTGACCATAGCGGTCGTAGGCGTCGCGCTTGCTGCGGTCGCCCAGCACCTCGTAGGCTTCGCCCACTTCCTTGAACTTGTCTTCGGCCTGCTTGTCACCCGGGTTGCGGTCCGGGTGGTACTTCATGGCCATCTTCCGATAGGCTTTCTTGATCTCTTCGTCGGTGGCGTTCTTGCCCACCCCGAGCACGGTGTAATAGTCGCGTTTGGCCATGACAGAAAGGTTGTTGAAGGCCCCGGAAAGGTTTGACCGGACACCGGCATCCAGCCCGCAACGCGCTGCAGTCCAGCACGCAGCGCACTGGACTCCGGCTGCGAACGGTATGGCCTCCCTTGCGTGAGGAGGGTCCGGTTCTGGTCAAACCTTCGTGCAGGCACCTTCCGGATATGCACAAAGAAAGATACCCGGCGCACCGGGTATTGGGTATGGGTCATCCGCGGGCGGGCCGTTCGGCAGGACTTTTGCAGAAGCGCCTCGAGCACCCTGCCCGGCGGATACCGGCAGACCGGCCCGGATGATATCCGGTCCGGTCGCCTTCCGCGTCAGCCGCGGACTTTACAACGATCAGTCGCGCTTGACTTCCTTGAAGTCGGCATCGACCACATCGTCGCCGGCGGATTCCGCCGAATGGGCGCTTTCGGCCGACGAAGCACCGGCCTGTTCGGCACCGGCTGCGCCGGCAGCACCCGCCGCGGCGGCGGCAGCATCGGCGTAGACCTTCTCGCCCAGTTTCTGGGCAGCGGCGGTCAGGGCCTCGCTGGCCGAGTCGATGGCGGCCTTGTCATCACCCTTGACGGCTTCACGCACGGCTTCCAGGGCCGACTCGATCTTGCCCTTCTCGTCGGCGTCGACCTTGTCGCCATGTTCCTTCAGCGACTTCTCGACCGAGTGCAGCAGGGCATCGGCGTTGTTGCGTGCCTGGGTCAGCTCGACGCGCTGCTTGTCCTCGTCGGCGTGCTCCTCGGCGTCGC
>ERZ772967.71-NODE-71-length-82280-cov-6.968878_pt1 | contig 82280 bp, 70 predicted proteins | sample MGYA00511677_ERZ772967 | MGnify/ENA primary metagenome ERZ772967 (study PRJEB29015, sample SAMEA2737931) | human oral metagenome | biome: human oral; feature: human-associated habitat; material: dental | place: China | collected 2146 ...
GTCATTCTGATGGGGCTTGCGGCCAAAGGGAAGCATGACACCTCCGAACGTGCGCGTCTACATATTATCTGCCTTGCACACGCTTATCTTACACGAGAGACAAGGGCCCTTTGTCAGAAGTCCTGGAATATGTGAAATCTGCCGCGAACGGTTGGGCTTCAGGGCAGATGCCAACTGCGACTATGAGGTACATTGGGGGCATTTGGGGTGGTAAACCGCAAGGATTCCGGGGCAGGGAAATAGGGATTTACAACCTCCTCAACCCTAGGAGCGAGCGCCTAGGAGGATATCCCGCTCGATGTATTGCAGGTTGCGGGGTGCTTGCGCACTTCGCCATCGTCAATCTACAAGTTGATTGAGTCTGAGTTCCCGGCACCTCCTTAGCTACGACTGGCAGCCTGATGGTGTCCCGGTTTGGCCCAGGGAGCGCCCTCAGCGAGGCCCTCTGCCCAGACTGCGCCTTTCCGTGCGTCTAGGCCCCAGGCCAAGGCCTGCGGGTCCCCGGCGCAACCCCCCCCGCAGCCTGGCGGGGGGTTGCCCGAGCGCATTTGCCCAGTTGGGCCATTTTCCATAGTGCCCCGCAGTCTGGCGGGGGGTTGTGCCCCGCGTCCCGGTGCACTCGAAACCTTTGTTGGGCATCACAGCATGGCCACGAAGCATCGGTCCGAGATGCCGTTCGGGGTTCTCGGGGACTGGTCACCTAGCCCGTGCTATCCACCAGAATTCTCAAAGGGTTATAAAGAACTACGGTATCTATACCACAGGGTACCCATGGGTACCTGCTTTGGTGGTCCTCCACGGCATGCCATGCCTTGAATGAAATCAGTGGTTCTCTTAGAATCGGCTCGCCTCGGCAGAGGCCGGCGCTAAGAAGGCACGGTTCTCAGGGGGGGGCGTAAGCGCTTGCGCAGCGCCAATGCAAACACTAGGGAATGCCAGAATTAACGTTCGGATGCCCTGCTGGGGGCACTGCGAGTTTGGCCCGGGAATCTCATGAAGGGGATGCGTATGTTTTGTCTGAATTGCGGAAGAGAGGCCAAGGAGGGGCAGGCCTTCTGCGGAAACTGCGGCAGCAGGCTGCCCGTCGCTTCGGATTCAGTCTCCTCGACTTTCCCCACTCCCGAAGCGCCCACGATCGTTCCGGTGACGTCGGCACCTTCCTTCGCGTCTCCGTCCCAGGATGTCTCCTTGTCCTCCGGTCCCGCTGCGCCTGCGGCGAGGCCGGTCCCCACGGCTACCACACCTTTCTCGGCGCCCGCAGCCGCGCCTGGCCCAGCACCTGCGCCTGGCCCAGCGCCTGCGCCCACGCCCACCGTCTCGCCCATGTCCGCATCCACCGGTGTTTCGACCTCGACTCAGACGCTGGCCGCTGCTCCGGCTCCTTTTCCGGATCCCACTCCGACCCCAACATTTGGTGCACCCGTGAACCCGTCGTCCCAGCCCCAGAGCTTCGCGCCTCAGACTTCCATCGCTGCCGCCCAGCGGGACGCCTCCACGCTGCAGTCCGCCTTTCAGCCCCAGCAGGTGAGTGGGAGCGGCTGGGCAGAGGGTTCCTCGCATGTCCAGGTGCAGGCCGCCAGCCTCGTCAATGGGGCCAAGGCTACCTGGTCGACGCCCTATGCCATCGTCTCTCTTGTGGGTAAAGTCATCGCGGTCATCGCCCTGCTGATGCCCTGCGTCAGCTCTCCGCTCCTCAAGGCCCAGCTGTCCTCGGGTGGCTCCTCGCTCTTCTCGATCCTCTCCAACTACACTCAGGCATCTGAGCTGCAGGATATTGCCAGGGGCGAGTGGAGCATGTGGTCCCTCAATGGTCTCGCGAATTCCGTCAATAGTCTCGTGAGCTCTCTAAACAAGGCCTGGGAAGCCTATGGAAGCAGCCTTGGCTCGGGCTATGCCAGCGGCGGGTCAAACCTAGAGCCCCTTGCTAGCTTGATCACCACCTTGGCTACCATCGTCACGATTGTGTGGGCCCTCATGATCGTGGCCCTTGTCTTCACCATCGTGAGACCCTTCGTCAAGAACGGCAGGCCTGCGGTGCCCGAGCGGAGGGGCGGCATCGACACGGCTATCCTTGTCGTGGTGGGTTTGCTCTGCCTTGCGTGGTGTGGCATCGTGACGAGCGTGAACGGCATCATAATGTCTACCCTCTCGTCCACCCTCTCATCGTACAACCTTCCGACTGTTACTCTGCCGAACTTCCTTGAGGTGCCCCTGTGGCCTTGGGTTGCCGCCATCGCCTCTCTGCTCATGGCGTTCTGGCCGCGCCTGAGCAGGCGTATGGGTCTTAGCGCATAGGTAGTCCGTCCGTTGCGTTAGCCGGGTGACCTCTCCCATACGGGGGCGGTTCGGCCTTAGACGCACGAGTCGGTCGTGCGGGTGGGCGTCCGCGCGGATCCCGCAGGGTCGGCTTGTCCCCGGAAGCAAAGAGTGTACACAGATTGGCTAAAGTAGCCTCTTGGAGCTGTTTCGGACCATTTGTGTACACTGTTGCGCCGTTGTGGACAGACGTGGGGACGCAAGAGTGTACACAGATTGGCGAGAATGGCCTCCCGACACCGTTTTTTGCCATTTGTGTACACTGTTGTAACGTGAGGGTCGCGCGAGCAGCCGTGGGGACGCAACAGTGTACACAGATCGGCGAAAACGGCCTCTCGGCGCCGTTTTTTGCCATTTGTGTACACTGTTGCGCTGTGAGCTGCGCCGCGAGTTGCGACGCGAGCTGCGTTGGGTGGCACAAGGACTCACGAGTGCCTCAACCGCCATGGCGTGCCGGCGGCGCTCCATCGGTGGTCGCCTCTCCCTTGGTCGGAAAAACAGACTCTGCGCGAGTGGTGCCGCCGCTAGGTTGGCATCTTCGCCGAGACAGCAACCCATGCAAGCTCCCGAGGTGCCGTTTGTATTCTCCCCAGAAGGAGTCGGCACATGGCATCCAAGGAGGACATCTCAGGGGCGCCTCTCTCCGTCAAGGCTGTGTTCTTGTGGCCTGATGAGCTGCATACGTGGGCGTTGGGCGTCAAGAGCCTCATCTTTTGCGACAACCGTCTCGGGCTAAGCCATCCGGAGGTGCGCATACTCGGAGGTGTGCGCACTCGTCCACGAGGGTCCCGCGCGAGGCCGGGCGGACGTTCTGGGTGTGGTGAGCATCTTCACGTGCGGCCTGCGGAGGGAGCTTGGTCACTCAGCCGCTGCCGGCGCGTCGTCAACGAGAGCCTCTGAGACTTGGGCTTGGACATCCTTGTTGATGCCGTTGTGGACGAGGATTGCGTTGTGGCGTCGGACAAGCTGCGTCTGTCGCGTACCGCGATAACCCCTCAGACGAAGGCTGGATTCACTGGGTGTAGCTCACCGGTATAGTGCAGTGTCGCGCACTCCCAGGCGCTGCAAGAGTTCCATACGTACGGCTTTCCCCTGTGCTACTTCACAAAGAAGGGCATAGGCGAGCTCGATCTGGTCACTGAGAAGAAAGGTGGGGCAATCATCGCGCCCGAGATCAAGTCGGGGAGGGGCTACAAGGCGCATGCCGCGATAGACGATGCCCTCAAAATCGAACACCATCACATCGACGAGGCCTACGTTCTGGCCGAATGTCATGTGGGACGTGATGACACGCTGCTTTATCTCCCAGTCTACTCGATCGGGCTTATGAGGAACAGTTGGGCGGACAGAGGGTAGACGACCTCAAACCGGATATATTTCGCTCGACGGGTAGAGCGCCGCATAACCCGGAGGCAGGTGGTTCAGATCCGCCCCCGCGATAAAACAGGTTTCTGGATTGATAATTGTAAGCTAGGGCATTCTCTTACAAGCTGATTTTGACCGGCTATGGGCGAGAATGCGAGACGTGTGGCGCCATCATGTGTCCTGTATGGGGCAGTCTTCGGCGGAAGCGATGGGTAGCCCCTCCCTTGACTCGATCAGTGCCTACTGCCTTGCTAAAAGTCTCAACTTGAATTCTCTGATCTTTGCGGCGTATCTGCTCGTCATGATGACGCCTATGATTACCGTCCCAAACTCTATCCCCAGACACAATCCGCCGCCAAAGTCATCTGCCTTGTTCGTTAGAACCAGAACTAGGTAGACGGTGGCCGAAGCCAGTCCCGCGAGGAACAACCAATGCATCCTCCGTGTGATTTTCAGCTTTTCTTCTCCACTGTACTCTGCGACCTGCAATGCCGTTTCCCTCAGCTCTTCGTTCATGTGCTCACCTTTCCTTTCGCCGTTTAGGATTTCGCGCAGGTCGACTTCGTAGAAGTCAGCCAGCTCAACCAATATGTCCAGATCCGGCATGTTTCGTCCGGTCTCCCAGCGAGAAACCGTCCTGCGCGCCACGCCCATTCGCTCTGCCAACTGTTCTTGAGTTACATTGCTTTGCCTCCGAAGCTCTTGAAGAAAACTTCCTACCTTCACCATATCCATTCCTAAATGCCCTCCCTTCTGATTCCAACGTACAGCTTGCCCTCCAGACCGACAAGGACATGAAGTGAGCAAATGCTCCGTTTGCATCGATGAGACACGACGTGTCCCGAAGCTCTGATCAACTTAGAAACAAGCCACCTGAAGAGCCCATAGAGGTGCACCCAGACGTTGAGGTTGTGCATCTCGTCTCAGACGGTGGCGAGTTGGATCTCTTCGAGTGGGACGCAGTACGCCCCGTCCGTGCCGACGGTTCGTCACAATCCGTCCTTTGATAGGCTGAGACAGCTTGCTTATCTCGCGCAGGTCTCGCTGCCGTTATCGTCGGGTGACGGATTGTCTTTCTGGCACACGGCTTCGCCTGCCCGTACTATATTCGATACTTTGTTAGGTTCGCTGATAAAGGAGGAAGCATGGCGGAGAAGCCAGAGTGGGTCAAGAGCTTCGCCAGGCTCAGGGGTACCGAGATCAAGCACATACGGGGGCACTGGTACCTCTATGAGAGGGGCAGTATCTACGACCCCAAGATCAAGAGGAGTAGGAAGAAGTCGGGACGATGCCTCGGCAAGATCACGCCCGAGGGACTTGTCGCCAGCGTCAGCCGCAAGGAGAGGGCCGAGCGTGCGCGGGTGGCAGGCTTCACGGCTGCTGGGTGAGGCACGGATCCGGTAGGGGTTGGGCACGCGGGTGCAAGTCATCTCGGACGTCGTGGAAGTGGGCGTCCCGATCCTGGCTGGTGGGCCGTGTCGGTTCAGGTTGGAGCTGGGGTACTCTGCGAGAGGCTTGGGGTGGGCCCGTCAGACCGCTCATTCCTCAAGAGAAGGGTCGGCAAGCCAGACTCGCGAGCGAGAGGCGGTATCCACACGTGGTTTGGACGCTTTGTCCTCGCCTGCTTCTTCTCCTCTCATCTTAGGAGGCTTCGTGAGTTCGTGTGGGTAGGTGGTTGCGTCACTGTTCCGGTGGCGTGGGCCTCAGGTCCGAGCGCCCTGGCATCACGGGGGGCCATGGGGCCGTCGGTGTCGTGGGGCCCGTGGCCCCGCCCGGTCGCGCGAGCCCAGTCTTGTCGCCCGCCGCCCGGGTGCGGGCACCTGCGGGGTCGGTTTGCCAGGGGCAAAGAAGTGTACACAGATTGGCTAAAATGGCCTCTTGGAGCTGTTTTGGACCATTTGTGTACACTGTTGCGCCGTTGTGGACAGACGTGGGGACGCAGGAGCGTACACAGATTGGCAAAAACGGCCTCTTGGCGCCGTTTTGGGGCATTCGTGTACACTGTTGCGACGCGAGGATCGTGCGAGCTGCGATGCGAGTTGCGACGCGCACTGTGTCGGGTGGCACGAGTGGCTCAAACGCCATGGTATGCCGGCGGCGCCCCCCGGTGGTCGCCTCCCCCTTGTCGGGAAGGCAGGCTCTATGCGACAGGCTCTGCGCGAGCGCCGCCGCTAGCTTGGCGTCTTTGCCGAGGCAGCAACCCATGCAAACCCCCGAGGAACCGTTTGTGTTCTGCCTAGTAGTGGAGGCCCTGGTGCCGCCTCAGGGCGCACGCACGCCTTGCGCGGCCCGGCCGCGAGGGCCTCCTCGGGGGCGAGACGCCGCCCGCAGGGCAAGGTGACCGGCCAGCGCCATCACCGGGCGCCGCGGGCTATGCCGCCCGTATGGCGGTGCGTGTCGCGCCAACCTCATCTCGCCGCGTTCGAGAGGGGGGCGTCGAAGTGCCCTCCGGCAAGGGTCCCCAAGGGTCGTCGGATGACGTCAGCTGCCGGGAAGTGGACAGGTTCTCCAAGGGCCGGGAGGAACGCCACGCCTGGTCCGGTCGGTACGCGGCCGTGGCCCGCGACCCCCCGCCCAGGACGGGGAGGGCCGAGCGCGAGCGCGTGGCCTCGTGGTTCGGGGCGAGCCCCATGACCGGGTCGGGGGCGCACTCCCGGCAGTCGGGCAACAACAGCGTCAAGGTCTGCCACAGCCGGCCGCAGGGCGCCGCGCTGCTGCCCTGGATGGCGGAGGTGGTCGGTGCCGGCGGCGAGGCCGTCGGGAGGGCCTCTCGCGTCGCCGCAGCCCGTGGCGATCGGCGCGGGGCCTGCCGGGCCGTGGGGGAGGAGACCCCCTGGGATACGGTGAGCTTGCGCCACCCGCGCCGAGGTTCCCCTTCGTCCGCCGCGTCCTGGGAGCCTACAGCGACATTGGCGGGGGCGGCCCCCTCAGGTAGTGAGGGAGTAGGGCCTTCCTTTGTGCCCTGCCGGGCGGGCGGCGTAATGCTGCGGTCGTCAAGGGAGCTATCGCACAAGAGCGCCTCTGGCAGGGTCTTCGAGACCTTGGGGATCGGGCTCTTTAAGCTGGAGCGACACCTCCTGGTACCCAGACCAAGGCCATCAGTGTAAGCTGGAGAGGCCAGGCTGCTCAAGCAGCCTTTCTCCCAGAAGATGTTCGTCTAAGCAAAAGCCCGATCGAGGAGGTCTTCAATGGACCGCAAGCGTGTGATTGACGAGTCGATACACTCCGGAGAGATGGAGGGCGCCTACGTGTCGGCCGAGTTTCGTAAGGACGCCGACGAGTACGCGAGGGGGAGTATCCCCATAGAGGAGCTTATGCGCAGGACGAAGCGCCGCTGGGAGCCCAACCGGGAGGGCAAGGGGCCCCATGCCTGACGGGTTCGTCGATCCCTACATCGACCTGCGGACGGGCGTGCTGCGAAACCTCGTGGGCGCGGGGACGTGGGACGAGCTGCGCAACGCAGAGGGCGAGCTCGTCGCGATGCGCACGAGCGAGTTCTTGGGGGGCTCCCCCTGGGGCCGACGGGTATGTTTGGTGACCTGTGGCGTACTCATCGAGGCTTGTTCAGGGACGCGTGCGACTGGGCGGGGGAGGTCGGGACCGTCGAGATCCGCAAGGCGGGCGAGGGGGCGCAGTTCTTCCCGCCTTCCGTGGGCATGCCGATGGGCATCGCATGGGCGCGCGGCGGGCTGGGGAAGGACGACCTCCTCGTGGGCCTGGCTTCCAGGCGGTTTCCCGGCCGCATGGCCTACCACTATGACACCTACAACTTCGTGCACCCCTTTCGCGAGGGCAATGGTCGGGCACTCTGCTGGGTCTTCACGGGTTGGAGCTGCGCAATCCCAAGATCGCGCACGTCTTCCTTCCGACCGGTCTCATCGAGAGATGGGGTCGCGACGTGCAACCAGTATTCAGTCCTGCAAGATCGGCGGCATTGAGCTGCCACCATAACGCATGGTGGGAATAGCCTGCCGACCATGTGGTGAGATGAGGGCTAATGTGCGATAGTCGATCCTGATGATATCGCGACTCATGTCCCCGTGGACAACGGGGATGACGCAGTTCTGGCGCGACTTGGCGCGACTTGGCGTAACTTGGCGCGACTTTTCCGAACTTCGGCCATCACCGTGCGCAAGTATGGGACGCACTTTTCGCAAGGGGCCAGAACCTTCTTGAGGGACTCTCGACTGGCGACCCGACTCGGACGGCAGGATTATCAGGAAACTTATGGTCCTTGCTGCGTACCTTGCGGAGGACGGTGAAGAAGCTTGTGGGAATCGACCTGGTATCTTTCTGAGAAAGGTAAACGAGAGCCGTTGTTGTCTTTCTCAGCCCTTCGTTAACAACGCCTAGCGATCACTGCGGAGAACTGTGGTGTGACACAATGTTCCGTAGCACAATCGTCATGAGGATGACATGCTGTCGCATGGAAGCACGAATGGAAGCCAAGCGAGATAGATAGCTCGCCAGGCTTGTAGAGTGAAAAGACAACGCTCTCACCAAGGCAGTCACGAGCATTCGACGCCACAAGTCGTAACGATTGCTCGAGTTGTCCCATCACCGCCTCATCGAGGGTGTCGGCCTGCGCAACGCACGCAGAGGGCTCAGACAGGTGAAGGAAAACCACCTCATAGAGAACATCGCGTATGACAAGCTGTCCTGGGGCGACACAACGTCGGCGTGAGCGTTGTCGACACCTATGGCAGGGACAAGAGCTGCAAGATCATGCGCCAGTGCTCGGAGGCCGATTTCGTTGCCACGCTGGGCTCCTCTCGCTGCTGCGTGCAGTCTGCCTCCAGTATTGATGGACCCGAGAAGCGAGAGCGGGGGATGACGTCGCTCGTCTGCGGCGAGGATCTCGTGGCGGTGCCGCGCGACCCCACCGGATCCTCACCAGCATGGCAGAGTTGCTCGGACCGGCCTGCAACCATGCCGCTCTCCTGTCAAAGCGACATCGCCCCTTGCGTGACCTGGTAGTGTGCTCGACGGCGAGGTCCTGCCCAAGAACGAGCCGCCGCCCGCAGGGCTTACGTGGGAGTTACTATCTATTGAGCCCGGCATATAGCTCGTCGAGCGTGACGAGGCAAAGGTCCGCCCTGTCTGCCGCAGCCCTTCTTGTCGCAGCGCTCGTCTCCCTCTTGGTGAACAGGACGAAATGACGTTTGCTGAAGCCTTTGAGGAGTGTCGAGCGGTGCTCGAGCGCCTTGATGGCTGCGGTCTCGTTGAAGGAGTTGCGCCACTTGCACTCGCCGACAAGAAGCTCCCGCTCCACCCTGTTCATGGCGACGATGTCGATGTCCGTCTCCTCGTGCGCGTCGGGGTCGGTGCCCCACCACTGCCCGAACTCGAGTGCGGAGAACGGGAGTCTCCCGGCGATGCTCTCTCGTTGGACCCACTGCAGGCAGACGTCCTCGAACTGCTTGCCGACGTACGTCGAGAGCGCCTGTCCCGAGCTGGCGTAGGGGGACGCCGCCGCACCCGCACCCTTCTCGATCGTCCCAAGATACCTGCTTACGAATCGGTACCAGTAGGCAAAGAGGGGATCCTTCAGGCGATAGGCCGAGCTCTTCGAGGTGGGGCCGTTCCCGAGAGGCGAGACCTTCTCGATGATCCCGAGGACGGAAAGTGTCTTCAGGTACTTGCCGACGGAGTTCGGGTTCACACCCGCCCGTTTCGCGATCCTCGATGGGGTGGTGTTGCCGGATCCCACGGCATCGAGGATCGAGTTGTATCGTGCCGGCTCATGGAGCTCCTGGCGCAGCAGCATGAGGGGCTCCTCATAAAGTAAGCCGAGCCTGTCGAAGAACAGCTCCCGCACGTTCTCCTCGTAGGTCCTAGAGAGGTCGACCTGCGAGAGATAGTAGGGAGTTCCGCCGAAGGTCGCATAGTATATGACAAGCTCCTCGGGGGGCACGCCTGGGAGCATGCGGGCGGCATCGAGGTAGTCAAAGGGGTTGAGCCTCATCTGCATCGTCCGCCGACCGTAGAGTGGGCTCTTGCTGCCGAGCACCCTGCTCTCCATAAAGCCCTCGTTGCTCCCGCAGAGGATCAGCTTCGTATCTGTCTGCTTGAGGCCGTGGTCAATCGTTGCCTGCAAGGCCGACGGAAGCGACGGATCGGCCTCGGCCGCGTAGGGGAACTCGTCGAAGACGATGACGAGCGGTGTGTCGGGGGGTTCCTTCCCGACCCTCTCGACGACGAACCTCAAGGCGTCGTTCCAGGACGCGAAGGCGGGGAGCGTTGCGGGCAGCGAGAACGCCGCGTAGGTGGCGGCGCTAAGGAGCTCAAGGTTCTGGTGCGACGTCTTCTGCTGGGCAGTGAAGTAGAGCACCCTCTTGTCCTTGACAAACTCGTCGATGAGGGTGGTCTTGCCCACGCGCCGCCGCCCGTAGATGACCGCCATCTGGAAGCCATCCCTCTTGTACATGCGCTCGAGCGCCGCGAGCTCCCTTTCGCGTGCGACGAACATAGTCCCCTTCCGGTCATGCCTCTTTGGCGTATCCGTACCCTTGAGTACCGTACTCAAGGGTATCGTACCCAAGAGTACGGATACCTGTCCTCAAGAGCGAAACGGTCATCCAAAAGTTTGCCCCCATACGACCTGGGGCGGCTGTAAAGCGGACAAGGAGGTTGCCGCAGCAAGCTCGAATGATGTTTGGGCTGAGGCGGTCGGGGCCGTACCCTGACGGCTATGGCGAGATTGCTGCGCAGGCACGGATGTACGCAAAGTCGCCCTTGCCGCCCGCACCCCATTCAGGGACCTCCTCAAAACCGGCTCACGCGTCTCCATCTTGGGGAGGATGCCACCGTGATCGCCGTCCCCTCCCCCCCAAACCATGGCTCACGCGCCTACATCTTGGCCCTGACCCATGCGACGGCCACCTGCACGCGGTCCCGCAGGCCGGTCTTGGCCAGGATCCTGCTCACGTACCTGCGTACGCTCGCTGGCTCCACGACGAGTCGCTCGGCTATCTCGGCGTTCGAGAACCCGTCGGCGACGAGGGAGGCGACCTCGGCCTCGCGCGGGGTGAGCAACGAGAAGCTCCCCTTGTGCGTAGGCGCACTGCCCCTTGGGGACGCCAGTGGGGAGGAGGGAAAGCATCTTCCCAGTACCTTGCGCGTGATCCTTGGCGTGAGCACGGCGTCGCCGGAGGAGACGGCACGTACCGCGTCGGCGAGCTCTGCTGAGGTGACGTCCTTGAGCAGGAACCCCGACGCGCCGGCGGACAGTCCGCCGAGCGCGTAGTCATCTTGGTCATAGGTCGTGAGCACAAGCACCTTGACGCCTGGATGCGCCCGCGTGATGATGCGGGTGGCGTCGATGCCGTCCATCATGGGCATCCGCACGTCCATGAGCATCACGTCCGGCATCTCGTCGCCCGAAGCGGCGGCGAGCGCGTCCACCGCCTCGCGGCCGTTTTCCGCCTGCGCGACGATGCGGATACCCTCGGCGCCCTTGAGCATCAGTGCGAGTCCAAGCCTCTCGTAGCGCTGGTCGTCGACGACCATCACCGATATCATAACCGTCCCCTTCGACCGGACTGACGCCGGCGGATGTGGACGCGGGGATGTTCGCCCTCAGCGTCCAACAGCCCCCGGAGGGTCCGGCAAAGAACGTTCCTCCCGCGCCACGTACGCGACGTTCGAGGCGCGTGAGGCCCGTGCCGGCGGTTGCGGGGGTGAGGTGCGCGTCATCCTCAGGATCCGAGGTGACCCCTATCAGCGACCTCCAGGCAATGAGGTGCACCGTGTCCCCACGCGTGAGCCCCAGGGTGCGCAGGAGTGTCTGTCTACGCGCGTCATCCCCACCAAAGAGTGCGACGGTCGCCAGGGCCGTCGCGAGGGCGAACGCGGCCGCAAGCCCAAAGAGCACGAGGACGTCGGCGTAGTTGAGCTCTGCGGGCAGGCCGAGTCGGGAGAGGACCTCTTCGAGGCAACGGGCGGCACAGAGTAGCGTCGACCCGCCGCCGAGTGCGGCAGCCAAAGGGACGACCACGTGGGAGTCGCGCTCTATCTCCTCGATTGCCTCGCGAGCGGCTAGGTGACCCACGGCGTCCCCGAGCGTACGCGGTATCAGTCCCGCAGCGCGGGTGGCGAGACGGACCCCCTCGACCCCTGCGGCGAACACGGCGAGCGTCGCGAGAATGCCGGCGCTTACGATGCCGTTCACGACGGCCCCCACCCCGTTGCCGCCCAAGAGCGCGCCTAGGGCCAAGATGGCCAGGGAGAGTCCAAGAAGGAGGCCCGAAAGCACTCGTCTTGCCGCCGTTCCCGCGCGGGAGCGGCCCGTATCAGCTCCCGTCTTGCGCAGGAAGTCGACGGGGGCTACCCTCCCGGTTCGGAGGGCAGGCAGGATCGCTCCCGCCATGCAGGTCGGCCAAGACACGGCAAACGCGAGAGGTGCAGCCAGCGCTCCCACGTCGAAGGCTGGTGGCTCAAACGATCCGAGGCCACCCGAGAAGCCCTCGGCAGCCAGCGTGTCGAACGCGGGCACGAGCGCAGACGAGAGGGGAAGGGAGGCAAGCGAGCCTGCGGCCGACCCGATGGCGGAGGCTAGGCCAGCTACGGAGAGCGCTGAGACGCGTACCTGGATGGGCGTGGCACCCGCGAGGCGCCACTGGGCGAAGGTGGAGTGGCAGCGCCTCACGGTGGCCGACCCGATCGCCGTGAGTGCAAACAGGGCGATAAGTGCGACCTCGGCGTAGATGGTGACGGACACGACCTGAAACCCGGTGAGGTCGAGTCGGGCTGCACGGGTGGCCTCGGCGAACGCGGGACCCGACGTCCAGACGGCCTGTGACACGCAAATGCCGACGAGGGTCGAGGTCATTGTGACGACACAGACGAGTGGGATCCAGCCGACGAGGTCCTCGGCAAAGATCCGGATTGCATACCTATGCATGGTCTGTCTCGCTTTCGTGCTCCTTCATGCCGTCAAGTATCTCTTTGGGGGCCATGCTGCCTGCGACGTGCGTGATGCGCCCGTCGCGCATGAAGATGATCACGTCGGCGGCCGATGCGACGTTGGGGTCGTGCGTGACCACGACGACCGCGCAGCCGGCAGATGCCATCTCCTTGAGCGTCGCGAGCACGACGTGAGAGCTGCCGGTGTCGAGTGCGCCGGTCGGCTCGTCGGCGAAGAGGACCTTTGGCGAGAGCATCAGGGCGCGGATGAGTGCGCAGCGTTGCCTCTCTCCGCCGGAGAGTTCCTGCGCTCTCGCCGCGTGATGCCCAGAGAGCCCAAAGCGGTTGAGCAGCGCTGCGAGCTGCGCGGGGTCGCCTCTGTGACCAGCTAGCGAGAGCGGCAGGAGGGCATTCTCCTTGACGGTCAGGTACGGGATGAGGTTGTAGTCCTGGAACACGAAGCCGACGCGCTCACGCAAAAAGCGCGTGCGCTGCCCATCGGGGAGCGCGTACACGTCCTGCCCAAATGCCAGCATCTGCCCTGTGTCCGGGACGTCTAGTCCCGAGAGGGCGTAGAGAAGAGAGGTCTTCCCCGCCCCCGAGGGCCCGACGACCGCAGTCATACCGGGACCGATGGAGATTGAGCAGTTGTCGAGTATGGGAGGGGCGCCCTTGGTGAGCGAGGCCTTGCCCAGGCCGTAGGCTTCGATGATGCGTTCCATGTAGACCCCTTTCGTTCGACTCGCTGCGGTGTTGCGTGTCTTTGTGCAGTGGCTCACCAAAGATGAAAGCACGAAGCGCGGGTCATTTCCAGGCCATGCGGGGCTTTGCCATCTGGAGCGGACAAGGCCCTAAGGCTGCCGCTCGGTCCCGGTACCTGTACGGTGGTAGGCTTATCATGGTGGAGAGGGTCCCTCGCCCTCTGAGGCTGCCCTAGGATTACCGTGCCGCTATCGTGTGCTCAGGTTGGAATGCAGCTCACCGAAGGGGAAAGGGGCGTGAGGCACGGATATGGTTGCCAAATGCGTTGGAGCTTGTTCAGGGGAGGTGCCAGTTCGTCCTCTATCAGGCTACTATCAGTTCTCTGATCCCCATCCTTTCCTCGATGGATTTTGCCGTCGTGCGTACCGGGCAGGACGAGGGCACCAGTTCCCTGGGTGGCGCCGTTTCGACGTCTCGTGCCGGTGCGGGGTTGCGCAATGAGCGCATCCTTGCGGGCGTGCCAAGGCCGTGATCCTCAGGGGGTATGCGGGCTGGAATCTGCCGAGCTGAGGCGTCTGGTCGTGTACGTGCACGGAAGGGGTGGCTCCGCCAAAGAGGCGGAGCACTACAGGGCCCTTTTCCCCGAAAGCGATGTGATTGGCTTCGACTACAGGTCGCAGAGCCCATGGGAGGCGCATGAGGAGTTCCCCCGATTCTTTGGCGAGAGACGCGGCCGCTACGGGTCGCTTGTCCTAGTCGCCCACAGCATGGGGGCGTTTCTCGCGTTGTCCTCCCTTGGTAAGAGACACGTCGACGAGGCGTATCTCGTCTCTCCCATTGTGGACATGGAGAAGCTGATACGCAACATGATGGCGCGCGCGGGCGTCACCGAGGAGGAGCTTTCGAAGAGGTTGGAGATCGAGACAGGCTTCGGCGAGAGGCTGTCCTGGAAGTACCTCTGTTACGTGAGGGACCACCCAATACGGTGGGGCGTCCCGACCCACATCCTGTGCGGCGAGGGGGACGACCTGACGCCCGTCGAGACTACGTCAGCCTTCGCAGGGCAGATTGGCGCGGACCTGAGCGTCATGAGAGGCGGGGAGCACTGGTTTCATACCCGCGAGCAGCTACGGTTTCTCGACGCTTGGCTGGAGCAGTTCAAGCGGGCGGGTCTCGGGTCCGGTGAGTGCGCAGCTTCTTGCTCGACTTGGTCCACGTTCCCATCGACGCCGCGTCCCCGTCCATGAACCGATGGACAGGTCGCCCTCAAGCTCGGCAAGGCATGACGTGAGCCATGCGCTTGGCGCACGCGAACGCATCGCGAGATTGAAGTCTTTACACGAACTACCCATAATCCAAGTCTCGCAATGGTAACATTGGCAAGTGGAACGCTAGATTCGACCGTTCTAGAGATGGGGAGATGTCATGGAGTGCACGCCGTAGCCTCGTGAGCCACTTTGTCGAGAAATCCCTGTTAAGACCCAAAAGCCGTCTTGAGTTGGGTGCCCTATACGTGGGGTGCTTTCTGCCGGCAAGCTTCCTCGCATGCGTGGAGCGTCAGGCGGCAGGCTCAGATGTGTTACTGAGATACTTCGAGTTCATGTTGCATAATAAACGTGCCTTCGTTCTGGGGTTCTCTGTGGTGGCGTTGGTGTTTCACTACCACCTGCTGGCAAGCTCTGGAACAGAGATCAGATGCCGGGTGCTGGTAGGGGACAGGCTGACGCTGATACGACTCAGGTACATCATCGAATGCCTGGCATTGCTCGGCATCTGCTGTGCTCTCTCGATCGCACTGCATCTCCTGCTGGGCTTCGAGATCGTTGACAACCTCTGTTTGTTCGCCGTCCTATCCATGTACATCCTCGCGAGCGCGGGTCTTATGGGGGCAAGATGAAGGCCTTTCATTTTTTCTTGACTCGCATATTCATAAGGAAGCCAATTTTCGCCATAGGCACGCTAACTTTGTTGTTTCTGGCTAACTACACAGTGTTCTCGACGGCTCGTACCGTGTTCTCTGCACGTGAGGGCTACGAGCAGATGGCGCGCATTAACGCGGAGGGAACATTCATGGCGAACCTGGATCCGGATGCGACGGTAGATGTCGACAGCAGCTCAAAAGAATCGATCCAGAGCGTCTACGATGTCCTGGATGACCGATATGAGTACGCTTTCTACACTGACGGCTACATCACGGACCTAGCTAACAGCCATGGGGTCGAAGTCCCGGTGGGTTACATGAATCAGCGATATAACGAGCTCAACGGCTTTTCCGTCGCGAAGGGAGACGGGCTGACGTTTGATTACAGCCTGGATCAAGGCGAGGCGATTCCCGTTTTGGTGGGCAGGGGGCTCGCCGACGACTATCCGCTTGGCTCGCAGTTCACCATGCATGACCCCGCATTGGGCCGAGAGCTGACGGTGAGGGTCGCTGGCATCATCACCGAGAACTCGTCTCATTCGATCATTTATGCGCCTGATCTGAAGCAGTACCACAACTTCTCAGTGGTTATGCCGGTGAACAGGGCCTTCATTGAACAGGCTGACGCCCCCTTTAAGCTCAATGGACTCATGGACCTCATTTTAGTTGATGCCGATCGTACGGGCGTGTCCGAGCTGGGCGCATATGTCGACAGAACGATTGGGGTCAAGTTCAACTACTATAGTCGACAGGACAACATCGACTTTTACAACCAGTACCTTGTCTCCTCGACGAGTTCCCTGCTTGTTGTCTCTGGCGCGCTCCTTGTCCTGATCATCGTCCTATCCGTCTGGGGCTCTCTGGCAAGCGTGCGCGTGATGGTGCGCGACTTCACGATCAACGTGTTGGTGGGGCTAAGCTACGCCAAGGTCCGGCGGCTCCTCTTCTCATACTACGCGGGCCTTTCGCTCCTTGCCCTGCTTGCCGTTCTTGCCATAGCCGCCTATTCGAGGTACGATGCCTGGCAAGGTAAGAGTGCATTTCTTATGACCTATGGCTGCGCGGGGTTGATCGGGATGGACTGGCTGGCCTTGCTTGTCGCACTACTGCTCGATCTCTTTCTGGTCACGGTGGTTGTGCAGACGATTTCCTGGAGACTGAGACGGGTTCCCATCTCGGCGGGGGTTTTGCAGTGATGGATAACGTCATCGACCTCAAGTTAGAGCACAAGACATATAGGAAGGGCTCGTCATCCATAACCCTTCTTGAGAACTTCTCGCTCACGGTCGCTGAGGGCGAAAAGCTTGCGATAGTCGGGGAGTCTGGCGTTGGCAAGAGCTCGCTATTGAACATCCTTGGCCTGATTGACAGACACTACGCAGGCTCCTACACTCTGCTCGGCAGATCCGTCCGAGAGCTGTCAGATCGCGAGTCGGCTGCGTGGAGGAACCAAAGGATCGGATTCGTCCTACAGGAGTCGGCGCTCATCAACTCCTTGAGCATTGCGGACAATATCAAGTTGCCCCTGCTCTACGCGCGGCCGTCCGGCAGCGGCCGGTCAGGTAGGTTTGAGGAGGTGGTGGACACTCTCGACATCGGTCCCATTCTGCGCAAGAAACCGCTCGAATGCTCCGGCGGGGAAAGAGCGAGGGCCGTCTTTGCGCGGGCTGTCATCATGAGCCCCCAAGTAATTCTTGCTGACGAGCCTACCGCCTCCCTTGACGCAAAAAACAGATCAAGGATCATCGGCCTTCTGCTTGGCCTGAATCGCGACCTTGGGTCTACGGTCGTCACCGTTACGCATGATGCCGACGTGGCCAGCCAGCACGATAGGGTCGTCGCACTTCAGAGAAAGGCATAGGGCACGAATCTCTGCGTTATGGTATTTTCGGAGCCACTCGGGTTGGGCCTGCTTGTTCCGGGAATTAGCTTGGGTAAAAGGACGGACGGGTGATGTGTCCGGCATGCGAGAATAAGGCCCGCGTCAAAGCGTGTGAGAAAAGGATCCGAGGATGGGATGGTGGAACCCGAAGGCAAAGATCCCCATCGAAAGCGAGGAGTTCGGCAAGATTGTCCGGGACCTCGTCTTCGAGTGCCCCAGCTCGAACCGCCACGAGGTGTCGGACGGGAAGCGCTCAGTCGGCAAGAAGAGCAAGAGTAGGTTCTATCAGTCGGTGAGCGCCCGCAACACATCGTTCCACGCGAGGGGGATCAGTGGTGGCCTGTTCCCGACGATTCTTGGGGAGATCACAGGTCCCCTCAAGAGGAAGGACAGGTACATCAAGGTTGATAACGGCCAGACCGTCGAAGAGGTGGCCGCATCGGCGGTAAAGCGCCTAGGGTCTGATGCCATGAAGAGGGACCTCCTGGTCTTCGCTCCGCGATCCGACATGCCCGATACCGAGGCGATCTTCTATTACATCAGAAACGCCTTCGCCCATGGCTCCTTCGAGGTGCAAGATGTCGACTGTAGGAGGATGTACCTGCTTGAGAGCGACAAGAAGGGCAAGACGCTGGCGATGATGCGCTTAAGCGAGCAGACGCTGCTGCACTATGCCCAGCTCGCCCACCTGAGCGTTAAAGAGATAAAGAACCTCCGTCAAGGGAAGCACAAGCGCAAGAGGCCGGAGTAGCGATTCACTTGTCGAGCGCGTTGCCTCGACAAGGAGAGGGACCCTTCCCATCCCACTCGCCGGCCGTCTCTGTGGGCTTGCGCCAGGCCGTGGGGGCTCTACGCGCCATTGCAAGGCTGTCTGGGGCATTGCGGGGCTGCTCCGCAGGCTGGTCTTCGGCCGCCTATAGCAGCCGCCTTCCGCTGTGACCCCCCGATCTTAGCTTGTCCCACGTCGTCGCTCTCGCCATGTCCCTGCACATCTCCCGTTTGGAGCACTCCATGCTCCCGTCCCCACGTCCTGCGGCTCCATCCCACCACTCTCGTCCGGCGGGTGGGATGGTCATCTCGGGTTACGGCAGTCTGTCTCGGCGTCTCTTGCAGTCCAAGCTTCCGTACAGGTTCGTCCACCGTACTCGCAACAGCTCCACCAGTGTATCGTCTATACCTAACTCTCTGTTAGACCGCCGTCGGCATGACGACGCCCCGCGTCTCCGCCACGATGTTGTCAGCGAGAAGACACGTCGAGGGGAGACGCGGGATGCCTGGCATGATGCCGCGAGGGGCGAGGGGGCCGGGCGCACGGCGAGAGGGGGAGGCTCACGGGGCCTCTGCGCGCGCAGGTGCCCGACGGGCCCGGCAGGGCGGGCGGGGGCCGGGCGCGTGCCCCAGGTGCGGCGGGACGCACCTCGTGCGCAAGGGGCACGACAGGGACGGGTCGCAGAGGTGGGCCTGCAGGTCCTGCGGGCGCACCCTCTCGCGCAAGACCATGGGCCTGCTCGGGTACTCCAAGCTCAAGGAGGACGTCTGGGCGAGCTACGTCGAGCACGCGTGCGCGGGCGGGACGCTCAGGGAGTGCGCGAGGGCCTGCGGGGTGTGCCTGAGCACGTCCTGGCTCATGCGAATGAGGCTCTGCGAGGTCATGGGCCGCGCCCTTGCGCCGTTCAGGAGCGGGCCCACCGTCTCCTGCCAGGTCGACGGCACCTACCTCAACGAGTCGCTGGCCGGCAACCGGTCCAGGTCGAGGGTGGGGATGCCCCGAGGGTCGCACCGCTGCGGCGGCGACGTGCGCGAGCGCGGCATATCGAACCTCAAGGTGTGCGTGCTCTGCGGGGCCAACGACCTCGGCGACGAGTTCTGCGAGGTCGCGGACCGGGGCCGGCCGACCGACGAGGCGTACGGCCTCGGCCCTGGGGGCCGTGGGCGAGGGAACGTCCGTCTCGACCGACGGCCTCCGTGGGTACGCCCGGGTGCCCCCCCGCGCTTGCGTGTCGCGCCACGACGCGACGCCCGCGCGGGAGGCCGTGCGCGGCGAGCTCGGCATGGCGGACGCGATGCACGCGAGGCCCGAGGGCTTCCTGGCGCGCCTCGGGGGGGTCCCGCCGGGGAGGCTCGGCCACTACCCCGGCTGGTTCCTGTGGGACGAGCAGACGAGTGGGCCGGACGCCGACAGGGCGGACACCCTGTCGGGCCAGGCGGCGACGGGGAGCTACGACAACACGCGGCTCGCCCTCGCGAGGGAGCCGCAGCCCCTCTGGTCCTACTGGGAGGATAAGCTGGCCGTGTCAACGGTGGTCTAACAGAGAGTTAGCCAATCTGTGTACACTTCTTTGCCTCCACGTCTGTCTACAACGGTGCAGCAGTGTACACGAATGCCCCAAAACGGCTCCGAGAGGCCATTTTAGCCAATCTGTGTACACTTCTTTGCCCCCACGACCGCTCGCGCGACCAGGCGAGGCCACGGGTCCCACGACGTCGATGGCCCCATGGCCCCCGTGATGCCAAGGCGCTCGGACCTGAGGCCCGCGCTGCCGGGACGGTGACGCAACCACCTACCCACACGAACTCACGAAGCCCCTCTATAAAGCTCGTTATAGGAGCATCGATGCCTTAGTCAAGATCATCGCCTTGAGCAATGAATTCCATAAGGTTCAGGTGCCGCACCCCATCCCGCGTTTGAGGTAATGGGTCCAAGGTGAACAGGTAGCGGGGGTACGAGTCGCGTATCTTCTCGAATGGGCGATACTCTCTATCCTCGGTACTGCGCTCTGCGATAGTCATCGCAATCTGAATGTAGCGATACTCCCCGAAGCTCCTTCGTGCTATGAAATCGCACTCTAACTCGCCGATGCGCCCGACGCTGAGCACGTACCCGAGGCTTCTAAGGTACAGGTACGTGATGTTTTCCAGGGCGGGGCCATGGCTTATCCTCGCATCGGTGTTCGTTGCGAAGTAAAATCCCAGGTCGGCAAGGTAGTACTTTTCGTCACGCGAGAGCGATCTACGTGACTTCAGGTCGAATCTCGAGCAACGGTAGAGAATCTTTGCGTCGACGAGAATCTGTATATATCTGTTTAGGGTCTCACGCTTGATCGGCACCTTCTCCACGTCGTTGAAGTGCGTAAGCAAGTTCTTGAGGCTCGCAGGTGACCCGAAGTTATTGATGAGGTAATCGCGGACGGCGTTGAAGACCGAGACGTTTTTGATCTTGTTCGAGCGTTTCACGTCCTTCTCGAAAATCTCCTGTATCACGTTGTGGATATAGATGCGCCTCTCGTCCTCCGTGTCATACTCGACGGCCTTTGGGAAGCCCCCGAGCGCCAGATACTCGGAGAATTCGAGCGAGAGCTTCTGGTTGACGGGCTTACCGAGGAACCGTTTCATACCAAGGTATTCGGCGAAATCAAGCGTGAACACGTCGAACTCGAGATAGCGGCCGGTCAGCTTTGTGGCGAGCTCTCCCGAGAGGAGGTAGGAGTTGGAGCCGGTGATGAAAATGGACCATCCGCCATCGGTCCGATAGCCGTTGATGAGATCTTCAAAGCCCTCGACGTTTTGTATCTCGTCGACAAAGAGGTATTTCGTGCCCCCCGCCCGGGCTGGCGTGGAGGAGTCTATAAGGGCTTCGAGCTTATCGGGCGTTTTCACGCTCCTATTACCTCGAGCGTCTAGGTCGATGAAGACGATGGCGGATTCGGGCACCCCGGATTCGACAAGCTCGTCTGCAATCGAGCGCATCAGGCATGACTTGCCGCAGCGGCGTACGCCCATGATCACTTTGATCATCCCCTCGTCGTGATAGAAGCCACGAATGGCCTTAAGGTATTTCTCACGACGGTATACCTGCACGATGGACTCCTTTCAACCGGGCTCATCATAGCAGTTATGGGTGTGGTTTACTGGGATTTGCAGAAAACCGCACCAATAAATTCGGCTTTAAAGCTGCCAGCAGCTATTCCCACTCTATCGTTGATATTCAGCAAAGAGTGCATCGATTGCGTCGTCCCCATCCCCAGCCGTCGACACCCGAACCTCGTGCCCCGCTTTGCGAGAGAGCTCGCAAAAGACTTGGGGATCGCGTGTATCGAGGCCGTTGAGAAGACCTGCGACGCCACGGAACAGAAGGATCTCCTGAACGGCGTGCGACAAGAGGAGAATATCAGAAACTCGACCGGTATCGTCGGTCGTGACGTTATCAGGGATAGAGTGGTCCTGAGTTCCCGACACTTCCTTAGCCCACAACTGGCAGCCCGATGGTGTCCGGGCACCTGATCCCGAAGGCCCCGTGCGCCTCGCTCGTCTTCCTCACGGGCTCGGTGGTGACCAGCCGCCCGTCGCGCCCTGTCGCGTGCCGCTCGCGCGGGATCCCCGGCATCGACCCGGCTGCGGGCGAGGTCCTGCGCGAGGCCGGCACGTCCGACATCATCCTGGTCGCCGCGGTGGCCACGAGGCGCATGAGCAGGTGCCCTCCGAGGGTCTCCTCGCCCCGCACGCAGACGGGCAGGGCCCTGCCGCCCTGCCTGGCGATCTCGAAGACCTTCTCGACGCGGTCTCGGGTGTGGCAAGGGGGGAGCAGCCTCTCCCTGGCTATCCTCCTGGTGCCGGCGAGCACGAACACGCCCCTCGAGGCCATCGGGCCGTGGGCCTCGGCGCCCGAGAGCCCGCCCTCGGCGGCCCTCCTGGCGGCGTCGCGCCCGGGCTCGCGGCGCATGGCCGAGTCGAGGCACAGGTAGGCGTAGCCCCTGCGGTCGCCCCTGGAGCCGATCCCCACGGGGACGCACCTGGCGCACGCGAGCCTGCCGTCGCGCGTGACCGCGTTCTCCCTGGCCTCGAGCCCGCCGAGGTGCCCGGCGACCACCTCCCCGTGGGCCCCGGGGTTGGGCCCCGTCCTCGCGAGGATGGGCACCCTCGCGCCCATCAGCGCGTCGGCGCTCGCGTTCGCGTGGTACCCGGCGCCGGGGACGGCGAGCCCGGTGTCCACGCCCATCGCCCCGGGCCCGGCGATGGTGCGGGTGACCGTGCTCACGTCGATCACGTTGCCGGCGACGTGGCGGAAGAAGAGGGGCAGGCCCGTGCCGCTCCGCGCGACGCAGGTGGGGAGGACCTCCTCGCCGGCCTGGCCGTTGTGGTTGCCGGCGGCCGTGACGGGAAGGCGGCAGGAGTCGGACGGCCCCGCGGGGTCGACGGGGATGCCTTCGGTCTCGCCGCGCCTGCCGACGAGGGCCAGGTACTCGCCCACGAGGCGGCGCTTGGCGTCCTCGCTGCCGAGGTCGGCCAGGCACTCGCTGACCCTCTGGGAGGCCATCCTGGCCCTGGGGCAGGGGAGCCTCGCGTAGGCGGGCTCCACCAGTCCCCGGCGTGGCGGTTGGCGAGGCCGGCGGGCACGCAGGACGCCGGCCTCGCCCGCACCGTGTCGGGCTCGGCGTGGCCGCACGCGTCGGCGCAGGCCGTCAGCCCGCCCGGGCGCAGGAGGGAGCCCGGCGGGAACGCGTTGCCGAACGACACGGCGAGTGTCGGGCGAGCGGCGCGGGCGTTGCGCCTCCTCGGCCCCTCGACGCCCTCCGGCGCGGGCCCGAACTCGCCCGTCGCCAGGTCGTGGGAGAACAGGCCCCTGGCCTTGCTCCGGTACACCCCGCGCGCCCTGTCCACGACCCGGCCCAGGCACGCGCGGTCCCCCCTCGTGACCCTCGCGCCGTCCCCCGCGGGCCTGACGACCGTCGCGCGCTCGTTGCCGCCCGCGACGTCGTGGCTGATGTACATGCCCGCCTCCTGTGGAATAAGTGAAAACCTCATGCCACATGACGCCAGACGCGGCCGCCGCACGCAAGCGACGGCCAAGGCATTTCAGCGGCTGGGCGCAGGTTCTCGGGGCTGGCGGCGATCCGGGCCTGCGCCCAGTGGGCTAAGGAAGTGTCGGGAAGTCAGGGTTACCCCTCCACCTCCCAGGTTGCAGGCCAGCTCGCGGGTTTCGCGACCTCCTTGAGAGGCGGCAGGTTGCCCACGATCTCGTTAGTCTTCACCGCCACGGTTACGAGTCGACAGGCGAGGTCGAGGATGTAGCGAGGATCATCGGAGTACTCGTTGGGGTCGTTCACGATACCCGTGGCCTTGTCGGTCTTCACCTGGTATCGGTCGATCATCCAATCGAGCGGGCTTCGACCGTTGACAACGTAGGACTGCGCGCTCTCTGGGATGTTGCTGATCGTAACGCGCTTGTTGTACACGAGCGTGGTGAAGTCCTTCTCCGCCTTGCCGGTTTCGAGGTTCTTCCTCTTGCCCCACCTAAACTTCTCGATCCGCCCCGGGTCCTCGCCGGGGGCCACGCCAGAGATCTTGAGGTTGGGCCACGGCTCTACTGTCTCGTAGCGCAGATGTAGCTCGCCTAAGGCGCGCCCTGCCTCGCAGAACCGCTCGAAGCGTTTGTCGAGAGGTATGCGCGGTAGCTCCTTCTGCAGATTGGTGGCAAAGCGTCGCCGGTACTCGGGACTGTGCAGGATGCCGTACACGTACCAGAAGACGTCCTCCTTGCGGATACCGGGTCCACCCTTGGACTTGGGACGAGAGACGTAAGCTGTGGGGTAAGCGTCGCGGAAGACGGTGAGCGCCTCGTCGGTGATGGCGTCATGGCGAACGAAGCGGTTCCCCCAGGCGTCGCGGACGACCTTGTCGCCCCCGGCGGAGGGAAGACGCCGGGTCGTGTCATTATCTTTCTCGTACCAGTAGAAGGGGAAGCACTGGCCATGGTGATTCAGCTCAAGGTCGGGCAGTATGTCGCTGATGAAGGTGCCGCGCTCGCCCGTGTCGATGACGACGTTCGGCGCGCACTCGTGGGGCTTAACCAGGGGGAAGAGCCGTTCATTGAGTCCGGGACGTTCGTTTAGCTCATGGCTAAAATAAACATGCTGAGCGCAGAAGGGACGATAGAGACCAACCACCTCTCTCTCTGAGTCAAATGCCAATGTTTCACCATTTTTAAGACGCTTCAACATGGCAGCAGTCCAGCTGTACTTTTCAGCGTCAAAGACGGAAGGCTTACCTGCTCCACGCTCGTCCTCAATAACAGCGTTCATGTTTTTGACAAGCCTTGATACATTCCTATCAAGATTCGCTATCGAATAGTTCCAGCACCACGGATCTCGTTGTGTTTTGACACCATTGGACCAGATGCTCCAGATGCCCCGGCCTGTCTTGCGTACGCCGTTTTGCACACCTATTGGCGCGAGTTCATACCAGGAGTCATCTCTCTGGTCGAGCCAATCGCCGTGACGGTCTTGGACGAGCGTCTCCCAACCGGGCTCGCGGCCTATGTAGGATGCCACGGTCGAGAGCTTCTCGGCCTGGGTCTTGTACTCACCCACGCAGAAATAATGGATGGCACCGCGCTCGGGGCTCGCCGGGTTCTTCACGAGCGTGGTGATGGCGATGGGGGCGCGGCTTCCACTACCGAAGACCTTGCCACCCTGCCTGCGGCTTTCCTCGCCCTGGGTACGCTGGTTGCCGAGCAGGTCGAACACATAGATGGAATTGAATTCCTCGGAGAAACAGCGGCGTATACCCGCCCCGGCCTCGGACCGAAGCCAGCCTGCGTTGGTCACGAAGCAGACGAAACCCTCCTTGCCGATGCGGTCGGACGCCCAGCGAAACGCCTCAACATATGTGTCATAGAGAGAAGTGTTGAGGTTCGCCTCGCTCCTGCTCACATAGGTCTCCTGGACCCGCTTCTCCAGCGTAGGGTAATGCTCGTTCTGGTTGTCGTCGTTGGCGTTGCGTTGCCCGACAGAATAAGGCGGATTGCCCACGATGACGGTAATGGGCGTCTCCTGTTGCCTGAGTACGCGCTCGGAGTTTTCCACGAACATACCCAGGTCTAACTCGTTAGACTTTTCGTTCATCTGGAAGGTGTCGGTGAGGATGGCCCCCTCAAAGGGCATGTACTCCCCGCCCACGCGGGAGTGGTAGGCGTACTCCACGTTCACGACCATGATGTAGTATGCAAGCAGGAGGATCTCGTTGGAGTGCAGCTCGTGGGCGTACTTCTGGGGCAGGGTGTCTACCGGCATAAGCTCGGGATCGCTCACGAGCTCGGCCATGTAGGAGCCCGTTCCGGCGAAGGGGTCGAGGATGTGCACGTTCCGGTCGCAGAGGCGCTTCCCGAACTCCCTCTGGAGTGCCCGGTCAGTGGCGTGCAGCATGTAGCCCACTATCTGGATGGGTGTGTACACGATACCGAGCTTTTCGCTCGTGCGTGTGAACGCCTTGCTGAAGAAGTCATTGTAGAGGTCCTTGATGAGGGCCTGACGGTTGGAGTCGGTGCGGCAGAAGCTCGCACGACGGCGCACGCTTGCATAGAGCTCATCTAAGCTGCGCTGGTCGTCGTCCGAGAGGTCGCCCACGCCGTGGCCCCTGAGTGCCTCGAGGAACTCGGTGATGGCGACGGAGACCGGGTTGGTCTGGGCGAAGGCGTAGTCGCCGAAGAGGGCGTCGAAGACGGGTAAGGTCACCATGTGCTGGGCCACCATCTCGACGGCCGCCCGCTCTGTCACGCCGGGGTTAAGCGAGTCGCGCAGGCTCTTGAGGAAGGACGCCATGGCGTCGCGCGCCATTGGGTCGCTCTCCACTGCAGCCTCGATCTGCCTCACATGGGTTTGTGCGATGCGGCCGACGTCTTGGGCCCAGCTGGACCAGTAGACCTTGGACCCGCATTTCTCCACGGCCTTGGCGTACACAGCGCGTTCCAGGTTGGTCACGCCGAAGTCGTACACAATGCTGAACTGATCGCCCTTCTTGCCGCTGTCGGGCTCTTCTGAGTCATCCTGGCCGGATTTCTCGCCCAGCCTTAGCCCCTTGTCCTTCTTGCGGGCTTTTCGCATGGGGAGGCTGTTGATGTAGGCGTCGATGCGCTGGTCGTGGGAGCGGAGCGCCTGCAGCACGCCCCACACCACATCGAAGGTGTCGGACTGGTTGAGTGCCTCCTCGGGCGTCATCTCGGAGGGGATGGCGACGGGCAGGATGATGTAGCCGAGCTTCTTCTCGTCAGGCTGACCCACGTGGAAGGTACGCATCACGCGGCCTACGGCCTGGACGACGTCAACCTTGGAACGCTTGGGGGAGAAGAAGATCACCGCGTCGAGGGAGGGCACGTCCACACCCTCGGCGAGGCAGCGGGCGTTGGTGAGGATGCGACACTCGTTGGGGTCGGTTACGGAGGCCAGCCAGGAGAGCTTCTTGGCGCGTACCTTGGAGTCCATCGATCCGTCTACGTGGTCAAGCTCACAGGTGGGCCCGCCCTTATCCCCTGTGGAGCGTACGTAGGCATCCACGACCTGCGGGAACGCCTCGTCAATGTCCTTGGAGCCTTGAATCGTGGAGCAGAAGCCCACAGCCCGGTGCAATGACTCTACACGCCGCTCTGGGTCGGAGAGGACGTCGGCCAGCCCGTCTTCGTCCCAGCTGTCAAAGTCGTCCACCAGCAGGAAGTCGGGCATGTCGTCGGCCTCGTCGCCCTCCAGTTCGTTGAGCCTGCGGGTCGCCTCCTCTCCGTGGGTGGCGAGCCCGCGCCAACAGCCGATGATCTTGGCCTCGTCGCCAATATCGAGCTCAGCCTCGTCGGCACCGTGCGTCACCACGATGCGTGTGCCGGGCACGGCGTCCTGGTTGATGGCGAGCACGACCACCCGGTAGTCGCAGAGCAGCCTCTTCTCCACCGCCTCGGCGAAGGTGAGCTCGTAGGCGACGGGCCCGTACTTGCCCTCGTCATCCATGCTGTAGAGCTCGGCTGCAATTTCCCCGGCCTTGGTCTTCACGTTGTCACCGTAGACCTTGGGCGTCGCCGTCATGAAGAGCCGCCTGTCGGCGCGCACGCGATCGCCGTCGATAACGATCTGGTAGCTCGCGACGTCATCGTCCTCGGCGAGTCTTGTGCCGGCTGTGCGGTGCGCCTCGTCGCAGACACACAGGCCGAAGCGCGGTAGCCCCGCGTCCTGCGCGTCCTGGACAACCTGCATGGACTGGTAGGTGGAAAACACCACGACCAGGGCCTCGGGGTAGCGCTCGCGCGTCCAGTGGTAGTTGTCCAAGAGAGCCTGCGCGTTGGTTGTCGCCGGGAAGCCCACGTCCACCACGCTGTCTAGGAGGTCGTCCTCGCCGACCTTGGAGGCCTTCGCGTCTGAGCACACCACAAGCGAGCGCAGTGGCACGCGGGCCTGGTTCGTCCACTCGCGCATGGCCTGGGCCACCAGCGCGATGGACGGAGCGCAGAAGAGCACGTCGTGGCATTCGCTATCAAGGAAGCGCTCCTCAGCTAGTCGCAGGGCCATGAGTGTCTTGCCCGTGCCGCAGGCCATGATGGCTTTAGCCCGGTCATAAATCTCGAACTTGGCTTGAATCTGGTTGATGGCCGCCTGTTGGTGGGGCCGGGGGCTGAACGTGCGCGCCCAGCGGGCGGAGACATCCTCGGCGTGGTCGGCCATGAGGAGCGACCAGTCGACGTTGGACACTGCCATATCGGATGGGGTGAGCGTGAACGAAGTGATACCGCGATTCTGGCACAGTGCTAGCAGGTGCGCGTCAACGTTGGAAGATATGTCCCCAGAGACGGTGGCCACGACCACGCCGGTATAGCACTCGTCTGCCTCGGCAGCGGCGAAGAAGGTACCCAGGTCGTTGAGGGAGACCTTGTGGCCCATGTCAAAGTTTTTGCACTGCACCGCCCAGTAGGTCCCGGGTGCATCGGTGCGTTCGGCGACGATGTCGATGCCGGTGTCGTGGCCGGTGTGCAGAGGGTTGTCTGTGTCGTCCCAGCGCCAGACCCGACCCACGATCTGCTGCATCTCGGGGTCGTTGCGCAGGTACCAGGCACACACCCGCTCCCATAGGTCGCCCTTGTCGTGGGTCGTCCGTTCGTGAGAGCTCATGTATTCGAGGACATCATCAAAAGTTACGATTCTGATCTGGCCTACAGCCATGGAATCCTCCGTATCCGGGCGCTGCAAAGGCGACCTAAAAAACTCCCGCCTGCGCAAAAGGCTGGAAAAAAAGAAGCATCTCTTATAGCAGGCTGCGCTCGGCAGCAATTCAAAAAACATTGTGAAGCATTATACGCTCTGATAACGTATTCCATCTATCTGCCACCCAGGGGTGGAGTCTCAGCGCTCATTGGAGCATGGCTGTCATCATAAGGAAGCGCCGCATCCTATGTATCGAGCACCAGCAGTGCGCCATAGGTAATGATGGCGACGAGAGGAACTTCCTTTTACGTTCCCGCCATCGCTCCGGGCGTTCCGCCGGGACGTTTGTGCTACGGGGCTACGTGCGCCCTGGAAGATTATGTGGGCAGGCGGGGGCTTCTCCGCACCCTATTGATTCCGGTGGGCAAACCACTGACCATGCCAGTGGTGGTGCCACTCCTATCGTCTTTCCGTGACAGGGCCGCACCATCCCCTATGCGTGTTGTGACGCGAGCCTTCCTACCGCGCTACACAGTTCCCGACCTCGAGTCGTGGGCCACCGGGACGTCTCGCTGCCTGTCGAAGACGAGGTCACGGTCCTACGCGGACGAGTTCTCCGGGGGGACCCGCATCGCGGGCGCGACGCCACCACGGCCCTGGTCGCCGACTACTGCCTGGGATGTTACCGCCGCGACTGGCTACGTGGGGAGGCCTTCCGTCCGCAACCTCCACCCCGCTCGACCAGGGACGTCCAAGAGGAGGGGGAAGTCCGCCATCTTGCGATTATGAAGCACGTTGGGGAGCATATAGCACTATTTGATATCAGGTATGGTTCTGCCGCGACCCACGAGCATCAGGCGATGGAGGTTCTTGAGCTTGCCTGACCACGCGCGAAGTAACGGTCCCCCTCGTGGACACCGGGTGACAGATAGTCATTGTATCTTCCGCATCAAGGTGGTTAAATTGGCCTATGGAACAGGGTTAAGAATCGCATGCTGGGGCTTTTGGTCGGGGATGCCTTGTTAAGGACTGCCGTCCGGAGGTGCCTAGACGGGTGTGCCCGGGGAGGCGCCGGATGATGCCAGTAGGGTCCAGGGCCTCCAGCAATGGCTGGAAGGTGGCCTTAAGATCTTCCCATTGGGGAGTACGAGAACCTGACAGGCTCTGGTTTGTTCCGCACATTCATCTGGACGTTGGTCAAGGAGGGTAGTGTTCATGACGTGGTGCCAAGGCCAACAGACCGTAGAAGAGCGAGCGTTGGTCATCTTGAGGCGGGCCTACGGGGCAAACGCGCATTTTCGCTCACACCAACTCGAAGCGATAAAAGCGGTTGTGGCGGGAAGTGACTGTCTTCTCGTTGAAAAGACAGGCTGGGGAAAGTCGCTCATCTATTTCATTGCAACTAAAATTCTCAGACAAGACGGCGCTGGGCCGACTCTCATCATCAGTCCGCTCCTTGCCCTTATGGAAAATCAAATTGACTCTGCTCGATCTTTTGATGTCGAGGCCGTTACTGTAAATAGCGACAACAGGAGCCAATGGGATGACATATACGCACGCCTCAACGATATCGATGCCCTCATTATCTCGCCCGAAAGACTTTCCAATGAGAGGTTCATGGGACAACTTGCCAAGGTTCGTGGCACCAAGCTGGTGGTGGTCGATGAGGCGCATGCGATCTCCGATTGGGGCCATGACTTCCGTCCCGACTATCAGCGTGTGTCCAGGCTCATTGATGGACTGCCTGGAGATGTGACCGTTCTTGGGACAACAGCGACGGCTAACGATAGGGTCATTGCTGACATTAGGGCCCAGATGGGGAATAACCTGAAAGTGATTCGAGGAAATCTCATTCGGGAGAATCTAGCAATCCAGGTCAATCCGCCTCAGACCCGTGAGCAAAGATTTGCGTGGCTTGCGCAGGTTCTCACGAAAGACAAGATCCTGTCCAAAGGACAGGGCGTCATCTACTGCCTCACCCATTCCGATTGTTTGGCGGTTACCGAATTCCTTTCGAGTCAAGGAGTCTCGATCCTCCCATATTTCTCGGGCATGGGTAAGGACGATAGTGGCGTTAGTACAGATAAAAAGAATTTGAGGCGCTTCGTCCAAGGGGAGACGAGAGTTCTGGCTGCAACGGTCAAGCTTGGGATGGGCTATGACAAGTCGGACATCCGTTTCATCATCCACTTCCAGCTGCCCCAAAACCTCATTGCCTACTACCAACAGATCGGCCGTGCGGGACGTGACGGCCTGCCGGCATACGCATTTCTCCTGCATGGCCGGGAAGATGAGGAGATACACAATTACTTCATCAAGGAGATCCGGTCGCTATCGAGCCTTCTTCCTGACATTATGAGCATAGTTCGGAGTCAGAATGGGATACGTAGCAGTGAGCTGAAAAGAAAATTACCTAATGTGAGGAGCCGTAAGATCGATGAGGCACTAAAGTACCTGATGGTCCACGATTACGTTTATAACGACAACGACGAGTCGGTCTACCGTGAGAACACAGAGAAGCCATTTGACAGCGGTCAGGAACGTGAGAAGCAAAGGAAGCTAATCGGGGTCAGGCTCAATGAGCACAGCGATTTGCTGAGATATCTTAAGTCGTCTGACTGTTATATGAGGCAAGTCGCGATGGAGCTAGATGCACCCGATGCGCAGAGGGCCTGTGGAATATGCGCGAACTGTCGCGGTAGACCTCTCGTTCCCGTGAGCGCGGGACTATGCCTCATGGAAGCTGCTGCTTGGTACCTTGACAACAGGCATGGAATCATAGAGCCTCGAAAGAGGAGGGCGACAGGTGGCAACATCGACAAGGCGTATCAAATGCAGACTGGTTGGGCCCTGTGGGCAGACTACTATTCATCGAGTGGTCAAAGAGTCAAGAAGGAGAAGTATAACTTGGGATCGTTCTCGGACGAGCTCGTTAGGGCATCGGCAGACTTTCTTGGAGAGAAGGTCGGCAAAGAACGCATCGATTGCGTTGTCCCCATTCCCAGCCGTCGACACCCGAACCTCGTGCCCGACTTTGCAAGAGATCTTGCGGCAATCCTGAGAATCACATATATCGAGGCCGTTGAGAAGACCCGGGACGCCACAGAGCAGAAGACTCTCCTGAGCAGCGTGCGACAAGAGGAGAATATCAGGGACTCGACAGGTGTCATCCGTCGTGACGTTATCGGGGGTAGGGTAGTTCTCCTCGTGGATGACATGGTTGATTCGCGATGGACTCTCACCGTTGTGGCTGCTAAGCTGTTAGAGGCTGGGGCGATGCGCGTGTATCCTTTTGCGTTGGTCAAGACTGGTGGCGGAGATTAGATGAGAGGCCTGTATAGCGCGGATCAGAGGACACGGATAATGCTTTTTGGGGATCTACTTGAGGATTCCCTGACCCCTGCTGAGAGAATAATTCTGCAAGCTGCCCTGAGGGATGCGAACGGCGATGTATATGCAGCTCTGGGAGCGCTTTCTCCTGAAATTTCCATGAAGGCAAAGGGTCTTTTGGAGCAGGGGCTTAAGCTGTCTTTCGAGCTCGACAGGCTCAAACAGCGCGGTATCTCGGTCCTTTTCCCCGAGGGGACCCCGATGGATCGCATCGGGGGCTTCTTCTCCCACGAGCCTGCGTTTCTGTTTACCATCGGAAACTGGAGGCTTTTGGGGGACGGTGACGCGGGGGTGGCCCTCTCCCTCGCCTCTTTCAGGGAAGCGGGCTGCTGTGGCATACTTATCGCCGACCGTGACCTCGGCTCGCTGATAAGGGATGACCAGGTCGCCATGGGCCTGAGGGAGGCGCGGGCCCTGCTGGTTTCCGATGCCCTGAGGGTGCGTGCCAACGTAAGACCGTCCTTGCTGGGTGCCGGGACACAGGACTCCAGTTTTCGGGCGAGAAATGTGTTCGTGTCTGGCTCGCGCTCACAAACGCTGATCCCCAAGGTGGTGCAAGACTCCTTAGAGGCGATAAAGAGCCAGGGAATCGGCGTGCTGATAGGTGACTCGGACAGAGGCGTTGACAGGGAGGTCGTCGACTTCCTGCGCGCCCCCCTGTATGAGAACGTCACCCTCTTCACCATATCGTCCAGTCCCAGGGTGAAGGCCGAGACCGAATGGCGCATAAGGGTGATCGGGGCGGACGGCTCCCTCAAGCCCAGGCAGAGGCAGACGGCCAAGGACAGAGTCATGGCCAACGAGGCCGATTGGGGCCTGGCGCTGTTCGACCCCATCCAGAAGAACCGATACGGCTCACTCCAGGTCAGCTCCGGCACCCTGAGAAACACCATTCAGATGCTGCTGCAGGGCAAGCCGGTGAAGTTCTTCTACCTCTACGAGGGGGAGGTACGCTCCAGTAACCTGAGGTCATGCGACGACCTGGGGTCACTGATCGAGGTCTATCGCAGCGAGCGGCTCACCGAGCAGGAGCGTGAGTCCGTCCTCTCGGCAAGAGGCGTTCCGTCCGATGCCGACGCCTCATTAGTGAGGTTTCAGAGGATCATGACAAAGTACAGGTCTTTGATCAGATGCGAGGAGAGGATCCTTAGGAGGGGCGATCGGGGTGCGGCGTCTGTTGAGTCCGCGCAGATGGCACTCCAGATCGCATGATGGCGAGAGCCATATGGGTTCATGTGGGCGTATGTCTTCCTGGTCAGGACGCTACCGGTGTGACAGGTAGGCCACATTGTGGCAGTCGTGCGGGAGAGAGTGCGGGAAGGTAGTCTCCTCCGGCGATGTCCTGAGGCTAGGTCGCATGGGCTTGCGGGAACTCGGACCTTCCGGGATGCATCGCGGTCAGGGAGCCTATGGAAGCAAACCCTCCTTTCCGTGAGCCTCGCGATACGCTTCCAGCACGAGAGGCTGCGCCCGCCGCCCCGGTGGGTTTAAGCCCCGTTGTTCCGCCAAATTTATGGGAAGTAGCCTGAGAAGTGGCACCGGGCTGGACTTTCGATCTTCGAAGAGCCACGAGCACGCCTCTGCTATTGCGGCTGTCCGTTCGCCCTCGGTCTCTTCGTAGTCGTCCCTGAGGGTCCGGGCCGCCCATACGTCGTGGGCTCCCGCCGCCTTGAGCGCGAACTCCACCCACTCGTTGGCGATCTGCTGCTTCAGGGTCTCTATCTACCCGCTTAGCGCCACTGTGGTCTCGACGGTCTTTGCCGCCTTCGCCACCTGTGCCGACAGCTTGGCCATCCTCTTGCCCTTTGCCGCCAGCTGGGCCTCAAAGTCATCACCCACTACCTGCTGCGATCCCGATGCCGTGTCACCCGCCTCGCGCCCCTGCGTCTGCGGTTCGAGCCCGCCCTCGCGTCCGTCTCTTCCGCGCCATGCGTGTCACCCGCCATGTGTCGGCCTTCCTATCCGAACGGGCTGGCACAAAGCGACGGCCTCTCAACCTGATAGATTCAGGCTAAAAAGGCCGTCACAAGGTCAACGTTGAATAGGGCATTCTAGGCGATGTGCAAGCGGCGCATCCTTTCGTCCATTGCCTTGCCAACCTCGCCATCGAATTGGCCGTATTCGATAATTCTGCCGTTCTCGCCCTCGCTCCAGCATTTGAGGTGGTGGGAGAACTCGGATACGTCAGAGGCGGTGTTGAAGGAGTTGACGAACTTGGCGATTTCGTCGATGAAGGCCAGCTCATCCTCACTAAAAGGCTGCTCATCGAGCTCCTGCGGAACGAGCACCTCGCCCCAGCCGCGCTGCTGGAAGCTCACGATACCGTTCTCGGAGAGGAGCAGTCGGATCTCGTCCATTTGGTCCATGATGGGGCCGTAGGTCGCCCGGGCATAGGTCAATCCGGTCAGGGATCGACTATGTCGCTCACAGAAGATCATGTCTGCAAAGAACATGGCCTTCTGCAGTTTCGTCCAGTAGAGCTCGCTGTGTTTCGACGCCAGCTCATAAACGAGGGCGAAAACCCTAGGCAGGTCGAGGGTGCGATAGCCATTGAGCGCTGAAGGGGAAATGACTTCCCGCCCCTCGAGTCGAGGGCAGAATCGAGCCTCTTCGGAAGCTCCGTTGCCCATTGCCCGCATGTGCTTCTCAATGGCTGCGACGGAGCGTTTCGACAACCTCTTCTTGTTCTGCTCCAGCAGCCGGCGGGCACCATCGCTCGTAGCGGCAGCGTGCAGGGTCGCGCTGTGCAGCAGATCGGGTATGTCGCCGTGCTCGTAGCGATACACGGTCTGCTCCCCGAATCCGAGGAACTTGCTGAATTCCCGGAGCGAAAGGCCATAGGATTCGCGCAGGGATTTGATCTCTTCGGGCGAGGGAATCCCATGCGCGCTGCGGTAGACGGAATACGCCCTGTTGAGGTTGTCCCCTTCGATGCGGGCGTCGCCGATGACCTCGCCGCACGTGGGGCAGACGGCAATGGTTTCATTGAAGCCGACGGTTTCACTACGAACGGAGAGTTCGGCAGGGCGGCATAGCAACTCTGCCTTAACTTCTGTATCACATACAGGGCAGTAGGTGTCCAGATACTCAGTCATCGGTTTTCCTCCTTTCAACATGGGCCTTGACGGACAGGCACTTCGCTTGCTCAATGTCCACTCGAATAGACATCTTCAGGTAGAGCATCTCCCCGTTGTAGACGGGCGCGAACTCTGCAACGGTCCACGTGGCGTATGTGGGGTCCCTGTCCGCCTCCGGGCCGTCAAAGCAGTCCTTTGGTTCAAGCGAGAGAATCACGTCAGTGAGCATGACCATCGACATGCCCCTGCTTGCCGTGAACTCCCTGCTCGCCTCCCGTTCAGCCAAGATGAAAGAGTTCTTCTCCACGAACTGCTTGGGCTGGAGTAAAAACAGCTCGATTAGAGCAGGCGGCTTCATGCGCCTCCTCACCATTGATTGTCATTATATGATGACAACTAATCCGTAGCAACACAGTATCTGCAAGTCAAGGGAAAATTAGCCTGAGTTTCCGGCACTTTCTTAGCCCACAACTGACAGCCTGATGGCGTCCTGGCACCTGATCCCGAAGGCCCCACGCGCCTCGCTCATCCTCCTCACAGGCTCGGTGGTGATCAGCCGTCCATCGTACCCTGTCGCGTGCCGACTGCGCGGGATCTCCGGCATCGACCCGGCTGCGGGCGAGGTCCCGCGCGAGGCCAGCACGTCCGACATCATCCTGGTCGCCGTGGTGGCCACGAGGCATATGAGCAGGTGCCCCCTGAAGGCTTCCTCCGTCTGCACGCGGACGGGCGGCCTTGCCGCCCTGCCTGGCGATCTCGAAGACCTTCTCGACGCGGTCGCGGGTGTGGCAGGGGGGCAGCCTCCCCTTAGCCATCCTCCTAGTGCCAGCGGGCACGAACGTCGCTCCCGACCTGCGGCCCGGCGCGGGCGGAGCGGGCACGGTCAGGCGCGGCCACGGGAAGCCCCGGCGCTCCTTGCCTTGGCCGACCTGCCGGCCGGCGAGGCGAGCGCCGAGCCGGTCGTCCACGGGCGGGGGCGGGACCTGTCGGACACAGGTCCGACGACCGAGGGGCCCGTCGTGGACACCCTCCTCCCGGATGGGGCAGATAAGACGCGTTAGCTGCTGGACGCTATGCTAGGATCTCAGGATCTGTCGCGTCCTGCTGGCTACCGGCTCCCTGCATGCCCCTCTGCTCGGCGAAGAACTCCTTCTGGCGCTCTATCTCCTCTCGGAGCTGCTCCTGCGTCGGCAGGTAGGTGAGGTACTTGGCGGCGAAGAGCTGGTCGGACCCGTTGAGCACCGAGAAGTGGGCCACGTCCTTGTCCGTCTCGGTGCAGAGCACGATGCCGAGCGTCGGGTTGTCATCGGGGACCTTCCTGAGCTCGTCGTACATGCGTACGTACATGTCCATCTGACCGATGTCCTGGTGGGTGAGCCGACCTGTCTTGAGGTCGATGAGGACGAAGCACTTGAGGATGTAGTTGTAGAAGACGAGGTCGATGTAGAAGTCGTCAAGCTCGGTGCGGATGTGCTGCTGGCGCGCCACGAAGGCGTAGCCCTTGCCCATCTCCAGCAGGAACCTCTGCAGGTTGGTGATGATGGCGCCCTCAAGCTCTGATTCCTGGAAGTCCGCGTTGGGCGCGAGACCTAGGAACTCCGCCACGACGGGGTTCTTGATGAACTCCAGCTTGTCATGTTGCAGGGGTGCCGTAAGTTCCTTCATCTCGGCCTCGACTGCGGGCTTCTTGTCGTCCTGCGACTGCAGCAGGCGGTGGTAGTACTGGGTGGCGATGTTGCGGTCGAGCGTGCGCGAGCTCCAGCCCTGCTCGGCGGCCTCGCGCTCGTACCAGGCACGTGCCTCGGGGTCGGTCACGCGCGAGAGGGAGCGATAGTGGGTCCAGCTCAATTCTGAACGCAGCGCGTTCACTTTCGAGAAAGCGAGGTAGAACTTGCGCATGCTCCAGAGGTTGCGCTCGTTAAAGCCTCTTCCGAAGTCATCGGTAAGACGGCGAGAAAGTTCCTTGACGAGCGCCCTGCCGTAGGCGGCCCGCTCTTTGCCGCCCTGCTCCTCCACGATGCGCTGGCCGATCTCCCAGTATGCGTGTACCATGGCGGAGTTCACGGCATGGTAGGCCTGGCCGCGCGCCCGTTCTAGGACCTGCGTGATGCCTTCGTAGAAGCCCGACGGCAGTCGTATGTCGTCGGCTGCCGGCCTCTCTAGCCCCTTGCTCTCGTTTCCGCTCCTTTTTAGCATCTGCCTCTCCCTCTCTTGTGGTCTGAAATTGTATCAAGAGGCCTAGGCTTGATGCCGCCGGCCATAATCTCAAGATGGCGCCTTGTCGGCTTGCCGGGGAAACGTCGTATGCCGTGGCGTTTCCTCGGCGGGCGACTTCGCTCAGCTCTGCTGGGCTCACGCCTGGGTGAGCATGGCCTCGAGCTGGTCGATGTGAAAGTGGGGGGCGACCGGCTGCAAGTCGGGCTCGTTGCCGAAGAGGTCGCACTCGATGGGGGACGCCGCCATGTCCACGTCGAGGCAGTCCTGCTCCTTTGAGACGGCGGCCCTCTTGGCGTTGGGGCCCACGTCGGCGTAAATGTTGAGGGCCATGCTCACGGTCGCGTGCCCGAGGCAGCTCACTGCGGCGCGCATGTCGTAGCCGCCGGCGATCATCATGGTCGCGAGTATGCGGCGCAGGTCGCGGAACGTGCAGGAGGGGCCGTTCGCCTTGCAGAAGGCCGTGACTCCTTGCCGGGGCATGGTGGGTCATGAGGGGCGGCTCTCGAGCTCCTGGGTGCCCAAAGCGAAGGGGTCGCCTGCGAGGCCGAACTCGGCCATCTGCCGGCGGGGCTCTGCGCGCATGGCCCTGAGCGCCTAGACGATGCGCGCCGCGAACGGGATGGTGCGGGCCGGGCTCGACGTCTTGGGCTCCTTCTCGTAGAGGGCGTCCCTGTCGTTCCCCCGTGCGTGGCTGACGGCGATGGTGCAGTTGCCCAGCATAGCGCCCAGCAACTAGCTTGCCTTGTCTGCCCATCCGGGGAGGAGGGTGTCCACGACGGGCCCCTCAGTCGTCTGGCCTGTGTCCGGCAGGTCCCACCCCCGCCCGTGGACGACCGGCTCGGCGCTCGCCTCCCGAGGTGACGCAGGACCCTCCCCCGGGCTCGTCCCTGCTCGAGGGCTAAAAAAATCTGACTTTAACAACCCGGATGCCGCGAAGCGTCCGGCGGACCGCCCCCGAGAGGAGGCCCCCGGCCAGGTCCGGCCGGGGGCCGTACCCGGGCGCGGACACGGGCACGAGGTGGCCCGGGACGTACGGCAGGTGGAGTCTCGCCTTCGCGGGGGGGCGCCGACATGTCGCTGGACACGACCCGCGCCAGGTTGCCCCTCGGGCGCCTGCCGCCCGGGATCCTGGGGAGCCCGGCGTGGTCGGGCTCTCGTGTGTCTCGCCCGCGAGGGGGCTGCCTCGCGGGCCGGCGGTTAGCTGAGGCAAGGAGAGAGCGTCCCGAGCCTCCCGTGCCCGTGGTCGTGCCTGACTGTGCCCACACCGCCCGCGTCGGTCCGCAGGTCGGGGTCGCGCCGCTCGCGGCAGTAGGCCATCCTGTGGGGGCTCGGTCTGGGCGTCCGCCAGGATGTCGCGCGCTGCCGGTCGCGATCGTCGCGAGCCTCGGGTGGCCTACGGCCTCCGCCGCCTTCCCGGCGTGGACCTAGGGCAGGTCGCTCGCCCTGGACCCGGCGGAGTGGCCCGGGTCGGCGGGGCGCTGACACGCGAGGTCCGCCACGAACGCGCGGTCAGCGCCGTCGATCTCGCGCGGCCTGCCGCCGTGGGCGCCATCCGACAGAGCGCGCTCGACGCCGCTCTCGAGGTGCCTCGCCGCGCACGGGCGCATGCCGTCGGACGTGCGCCCGACCTTCTCGGTGACGGGCCCGGCGTTTCGCCGGAGTCGCACGGCAGCAGGATCCGGGCCAGGTCCTCCCCCTGTCTCTTGCCCCCATGAGGTGGTTGATATGCTCATTCATTAGATAGGTGACACGAAACGCGTGTCCGGGCGAAAGACCCATTCGAGACGGGCGTCATAGCAGCTGCACGCCTGAGGCTTGGCATGTCCGTACCGTCTCGCCATCCCAGACGGAGGCCTGCACCTCGCCTACGTGGGCCTTGCCCAAGAGCAGCATGCAAAGCCTGCTCTGGCCGATGCCCCCGCCGATGGTGTAGGGCAGCTCGCCCTCAAGGAGCATCTTGTGGAAAGGCAGTTTTCGGCGATCGTCGCACCCCGCGATAGTCAACTGTTGGTCCAGTGACGCGGGACTCACGCGGATGCCCATGCTGCTGGCCTCCAAGGCGCAGCCGAGCACATCATCCCAAAAGAGTAGGTCGCCATTAAGGTCCCAGTCATCGTAGTCGGGGGAGCGGCTGTCGTGCGGGCGGCCGGAGCGTAGCGCCCCGCCGATGCCGATGATGAAGGTGGTGTGGTGGTCGGCCACAAAGCGCCCCTCGCGTTCTTGGGGTGCAAGCTCGGGGTAGAGGTCCTCCAGCTCCTGCGCGCTCACAAAGGTGACTTTACGATCCAGCTCTACGTCAAGCTGGGGATAGTGCCACTTGAGCTCGTCGAGCGTGTCGCAAATGGCCGTGACGATGCGGCTGACCACATCTTGCAGGTATTCGAGGGTGCGGTCCTTCTCGCAAATGACCTTCTCCCAGTCCCACTGGTCAACGTAGATGGAGTGCAGGTTATCGAGGGTTTCGTCTCGGCGGATGGCATTCATGTCACATACGAGACCCTTGCCCATGTTGAAGTCGTAGCGTCGGAGTGCGTAGCGCTTCCATTTCGCGAGTGACTGCACGACCTCCGCGTTCTTGCCCGTCGCCAGCACGTCAAAGCTCACGGGGCGCTCGATGCCGCTGAGATTGTCATTCATGCCCGTGGTCGGATCCACGACGAGGGGTGCCGTCACGCGCACGAGGTGAAGCGCCGTGCAGAGCTTTGCGAGGAAGATGTACTTGATGCGCTCTACGGCGCGCTGGGTGTCATAGAGTGACAGCCGCGATTCGTAGCCTTTGGGGATGATGGTCATGAACTCTCCTCGCTATGAGGTGGTCTTGTGTCAGAAACTCTACAGGAGTCTCATTACAGAGGGATACTAGCACAGCTGCCGACCCATCGGCCAAATGTCACGATTCGGGAGGCTGGGTCGTAAGGTTACAAGGAGCGCCTTTGGTAACTCGCGATCGCCAGAGTGCGTCTTTCCGTAAGTCGTGGGTCTCAAACTGCGCTTTTCCGTGAGGCGGCTCGACGTTTGCGCAGGTGAGGAAAAGCGCATTCTGGCGACTGGGGCTCACGCAAAAGCGCATTCTGGCGACTGGGGCTCACGCAAAGGCGCACTCTGGCTCCGCCCCTCACGCAAAAGCGCACTCTGCGATCCCCAGGTCCCACAGACTGCGCTTTTCCGTTACATTGCGGCGTCCGGAAAGTGTGGGGCAACCGCCCGCCAGATTGCGGGGCACTATGGAAAATGGCTCAACTGGGCAAATGCGCTCGAGCAACCGCCCGCCAGACTGTGGGGCGGGTTGCGCCAAGGTCCGCAAAGATCGGTTTGGAGTTTGACCTCACGCAAAGGCGCAGTCTGACCGCAGTCCCTCACGGAAAGGCGCGCTCTGGCCACACGCCCTCGACGCTGCCCCGCTCGACTGCGCTGGACTCCGGCCTTGCAGCTTCAGATGAACGAGGATGGCGCGCCTCTTGTCATCACATACCCGCATGGCGATTCTCGTCCACAGCCTCAGCTTCCCTTTGAGGACCCTTCGCGCCTCCGTGTAGAACACGCGCTCCTCGACCAGCGGCATCCCGAGTTCGTCCGTGAACGCCCGCGCGTCGTTCACGTAGAAGAGGATCTGCGCGGACGCGTTGCCCGTTCGTTTCACGTACCTGTTGGCGTACCTGACGCCCACCTCGTTGGTGGCGTCAAAGATCAGCTCGCTGCCGGGCAGGCGCTCTGCGAGGTCCCTCAGGAACCCTGTGACCTGCTCCTCTCGGAAGTACTGAAATACGCCCGAGGCGATCAAAAGCGACGGGACCTTTCTGTCCACCCGTCCCGTCCAGCCAAGTTCGAACATGTCGCCCGCGATGATGACCTCGCTCGGGAGCGGGTCGATGAGCGACCGTCTCAGCTCGATCGTCTTTGGTAGGTCGATCTCATAGAACGTGACCGCAGGCAGGCTGAGTCTCTGTGCCATCGTCTCTAGGCCTGCGCCGAGGTTGATGACGTTGCAGCCGCCGGGGTGCCTTGCCGCAAATGAACGCACCAGCTCGTCGAGGACGTGGTAGCGGGCAACCGAAGCGAGCATCGTGTACTCGGAGGAGTGCTCCCGTATCCTCTCGAGGGTCTCGACAGGAATCCGGTCTCGCAGCTTGAGGGCCGTCGCGTCACGAAAGTACTCGGGGAAGCGCTCCGTCGCGTATATCCTTGCCACCATCGGAATGTACGTCGTGTCAGCCACACCCTGCAGCTTGACGTGTCGGGATGTCCGCGTGTCGCTCATGCCCTCTTCCTCCTTAGCTCGTCTGGGGAGATGCGCTCGGGATATCTCCTCTCCTCGAGGATCTCCTTGAGGTAGCGGTTGTCCAGGATCATGTCGTCTCGGATCAGCTGCCAGTTCGCCTTCTTTCTGAAGAAGACATTGAATATGAGGAAGTTGACCACAGGGCTTATGATCGGCGTCCCCACGCCAAAGGACTCGGTGTGCGAGAAGCGACAGCCGGCCTCCGTCCGCTCTCCCTCGAAGGTGATGAAGGCAGTCTTTCTATCGCTCCTAAACACGAAGCGGAAGTGGTCACGATCTCGCACACTCTGTGTGATGGTTCCTGTGACGTCGTAGTCGAGGCCCATCACGATCTCGCGAAACCTCACTTTGCTGCCGACGGTGACGTCTCCGTCGTACAGCTCGCACTCCAGGTGATACGGGCTCCACCTAACGAACTCCTCCTCGAAGTTGTCCGCCCAGTCGCACAGGCGCTCGAAGGGAGCGTCTATATCAATGCGCTCGGTCAAGGTATGCATGAATCACCCCTTTGTATCTCTGCCTCTCGTCCTCGGGGGCGCCAAGGGCGCCTGCACAGAAGTCGACCATGCGGTCCATGAGAGGGGAGGGGTCATCGTTGCCCCCTCGGGCGTAGTTGAGGTCGTAGACCATCTCGCCGATGCCACCCGCGACGAAGACGGCGGCTTGGTGGATGTCCTCCTCGTTGGTTCCGCGCCAGCCCTTCGCTCGTATGAACAGCTCCCACACCTCGACGAAGCGCTGCGTCAAATCCTCTCTCAGCTTAAGAGAGAACAGCAGGTTCTCGGTGGACGAGACGGCCTCGTTCCCGCGTCCGCCACGTGTGAGCGTGGCAAGGAACAAGGGGGCGACGCCCATCATGAGCCTGTCGGGATCGTCCTCCCACCGTGCGACGACCTCATCGATGGCCTGCAGGTACCGCTCGGAATGCTGTCGCAGCACCGCCTGGTAGATCTCCTCCTTCGACTTGAAGTAGTAGTAGAACACGCTCGGGGAGGCGGTCCTGTTGCCCACCTCGTCGAGGATGTTCCTTACGGAGGTTGCGGCATAACCCTTGGAGAGAAACAGCCTGTTCGCTGCGTCGATCAGCTCGCCGCGACGGATCGTGGGGTCCTGTCTTCTCCTGGGCATGGAACTCCCTCTGACGGAAAGTTCATAGAATGATGTTCTACCTACAGATAATAGAGCAGTATTCTACGAATGTCAACGTTCAACGTTGAATGGCTGCGCCCGTGCGTGGTCGCGGTCAGTCTCATACTTGTCAGATGAGGGCGGTGAGTCCGGTGTCTTGTCAAGCGGGTCGCGGCGTCGGCTTCGCGTGGCCGGGCTCAGGCGGCCCGCAGGGATGCGTCGTAGCTGGCTGGCATGTCCTGCCGTTAGCGCCGACAGCCCGCTTCAGCTGAAGGCAGCTTGACTTTCCCCGGGGGGGATAGCATTTATGCACCCTGCCCGCTTTCCTAGTAGGTAGAGCGGTGCCGGGGCGCGCTCAAGTTCTGCTCCTTTCTACATCCCCTCAGCGCCTCTCCTCACCTGGACAATCGCAGCGCCCCCTCACGGAAAAGTACAGTTTGGAGTTGCGTCTTACGGAAAAGCGCATTCTGCAACCCCAACACGCCGACAGTCACCCAGAGTGCGTCTTTTCGTGAGGGTCCGCGTCAGAGTGCGTCTTTCCGTAGAATGCGTCTTTTCTTATCTGGGCAAACGCAGTGTCACCTCACGGAAAGACGCACTCTGCTTCTGCGACCTCACCAAAAAGCGCATTCCGCAACCGCAGCGTTATGACATTCCGCAACCGCAGCGTTATGACATTCCGCAACCGCTGCGTTATGAAAAAGCGCACTTTGACTCACTCGTTCAGGTCACGCATCGCCAAAAGACACATTCTGCGACCCCCGGACCACCTGGACCACGTTTCTCTGTGACGCGCGGGGCGGCGAAGGGAAGGCGGTTGTGCCGCGTTCCCCCTCCAACTGACCCTCGCATATGTGGAGAAGAGATGCAGGGGCGAGGCGGTGAGCGTGCCTCAAATTTCCTTAGTTAATCTAACTAGTGAGCAAGAGAATTCGACCTGTGACGTACGGGAGGGTTGCCATGCAAGCGCAACATGCCAGACAGCCCCTCCGCCGGAGTACCTGCGCGAATGTCGCACCTACCCCTTACGGCGCCACGAAGGATGAGGACGCGTTCGCGAGTGAGGTGAGCAGTCTCTTGTTCAAGGTATACCGTTCTGCGGGTTCCATAGAGGCGAGCGTGCTGAGTCGACAGCACGACACCGACATCTCCCTGAGCGACTCTCGAGTGATCATCACGGTGGGCAGGTTGGCCTTCAGGACGGGATCGCGCATCAACGTGAGCGAGCTGGCCTGCGCCTGTGACGTCACGGTACCTTCAGCCACCTCGTCAGTCAACCGTCTGGTCACAAAGGGGCTGCTGAGAAAGGAGCCCGACGAGCGGGATGGGCGCTGCGTGAACATCATGCTCACGCGTACTGGGGAGAAGATCTATCGCATTCACGTGTTATTTCATTTGAACATGGCGAGCAGGCTAGCCGAAGGTCTGAGTCCGTCGGAGCGCGAGGCGCTCCTTGCGGGCATTCATCGGCTTGCAGACTTCTACCACGATGTCGAGATGGAGCGCGTATGAGCTTTAGAGTGATAGGAACCGGCAGTTCCCTACCCAAGAGAGTCGTTACCAACGATGACCTCTCTCAGTTCCTCGACACGTCGGACGAGTGGATCTACTCGCGCACGGGCATCAAGCAGCGCCATGTGTGCACGACTGAGGGACTCGACGATCTCGCCATAGAGGCCTCGAGAAAGGCCGTCGAGGTAGCGGGCATAGATGGCAGTGAGATCGATCTCGTCGTGGGTTCCACGACCTCTCCCGATCACGTGGTTCCTGCTATCGCCTGCGTCGCTGCCGACGCCATCGGTGCAAAGCACTGTGCGGCTTTCGATCTCTTCATAGGCTGTTCGGGCTTTGTTCAGGGACTTGACGTGGTAGACGGGTTCTTTGCCCGTGGCAGGGCAAAAAAGGCCTTGGTCGTTGCTGCCGAGAAGGTGACGAGCCTTGTCGACTGGTCGGACCGGGCGACCTGCGTCCTGTTTGGTGACGGAGCGGGTGCGGTGGTGCTTGAGGCGACGGACGAGGACCCGCTCCCCATGCATGCGTGGGCGACGCTCGACTTCGCCCTCACCTTGCCCGGTGTCAGGAGTACGAGTCCCTATGACCAACGTATAGGGGCATACGGTAAGGCGCTCACCATGAACGGGCGCGAGGTCTTTCGCTTTGCCGTGAGGGCCATCATCGAGGAGGTAAACAGCCTTGTCGCCGAGGCGGGTATCGACGTCTCTGACATCGATCACTTCGTGTTCCACCAAGCAAACGAGCGCATCTTGGCCTCCGCTATCAAGCACCTCGGGCTCGATGACGCAAAGGTGGTCCGCAGGCTAGAGGACACGGGCAACATCTCGAGCGCGTGCATCCCGTTGGCGCTCGATACCCTGAACAGGAATGGGGGGCTCAAGCGGGGGGAGCTCATCTGCATGATCGGCTTCGGTGCCGGCCTTTCGGTGGGGTCCTGTCTCACCAGGTGGGAGCCGTAGCCACCACAGTTCGTGACAGCGCCGCGCAAGCGGCTGTCAATAGGAGGAGTCGCTAAGGCGACATAAAGCGCCGCTTACGCGGCAGATACACAAGGAGGAGCCATGGCCGAAAGCACGTTCGATAAGATCTGCGAAATCCTCAAGGAGCAGGACGGCGTTACCGAGAAGCTAACCCCCGAGACTACCTTCGAGGAGGCCGGCATCGACTCGCTCGCAACCGTCGAGGTAGTCATGGCCTGTGAGGAGGAGTTCGACATCGAGATCGACGCCGAGGCTAACCCCAAGACCATCGGTGAGTTCGTCGACATGGTCGACAAGCTGATCGCGGAGAAGGCGTAAGTGATGATACAGACCCCCATCTGCGACGCACTGGGCATCGAGAAGCCAGTCTTCCAGGGTGGCATGGCGTGGATAGCCGATGCGAGCCTTGCCTCGGCCGTGTCAGAGGCGGGAGGGCTGGGCATCATCTCGGCCATGAACGCTAACGCCGAGTGGCTACGTGACCAGATTCACGAGCTGCGTGAGCGGACCGACAAACCCTTTGGCGTGAACATCATGCTCATGAGTCCCTTTGTGGACGAGGTTGCGCGCCTTGTCGCCGACGAGAGGGTCCCCGTTGTGGTGACCGGTGCTGGGGACCCGCGCAAGTACATGAGTTCTTGGATTGACGCGGGTATCAAGGTCATTCCCGTTGTGGCGTCGGTCGCGCTGGCCCGCATGGTCGAGCGCGCCGGTGCGACTGCCGTCGTCGCCGAGGGAGGCGAGTCTGGCGGACACGTGGGTGACTCCACTACGATGACCCTCGTCCCCCAGGTCGTCGATGCCATCAGCATTCCCGTCGTGGCCGCAGGCGGCATCGCCGACGGCCGTGGCGTCGCCGCTGCCTTTATGCTCGGGGCGGTGGGAGTGCAGGTGGGTACGCGCTTCCTCGTTGCTGACGAGTGTACGGTGAGCGAAGAGTACAAGGAGCGTGTCCTCAAAGCCGGAGATATCTCCACCATGGTCACGGGCAGGTCGGGAGGACATCCGGTGCGCTGCCTCAAGACCCCCTTCACACGTCGCTTCGCGAAGGCCGAAAGCGCAGGCGCCAGCCAGGATGAGCTCAACGCCATGGGTGCGGGATCACTGCGCAAGGCGGCCCGTGAGGGCGACTACGAGAACGGCAGCTTCATGTGCGGTCAGATCGCTGGTCTCGTGAAGAGGCGCCAGTCTGCCGCAGAGATCGTCGATGACCTGGTCGGCGGTGCCGAGAAGGTGCTTAAGGGGGCGACCACATGGGTAAGATAGCCCTCCTCTTTGCGGGGCAGGGAGCCCAGCACCCCGGCATGGGTAAGGAGCTCGTACATGCGCAGCCTGTTGCCAAGCAGACCTTCGACGAGCTCGAGTCTGCCATGCCGGGTCTCTCCAAGCTTTGCTTCGAGGGCACTAAGGAGGAGCTCACCCGTACCGAGAACACGCAACCTGCGATCTTCGCGACCGATCTTGCGGCCGCACGCTCGCTCGTCGCACGCGGCATCAACCCAGACGGCGTCGCGGGCTTCTCGCTGGGCGAGGTCGCGGCGCTGACCTTTGCCTGCGCCTTTTCTGACATGGACGGCTTTGCGTTGGTGCGCTATCGTGGTGAGCTCATGGCCGAGGCGTGCGCGGCAAAACCCGGCGGCATGCGTGCCGTCGTGAAGCTGACCGCAGCTGAGGTCGAAAGGCTTGCCAAGGAGGCCGGAGCCTGGCCCGTCAACTACAACAGTCCCCAGCAGACCGTTGTCGCGGGGAGTGACGAGGCGCTTGCCAAGCTTGACGTGCTTGTCAAGGAGGCTAAGGGACGCTCCCTCAAGGTCGCTGTCGCCGGCGCCTTCCATAGCCCGTACATGGAGAGCGCCAGTGCGGGCCTTGCGAAGTGGCTCGAGAACAAGCCACCACGTCCCTGCATCGTCGATGTCTGGGCAAATAAGACCGCAGAGCCGTATCCCAAGGATCCCTCCAAGATAGCTGAGGTCTTGGCCGCCCAGCCCTCGAGTCCCGTCCTGTGGACCAAGACCCTAGAGAACATGCAGGCCGCCGGCTTCGATAGCTTCGTCGAGGTAGGTCCGGGCACTACGCTCACGGGCCTCGTCAAGCGCACCCTCAAGGGGGTCACGGCGCTCTCGATCGAGACGCCCGAGCAGCTCGAGGCAGCGCTTGGCGTGCTGAGAAAGGACTGACTATGGCTGAGTTGAAAACCGGCACCCTTGATCGCGACGCGAGTCGTAAGGTCGCCCTTGTGACGGGTGCGTCACGTGGCATAGGTCGCTCGACGGCCCTGCGTCTTGCGACAGATGGCTACGACGTGGCCGTCATCTATGTGGGGAGCGCAGAGCCCTTCGAAGAGGTTGTCGAGGAGCTGCGCTCCGCTGGTGCGTGTGCTAAGGCATACGAGTGCGACGTCTCCTCCTCAAAGGAGGTCGACGCCTGCGTGGGTCAGGTGCTCGATGACTTCGGTCACGTCTGGACGCTCGTTAACAATGCCGGCATCACCCGCGACGGCATTATGGCCCGCATGAAGGATAGCGACTTCGACAGTGTCATAGCCGTCAACCTCAAGGGCGCCTTCAACATGGTTCGCGCCCTCACGCGTACCTTCATGCGTCAGCGCGGGGGCCGTATCATCAACATGAGCTCTGTCGTGGGCATCATGGGAAACGCCGGTCAGGTCAACTACTCGGCCTCCAAGGCCGGTCTCATCGGTCTCACGAAGTCTGTCGCACGTGAGCTCGCGAGCAGGAACGTTACCTGCAATGCCATAGCCCCGGGATTTGTCGAGACGGCCATGACGGCAGGTCTTTCGGACGCGACGCGCAAGTCCTATGAGGGGCAGATCCCTCTGGGGCGCATGTGCGTGCCCGAGGACATCGCGGCCGCGATCTCCTTCTTGGCGAGTGACGAGGCCTCTCTCATCACGGGTGTAGTCTTGCCCGTCGATGGGGGCATGGCCATGTAGGGACCTGTGGCCAGCACGGATGCTTTGCCGTGCTGGCCATGTTGCAAGAGCGGGGCAAGCCTGATAAGGAGCGTGCACATATGGAACGCAGGGTCGCAGTAACGGGGTTGGGTGCCGTATCGCCTGTCGGCAATACGCTCGCTCAAACCTGGGAGGCACTCAAGGCCGGTGTCTCGGGCGTCGGCGAAATCACGAAGTTTGATACGACTGACTATAAGGTCAAGGTGGCTGCCGAGGTCAAGGACTTCGATCCTACGCCGCTTCTGAGTGCGCCCGAGGTCAGACGTAACGACCTCTTCACACAGTATGCCATCGTGGCGGCCCATGAGGCCATGGTCGATTCTGGCCTCGACGTAGAGGAGAGCATCGATCGCGAGCGCCTGGGCGTCTATGTTGGCTCGGGCATCGGGGGCATCAACACGATGCTCGCAAATGCCGACAAGCTCATCGAGGGAGGACCTCGCAAGGTCTCGCCGTTTTTGATTCCCTCGATGATCGCGAACATGGCCGCCGGCCAGATATCCATCCGCAATCGGGCACTCGGTCCCACCCTCCCTGTGGTCACGGCCTGCGCCACATCGAGCAACGCTATCGGCGAGGCATTCCGTGCCATCGGGCATGGCTACGCGGACGCCATCATCGCCGGTGGTGCCGAGGCTGGGATCGCCCCTCTCGCTGTCGCGGGCTTCAGTAGCGCCAAGGCCCTCACCAAGAATCCCGATCCCAAGACAGCGTGCCGTCCCTTCGACGCGATGCGCGACGGCTTCGTGATGGGTGAGGGCGCGGCCATCGTGGTGCTCGAGGAGCTCGAGCATGCCCAGGCGCGAGGCGCCCACATCTTTGCCGAGGTCATGGGCTACGGCAATACCTCGGATGCCTATCACATCACGAGTCCCGACCCAAAGGCCAGTGGCATCACCCGTGCCATCAGGCAGGCCATCGCCGAGGCAGGACTCGACGCCACCGAGGGTCTCTACATCAACGCGCACGGTACCTCGACTAAGCTCAATGACGCGTCCGAGACGCTGAGCTTCAAGCGGGCGCTGGGCGAGGAGGCCGCACGTGCGGCACACATCTCCTCCACGAAGTCGATGACGGGCCACATGCTGGGCGCCGCCGGCGCGATAGAGGCCATCGCATGCATCAAGGCTCTTGAGGAGGGCGTCATCGCCCCCACGATTAACTACGTGCACCCCGATCCCGACTGCGACCTCGACTATACGCCCAATGAGGCGGCCTCCTTCGACGGCCTCTGGGCTCTCTCGACATCACTCGGCTTTGGCGGACACAACGCTGCCCTGGCATTCAGGGCCTACGGAAAGTAGAGGTGAGTCGTTCACATGGAATTCGATAAGGTCAAAGAGTTGGCTACGCTACTTGAGAACAGCTCCCTCACCAAGCTGCGGCTTGAGGAGGATGGTACCGTCCTCGAGCTCGAGGCCGAGCCCCCGCAACAACTGGTGAGTGTGGCGGCCCCAGCTGTCGCCGCCCCCGCCACGGTGGCGCCCGCGCCATCCGCGCCGACTGCCCCCGCCCCAGCTGCGCCTGCGCCGTCGTCGGACGATAGTGATGACGCACCTTACGACATGAGCAAGCTCACGCTCGTGAAGGCTCCTATGGTGGGTGTCTTCTATGCGGCACCGTCCCCGGGCGCCGATCCCTTCGTGCATGTGGGTTCCAAGGTCAAGAAGGGTGACACCCTCTGCGTCATGGAGGCGATGAAGCTCATGAACGAGGTCGTGGCTGAGGTCGACGGGGAGGTGGTTGACGTCTGCGTCGAGGACGGTGACCTTGTGGAGTTTGGTGGTACCCTCATGAAGATCTACTAGGACAAGGGGCCTCACATGAACAGAACCGAGCTTGAGAAGATCCTTCCGCATCGTCCGCCGATGTTGCTCCTCGATGAGTCCGAGGTGGTGGATGGTGAGGCCCACGGCAGGCTGGCCATCCATGGGGACGAGTTCTTCCTCCAAGGCCACTTTCCCAATAACCCCATCGTTCCGGGCGTCATGCAGTGCGAGATGCTCGCCCAGAACTGCTGTGTTCTCATTGCGGGCAAGATGGAAGGCACTGGTAAGACGCCACTCTACACCGGCCTTGACAAGGTGCGCTTCAAGAGTTCCATCCGCCCGGGGGACACCATCGACCTCGTCTGCCGCCTGACACGCGAGCGCGCTCCCTTCTACTTCGCGGAGGGCGAGGCATCTGTCAACGGTCGCCTCTGCTGTAAGGCGAGCATGTCGTTCGCCTTGGTGGACGCCACGGAAACGAAAGGTGGCGAGCGCTAGTGTTTGAGAAGATCCTCGTTGCCAACCGTGGCGAGATCGCCGTGCGCGTCATTCGCGCCTGCAAGGAGATGGGCGTGCAGACCGTCGCGGTCTTTTCTACCGCAGACGCCGGGTCCTATCACGTGCAGATCGCCGACGAGGCCTGGTGTATCGGGGGACCCCGCCCCGCAGACAGCTATCTCAACATGGACGCCATTATCACGGTGGCCGTTGAGTCTGGCGCGACGGCGATACACCCCGGCTACGGATTCCTCTCTGAGTCCGCTGAGTTCGCGCGCAAGTGCAGGGACTGCGGCGTCGTCTTCGTAGGTCCCTCGCCTGAGGTCATCGAATGCATGGGTGATAAGGACGAGGCCCGTCGCACGGCCAAGGCGGCGGGTGTCCCCATCGTGGAAGGTTCCGATCTTCTGAGCGATGCCGACGAGGCCGAGCGTGAGGCTAAGCGCATCGGCTTTCCGTTGCTCATCAAGGCCCGTGCCGGTGGCGGTGGCCGTGGCATCCGAAAGGTAGAGTCCCTAGAGAAGGTGCGCAGCTCCTTCCAGGAGGCTTCGAGCGAGGCCTCTTCCGCCTTCGGTGACGGTGGCTGCTACATGGAGCGTTTCATCTCGCCCGCCCACCACGTTGAGGTACAGATCTTGGGCGACGCCCACGGTAACGTGGTATCACTCGGCGAGCGCGAGTGCTCCGTGCAGCGTCGCAACCAGAAGCTCCTCGAGGAGAGTCCCAGTCCCTCGATCACACAGGCGGTGCGCGAGCATATGCACCGGGCGGCTCGTGACCTGGCACGCTCCGTGAACTACCTGGGCGTGGGCACGATCGAGTACCTCTACTCGGACAGTGACGAGACCTTCGCCTTCATGGAGATGAACACCCGTCTTCAGGTGGAGCATCCGGTGACCGAGTTTGTCTCGGGGCTTGATCTTGTGAAGTGGCAGCTGCGCGTGGCCGCCGAAAACGAGCTTGCCTTCACCCAGGACGATATCCACATACGCGGTCATGCCATCGAGTGCCGCCTCAACGCTGAGACACCCGACTTCTTGCCCTCCTGCGGTACCGTCGAGACCCTGCACATACCCGGTGGACCGTGGGTACGTTTTGACACGGCCCTCTATCAGGGTGTCACCGTACCACCGTACTACGACTCGATGCTCGGTAAGCTCATCGTGTTCGCTCCGACGCGCGAGGAGTGCGTGCGCAAGGCTCGCTCGGCCCTCGGCGAGTTCGTGGTGGAGGGCATCTCGGACAACTCCGAGTTGCAGCTGGACATACTCTCGAACGACGCGTTCATCTCGGGCATGTACCACACCAACCTCATGGAGCATCTGTATGAGTAGCAACAAGAAGAGCAAGAGCGCCAACGCCCTCGAGGGACCGGTCACGGAGGTCGAGGTTGAGGTACCGGTGCGTCAGGTGCTGGTGCGCTGTCCGGGCTGTCGTCATGCGACGAGCCAGGAGTCCATCTCCGAGAACCTCGAGGTCTGCCCGCGCTGTGGCCATCACTTTAGGATAGGCGCCCGCAAGCGCCTCGGCATGACCGTTGACGCCGGGAGCTTCCAAGAGATCGACGCCGCCCTCACGGCCCGGGACTTCCTTGGTTTTCCGGGCTACACAGAGAAGCTCGAGCAGGCGCGCGCCAGGTCATCGGAACCCGAGGGTGTCATTTGCGGTACGGCGACCATCGGCGGCTATCGCTGCGCCATCTTCGTGATGAACGGCGAGTTCATGATGGGTTCTATGGGTAGCGTCGTGGGCGAGAAGATCTGTCGCCTCTTCGAGCTGGCAACCGAGAGGCGCCTGCCCGTCGTGGGCTTCACCGTGTCGGGTGGCGCGCGCATGCAGGAGGGGACGACCTCCCTCATGCAGATGGCCAAGACCACGGGTGCCGTCCGTCGCCATAGTGACGCAGGGTTGCTCTATGTCGCCGTGCTCACCGATCCCACCTCGGGCGGGGTCACGGCAAGCTTTGCCATGGAGGCCGACATCTGCCTGGCCGAGCCCGATGCCCTCGTTGCCTTCGCCGGTCCCCGTGTCATCGAGCAGACCCTGCACAAGCGCCTGCCTGCGGGCTTTCAGCGCTCAGAGTTCCAGCTTGAGCATGGCTTCGTTGACCGCATCGCTCAGCGCAGCGACCTGCCAGCAGAGCTTTCGCTGCTGCTTGCCCTCCACGGCGTCGTGCGGGTCGAGGGGGAGGGACCCTTCCTTCCCGTGATTCGCCTTGAGGGTAAGCGGGACGAGCGCCAGACCTCCTCGAGCTTCCTCGGCAACATTAAGGCCGCCGTGGGCGCCATCTCAGGGAACAAGCAGCTTGATCCCAAAAAGATCAAGGAGGCCGAAAAGGAGAAGGGCGCCTATGAGCTTCTCGGCATCGTCCGTTCAGGTGAGCGCCCCACCGTGTTGCCCATTGCCGAGCAGGTCTTCGATGACTTCGTGGAACTGCACGGCGATCGCTACTTTGGTGATGACGGGGCCGTCGTGGGCGGTATCGCACGCTTGCGCGGACAGGTCGTGACCGTGATCGGTACCGAACGTGGGCGTGACACCAAGGAGCGGGTGCGCCGCAACTTTGGCTCGGCCAACCCAGAGGGCTATCGCAAGGCCCAGCGCCTCATGCACCAGGCCGAGAAGTTCGGCCGTCCTGTCATCTGCCTCGTTGACACCTCCGGGGCATTTTGTGGGATGGGGGCTGAGGAGCGGGGACAGGGCGAGGCAGTGGCCCAGAGCCTTGTTGTGATGAGTGGCCTCAAGGTTTCCATTATCTCGGTGATCATGGGCGAGGGCGGCTCGGGTGGCGCGCTTGGGCTCGCACTTGCCAATCGCGTGCTCATGCTCTCGGGGGCAGTGTACTCCGTCGTGAGTCCCGAGGGCTGTGCGTCGATACTCTGGAAGACAGCCGATCGCGCGTCCGAGGCGGCCGACGCCCTCAAGATCCGCGCGACGGACCTCTGTGAGCTAGGCGTGGCCGACGGTATCATAGAGGATTATGACATCGGCAGCGAGGCGTTCGCCGATCGCCTCGCGGGGCGTCTCGTCGAGGAGCTGGAGCCACTCGAGAGGATGACCGCCGACGAGCTCGTCGATGCGAGGTACGAAAGGTTCCGTCGCATGGGAAAGGACGCGCTATGCTGACCATCGTTACCGAATCAAGCTCCGGGCTCACGAGGGACGAGGCCGAGGAGCTGGGCGTCACGCTCATCCCCACCTACTACAGCGTGGATGGGGTTACCCACAGGGAGCTCTACACCAACGAGTGCGGGAACTACCGGGAGTTTTTGCGTCCCGAGCTCACGATGCACACGGAGCCCGCCTTCCCGCAGGTCTACGTCGAGGCCTTCTCGAAGGCCTTTGCCCAAGGCAACGACGTGCTCTGCATCACGATATCATCGCGGCTCTCGGCGGGGTATCGCAGTGCGCTCAACGCCGAGAAGTTCTTCTATGGCGAGGAGATCGTCGACGAGGACACGCCGGGCGAGCGCCATGACGAGCTGCGCGTCATCGACTCGTACGCTGCTGGCTCCGCTCTCGAGCTCTTGGTCAGGACGGCCCGCGCTGCGGCGTATCGGGGGCTGAGCTTCGAGGAGATCGTGGCTGCGGTCGAGGCCAGGCGTGACCATATACACACGCTGTTCTCGGTACCCGACATGGCGGTCCTGCGTCGTAGTGGTCGCCTTACCAACACCCGTCGCTCCGTGACGGCAACGCTTGACCGCTTTCCGGTCTTTGAGCTTAAGCGCGGTGCCATCGCGACAGCTTGGGTGGCTCGCGGCACTGCGGGTATGGCAAAGACCATGCTGCTGCGTGTGCCCGCAGACGTAAAGCACCTGATGGTCGCCTATTACGGAGAAGATACCAAGGCCCTGCATCGCCTCGTTGACAGCATACATAGGCAGCGTCCCGATGCGTACGTCACCGTGAAGGATGGGGGTCCCGCACTTACCACGAACCTTGGTATCGGCGCGGTGTCGCTCATCTGGGACGACGGCGAATAGGCGTCTGTGGCGACCCGCTGTCCGCATGCGCTCATCCACCTTGCGAGGGTCGGCTCCACCAACGACTACGCGAAGGAGCGCTACCGTCTCGGCGCGGGGCGCGATGTCCAAGCCGATGATCTGGCAGGTCCCCTGCTCGCGGCAGCGCGCTCTGCCGCAGCGGGGGGCCTGCCGCTTCCCGTTGATGTCGTCGTCGCAGACGAGCAAACGGCGGGGCGCGGACGGCTGGATCGCACGTGGCAGAGCAGGTCAGGCGAGACCCTCGTCGCAAGCCTCGTCGCCGCCGTTCCCGCTCGCATGCTCGTGGAGCTGGGCGGCGGCTGGCTTACGAGCGCCTGTGGGCTTGCCTGTTTGGATGGCCTGCGCGCCGTGCTAAGACAGAGTGGTCTTGATAGCACCGTCGAGCCTCCCGACATCGAGTCGCCCGGGGTGTCCTTGTCGCTCGGACTCAAGTGGCCCAACGACCTCTTCTGCGGGGGCAAGAAGCTCGGAGGCATCCTCTGCGAGCTGGTGCCGGGTGCGCTGGTCCCCAACGGGGAGGACTTTGCCTGTGTCGTTTTGGGCATTGGCATAAACCTGCTTACACCGGCCGAGCGCCTGCCGCTTGCGACGGCGACCTCGCTCGCGGTGGAGTTGGGGCCGGCCGCAGGGGCGCTGCCTGCCTTCGCGTGCCTGCGCGAGGACCTGCTCACCTCCATCGCGCGGGGTCTGGGCCAGCTGTTGGGTGAGCTTGTTGCGCATCCCGCCAAGACGACGGAGGCCCTCCTGCTCCGCCTGCGCGAGGAGAGCTGTACCCTTGGCAAACGCGTCGAGGTCAACTGTGGGGGCGACCGTCGTGTCACGGGGGTCGCGCTCGACATCCTTCCAGACACCGCACTGCTCGTGAAGACCGATGCGGGCGAGGAGCTGCCTATCACCGCCGGGGACGTCGGTGTGCTGCCGATGGGGCCGTGACGTCAGTACGCGTTCTTATGTGGCGAGATCGTCGCTCGTACGCGCCGATCTCTTCCCCATCATCCTTTACATACTACGACAGCCATAGTATGATGAGCTCACGACATACCACGACAGACGTAGCTTAAACGGGAGGCAAAGATGGCGGGTATCAGCAGCGACGTCATCCGTGGGTACATCGACACGATGATACTCTGCCTGCTGTTGAAAGAGCCCTCGTATGGCTACGAGATATCCAAGCTCATCCGGCAGACGTCAGACGAGAAGTACGTCATCAAGGAGACGACGCTGTACTCCGCGTTCGCTCGGATGGAGAGAAACGACCTCGTGGAGTCGTTTTCTCAAGACGCCGCCAACGGGAAACGTCGCACCTACTACCGCATCACCGAGGCAGGCAGGAGCCACTATCGCTCGAAGTGCGAGGAATGGGAGCTCACAAAGGACGTCATAGAGCGATTCACGAAGGGGGAGAGCACCTGATGGATACCATCCTAGGCTACCTGGAGTCCATGTTCGCCACGCTGCCGGACACACCGGAGCTGCTCCGGGCAAAACGCGAGCTGGGACAGATGATGGACGTGAACGTACGTCATGCGGATGTCAGCACGAACATGGGGAACCTGAGTGCCACGAGGCTCGGCTGTGTGTCCTGTTCCCTGCGTAGCAATATAGGTACGGTGAGCGCGAGCGACGTGAGCTTTGGAGATTCAATGGAACTCTCCGCAAACATGGGGAACGTCGAGCTGAGCGGGGTGGAGAACTTGCGTGAACTGAGGCTTGAGCTTTCGACCTCCATGGGTGACATCATGGTCAACGGGCAGAGTTTCCGGGCGGATACGCTCACCCAGGGCACAGGCACAAGGCGGTTGGTGGCCAAGGCGGACATGGGTGATGTCAGGATCAGTGGTCGGGAGGGGGACCTCGACCATGGCTAAGGCGGCGAAAGGCGGCGTTGTGGCAGCTCGGACGAGAGATGGGATCGTGGATGAGCTGTTTTGCCTGCAGGATGAGGCCTATGGGAACTTCCAGGCCCGCCTCATGCCGACGGTCGAGCGAGACCGTGTGATCGGTGTGCGCATGCCCGCGCTTCGCAAGCTGGCGAGGTCCCTCTCGCGTGAGTGCTCAACCAAGGCGTTTCTCAGGGAGCTGCCACATCACTACTTTGAGGAAAACCAGCTCCATGCCCTCATCCTGAATGACGAGACCGACTTTGAGTGCTGCCTTGTGGAGGTTGAGCGCTTCTTGCCTCATATTGACAACTGGGCCACCTGCGACGCTCTCTCGCCCAAGGCCTTCTCCAGGGAGGCAGAGCGGCTCTTGCCATACATTGACAGCTGGATCGATACGGGCGAGACCTACACCCAGCGCTTTGCTTTGGGCCTGCTCATGCGGCATTTCCTGGACGAGCGCTTTGATCCTGTGCAGTTTAGAAGGGTTGCTGACCTGAGGTCCGAGGAGTACTACGTGCGCATGATGGTTGCCTGGTACTTTGCGACGGCGCTTGCCAAGCAGTGGGAGGCTGCGCTACCCTACGTAGAGGCGCATCGGCTTCCGGATTGGGTACACAACAAGACGATCCAGAAGGCGTGCGAGAGTTTTCGCGTGAGTGACGAGCACAAAGCGCGGCTGCGCTCCCTGAGGCTGGGCCGAAAGGTTCGTAACGGCAGCTGATTTGTGCGCCGAGGTGACTCTGGCTGGTGTATACTTACGAACATGCGTACGCTCACGATAAGGGAGGCGCGTGTCTCGGGCAGAGAAGATAATCCGTCAGGTGATCGAGGAGCTGAGCCCCAGGCAGGGGGAGGTTGTCAGCGGTGGCACCTACGAGGACGAGCCCATTCTAAGAACGGGCCGTCAGCTGTTGGAGGCGCAGCTGGCCACAGCTCGACAGACTCAGCGCTTGGATCGGCCCCGTTCGCCACAGCAGGAGAGGGAGGCGTCCTTGTCCTCATCAAAAAGGGTTCCATCGCAGATCAAGGCGATGCGCGCGCTCGCCAAGGGCCGTGGGCGGCAGCGCGGTTACTACCAGGGAGGCGCAGAGCTCTTCTTCAAGCAGGCGGTCCTCATGGAGGACTATACCGATGACTGTCCCTTTACGGGCAATTTCGTGAGCTACTATCCAACCTACGAGAGCATGCCCGACCAGGTGCTGCGCGGTTACTTCTGTTGGCGCACGCGCTTTCGCAAGGGACGGACGCCCCGCGCGCCACTGGCATTTCTCTTCGTCCATATATACGAGCTTCTCTGCGGCGTCGGGGTAACGCCGGGGGAAGACGGCCTACGAGAGCTGACACGGATCTATCACGCCTACCACGAGGATTTGGGGTGTCGTGCCCTTGAGTCCTACCTGCCGCACTGGATGAGGGACTACGCCATCTATCACGGCCTCGACCTTTCGTCCTGCGAGTCGGCAGATCTCATGCCCAGTTCCTGGGGACACGCCCTGCGGGCTGTGAGCGTGCTGCGTCAGGCGCAAGAGGCGCTTCTCTCACAGAAGTCCCCGACGCTATGGGACGATGCGACGCCGGAACTGCCGCCCGTGAGTGAGTTTATATCCGCCCTCGAGGAGGTCTCGGCCTACCACATCGCGAAGTCTCGGGCCATGCGACTCCATGCGAGCGAGCTTGAGGAGATCCTGTGCGCCATCTTCGCTCATCTCGTTGACCACTGCAGGCGCCGCCGCAAGACGAGCTTCGTGGATGGGCTCTTTGGCCTCGAGTATAGCTATCCTTACCTGATGTTCTCGTCTGCCGTATTCTGGGAGCGCGAGCCTCATCCAGACGTGACGGTCAAGTTGCCGACGGGGGAGACCTACCTGTGCAAGGACTCTCGCTGGTGGGTGGCAAGTCCCTGCGACGAGCGGCTGCCGAGCCGTGGGTTAGGGCTCATCCTGCACACGGCAGATCGCCTTCTGCGCGAGCATGCGGGCGACCTGCCCTCGCTCAAACCGCGCAAGGCCCCTAAGTACCTGCTCAAGATCGTAGACGAGGAAGTTACGGCCTGCCTAGAGAGGCGCGAGGCCATCAAAGCCGCGCAGGTGCACATCGACCGCAGCAAGCTGGGCGGCATACGGGTGGCGGCGGGACGCACGCGCGAGGCGCTGCTCGTAGACGAGGAGCGCGAGGAGCTGGCACCACACATGAGGTCGCAACTGGCGGCCACCAATGTCGTGGCGACCGTCGGGGAGGGGCAGAAGTCGCCTTCGCCAGAGCTAGGCCTCACGCCGGGGTCAAGCGACGGCGCCTCTTGCCCAGGGGCCGTTGTCCTTACCACCGTACAGAGGCAGATTCTACGCGGGCTTCTTGACGGTAGCCTGGACGTGGGCGCCCTCGAGCAGACGGGAATCATGGTGTCCCTCGAGACTGATATGATAAACGAGCGGTTCCTCGACCTGGTGGGTGATACCGTGATCGAGGTAGACGAAGACGCTCCGCACCTCGTTGAGGATTACGTCGAGGACGTGAGGGAGGTCCTTCTGTGAGCAAGGCAAAAAGAAGCGGGGCCTCGCCTCGCGCGGGCGCAACAAAGGCTGCCCCCGACGCGTCACCGGCCACCGCAGCGGTTCGTCCACGCGTGCCCAAGCGCATCGCGACCGTGATCGTGAACTCGCTCAAGGGTGGGGTCGTGCCGCGCGTGGGTCTGCCCTACATAACGGTGGGTCGTGAGGCCGAGATCGCGGCCCTCCTTCGCGACCTCGAGATCGTGGCAGATGGTGGTGCGTCCTGCCGTTTTGTGGTGGGGCGCTACGGGAGTGGCAAGAGCTTCCTTCTGCAGACGATACGCAACCACGCGATGGGCAGAAACTTCGTGGTCGCAGATGCCGACCTCTCGCCGGAGCGACGCCTGCAGGGCTCGAAGGGACAGGGCCTCGCCACCTATCGCGAGCTCATCGGCAATCTCTCCACAAAGACACGGCCCGAGGGCGGGGCGCTCTCGCTGGTGCTGGACCGCTGGATCTCGGGCGTGCAGTCTGAGGTCGCGGCGGCAGGTACGTCACCGGCCGACGCATCCTTTGCCGACGAGGTCGAGCGGCGCATCCATGCGGTGATCCTCGAGCTGCAGGAGATGGTCCACGGCTTCGACTTCGCCAAGCTCCTCTCGGCGTACTTTCGCGCCCATATAGAGGCGGACGACGAGACCAAGGCGTCCGTCATCAAGTGGTTTCGCGCGGAGTACCGCACCAAGGCCGAGGCCCGAAGCGAGCTAGGTGTGAGCGTCATCATCACCGATGCCGACTGGTACGACTACCTCAAGCTCTTCGCGCGCTTCCTGCGTGGCGCGGGCTACGAGGGTCTGGTCGTGCTCGTGGACGAGCTCGTGAACCTGTACAAGATCCCCAACGCGATCAGCCGCCAGTACAACTATGAGAAGATACTGACAATGTACAATGACACGCTCCAGGGCAAGGCCTCCTACCTGGGCATCATCATGAGTGGTACGCCGCAGTGCGTCGAGGACCGCAGGCGTGGGCTCTATTCGTACGAGGCGCTGCGAAGCCGCCTCACGCAGGGGCGCTTTGGGCGCGAGGGTATGGTGGACCTCCTCGCTCCCGTGATTCGCCTGACCCCCCTCACACCCGAGGAGTTGCTGATCCTCGTCGAGAAGCTCGCGGACATCCATGCGGGACTCTTTGGCTATGAGCGCAGGCTTATGGAGGATGACCTCGCACGCTTCTTGGAGATCGAGCTCTCGCGCGTGGGAGCAGACACGCTCGTGACGCCGCGAGAGGTGATCCGCGACTTCATCGAGATGCTCGATATCATGCTGCAGGATCCCGGCGTGACGGTCGAGGGGCTTTTGGGCTCGGACAGCTTCGTGCACGCGACGGCGAGTGAGGGTGCGGGTGAGGTCGCGGCAGGCGGCTCGGGTGGCGGTCCCACCGACGCTTCCGACGTCGCGCCTGGCTATGCCGAGTTCACGATCTAGCGCAAGACGGGCAGTGACATGGCCAACCCCCGCGTCTTCGACAGGTATGCGCCGTTCGTGCGCGACTTCGTGTACGAGCACGACTGGGAGTCATTGCGAGCTATTCAGGTCGCGGCAGCAGACGCGATCTTCAACACCGATGCCAACGTGCTCCTTAGCTCCTCGACCGCCTCGGGCAAGACCGAGGCCGCGTTCTTTCCCATCCTCACGAGTCTCTGGGAGGATCCGCCGGCCACGGTGGGCTGCATCTATGTGGGACCTCTGAAAGCCCTGATAAACGACCAGTTCTACCGCCTTGTGGACCTCTGTGAGGAGGGGGGTATCGCCGTTTGGCACTGGCATGGCGACGTCTCGGCTTCGCACAAGGCGCGCCTCATGAAGCGTCCCTCTGGCATCCTGCAGATCACGCCCGAGTCCCTTGAGGCTATGCTACTTCACCGCCACGCGGCCATTCCCAAGCTCTTTGGGGACCTGCGCTTCGTCGTGGTGGACGAGGTGCACTCGCTGCTGCGCGGCGATCGTGGGGCGCAGACGCTCTGTTTGATCGAGCGGCTCTCTCGCATGGCCGGCGTGCGGCCCAGACGCATCGGCCTCTCCGCGACGATTGGCGACACCGAGGCGACAGCGCGCATCCTCGGTGCGGGCTCGATGCGCGACACTGTGGTGCCGCAGGTCAAGGAGGCAGGTCAGACCTGGCGCCTTTCGATGGAGCACTTCTATAGCTACGGTCCTCAGGCAGCCGAGCGGGTTACGGAGAAGCGCTCGCACGGGATGGGCGCGACGGGTGCGTCCATACACGTTGACGCCATCGTCGAGCGCATCGATGGGGACGGCGAGCCGCCTCTTGCCGATATCGCGAGGCGTCCGGCTGTGGTGTCGACCACGCTCGTCTCACCCTCGCAGGGGGAGCTTGCCGCAGACATCACGGACAGCGCGCCCCAGGACGCAGACCCTGGTCTCGCCTACGTCTTCGAACATACGCGTGGCCGTAAGTGCCTGGTCTTCTCTAACTCGCGCGAGGAGTGCGAGGAGGTCACGTCCACCCTGCGCTCCTACTGCGAAAGGAGCGGTGAGCCAGACCGCTTCCTTGTCCACCACGGCAACCTGTCATCGAGCCTTCGCAAGTCTGCCGAGGAGCTGATGCGCAATGAGGAGGTGGCGCTCACCACCTGCACGACGGCGACCCTCGAGCTTGGCATCGACATCGGGCGGCTCGAACGTGCCTTCCAGATGGACGCGCCCTTTACCGTCTCGGCCTTCCTGCAGCGCATGGGTCGTACGGGCCGACGTGGCCAGCCTCCCGAGATGTGGTTCGTGATGCGCGAGGATCCCAGCGAGCCCCGCGCGCTCCTGCCCGAGACCCTTCCCTGGAAGCTGCTCCAGGGCATCGCGCTCATCCAACTCTATCGAGAGGAGCGCTGGGTTGAGCCGCCGCGCGAGGGGCGCAGGCATTACAGCCTGCTCTATCACCAGACCATGGCTACGCTGGCCTCCTGCGGAGAGCAGAGTCCTGCGGTGCTGGCGGGGCGCGTTCTCTCGCTTGCGCCCTTTGCCAACGTGAGCCAGGATGACTACCGGGTATTGCTTCGCCACCTCATCGATACCGAGCAGATCGAGAGGACCGAGACCGGTGGCCTCATCGTCGGACTCGCGGGCGAGCGCGTGTGCAACAACTTCCGCTTCTACGGCGTCTTTGTCGAGAGCGAGGAGTACCGGGTGCGCTGCGAGAGCCAGGAGCTGGGCACGGTGGTGCAACCGCCGCCCGCAGGCGAGAAGCTCGCCATCGCCGGTCACGTCTGGATCGTCGAGGAGGTCGACCACCGTCACCGCTTGGTCTATGTGACACAGGTCAAGGGCAAGGTGCCCGCGTACTTTGGCGAGTGTCCTGGCGACATACACACGAGGATTCTCGAGCGCATGCGTGGCGTGCTCGCAGAGCAGCGCGATTACCCCTACCTCGGGCCAAATGCGCGCGCAAGGCTCGCCGCCGCCCGCTCCCAGGCCGTGGCCGCAAACATCACGCAAGAGACCCTCGTCAATGTGGGCGGAGATACCTGGGCACTCTTCCCGTGGCTTGGGACGTACGCGTTTCTCGCCCTGGAGCGCGTGATAAAGCTCAAGCTGGCATCGCGCCTGGGTATCAAGGGCGTCGACGTGAGCCGTCCTTACTTCATCCAGTTCAGGATGGCCGCGACACCCAAGGAGTTCCTCTCTGCGCTCGAGGGCGTCTTCCTGGCAGAGCTGGACCCCATGAGCCTGCTCTTTCCCGGTGAGCTTCCCACCTTTGACAAGTACGACGAGTTCCTGCCTCCCGAGCTCGTGCGAAAGGGCTTTGCCGAGGGTACGCTCGATATCGAGTGCGCCCGCGAGCGAGTGCTCGGCTGGAGTGGGGATGCGAGTTTCGGCAGGCTCAGCTCCTCGTGAGCACAAGATAGGAGTTGAGGTCACCCGCCTTGCCGTCTGCGCAAAATCGTGCGGTGAGCTTTGCTGTGCCTTGGGCAGCTCGCACCAGCCAGTCAATCTCTTCCTCGTCGAAGTGGTGGCAGTAGCGCCAGGTGTCGGGCCTGCCCTGCCAACCAAGCAGGTAGTCACCCTTGTCAAGCTCTTTCTCGCTCAGGCCGAGCGACCTAAGCCCTGCGCGGGTCGACTCACGGGCACGTCTGGCGATCCGTCTGTCGGACATGGGGCGCCAGAGCGAGACGCAGCACAAGCCGCCAGTCCGGGTGTAAGAGAGCAGCTCCTGCAGGAGCCTTCGGCGTGCCTCGGTAGTGGGCACATGGTGGAAAAAGCCAAAGCAGGCAACGAGGTCCGCCGCACCCCCTTCGAGCCGCACCCCAAGGTCTCCATCAAGCACTCCGAGGTCTCCCCCGGGCGCCCCGAGGTCTTCCCCAGGCACCCCGAGGTCTCCCTCAAGCTTTTTGTCAAGAAGTGCGCCCACGACATCGAGGTCCTGGAGCGTCACGTCCCAGCCCTCGGGCAGCCGCACGCCTCTTGCAAGCATGGGGCAGCTGTCGATGCCGTGGTAGGAGACTCTCACGCCCGGTAACCTCTCGGCTAGGTAACGCACGAGGCGCAAATTGCCAGAGGCCACGTCCAAGACGCGCGCGCCTCCGTATCGCGGGAGCGCGCCCGTCGTATGCCCAATGCAAAGACAGCGCTCCCAGCCAGGCCAGGCTGTCTGCCTCGTCTGGTCGAAGGAGCGGGCGTTATCGCGATAGAAGTCCTCGTTCAGGCGGTTCATACGACGCGCGACCTCAGGCGTCATGGTTCGTACGTCCTTCTCCTGCCGTTCCCGTATCCCATCTCTGTCCCATTCTGTCCGTCATGACGCCACCGTAGCCCGCCCCCACCGTAGCCCGTGCGCGTGACGGGGCGGCTGGTACGGATGTCGCTTTGACGTGCGTGGCGATAAGACCCGTCACGATCGTAGCGCTGATCACTCGTCCATCGCCCGGACCGTGCCGCTATCGCCCAGACCGTGCCGCTATCGCCCAGACCGCGCCACTCGGCGCCACCGAGTGTACGATAAACATGCCACTCGCCGTCATCGAGTGGCACCAGATCTTCCAGCAACTGCGCATATGCCGATCCACGTGCCACTCGACGCCACTGAGTGCGCGATGCGCGTGCCACTCGATGGTACCGAGTGCGACACTGTGGATATGCGGAGGCAGGGCAGCCGTCCTATTCCACGCGGATGCGGCATCCTCGTGCGCAGTTGTCACTCAAATTATACAGAATAATCTCAGGATGCTGCTCTATAGGCTCGACAAGCTCCAAAACCTGCCGTCCCCTGGTCGGCAGCTCTAAGCTCTATAATGGCAGACCATGGAAGAGCTACTCTTGGACATAGTGACGCACCTGCGCGAGCTGCCCGAGGGCGTTGACCCAAAGGCTGCGGTTAAGCTTGAGGGCATCGTGCGCGAGCACAACCGTGGCATCCTTGGCAACGCCCACCACCTCTCGAAGCGCCGTCTGCTGCCCTTCTACCTGCACGTCAAGCAGGAGGATCCCGAGCGCTGGCGAGCCTGGGGCATCGACGCCGCGCTCGAGCGGCGCCTGCTGGGTGTCCTTCGCGTGAAGCCGCGCCGCACGGCGTCGGGTGTCGCGACCATCACGGTCATCACGCGTCCCCATCCCTGCTCGGGCGACTGCGTGTACTGTCCTTGTGACCTGCGCATGCCTAAGAGCTACCTTTGGAGCGAGCCTGCCTGCCGACGTGCCGAGAAGAACTACTTTGACCCCTATCTCCAGGTCTCGACGCGCCTGCGCGCACTCGACCAGATGGGTCACGCCACGGACAAGGTCGAGCTCATCGTGTTGGGCGGCACATGGACCGACTACTCCCACCCGTACCAGATATGGTTCGTGCGAGAGCTCTTTCGTGCGCTCAACGAGTGGCCCGCACCCTGGGACAGGCTCCGCGAGCGGTATGCGTTCTATCGCGATCTGGGCATCTCGAACTCGGCCGACGAGATCGCGCGCCTCGTGGCTGCAGAGCAAGCGAGGGTCGAGGCGGGCGAGGAGAGTTACAACGAGGGCTTCGCGCGTCTCTATGGTGGGGGCGAGGCGTGTGCTGCGGCCGGTGAGTCTGGCGCCATGTCTGGCACGGGAGCTCGCTCGCCTTTCTGGGAGGCGTCTCGTCACATGGCGGCGAGCCTGGGCGAGCTTGCGGTCGAGCAGCGGCGCAACGAGACGGCGGCCCATCGTGTGGTGGGTCTTGTGATCGAGACGAGACCTGATACGATAGACCCCGCCAAGCTCAGGCTCATGCGAAGGCTCGGCTGTACGAAGATCCAGCTTGGCATCCAGTCTACGCGCCAGGAGCTGCTTGACGCCAACCGTCGTCTCATGGACGTCTCTCAGATCAGACGTGCGTTCTCGCTCATCAGGCTCTTTGGCTTCAAGATCCACGCACACTTCATGGTGAACCTCCTCGGTTCGACGCCCGAGGACGACAAGGCTGACTTTCGAGCCTTCGTTAGCGACCCAGGCTTTTTGCCCGATGAGGTAAAGCTCTATCCCTGCTCGCTCGTCGCGGGCACGCGGCTCGTCAGCGAGTATGAGCGAGGGCGCTGGCGTCCCTACACCGAGGGCGAGCTTCTGGACGTGCTCGTGGCCGACACGCTGGCGACGCCCCCTTACGTCCGCATCTCCCGCATGATCCGTGACATCAGTGCCGAGGACATCCTCGTGGGTAACAAGAAGGCGAACCTGCGACAGATGGTCGAGGGAGAAATCGCCCGTCTGGGCCTTGCGGGGAACGTCCGTGACATACGCTTTCGCGAGATCGCGCATACGTCGCTTGATCTAGAGGCCCTGCACATCCACGACTATGGCTATCGTACGGCCACCACGCACGAGCATTTCCTCGAGTGGGTCACACCGAAAGACCGCATAGCGGGCTTTTTGCGCCTCTCGCTTCCGTGTTGGGACGAGCTCGCCTCGGGTGCGCTCGATGTTCACGCAGACGAGCTTCCCGTGCGTCCAAACGAGGCGATGATCCGAGAGGTTCACGTCTACGGCCAGGTCGCTCACCTGGGCAGGGCGGACTCGTCCTCGCAGCACAGGGGTCTTGGTCGCGAGCTCGTGGAACGCGCCTGCAACGTCGCGCGCGCCGCAGGCTACGGCTGCGTCAACGTGATCAGCTCTGTGGGCACGCGTGAGTACTACCGTCGCCTGGGCTTTGCGGACGTAGGCCTCTACCAGCGTCGGGAGCTTTGAGCTTTCCAGGGGGGCGCAGGGTCGCGGCCAGCTGCGGGCGGCGAGCCTAAAGGGGCTCGGTCCCCTCTGCTACACTGGTGTCCGAGCCCCGGCCACAAGGGGGCTCGCTCGCTAGCAGAGAGGGCGGAGGGGGAAGGCATGTCAGACATACGTATCGCCACCATAGGGTCCAGCGCCATTACCGAGCGCTTTATCGATGCGCTTGCAAAGGTTGACGGCGTCAGCTATGTTGCCGCCTACTCGCGTGACCTTACCAGGGCGCGGGCTTTTGGCGAGCCACGCGGTGCCACGTGCTTCTTTGACAGCCTAGAAGAGCTTGTCTCGAGCGACGCCGTCGATGCCGTCTACGTTGCCTCTCCCAACGGCCTTCACGCTGCACAGGCCCTGCGCTGCGTTAAGGCAGGCAAGCACGTGTTGGTCGAGAAGGCCTTCGCCGCCAACGAACGGCTTGCCCGCGAGCTGTTTGACGCGGCGCATGCCTCGGGCGTCGTCGCCCTCGAGGCCATGCGCAACCTCCATACCGAGGGCTTCGCGGCGATCGAGCGCAATCTCGGGCGCTTGGGTGCGCTCAGGCAGGCCACACTGCGCTTTGGCAAGGTGACCTCCCGCATCAAGCGTCTCAATGCGGGCGAGTACGTGAGCCAGTTCGATCCCGCGTTGGCTTCTGGGGCACTCGTGGACATTGGCGTCTATGTGGTCGAGCCGGCGATTGCCCTCTTTGGGAGGCCCGATCGCGTGAGGGCGTCACTTGTGACAATACCGGTTCCCTGGGGCGGAGACGAACCGTATGTGACTGTTGACCTTGCAGGCTGTATCGTCTTGGAGTATGCGGATAAGATCGTGGAGCTTTCCTATAGCAAGGTGGGCGACGACCTGCTTGCGTCCCAGGCCATGGGGGATGCGGGCACGCTTATCTGGGATGCCACCAACTGCCCGCGCAAGGTCACGTTTATCACCCACGAAGACGTGGGCATGGCGTACGCGACGGTGGGCGGCGCAAAGGAGGAGATTCCCGTTAGCGTCCCCGAAAACGACATGGTCTGCGAGATCGAGCTCTTCCGCGACGCGGTTGGGGGAGTTGCCGGCGCGCTTGAGCGCGTCGGGCGCTTCGAGCAGGTCACCATCGACTCCCTGGCCGTTATGGACGAGGCCCGCGCCCAGGCGGGCGTGCGCTACCCCCATGACGAGGAGGGCTCGGCTGCGGGTGTGCTCGCGCCCATGTGAGGACAGGGCGCTCGGGCGAGGATGGGGTGCCCGGTCGAGGACAGGGCGCTCGGCGGGTGCGGGCGTCGACTCAATGAGCTGAGAGGCACCCTAACCCCGTTACGCCTCGGCGCCCGGTAGGTGTGGGGCAACCCCCCGCCAGGCTGCGGGGCACTATGGAGAATGGCTCAACTGGGCAAATGCGCTCGAGCAACCCCCCGCCAGCCTGCGGGGCGGCTTGCGCGAGGGTCTGCAAATCTCGGTTTGGAGTTTGGCCTCACGAAAAGGCGCACTCTGCCCAACCGGTGGGTTTCAGAATGCGCTTTTCCGTCACGACGCGACCGCAGAATGCGTCTTTCCGTTACGTCACTCATCCAGAATGCGCTTTTCCGTAGAATGCGCCTTTCCTCACCTGGGCAAACGTGGCGCCGCCTCACGGAAAGGCGCACTTTGCCACCTGCGCCTCACGGAAAAGCGCATTCTGCGGGCGCCAGGACAGGGCCAAGGAGGTCGAAATTCTTGAGTTCGGATAGACGAGCGGCTATTCTAAGGTTGCTTTGCGTGACTGCTCTCTGGTTGCACAAACTAATGTCGTGGTAACGAAAGCTTAAAGCTCGATCCTGGGAGCGGATCCCATCAGGCCGCCGTATGTCGAGCCCTTGCGCGCAGTGTCAACGAAACCTACAATATATACAGTTTCAGTTAAATATTTAAGCAGGGAGGCTGCGTGATGGGGTGCGTGGGAGGGGCTCGGTTGGTGTCCCTGTCAGCTACGGTTGTTGTGGTGGTTGGTACGGTCTTCGATCGTGCTCGTGCTAGGATCACCGCCCGGATTCCAACGCTTCTGCTGGCCTCCTCTGCCCTTTGCTCCCTCGCCGACGTGGGGAGGCTTACCTCATGAGGGGTCTGTCTATGGTGAACTCCTACTCCATTATTTTCATGGGGTGGTGCTACGTGCGGTATGGTCTTCCCAAGTCTTGGCTGTTCTTTATCCTCCTAGCTAACGTGGTGATCTCCCTCATACTCGCCGCGCACATCAACAGTCGCAGAAAGCACTGTACCGTGCCGGTCGAGGCCGAACTTGTCCGGAGCGAGCACCGTGGGGCACTGCGGCGTCATCGTCTCTATAGCCCTGGCTGGCGACGTGGCTGGCTCGTTCACTGGACGCATGATGTCTGGCGTTACCGTTGGGGCGACGATGTCTGCTTCGCGGAGGACACTATCCCTCCTCTCATGTGCTTGTTCGGGCCGCTCGTGGGCATCAGACGCTCGGGCACCATTTGGGTGGACCCGTCCCGTTCGCCGTACGCATCGTACGGGGGAGTCCTATCTCCGGACTGGAGGTACCACCTGCGCTTCTACTTTGGCATGGCTGCCTTCTGCCTGTTGGCTGCAGTCGCGCTGGCTGGCAGCGCACTCAGGTGAGCTCATGTAGCCGCGCAGGGTGGTACGAGTAGGGTCTCGGTGAGGTCAGTTCCGTGCCCCGCAGGCACGGGGGAGCCGAGTGCCGGACTTCCTACACCTCTTGACAATGAGCGGGTACGACATGCGCCTTATGCCGGGCCCTTGCGTGCTCTGTGGGCGAGGTCTACAATACCTATAGCTTCAGTCAAGCATTCAAGCAAGGAGGCAGTGCGGTGAGGCGTGCGGGAGGGGCTCTGTTGACGTCCCTGTCGGTTGTGGTTGTTGTGGTGCTTGGCATGGTCTTGAGCCGTGTTCGTGTCAAGGTCGCAGGCCAGACGTTGTTCCCTGGCGTGCTACAAGGCAACGCAGGTGACAAGCCTAGCGTCGTCTTGCGTGAAGATGATACCAAGAGGTCTACCAACAACCTGAATGGTCTGGGTACTGCTGTAGCATCCCCCTCTGATCTGGGGTGGAACCTTGTAATGAGTGGTCCCACGCCAGTGTCCCAGTGGGTCCCCCCTGTCGTTGGCACTTTCTCCGACTTGGGGTGGGCCGTCTCATGAGGTGCTTGTCCATGGTGCACTCCTATTCCACCCTGATCTTGGTGTACTGGTGTGTGCGGTATAATTTCTCAGTGCCTGGGCTGATCCCCATCCTTGTGGTCAATGCGGTGTTGTCTTTCGTGCTCGCCGCGCACATCAACAGTCGCAGGAAGCACTGTACCGTGCCGGTTGAGGGTGAACTCGTTCTTAGCGAGTACCACGAGGCATTCAGATCTCCCATGGATCCCCCCACGCGTTCTCGCGCGAAGATTGTGTGGTTGCGTGATGTCTGGCGGTACCGCTGGGGTGATGATGTCCGCTTCGTTGAGGACACCATCCCCCCTATCATGTTTTGGTTCGGGCCACTCATAGGCATCAGTCGCTCGGGTACTGTCTGGGTGGACCCGTCCCGTTCTCCGTACACGTTACATAGGGGTGCCTTAACTCCGGACTGGAGATATCACCTGCGCTTCTACTATGCTACGGCCGCCCTCTGCCTGCTGTGTGCAGCCATCATGGCTATTACGCACGTGGACTGGTTCATGTAAGGACCCGTTGATGCAAGGCCTGTATCCTGCGGCCCCAGAGAGCTGGGCGCACCGCAGGACCAGTCGTGACCGGCGACTGCAGAAGAGTTATGATGAGCTTACTCAACCGATGCCCATGGATGTCGATGTCCTTGGCCGTCGCTGCCCATGGCTGTCAGCTCCGACCCAACTTCCTGGAGGACACCGTGTTCAACAAGCGTCTCCTAGCTCTTGTTCCCACTGCGACAAGGAGGTCCATTGTCGCGGCTATCCTTCGCCTGTTCTCGCTTGGCTGTCAGGTGGCGGTGCTTGTGTGGCTTGCCGATATCCTCATGGACGTGCGGGCGAGTCTGAGCGCGGACATTGCGGTACCCGCCGCCTGCATCGTCCTGCAGCTCGCCTTTGGCGCATGTGCCGAGGCAGCGGGAAGACGCGCTGGTGCCGCCGCCGTTACGACGCTCACCAAGGAGGTCTTCGAGAAGCTTATCGGATCGGGGACCACCCTTCCCTCTCGGATGAGTGAGGGAGAGGCGAGCCAGCTTGTGGGTGAGGGTGCGCAGCGCCTGCGCCCCTATTTCCAGGACTACCTTCCACAACTCGTCTTTGCCCTGCTTGCTCCCCTTGGCCTGCTTGTGCTGCTCCTTACGGTCAGTCCTCTCGCAGGTGTGCTCATGCTTGCGTTCGTCGTGCTCATGCCTGCCTCGATCATGATGCTTATGGGTAGAGCGAAGCGCTTCATGGGTGCCTACTGGGACGATTATGTTGATCTTTCCAGCGCGTTTCTCGATGCCATCCGGGGACTCGTAACGCTCAAGGGCTTTAGGGCAGATGCGAGCTGGCAGGGACGTCTTGCCCGGTTGGCAAAGGAGTTTCGCCAAGCAACGATGAGGCTGCTCAGGGTGCAGATGGGAAATGTCCTGCTCATGGACCTCTTCACCTATGGCGGCATCGCCACAGGCGTCGTCGTGGCGACGCTGCAGTGTGCGGCTGGGGGTATATCACCATCGGCTGCCCTCACGGTCGTGTTCATCTCGAGCTTCTTCTTTCTGCCGATGCGCCGCCTTGGCTCGCTCTTCCACACGGGCATGAACGCCAACGCTGTCTGCGAGCGGATCTTTGCGCTTCTCGATGCCGAGGACCAATTTGCCACAGACGAGCAGGTTGATCTTGGAGGTCCAGGCGTCGCGTGCTCCAACCTGAGCTTCTCGTACGATGGCAAGGCGAAAGCCCTTGACGGTGTGGACTTTGACGTGCCGGCCCATACCCTCATCGGCGTGACCGGCCCAAGTGGTTCGGGTAAGTCCACCCTCATTCGTGCCATTGCGGGCGGGTGCATGGGCTATGAGGGCAGCATCCGCGTCTGCGGCGTCGAGCTCTCGAGGCTTTCCTGCGAGTCGCTCTTCTCCGTCGTGAGCGTCGTCTCGCAGCAAAGTCACGTCTTCAAGGGAAGCTTTCGGTCGAACCTGCTGCTCGGTAAGGAGGATGCCGAGGACTCGGAGCTCTGGGGTGCGCTGCGAAACGCCCAGCTCGATGCCTTCGTGCTCTCGTCCGGCGGCCTCGACGCACAGGTCGCGGAGGGGGGAGCCAACCTCTCGGGTGGCCAGCGGCAGCGCCTGTGCTTTGCCCGCGCCCTCTTACGAGACACGCCCATCTACGTCTTCGACGAGGTTACATCCAACATTGACGCCTCGAGCGAGCGCAAGCTCTTGGATGGGATATCCCTGCTCTCGGTGACTCACACTGTGATCATGGTTACCCATCGCCTGAGCGCACTTGCCCTTGCGGACGAGATCTACGTTATGGACGAGGGACGCGTCGCCGAGAGGGGCACCCACCCGGCGCTCATGGCCCGAGGTGGCCTGTATCGACGACTCTGGGATCGGCTTGCCGACCTCGAGACATTTGCAGCGCAGGCGGGCGTCGAGTACGACGAGGATCGCTACGTGCCGACCGACGCGGAGCTGCGTGTCGCGAAGGTCGTGGCTACGCACTCCATACCCCTCATGGGAGCCCAGGCCATGCAGGCCGCCCTCGAGGCACTGAGCTATCGTGCCTACTCAAGCGCGCCCGTGGCTGGTCTGCCCAAGGGGCATCCTGTGTGGATTCCCCTGCCTGACTTTGGGGAGCCGAAGTCTCCTGAGGATCAGGTGGCCGTGGGGGCAGGGGGAAGCGATGGGTCGGAAGAGGACCACAGACAGGACTTTGGGCTGTCTGAGGAGAAGGACGACAATCCGCCGCGTCGCAGCCGACTCAAGACCATCCTGTCCATGCTTCGCCTCACGCGGGGCATGGGCAAGGAAGTCTTGCTTGCAGCCCTGCTGGGCACCTTGGGTGACCTCTGCGTCGTCGCTCAGCTCGCGCTCGCAGGCTGGGCCGTCTGGGTGCTGGCTCCCGCTTCGGCAGGGCCAGGCGCGATGTCCTGCCTTGTGGCCATCTGCACGCTCGCCCTTGTCCGGGCGGCCCTGCACTACGGGGAGCGGCTCCTTACCCACGACCAGACCTTCCGGACGCTTGCTCTCGTGAGGGACAGGGTCTTCGGTGCGCTCAGGCGCCTCGCCCCGGCGCGCCTCGTCGCCCGGGATGCGGGCGACCTCGTCTTACTGCTTACCTCCGACGTCGAGTCGCTCGAGGGCCTCTACTCCCGCACGCTCGCGCCGACCGTCTCTGCCATCCTCTGTTCGGCGCTCACCATCGCGTCCGTGGGCAGCTGTGCATGGCAGCTGGGACTTGTGGCGCTTGTGGGGGTCGTCTCGCTGGGTATCGCCCTGCCCCTTGTTGCCAGCTCCCTCACGCGTAGGCGCGCAGAGAAGCTCAACGCGTACTCGGTGCTCATGAGCTCGTTTGTGCTCGATAGCCTAGACGGCATCTTCGACCTCGTCCAGTGCGGTCGGGCGCGCGTCTATGCTAAGGAGCTGGAGACCCACGCGGGCTCTCTCGAGGCAGGGGAGAGACCCCTTGGTCGTGCGGTCGCGCTCCTCGCTGCTCTCGCCGGGATTCTCGTGACGCTCGTGAGCTGCGCCATGACGGTGGCTGCTGTGGTGCTCATCTCAAAGGGCGCCATGAGCCCGGGCGTAGGCGCGGCCTGCGTGCTTGCGGTCATGGCCGACGCCCTGATCGTTGCGGACGTCAGTCGCCTTGGCTTCTCGCTCCAACGGACGCTCGAGTCCGCCAACCGCATCATCGACGTGATGGAGGAGGAGCCTGCGGTCGAGGAGGTCCCGCCAGGCCCTGGTCCGCATGGGAGCCTGGGTCTAGGTGCTGTGCCTGTCGAGGCGAGGGACGTCTCCTTCTCCTATGGGAAGAGGGAGGTGCTCCACGGCCTGTCCCTCCGGGTTAGGACCAATGCCCTGTTCAGGCTCACGGGTCCCTCAGGTGCTGGCAAGTCGACCTTGCTCAGGCTTATCATGCGCTACTGGGACGTGGGTGTGGGGTCCATCACCGTCGGCGGCAGGGACGTGCGCTCGATCGCCTCGGATGAGCTGCGTACAAGCGTCTGTCAGATGACCCAGGACAGCTACCTGCTGGATGCGACCCTGCGTGAGAACCTCCTCATCGCCCGTCTTCGGGCGAGCGACGAGGAGCTTGGGCGTGCCATCGACGCCTCCGCGCTTCGAGAGGTTGTCGATCGTTTGCCTCAGGGACTCGACACGCCCGTCGGCATGCACGGGACGGCGCTTTCCGATGGGGAGCGGCAACGTGTGGGGCTTTGTCGCGCGCTCGTCTCGGGTGCCCCCCTCATGCTGCTCGACGAGCCTACGAGCAGGCTCGATAGTCTGAACGAGGCTGCAGTCCTCTCTGCCCTGAGTGCGGCGGCAGGGGGCAGGACCATCGTCTTGGTGAGCCATCGCCGTGTCGCCGCAGCCATCGCGGACGAGACGTTCGTGCTTCAGGCGAAAGGACGATAGGGCTTTCAACGACAGTGAGCGTGGCATGTCAGCATGACACGCCTCTCACGAATGCCCCAGCAAGTTTACTCTTGCAAACGCATCCGAAAAGGGCTATAAAGTTACCCACACCTAAGCAGAATCGGATAGTTATATGTGACAATTTTAATAGCAATTAAGTTCGTGTAGCGCACGTACGAAGGGTCGTGTTCCGTGGAGATATTTGTCGCAAACTTCTTGATTGCCCTGAGGGAGGGCGTCGAGGCCGCTCTGGTGGTAGGCATCCTCATCGCCTATATCTACAAGGTTGGTCGCAAGGACATCATGCCTAAGCTCTGGCTGGGTGTCGCGCTCGCCGCTGTAATTCCTTTGGGTCTTGGCGTCTGGTGGACCTGGGGACCCTACACCATTACCTTCCAGACCCAGGAGATCCTGGGAGGGTCGCTCTCCATCGTGGCCATGGCCTTCGTCACCTGGATGATCTTCTGGATGGGAAAGAACTCACGCAAGCTTGCGCAGAGCGTGCGGACCCAGGCCGAGGAGGCGCTCGACGCGGGCAATGTCATGGGTCTCGTCTGGCTCGCCATCATATCGGTGGGTCGCGAGGGGGCCGAGACTGCCGTCTTTGTCTGGGCGACGGTCAAGTCCTCGGGCGAGCAAGGCGTCGTGGGGCCGGCAGCCGGTGTGCTGCTCGGTCTAGTCGCTGCCATCGTCGTGGGCTACCTCATATACAAGGGCTCCGTCCTCATAGACATCCACAAGTTCTTTGCTGTGACCGGCTACCTACTCATTTTGGTCGCTGCTGGCATCGTGATGTATGGCGTCAAGGATCTCCAGGAGGCCGGCGTGATCCCGGGATATGGCGTTAGTCTCTATGACTGCTCTGGCGTGATCCAAGGTGTCGCGCATACGTGGTGGTTCGTGCTCCTGCGGGCCTTCTTCAACCTCGACATCCTCTTCGCGCCCACCATCGCGCAACTTGGAGCGTGGGTCGCCTACCTCGCGGTGGTGCCTCTCCTCTTCACGCTGCAGCTGCACGGTGTGATCTTTACAGATAAGAGTGCCTCGCACGAAAAGCAGGGCGACACGCCCCAGGTTGCCGAGACGAGCGCGGTGTCGCAGGAAGAGGACAGGTCGACCTAGCCAGCCGATGGCTCAGGGTTTTCGACATGCAGGCAATGGACGTGGTAAGAAAGGATAACTTCTATGATCAAACTGAACTCAGGTTCCTGGTGGAGGAAGGCCACGGCAGTCGCGCTTGCCGGCGCCCTGGTCGCGATGCCTCTTGCCGGTTGCCAGTCCAACTCGCCGAGTGGCTCAGGTGGCGCCGGTACCTCCCAGACAGCGAGTGACAAGTCCTCCAACAACATCGACGTCACGATCACCGATGACTCCTGCAAACTCACGGCCAACTCCGCCCAGTCCGGCACCGTGACCTTCACCGTCACGAACAAGGGGACTGCCGTCAACGAGTTCGAGATCCTCGCCGAGGACAAGCTGCAGATCAAGACCGAGCGCGAGAACATCACCCCTGGCACCACCGTCACCGTGACCGCCCAGCTCGAGCCTGGTACCTACTACACCGCGTCCAAGACCAACATGGTCGGCGCGCTCGTCGATGCCACGAAGTTCGAGGTCACCGACTCTGGCAAGGAGGTCAAGGTCTCTGACGATGAGCAGCAACTGCGCGAGGCCGCCCAGACCAACTACACCTCCTACGTCAAGGACCAGTCTGGTCAGCTCCTCGAGGCAACCAAGGCCTTCGCCGAGGCGTACAAGAAGGGCGACTACGATACCTGCCGCAATACCTATGCGATCGCGCGCATGCACTACGAGCGCATCGAGCCCACGGCCGAGGCCTTCGGTGACATCGACCCCTACCTCGACGAGCGTCGCGCCGATGCGGGCGACGACGGTTACGTGACCGACTTCTCCAGCTACAAGCCAGGGACCAACCTCCACGAGGCAAAGTACTGGACCGGCTGGCACGCCATCGAGCTTGACCTGTGGACCAAGGACTCGGGCTACACGAACGAGTTCCGCGCGGCTCTGGCCGACACGCTCGTAAGCGACACCCAGAGCCTCTACGACCTCGTGTACTCCAATGACTTCAGGGTCTCGCTCGATGAGATCTCCAACGGCGCCATCTCGCTTCTGGAGGAGGTCGCGACCACCAAGATCACCGGCGAGGAGGAGGCCTTCTCCCATACCGACCTCTATGACTTCCAGGCCAACATCGAGGGTGCCAAGGTCGCCTATGGGGATGTCCGCGACCTCGTCAAGATGAAGAGCCCCGACACGGCTGATGCGATCGACAAGGCGTTCCAGCAGATGGAGTCCGAGCTCGCCAAGTACAACACCGGCACGGCCGAGAAGCCCGTCTATCCCTCCTACACCGAGATCGACGCAAACGCCGGCGAGAACCAGACGGATGACAAGCTCTCGAGCGGCGCCCGTTCCCTGTCCAACCAGATCAACGCCCTGCGCGAGTCCGTCGCGCAGCTGACGTCCATCGTACTAAAGGAGTCATAAGCGTCACGGCGCCTAGACTCATCTTAGTGCGGGCAAACTCCCTCGGGCTGGCGGCCATACGGCCGTCGGCCTGAGGGTCACAGCATACGTTCGAGCGCACGGAGGCGTCATGAGTCGCCTCCTCGTGTGTCAAAAAGAGAGGAATGCCCATGTCTGATAGTCTGGAGGAGGGACGCGAGCGGGACGAGGACGGCATCACCAGGCGTGGTGCCCTCAAGGGACTCGGGGCGTTCGCGGCCGGAGCGGTTGCCACGGTGGCACTCTCGGGCTGTAGCGGCTCGAGCGCGAGCGGTGGCGCGACGGTCGAGGGAACGACGTCAAACCTCATCGAGACAGACGTTTCCGTCGCCGCCAACGACTGGACCGACAATGGAGCCTATGTGCGCAACGTCCAGCGCATGAGCCAAAAGATGCGTGGCGTCGACCATCAGCCCGGCGTGACGTCGGCCCAGCAGAACCTGCAGGCCGTCGCCTTCGACATGACGAATACCGCTACCCGTGATGACTTGATCAAGCTCCTCAAGACCTGGACCACCTATGCCGAGAACCTCTGTGGCGGCTATCCTGTCAACGGACCCAACTCCGACAAGAACGCCTCGCCGCTCGACTCCGGGGAGGTGTACGACCTCGGCGCCAGCAACCTCACCATCACCTTCGGCTTTGGGGCGTCGCTGTTCCAGACCGCCGACGGAAAGGACCGTTATGGTCTTGCCTCCATCAAGCCCCAGAAGCTCGACCTGACTATGCCGCATTTCTCGGGCGACCAGTTGCAGAGCGACGAGTGTGGGGGAGACCTCTTCCTGCTCATTGGCTCCGAGGATCCCAAGGTCGCCTTCCATGCCGCGCGAAACCTCATCCGCGCCGCCTACGGCACGGCCACCATACGCTGGAACAAGGTGGGCTACTATCACACGATCTCGCCCGAGGGCTACGCGCATGCGGACCGCGACCTCTTTGGCTTCAGGGACGGGACAACCGCCCCGAGTGCGGAGGATGAGGACTACATGAACCGGGACGTCTGGATCCAGGATGGCGACGATCCCAACAGCGCTCTCTATAAGGGCGGCACCTACATGATGTGGCGCTCCTTCGACATGAAGATCGAGGCGTGGGACCAGCAGACCTTGGCCGAGCAGGAGCGCATCATCGGTCGCACCAAGCTCGAGGGCATACCGCTTTCGGGTGGCGAGGACGAGACGGCCGAACCCGATCCCAGCGCCACGGATGAGGATGGCAACCCGCTCATCGATCCCAAGAGCCATGTGGGGCTCTTCTCGTCCTTACGGCACTCGTCTGGTCACACGATGTTTCGCTGGGGCTGGAACTTCTCGAATGGCTTCAACGCCGTTGGGCAGCTCAAGGCGGGCATGCACACCGGCGGCATGGTGAGGGACCCCGAGGAGGACTTCTACGCGTTCATGCGACTCTGGCGTGACTGCGACCTCACCGAGTACATGTCGTTTACGAGTTCGGCTATCTGGCTTATGCTTCCGGGCCTCCAGAAGGACCAGACCTACATTGGCCAGCAGATCTTCGAGGCCGTCTAGGGGTGGCAGGGATAGGTGCGGGTACCATGCCCTCGGGCACGGTACCTGCTGCGATCCGCAAACCACAGAGCAGGCGGGACCCTGCATCGTGAGGGCGTCCAAGAGGGCTGCCCTGCGCAAGCGAGGCGTTCCGTCGTCCTTGTACGTGTTGAAGGAGCGTGTCCATGGAACATGGGCCTAACAAAAACCTGCTGGTTCGATCGGCTGTCGTGGCGGGGACGACCCTTGCGCTCGCGGGGTTCAGCACCTACACGGCCCTCTCTGCCGCACGGGCACAGGAGGCGGCTCAGAGCCAGCGCAACTCGGGCGAGCGAGGAGCGCTGCTCAAGGACGGTACGTTCACGGGCGCTGCTCGTTCGTTTGGAGGCGTCATGCACGTCTCGGTCGTCGTCTCGAACGGCTACATCACAAGCATCGAGGTGACTGGTACGGGAGACAACAGCCCCTACTTCGATCGCGCAAAGGAGAAGGTCATCCCTGCGATCGTCGACCGGCAGAGCGTGAGCGTGGATACCGTGAGCGGTGCCACGTTCTCGAGCAAGGGGATCATGAACGCAATCAACAATGCCCTCGTGTCGGCGGGGGCCATGGAGGGGCAGACTGCGAGGACCAACTTGACGACCTCAAGCTCGTCGAAGCCCCACTCGACCGCTGAGCTCAAGAAGCTTGCGCAGCAACGGGCTCCAGAGGCACCTCCCTGGTGGGAGGTCACCGTCGATGATCTGCTGGGTACCAACGATGACGGTACGGGTGGATATAACTACACGATTCGTCAGGGTTCGGGCGGTACCAACTAGGGGGCCATCGCATGAGCGATATCGCAGACGCCACGACGCCCGCGCAGCGCGATGCCAGGCCTGTGGCAGGCGACGCGGGAGATGTCAAGGCAAACAGGGCCGAAGATGGGTCCGCCCGCAGGTCAAGATCAGGGCAGCAGGTAAGTCCCCGCAAGCGCCGCCATAGCTTCGTGAGGTGGACACGCCTCGGTGTTCAGCTGGTTTTTCTCCTCCTCTCGCCGCAGGCGTTCTCGACTGCCTTCTCGGCAGCGCGCTCCATCATGGTGAGCCTGGGCAAGGGCGAGGCCATTGAGATGACGGGCTTTACGATTACGCTCGTGGCCCTCCTCGTCCACACGATTGTGTTCGGTCGTTTCTTCTGCGGCTATGCCTGTGCCTTCGGTACCTTGGGAGATGTGCTCTTTCAGCTTGGAGATGCTATCCGGCGCAAGCTGCGCCTGAGGTCACTCAGGGTCCCCGACAAGGTGGAGGATGTCCTGCGACTCCTCAAGTACCTTGTCCTTGCGGCCCTGCTCGCAGGGTCCTTTCTTGGTGCGGGTTCGATCATCAGCTCCGCCTCCCCCTGGACTGCCTTCGGGCACCTTACGAGCCTCTCGCTCGGGAGTATGGGGATCGCGGGCGGTATCATCCTTCTCGTGCTGATGGTGCCCATGCTTCTCAAAGAGCGCGTGTTTTGCGAGTTTCTTTGTCCGCTTGGCGCACTCTTCTCGCTCATGCCCATCATCCCCAGGTCAAATCGCCATCGCAATCCCCATGACCTCGCTGGCAGCGCCGGCTGCAAGCGTGCCTGCCCCGTGCGCATCTATCCGCCCGGCGAGGGTCGGTGGATGGGGGAGTGCATCCAGTGCGATCGCTGCGAGTGCGTGGCCAGACCCGGGTGCGTGACGCTTGGTCCCGCCCTGCAGCGTGCCGAGGAGGCCCTGCGCCACCAAGGATTCGCATGTGAGACCAGAGCCGCGTGCGCGAGCGGGTCCCAGCGGCCGACCGCGCCTCGGCCCTCCTCCTACCTCTTTTGGCACGACTATCGCACGCTGAGGGTCGCCGCCCTCGCCCTGGTGCTGCTCGGCCTCCTGTGGCTTGGGGGCACCCTCAACTACCTGCCCGCATCGCCTCTCGTCTCCTGACGACTGATGGCTGGCGCCCGCCCACCGCTCATAGAGGGTGCGGGGGAGTTCTTTGACACCCTCGTGCGCATCAGGGCTGACTGCGACCAGCGTCTCATCGATGCCTGCCTGACGCGCTGCGCCTTCTTTCACAGCACGCTCTCGCGCTTCGACGACACGAGCGATGTCGGACGCATCAACGCCGCAGCCGGCAGGCGCGTGCGCGTTGCTCCCACGACGGCACGGCTTGTCTCTCTTGCGCTGGAGTACTCCCGTCTCACGGGGGGTCTCTTTGACATCACGTTGGGCGTGGTGCTCGAGCTCTGGGACTTCAAGGAGGGTCGGATCCCCACGAGCTCGTCGCTCGAGGAGGCCCTTCGTCACGTGGGCAGCGAGCACGTCCATGTTGTGGGAGCCCAGGTCTGGCTCGACGACCCCCTTGCCAAGATCGACCTTGGCGGGATCGCGAAGGGTTACGTCGCCGATGACCTTGCTGTGGGTCTGAGGGCTGCCGGCTGCGAGCATGCCGTCCTCAACTTGGGAGGAAACGTCCTGTGCGTGGGGTCGCGTCCTGACGGCAGTGCCTGGCGGGCTGGTGTCGCGCGCCCCGGTGAGCCCTTTGGGGACCCCATGGCCCTCTGCCGGCTCAAGGACCAGAGCCTCGTCACGAGCAGTCTCTGTGAGCGGGCGTTCTCTTGCGCAGGGAGACGCTACGGCCACATCCTTGATCCGCGCTCAGGACACCCCGTCGCAACCGATGTCGCAAGCGTGACCCTGCGGACCGAGCATTCGGTGGACGGGGAGGCCTTGGGCAAGAAGCCCTTCTTCTTGGGCATGGCCGAGGCGCTTTCGTACCTTGACTCGCTGGAGGGCGTGGATGCTCTCCTCGTTGGCATGGACGGTAGCGTAGCGCAGACTTCGGCGGGCGCCTTCGAGCTGCTCTGACGCCCGTGAGGCTCTTGCTGCTGGCGAGGCGCTAGCTGTGGGCGAGGCGCCCCAGCGCCCCGTCTATGGCCGACTTCACGATGGCCGCGTGCTCGTCCGTGGCGTTCAGACACCCCACCCAGATGAGCCTGCCGCTGGAGTTCATGCCGCGCTCGACCGAGCCGCCCGTGCGCTCTACCACGGGCTTTGAGCCCTCACCTTCAAGTGCGGGTACGATCTCGTAGGCGATGTCATAGATGGTCTCGAGGCAGTCAACGGCAAAGCCCGGACAGCAAAAGTAGACGCGCGAGCTTTCGTCTCGCCAGCCAGCGAGCACGTCTTTTGCGAGAGGAGACGCCCAGGACTTCTCATGCGGCCCGAAGACGCTCTGATAGCAGACGTGTATGCTCGCAGGATCGATGCCAAGCTCCCGTGCCACGAGGTCGGCTGTGGCTCTCGTCTGGGACCGGTAGCTGTCACCCGCCCGCTCGTCCTTGAGGGGAATGGCGTGAAACGAGAGCACCAGGTGCTCGTCGCTGGCGTTCGTGAAGCCGGCCTCCGTGATGTGCCGTGCGACCTCGCGAATGTAGAGCGGGTTGTCAAAGTAGTGGTCTATCACCTGGTAGGGAACGTTCCAATCGAGTTCGCGCAGGGCGCGACTAAAGGAGTCCACGACCGACTGGGTGATGCAGTAGGCGCTCTGTGGGTAGAGTGGCAGGAGTATGAGCTGGTCGCAGCCCTTCTCATGGAGCTGCCAGAGCCTAGAGGCGATGGAGGGCTCGCCGTAGCTCATGGCGCTCATCACGCTGACGCTGGGCAACTCGCCTGCGCGATCACCATCGAACAAGGCCTGCACCTTGCGACAGAGCAGCTCCTGGTTGGTGACGAGAGGGGAGCCCTTCTCTGTCCAGACGAACTGGTAGCGCCTCGAGGACGTGAACTTGCGCTTCGGGAGTATGAGCTTGAACACCAAAAGGTGCCAGAGGAAGAAGGGAAGCTGCCGTATGCGCGGATCCATGAGGTAGGCACCAAGGTATGCCTCGATGTCATCGGGAGCAGGTGAGGCGGGGGATCCGGTGTTGGCGATGATGACGCCTATGCTTCGCGTCGTGCTATGGGGTGCCGTGTCGTGGGCCATGGTCGTGTCTCTCACGTGTCGGGGTTGGCGCGCTGCCAGACAAGGATAGCCTCTTGGGGCTCCAGGGGTGTTCTGAGTCCAACCTACCTCACGATCTCGTCACGGCCGCTCGTAACTTCTCACGAGCAGGACAGATGCCCAAGGAGACACGGAACAAATCAGCCTGACTCCCCGGCACTTCCTGAGCCCGCTGGACACAGGCCCGAGCCGTCGCCTGCCCTGAGGACCTGCGCCCGGCTGCGGGGGAGGGCCGTGCGCGCGGCCTCGCGGAGGGACGCATCCCGGCCCAACGCCTCACGGAGAGGCGTGGCCTGCGGCTCCCACGTCGCGCAGACTGCGCCTTTCCGTGAGGGGCGGGGGCCAGAATGCGCTTTTCCGTAGAATGTGCTTTTCCTCACCTGCGCAAACGTGGCGCTGCCTCACGGAAAAGCGCACTCTGCAACCTGCGCCTCACGGAAAAGCGCATTCTGCCCAAGCTTCTCACCAAAAGGCGCATTCTGGCCGCGCCCCCGGGGCGCACCTCACCAAAAGACGCATTCTGGCTGGGGCGTCACCCCCAGAATGCGTCTTTACGTGAGGCGTCTTACGAGAAGACGCACTCTGGCGGTTCTGGAGCTCGCAAAATGCGCTTTTCCGTGACGTCAAACTCCAGAATGCGCTTTTCCGTAGAATGTGCTTTTCCTCATCTGGGCAAACGCGGCGCCGGCTCACGGAAAAGCACACTCTGCAACCTGCGCCTCACGGAAAAGCGCACTCTGCCCAAGCTTCTCACCAAAAGGCGCATTCTGGCCTGATCGACTCACGCAAAGCCGCACTCTGCGATTCTCAGATCGCACAGACTGCGCCTTTCCGTCACATCGCGGCGCCCGGGAAGTGTGGGGCAACCCTTCGCCAGGCTGCGGGGCACTATGGAAAATGGCCCAACTGGGCAAACGCGCTCGAGCAACCCCCCGCCAGCCTGCGGGGGGGTTGCGCCGGGACCCGTAGGCCCCGGCCTGGGGCCTGGCTGCACGGAAGGGCGCAGTCTGGGCAGAGGGCCTCGCTGATGGCGCACCCCGGCCAAGTCGGGACACCATCAAGCTGCCAGTTGTGGGCTAAGGAGGTGCCGGGAACTCAGGATCAGCCCGACCAGTCGAGAAACCGTCCTGTCCGTAAAGAGACTCCCGCGAAGGGTCGTCTCCGGGTAAGGGTAAGGTCCAGGTCACACCCCGGCCGGG
>ERZ772967.75-NODE-75-length-81049-cov-9.314517_pt1 | contig 81049 bp, 59 predicted proteins | sample MGYA00511677_ERZ772967 | MGnify/ENA primary metagenome ERZ772967 (study PRJEB29015, sample SAMEA2737931) | human oral metagenome | biome: human oral; feature: human-associated habitat; material: dental | place: China | collected 2146 ...
CTGATGCTGGTGGCCCAGATCCGTGACGAGGCGCACCGCTTTGCCATCACCGGCATGCGTGCCCGCCGCGCCAAGGCCCGCAAGGTCTCGCGGCTGGAAGAGATCGACGGTGTGGGCGCCCGTCGCCGCCAGCGGCTGCTGTCGCGCTTCGGCGGGCTGCGCGGCATCATGGCCGCCAGCGTCGAGGACCTGGCCAGCGTCGAGGGCATTTCCATGTCCCTGGCCGAATCCATCTATCAGCAGCTGCACCAGAGCTGAGGGCCGGGGAGCGACCTGCCCGGCACGTCCCTTTCGCGTATCAGGCCCCGTCAGCGACGAGGCGCTTGGGGGTACCATGCAGACGCTTCCCCCGCACCTGGCTCGGGTGCATCCGGGGGGCTTGCTGCGCCTCGATCCGGTGGGGGACGCTCTGGATGGAGGGTCGATGCTGTTGCGTTTTTGCCTGCACCGGCCGTTGTGATAGGCTTGTGCCAGTTGCTGCACTTTCGCTGGCGGGCTGCCTTTTTGTACCGCTGGCGCAGCGTTTGGCCCCCGCAAGAGCGTTCCGTCATTGCGGCTGCCGGTGCAGCGGTCGTTTCCTCGAACGTGCACCCCCATGGCCTTCAATCTGCCCAACCTGCTGACCTGGCAGCGCATTCTTGCCATACCGCTGCTGGTCTGTGTCTATCTGGTGCCTTTCGACGCATGGGGCGAACACAGTCGCAACCTCGTCGCCACCATCCTGTTCATCCTGGCCTCCATCACCGACTGGCTGGATGGCTGGCTGGCGCGACGCCTGGGGCAGCAGACCGAGCTGGGGGCGTTCCTTGACCCGGTGGCCGACAAGCTGCTGGTCTGCGTGGCGCTGGTCATGCTGCTGGATCTGGGCCGCATCAATGCTGGCATTGCCATCATCATCATCGGTCGCGAGATCACCATCTCGGCCCTGCGTGAATGGATGGCCAGCATCGGTGCCCGCAAGAGTGTGGCCGTCAACTGGATGGGCAAGGTCAAGACGGCCGTCCAGATGCTGGCCATTCCCATGCTGCTCTACCACGATCCCATCGGCAGCTTCGACTGCCAGTACTGGGGCAGCTGGATGATCACGCTGGCCGCCATCCAGACCTTCATCTCGATGGCCTACTACCTGAAGCAGGCCTGGCCGCAGCTGCGGGGCGACACGGGCGCCCACTGACAGTGGTTCTGCCGTGGGCCGGTTGCCGGCCCCGGCGTCCGTGCCCGTCGCTCCCGGGGTCCCAAGCAGGTTCCGGAAGCGGGAAGGGCCCGGAAAGCCGGAAGAGCCTGCAGGCCGGATAAGTCCAAGCCCATCAGAGGCCAATCCGGGCCTGGAAAAGAAAAAAGCCATTCATCGAAAACGATGAATGGCTTTTTGAATCTGGAGGCGGAGGTCGGAATCGAACCGGCGTCCACGGCTTTGCAGGCCGCTGCATAACCACTCTGCCACCCCGCCAGAGAAAGAAGATTTTTACCCAATTCCCCTGTTCTGTCAAGGGTCGGATCAAAAAAGCCTGACTGACAGGACAGGCGTCATGCCGGGCAGGGCCACGCTGGTCACGCAAGGCCGGGGGCCTGCGCAGGGACGAATGCGTTCATACCTGCTCTAAAACGGCAGCTCACCCTGCAGTGGCAGTGCATGGCTGCTACCCGGTGTCCGGCCGGTTTGCGCATCCCTCCCCGGGGGCTCCGGGTGCTCTGCGTCCCGTGGCATGTGTGCCTCATGTCCGGCTACCCCTTTCTGCGCCGGCGGATGCGGACTGAGGGACGACACCCGGATGCCCAGCAGTCTCAGGCGCTGCCGCAGATCCACCCGTTTCAGGCACAGTCCGGCCAGACGGCGGATCTGCGCGGCATCCTGGGTGGGCGTGTCCACGGTCAGGTCGCGCGTCACCGTACGGAAATCGGCATAACGCAGCTTGATGCCCACCGTTCGGCCTGCGTAGCCCTTGCGCTGCAGATCCGCCGCCGTCTGCTCGGCAAGGCGGGTGAACAGCTGGCCCAGCAGCGCCCGGTCGTGCACGGCATGCAGGTCGCGCTCGAAGGTGGTTTCCCGGCTGATGCTGACCGGCTCGCCCCGGTCGGCCACGGGCCGGTCATCGCGTCCCCAGGCAGCATCGTGCAGCCATCGTCCCGAACGCGCCCCGAAATGCCGAACCAGCCAGGGCAGGGCGCAGGCAGCCAGCTGCGCGATGGTGCCTATCCCCAGTGCCTGCAGCCGCGCATCCGTGCGCGGACCGATGCCATTGATGAGCCGGCAGGGCAGGGGCCAGATCCGCGTCTGCAGGTCCTCCGGGTGGATCATCGTGATGCCATGCGGCTTGTCGAAGTCACTGGCCATCTTGGCCAGCAGCTTGTTCGGTGCCACACCGATCGAGCAGCTCAGGCCCGTTTCGTCCTGGATGCGCTGCTGGATGCGGGCGGCCAGCGCACGTCCGCCATCCTGCTGTACGCCGGGCAGTTCCGTGAAGTCGATGAACACTTCATCGATCCCCCGGTCCTCCATCACCGGCGCCTCCGACAGGATGATGGCCTTGAAACGCCGCGAATACGCCCGGTAGCTGTCGAAGTCCGCGGGCAGCAGGATGGCCTGGGGGCACAACCGGGCCGCACGGGCAAGCCCCATGCCCGAGCCCAGACCAAAGCGGCGTGCCGCATAGGTGGCGGTGGTCGTCACCCCACGTCCGTGGTAGCCCTGCAGGCGAGGAAAGTGTGCCGGATCGATGCTGGCCAGGACCTGTTCCGCCTCCCGTGTGCCGGCCTGCGCGCGGGCCAGATATCCGGCGTCCGGATGCTGGCTGTCGATCTGTGCCAGCAGCCCGGCCGTGGTCTGGCGGCTGCCTCCGATCACCACCGGCAGATCGCGCAGCTGTGGAAACTGCAGCAACGTCACCGAGGCAAAGAAGGCATCCATGTCCAGGTGGGCGATGCGCCGCTGCCGGGGAGCGGGCAGGTGGCGGAGGGCGCCAGCGGCCGCGCTCGCGGCTGGACCAGTGAGCGGATCGGTGGCTGGGTCGATGACTGGACCGGTAGCCGAACCGATGGCCGGGCTGCCGGTCGGGTCTGTGGCTGTGGCTGGCATGGGACTTCCTCTGTCAGCGCCGGAGAGCATCCGGACGGGCCACGATGATCTGTCTGCAACGAAGGGCCGGCAGGCTGCTTCGGCCCCTGAAAAACCGGGCGCTTGTGCTAGCATCAATCCAGTCGCTGCCCGGAGGCATCCGGATGCAGCATTGCCCTTTGTTTCCATCCCTGAGGTTGACTGGCATGTTTCCAGAATATCGTGGTCTGATCACCAAGCTGAAGACCGAAGACTCGCATTTTGCACGTCTTTTCGACAAACACAACGAACTCGACCACAAGGTCAAGGCGCTGGAATCGGGGGTCGAGCATGGTGGCGCCGTCGAGATCGAGAATCTCAAGAAAGAAAAGCTGCGCCTGAAGGACGAAATGTACGCCATCCTGCGCAAGGCTGACGGCAAGGCCTGATCCGGACGGAGCGGGCGGGGCACCGGCTGCTCCGCCCGGCCTGCCATGCCGGTCCGGCTGGTGGTGTTGCTCCGGCAGTACCGCCATCCTGCAGTAACCGCCCTGCAGCAACAAAAGCGCCTGTCCCACCCTCGGAAGAAGCCAGCGTGGCTTTGGGGGTCTGGACAGGCGCTTTTGCGTGGGCCGGCCGTTACAGCAGGGCGTCCGGGCGCTCGCCGCGTTCGTACACCACGTGGGCCCGGCCCACGATCAGCGGATCGAGCTTGCCGATGCGTTCGATGGATTTGTTGCTGTAGGGCAGCTTGTGCAGGATGTAGCGCATGGCGTTGAGGCGGGCGCGCTTCTTGCAGTCGCTCTTGATGACCGTCCAGGGCGCATCGGCCGTGTCGGTTTCGAAGAACATCGCTTCCTTGGCACGGGTGTAGTCCTCCCACTTGTCCAGCGAAGCCTTGTCGATGGGGCTGAGCTTCCACTGCTTCAGCGGGTGGGCCTCGCGCTCACGGAAGCGCCGGCGCTGCTCCTTGCGGCTCACGCTGAACCAGAACTTCACCAGGTGGATGCCGCTGCGCACCAGATGGCGCTCGAACTCCGGCGCCTGCTTCATGAACTCCTGGTACTCCTCGCTGCTGCAGAAGCCCATCACCCGCTCGACGCCGGCGCGGTTGTACCAGCTGCGGTCGAACAGCACGATCTCGCCATGGGTGGGCAGGTGCTCGATGTAGCGCTGGAAGTACCACTGGCCGCGCTCGGTGTCGGTGGGCTTTTCGAGTGCCACCACACGGGCACCCCGCGGGTTCAGGTGCTCCATGAAGCGCTTGATGGTGCCGCCCTTGCCGGCTGCATCGCGGCCTTCGAACAGGATCACGATGCGCTGGCCGGTTTCCTTGGCCCAGGCCTGCAGCTTCAGCAGCTCGACCTGCAGCGCGAATTTCTGTTTCTCGTAGTTGGCCCTGCGCATCAGGTTCTTGTAGGGGTAGCCGCCATCGCGCCAGTTGTCGGCCAGTTCCTCGTCGGGGTTGTCCAGCGTCTGCCGGAGTTTCTTGGACATCTTGCCCTTCAGGGCCTTGCGGATCACCGCCCGGTCATCGGGCGAGGCGCCTTCCAGAATGGCACGCAGTGCCTTGCCCCGTTCGGTGACGGTCTTCCGGTCGGTATTGTCGAGGATGGCGCCCACGGCTTCGAGCTGCTTTTCCTGGGAGGCCTCGACCTTCTGCCCGGTGACGAACTTCTCCAGGGCCTTCTTGCCCAGATTGGGTGGCGTGTCGCCTTGGCTAACCCGGCGAACCTCGGCCGGCAGCGGTGTGGTGGCCGGTGCCGCCTTGCGGCGACGGGGTGTGACGGGCTGGGTGGCCCGTGCCGCGGTACGACGGGTGCGGCCCGCGGGTGCGGGTTCTGCCGTGCTGGCCGTGGCACGGTTCCCGGTGGCCGTGCGCGCAGCAGCAGGTGTCTCCGTGGCTTGCGCAGCTGCCTGGACGGTACTGGCAGCGGGCTTTTCGATAGCGGGGGTGGTAGATGAATTGGAAGATGCGTTCTGCATTCAGCCTGTCCTTTGGATTGATAACGAAATCTGAATCATCCGGCGCGCGTCATGGCACGCGCCATTGTCACAAATGACTATGCGCCTATGGCCAAAACCCATTTTGACACGTGTCAAGACGGACGGAATCCGTCGGAAACCCGGAGATTTGCTCAACGGATGCGTCCCCGACGCGCGCTAACGAGGTTGTGCGTGGTCCGGCAGCTGCAGGATCCAGCGGATCATGGCCTTGAGCGTATCGTCGTCGAGCTGCGGCTGTGGCGGCATGGAGACCGGCCCCCAGTGACCACGTCCTCCCTTCAGGATGCGTTCGGCCAGCATCGCCTCTGCTCCGGGCTGACCGTGGTAGCGGGCGCCGACGTCGACGAAAGCCGGCCCCACCACCTTGCTGTCGCGCCGGTGACAGGCCAGACAGTGGTGGCTGGCCAGCAGCTTCTCGACCCGTGCGGCCTCGATGGCGGGCATGGGGGCAGGGTGGCTGCTGGCCCCGGGAGCCTGTCGGCTGGCAAGTGGTTCATCTGTGGTTCCGGTTGCTGCAGATGCCCCCGGGTTTCCGGTCGCGTTCGCACCGCCCGGGCCATCAGGTGGATCGGCGGGCAGCACTTCACCGTCATCCTGGGCACCGGTGGCCTGCAGTGGTGGTGATTCGGTCGCGGCATCATCCGTGCCACCTGTGGCTGGCGAACCGCTGGAACCGGTCCGGGCTGCGTCCTTCGTATCGTTCGAGGAGGGGCGGGCGGAAGCAGACCTGGCAGGGCTTGGGCCGTTAGCCCCTGGTGACGGGGGCTCACAGCCCGTACCCAGAAGGAGCAGCGACAGTGGCAGCGCCAGAGCCCAACGATGTCGCCAGGGGAGGTGATGTCCCGTGGGAAGAGGGTCATGCAGGCGATTGGCTGTAAAGCTTTTCATACATACAGGGATTTTGTTTACAAATTACCCGCAAAAAATCAGTGCCACATGCGGGAGGTTGTAAGGGACAGTATAGAAAAGCCGGGCGCCGCTTGCAGGTACCGAGATTACAACAGACCCTGAAATGCTTTGGGACAGGTTGCCCCCACAAGTTCCCATAAACACCAATACACAATAGGCAACATGCCGGAAAAACGTTGAAATTTTGTAGGAAGCGACGCCTGGTTGTAACGAAAGTAAGGATCGTGTGAGGCTCTGCAATTGATATTGGTTAGATTGAATTTTGCAACCCATTGATTTTATTGGGGTTGTGACCGGTGTTGGGCAACGGTTGAGCTGGAAACGCCGGCGGAAGCAGCTGTACATGTAATGTGACTTTACGAACATTCCGTTTTGTTAATTTTGAAAACAGGAATTTTTATGTACCGCTCTTATTCTTCGCCTGCACGCCGGATGCGGGGCATTTTCTGCCTGGTCCGGGTGCATTCAGGTTATCCCCTTTTTTTCTCTCTCTCTCTTCATCAGGCGGAGAATCGATCGTGTCCCAACCCATTTCCCATCATCCCCGCAGTCAGGCGGTGTCCGGTTGTCTGACCACCGGACTTCCGCGAAGCGGTGTGCGTCCGGTGGCGCTGTCCATTGCCGCAGCGCTGCTCGGAATGGTTTCCGTGCCTGCCCAGGCCCAGGAAACCGCTGCCTATGAATCCATCCAGAATCCGCCGGTGTTGCAGGGTGCCACGACGGATACTGCAGCAGCCGGCGCCACCGCCGTGCAGGGTCAGGCCCGTGCACAGGGCGAGGTAGCCGCGGCAGCCGCGCAGGATGCCGCCATCGAGCCGACGCGGACCAAGACCATGTCCCTGAACGTGGGTTATGTGAATACGTACCTGTGGAACCCCACCTCCGGCAAGTATGACCGGGTGCACCTGCGCAGCTACGATGCCCGTGACAATGCCCCGCTCGTTGCGCCGACCATCGATGTGGTGCCCGGAACGCGGATGAACATCACGCTGAACAACAATCTGCCGGCGGAAAATTCGGAAAAATGCAATGACTCCATCACGAATGGTTTTCACTGCCCAAATACCACCAACCTGCATACGCATGGTCTGTGGGTCAACCCCGGCCGGGATGACGCGGGCGTACCCAGCGATGACATCTTTCAGGCCATCGCACCGGGACATTCCCTGAAATACAAAATCGATATTCCCTCTGACCATCCGGCGGGAACCTTCTGGTATCACACCCATTTCCACGGTTCGACGGCGCTGCAGGTATCCAGCGGCATGGCAGGTGCGCTGATCGTCCGCGGCGACCGTCAGCCCACGGCCCAGCGCAACGGGGATCTGGATACCCTGCTGCGCTCCACCGGCAACACCCAGGTGCAGGAGCGTGTGGTGATGCTGCAGCAGATCCAGTACGCCTGCCGCGGTGCCGATGGCAAGATCAAACGGGCTGCAGCGCCCGATGGCGCCACGGAGCAGGTCAGGAACAGTCAGCCCTACGCCTGTGATGATGGCGAGGCTGCCGGTGTGGAAGATATCGATGATTTCGGCCCCAACGGCTGGTTCAACAGTGGCCGTCACACCACCATCAATGGCACGACCATGGCGCGCTTCGTGGGTGCGGTGGCAGGACGTATGGAACGGTGGCGCATCATTCACGGCGGAGTACGGGAATCGATCAACCTGGAATTCCGTCCGGCCGTGCTGAACAACATGCCGCCCAGCGAAATCCGCAATCTCAGCGGGCGCAGGCTGCAGAACTTCATCAACAACAACTGTACCGGTGCACCACTCACCCATTACCGGGTTGCTGCCGACGGCCTGACCATGGCCAACATGCAGCCGGCCACAGAAACGGTGTTCCAGCCCGGTTACCGCTGGGATCTGATGATGACGTTCCCGCGTAACGGCTATTACTGCGTCATCGACAAGTCGGTACCGGTCGGCGGCAGTATCAACAACACACCTACCGGCACGGCAGCGCGGCCGGCTCCGCAGACCCTGCTGGGTATCGTCCAGGTCAATGGTGGTGTGGACATGGACACGACAGCCATTCCCGGCTACGTGAAGCAGCAGATGCTGTCGCTGGCCGACGCCAACATCTTCGACGAGGAGATGAGGGCTGCCGTGGTGGCCGACCTGAACGACGGGCTGAAACTTTCGCACTTCACGCCGCATGCCACCATTGCGCAGTCGGAGCTGAACCAGCCCACCCGGAAGATGAATTTCTCGATCGTGGCCAAGGACCCCAACAACATCCCGGGAGGTGGCTTCCACTATTACGTCAACGGCAAGGAGTATGACAAGAATGCGGATCTGACCCAGCTGAAACTGGGCGGTGTGCAGGAATGGGAAATCAGTTCAGAAGGTGCTTCCCACCCCTATCACATCCACGTCAATCCGTTCCAGATCGTGTCGATCATCGACCCGCAGGGGCGTGACGTGAGTGGCTTCGATGCGCCGGACAATTCCGAATCCACCATCGATACCCAGTTCCGCGGTCTGAAAGGGGTGTGGAAGGACACCATCATGATCAAGCATCTGCGCGCAGGTGCCGAGGGTGTGGTGCACCCGGGTACCTATACGGTCAACATCCGTACCCGCTATGAGCGCTACAAGGGCGACTTCGTCATGCACTGCCATATTCTCGACCACGAGGACAAGGGCATGATGGAAGGGTTCCGTATCACGGACGCCACCAATGTGGCCAGCAAGTACGCACCGGTGCCGGTGTGCAGCACCGACACCTCGGATGGCGTCAAGTTCCGCAGCCCCTACGGAGTGAAGAACCCGCTGTCCATCCCGAAGGAGGGCAAGCTGCAGACCAGCATGATGCTGTTGCCGAAGCGGTGATGGGCTGAACAGGAACGGCACGGGTAGCAGCATCGGTGCGGACGAACGCGTCCGTAACGTGCACGAAAGCCTGCTCCCTGCGTTCCGGAACCCAGGAGATGGATGTGATCTTTCACAGGATGGATTTCATCCTGCTCCCCGCGCTCCCAGACCCCGGAGACAGGCCTGACAGTCTGTCTCCGGGGTTTTTCCCGGGCGCTCTCCGGCTACGTTGCGCTCATTTCTTCATGCTCATGATCCATCGGGCCAGCAGCTTCACGTCGTCCGGCTGAACCTGCGGCTGGGGCGGCATGGCCATTTTGCCCCATCGGCCCTTGCCGCCCTTGGTGATGTGTTCCGAGATGGTGTCGACTGCCTTGGGGTCATCGCCATATTTCGCGGCCACTTCTGCGAAGCCCGGACCGACCAGCTTCTTGTCGGTCTTGTGACAGCTCATGCAGAGCTGCGTCTTGAACAGTTTTTCGGCCTTTGCCTTGTCGGCATCCGACAGCGGCTCCTCGGCCCAGGCAGATGTCGACAGCGTACCCAGCGCCAGGGGCAGAATCAGACTGCACAGCAGACGGGGAAGGGCGCGTGGGATGATTTGATGTGTCATGGCATTCACTCTTCTTGTTGTCGGTGCGGAATCATCCGGTTCGCAAGGCCAGACGCCATGAAAAGGGCGGGCTGTCCTCTGGAACCAGCATGGGTAGCTTCTGCCGACGATGTGCCAGAAGCCGCCTCCCTGACACTATATAACCATTAATAAATCGGCGAAACGCGCATGGCATGATTGCGTTTCGTCAAATTTTCCCGGAACTGGTCTCTGTATTTTGATGATCGTCAAATGACCGCCGGTGTGCTGGTTATTGTTTTCATTCGGAGTTGTCTTTGTGAAATCGGTTATTTATGGGTGTCTGGCCCGAAGTGGTGTGCGCCTGTATTTGATATTTTTAAAGTTCAACCACCCATCTACCTGATCGTATTGTGCATTTTGCCGGTCAGGGTGTGCGTCGCTGATTTGACATCTGTCATGTGATGCCCGTATCCACCGTACTGGTGATTCCGGCGCAGCGTCGTGCCGGTTACTGATGCGGTGCGCCGACCCCCATTTTTTTGTCCGTACACAAATCGTGATCCAGATCAAAAGAAGCGAATTCTGTCCTGCCCATGGGACTTTTGCGCGGCATGTCCTGCAGGTGTCGCTGGGTCATTGCATCGCCGTGTGCCTTGAATGAGTCCATTGACACACGCTCAGTCCGCCCTGTTCGCCACGTACCGGTCTCCCCAGGCCTTCAGGGCCGAGATGACCGGTTCCAGCGTCCGGCCCTCATCGGTGAGCCGGTACTCGACCCGGGGCGGCACTTCCGGGTAGATCGTGCGCTGCACCAGACCGTCCTTCTCCAGCTCACGCAGCTGGTTGGTCAGCATTCGCTGCGTGATGCTGGGCAGCAGGCGCCGCAGTTCGTTGAAGCGCAGCACGTCTTCGGTCAGCAGCCGGTAAAGAATCACGCCTTTCCACTTGCCACCGATCAGGTTCAGGGTGGCCTCGACCGTGCAGCCGGCTGAACAGGTGAATGTTTCGTGGCGGGTGCGTCCCATGCAGGTTCCTTTCTTGATACTGCGTATGCATTTATATACCGCGTGCACAAAATGTGCGTACTGGCGGAAAAACTGCGTTCTTCCATTATCTGCAAATACCATCGAAAATAACGCCGGACAGTATTTCTGCAGATATCCAAAAAGGATTCTGGCACAGAGAACGCCAGGACGAATCATGACGCCATGTGTACCAGACGCAACAATCGTTGGCTGTACGTGACGTGATCGCCCGTCATCATTGCTGGCCCCGTTTATAAGTGGCATTCACATGCGTGACACATTCACATGACAGTGTGATACCCGAACGGGCCGCCAGCGTTCCGTGTCCTGTCCTGTCCTGTCCTGCCTGCATGCCCTGGAGCGTTTCGTGGGGACGAATGAGTCCATGCATGACACGCTCCAGGGGGCGGGGGGATGAGTCAGTCCGCAACACACTCGAGGAGAGCCCGACATGAAAGCCATTGGTTTCAGCCAGCCACTGCCCGTTTCCGATCCGCAGTCCCTGGTCGATATCGAACAACCCACCCCCGAACCCGGCGAACAGGACCTGCTGGTTGCCGTGCAGGCCATCGCCGTCAATCCGGCCGACGCCAAGGTACGTTCGTTTGCTCGTCCGCCCGAGGGGACCTGGCGTATCCTGGGCTGGGATGCCGTGGGCACCGTGCAGGCCGTGGGCTCGCGCGTGACCGCCTTTCTGCCGGGGGATCGGGTCTACTACGCCGGCGCGATCAACCGCCCCGGCTGCTATGCCGGGCTGCAGGCCGTGGATGCCCGCATCGTGGCGCATGCACCCCGTTCGCTGGACGATGAAGCAGCGGCGGCGCTGCCCCTGACGGCCCTCACCGCCTGGGAGGCCCTGTTCGATCGGCTCCAGGTCAGCCAGCCGGTACCGGGGGCGGCCGATGCCATCGTCATCATCGGTGGTGCTGGCGGGGTGGGCTCGATGACCATCCAGCTGCTGCGGGCGCTGACCGGTCTCACCATCATCGCCACGGCCTCACGCCCCGAATCGGTGGCGTGGGTGAAGCAGATGGGGGCTCACTACGTGATCGATCACGGCAAGCCGCTGGCGGCGCAGGTACAGGCCCTCGGTATCGGCCAGCCGGGCTTCGTCTTCTCCACCGCCGATACCGACCGCTATCTGTCCGATATCGTCCAGCTGATCGCTCCGCAGGGGCGCATCGCGCTGATCGATGACCCCAAAACGCTCGATATCGTGCCGCTCAAGGGCAAGAGCCTGTCGATCCACTGGGAATTCATGTTCACCCGCCCGCTGCAGAACACGGCCGACATCAGCCGGCAGCAGGAGATCCTGCGCAAGGTGGCCCGGCTGGCAGACGACGGACGCATCCGGAGCACCCGCACCCAGTCGCTGGGCACCATCGATGCTACGAACCTGCGCAAGGCACATGCCCTGCTGGAAAGCGGCCGTACCCTTGGCAAGCTGACCCTGGCAGGGTGGTGAGAGGCGCCCGGACACGGCCGGCGCAGCGTCTGTTCTGGCTGTGGCGGAGCACCGATGCATGCGCAAGGTCGTGTCGCAGTGCAGGCCGTGTGGCGGCGCAGACCGCGCCGCGGTCATCGTCCTGCGTGTGGGCAACGCTGGCGGCAGGACGGGAACTCGGGCACACTCCGCAGTCTGTCTCCGCTTCCGCTGCCATTTCGGCCTGGTTCATGAACGCATCCCCTCCTGCCCATTCGTCCGTTCGTTCGTCTTCCCATCCCCTGGCAGCCGGCAGGCCGTACGAGAACGCCACCCGGATGATCTTCCTGCTGTCCGGCCTGGCCGTGGCGGCCTGGGCCTCGCTGGTGCCGTCGGCCAAGGCGGCCACCGGGGTGAACGAGGCCCAGCTGGGCCTCGTGCTGCTGTGTCTGGGCATCGGCTCCATTCTGGCCATGCCGGTGGGCGGCGCGCTGGCTACCCGTTTTGGTTGTCGCGCCGTGCTGGGTATCAGTGGGCTGGTGCTGTGTGGATGCCTGCCCGTGCTGGCCATCGTCAGCAGCGTGGCCGCGCTGGCGGCAACGCTCTTCGTCTTTGGTGCCATGCTCGGCACCTTCGACTGCGTGATGAACATTCAGGCCGTCATCGTCGAGCGCGACAGCAACCGGCCGCTGATGTCCGGTTTCCACGGTTTCTACAGCCTGGGTGGCCTGCTGGGCGCGGCTGCCACCAGCAGCATCATGGAGCTGGGGGTGTCACCGCTGCTCAGCGTGACGATGATCGGTGCGCTGGGCCTGCTGCTGATGCTGGCCAGCTGGCGCCACATGCTGCCGTGGAGCAACCCGTCGGAGGGCGGGCCGGCCTTTGCGCTGCCGCGGGGCATCGTGCTGTTTCTGGGGGTGCTGTGCTTCACCGTGTTTCTGGTGGAGGGCTCGATGATGGACTGGAGCGCCGTGTTCCTCACCGAACGTCATGGCATGTCGCTGGCGCAGGCCGGCTACGGCTTTGCGGCATTCTCGCTGGCCATGACCTTCGGCCGTCTGACGGGGGACCGCATCGTGGCCCGTGCGGGACGGCAGCGGGTGGTGATGGCCGGGGGAGCGCTGGCGGTTCTGGGCATCCTGCTGGCCACGTGGGGGGCGTCCTGGCCACTGGCGCTGGTGGGGTACGCGCTGGTGGGGCTGGGATGCTCCAACATCGTGCCGGTGCTGTTCACCGCCGTGGGCCGCCAGACCAGCATGCCGCAGAGTGTGGCGCTGCCGGCCATGACCACCATGGGCTACGCGGGCGTCCTGGCCGGGCCGGCCGGTATCGGCTTCATCGCCCACCATACCAGCCTGGGCGCGGCGTTCGTGCTGGTGGCGGCGATGATGGCAGGGGTGGCCATCAGCGGGAAGTACCTGAAGGTTTGATCCGGGGCGGAGGTCCTGCCTCCAAATGCCCCGCAGGCTGCAGGCATTCCAGGACGGTGGCCGCTGTGGATGAACAACCCTTTTCGGCGGGTATGTCCGGTCAGCCCGGAGGGGGAGGGGCGATATCCGCATGAAGGCGCTCAGAGTACGGGCCGCCCCCCTTCGGCCTCGGCACGCTGCCAGGCCGGGTCGGCGGCAATCTGTCCCAGCCAGCGCCCGATTTCCGGGTAGTCGCGGGTTCCCAGCCGTCGCTGGGCGGCCTGCAGCGGAAAGCTCATCATCACGTCCGCCCCCGTCAGCGCCTCGCCACACAGCCAGCGCTGCCCCTGCAGCGACTGCTCCACATGGCCCAGATGCAGCGCAGTCTGTGGAAAGATCCACGCCCTGCGGACGCCATCGGTGAACTTGCGCGCAAAGGGCCGGGCAAAGAAGGGCATGGGCGCCGTTTCGGCCCGGCCCATCAGCAGGGCCAGCACCATCAGCGGCATCAGCGAGCCCTCGGCATAATGCAGCCAGCGCTGGTACTGCCAGTATTCGGGCGTCCCGGCCGCAGGCATGAAGCGGCCATTGCCGTAGGTCTGTATCAGGTAATCGACGATGACCCCGCTCTCGGCCAGAACCAGCTCGCCATCCTGCAGCACCGGAGCCTTGCCCAGCGGGTGGATGCGTTTCAGGGCATCCGGTGCCCGCAGGGTTTCGGGATCCCGTCTGTGCTGGTCCAGTTCGTAGGGAACGCCAAGCAGCTCCAGCAGCCAGAGAATGCGCAGGGAGCGGGACTGGTCGAGGGCATGCAGGGTGATCATGGAAACTTCTCCGAAAAGGGGTAGGGGAGCCGCGGACCGCAGGGGAGACCAGCATACCGGATTCGTCGCAGGCACGGGGCGTGCCGTTCAGTGCACGGCGCCGAGGACATCGGGAATCCGCTTCGCCAGAAAATCCAGCAGCGTCCGCACCCGCAGCGGCAGATGCCCTCCCTGGCCCACATACACCGCGTGAATGGCCTCTTCGTCGCCCGGGTTGAAGGCCTCCAGTACCGGCACCAGCCGCCCGGCAGCAATGTCCTCCCGTACCTGAAAGGTGGCCAGTCGTGCCAGCCCCAGACCGGCCAGTGCCAGATGCCGCAAGGCTTCGCCGTCACTGGCCTGGGCGTTGCCGCTGACGGGAATGACCCGGGGCGCCTCGCGGGATGCGGGGGCAGGCCGGCGCGTGGCGGCCGTCCTGCACGTGTCTTTCAACCCGGATGCCCCGCCGGCGCCGGGTGATGAGGCGCTCTCACAGGGCTGGCGCAGCAGCGGCCATCCGGGCTGTGCCCGCACATAATTGGTGCCCAGCCGGCTGTGCCGCAGCAGATCATCCGGTGTGGCCGGTACACCGTGTGTTGCCAGATACGCCGGTGCCCCCACGATCATCATCCGTGTGGCGCCCAGCCGCCGTGCCACCAGGCTGGAACTCTTGAGCGGTCCGGCCCTTACCGCCACATCGGTGCGCTGCTCCAGCAGGTCCACCACTTCATCGGTCAGCACGATGTCCAGCGTGACCTCCGGATGTTCCGCCAGAAAGGCCGGCACCAGCGGCAGCAGCAGATGGTGTCCGAACGGTACGTTGGCGTTCACCCGCACCCGGCCACGCGGGGAGGCATGGGCGCTGGCACAGCGTTCGGCCTCGTCCAGATCGGCCAGGATCCGCACGCCACGCTCGTAGAACGCGCAGCCCTCGGCCGTGAGCTGCAGCTGCCGGGTGGAGCGGTTGACCAGCCGCGTGCCCAGCCGCTGCTCCAGCCGGGTGACCAGCTTGCTGACCGCCGAGGGGGTCATGCCGCAGGCCCGCGCCGCGGCCGAAAAACCGCCCAGTTCGATGACCCGCACGAACACTTCCAGCTCGCCGGAGCGGTTCAGATGGGGAGATGCCATGTGAATTCAGTTCATGAATGATGTTCCATCGGGCAGTCTAGTACAGACAGGCCAATGCGGTCATGATGCGGGCTTCGCCATTCAGGAGACCGGTATGCCATCGACCATTGCCTGGGTCGCCAGCTGGGGAGCCAGTCCCCAGCCGGTGTGGGGCGGGGACTTTCTTTTTCCTACCAACCTGCCCGACATGCTGCATGATCAGACCGTGCGCCAGGTGGTTCGCCTCAGCCTGGGCGGTGATCTGCTTCGTCTGGTGTTTACCAATGCCCATGGGCGTCAGCCGCTGCAGCTGGGGCGTGTCACGGTGGCGCTGCCCGCCGTCATGGCGGCGGGGAAGAACCGGGAGGCCGGCGGTGCCGGAGAGACGATGGCCGGTGCTCCGGTCATGGTGACCTTTGGCGGGCGTACGGATGCCGTCATTCCACCCGGCGCAGCCGTGGTCAGTGATCCGGTGAAGCTCGTGGTGCCGGATCGTGGGCAGCTCATCGTCAGTGCATGGCTGCCGCAGGCAACCCCCCTGCAGACTTTCCATTGGGATGCCCGCCAGACCAGCTGGATCGCGCCGGGTGACCAGACGGCGGATGCCTCGTTGCAGGGAGACGTACTGTGTGCGGATGAGAACATCGATGCGCTGGCGGCCGCGCCCCGAGCCGCACTGTTCAGTACCACCGCCCGCCCGCTGCTGGCCGGCGTCCATACGGCCCGGGACGGCCAGGTCGGGGATGCCAGGGCGCCCGGCCATGGGCACGCAAGGCCGCGAACCGTGGTGGTCATGGGCGATTCGATTACCGATGGGGCGACGGCCAGCATGGATCGTGATGCGCGCTGGCCTGATTTTCTGGCTGCCCGGCTGGCACCACGTGGTGTGGCTGTCGCCAATGCGGGCATATCGGGGGCCAGGCTGCTGTCGGACGGCATGGGCGTCAATGCCTTGGCCCGCCTCGACCGGGATGTGCTGGCCCAGCCCGGTGTGGCAAGCCTGATCGTGCTGCTGGGCATCAACGATATTGCCTGGCCCGGCACGGCCTTTGCACCGGACAGCCCACGCCCCTCGCTGGCTGAACTGCAGGCAGGATTCCGTCAGCTGGCGGAACAGACCGGTGCGCGGGGCATACGCATCATCGGTGCCACGCTGCCCCCCTTCGAGGGGGCGTTACCCGATACCCCACTCGACAACTATTACCACCCGGACAAGGATGTGCTGCGCCGGCAGCTCAACGACTGGATTCGCCACAGCGGGACATTCGATGCGGTGACCGATTTCGATGCCGTCCTGCGTGACCCGCAGCATCCCGCCCGTATGGCGTCGCCGTTCGATTCCGGCGACCACCTTCACCCGGGGGACGTCGGCAATCGTGCCATGGCCGGGGCGATCGATCTGGATGCCCTGTTTGCCGGCGATTCACCCGGCGCTCCATAGGGCGTGTCATGGCCCCGTTCGTCCCCGCGCTGCCCCCGAATCTGCGCGCTGTCGGCGTTGCCCTGCATTCGTGAGCCGGGAGGCCCGGCCATGTACCTGTCCGTACATCGGGGGCGGGTGCCGTACCCGGACGCGAGCTGGATCCCGCATGGGTGTGTCTTGCTGCTGAACGGGGCGGGGAACATGTCCGCGCATGCTTCACGCTTTCAGAAATCCACAAAAAGTGTTCTGCCGATTTTTTTCGGGAATCCTTCAGGAGTATTTACCATGCTGTTCACCCCGTACCACCTGGGCCGGCTGACCCTGCCCAACCGTATCGTCATGCCGCCCATGACCCGCGCCCGCGCCGGTGCCGGCCATGTGCCTGCCCCGATGATGGCCGACTACTACGCCCAGCGTGCCTCGGCCGGGCTGATCATCACCGAAGGGACGCAGATCAGCCCGCAGGGACAGGGCTATGCCTGGACGCCGGGCATCCACAGCCCCGAACAGGTGGCGGGCTGGCGGCGTGTGACGGATGCCGTACACGCGGCCGGCGGCCGCATCTTTGCGCAGCTCTGGCATGTGGGCCGTGTTTCCCACACAGCACTGCAGCCCGGTGGTGCCGCGCCGGTGTCGTCGTCACCGCTGGTGGCCGAAGGCGTGAAAGTCTTCATCGACCCGGAGGGCAGGGGGCCGGCGTCGGGCGTGGGCGAGATGGTGCAGCATTCCGCACCCCGCGCGCTGACCGAAACGGAAATCGGCCAGATCGTGCAGGATTTTGCCACCGCGGCGCGCAACGCCCTGGAGGCCGGTTTCGATGGCGTCGAGCTGCATGGCGCCAATGGTTACCTGATCGAGCAGTTCATCGATTCACAGGCCAACACGCGCACCGATGGCTATGGCGGTTCGCTGCCCAACCGGCTGCGCTTTCTGCGCGAGGTGACCGAGGCCGTCATTGGGGTGGTGGGTGCCGGGCGGGTCGGTGTGCGGCTGGCGCCTCTGACCACCCTGCAGGGGGCCGTGGACGATACGCCACAGGCCACCTATCTGGCGGCCGCCGCCCTGCTGGACGCGCTGGGTGTGGTCTACCTGCATATCGCCGAAGCCGACTGGGACGATGCTCCCGACATGCCGGCCGCCTTTCGTGAAGCGCTGCGGATGATCTACGGCGGCACGCTGATCTATGCCGGCAAATACACCCGGGAGCGTGCCGAAACCGCGCTGGAAAGGGGCTGGGCAGACCTGATCGGTTTCGGCCGCCCCTTCGTGGCCAATCCGGACCTGCCCGAACGCCTGCAGCACGGCTGGCCCCTGGCCGAGCCGGACGCCACCCGCTTTTTCGGCGGTGATGCGCGGGGGCTGACCGATTATCCGCCCCATGCCGCGACATCGGAGCGGGGGTAATGGTCATGCAATGCGCAGCAGTGCGGAGGAGCATCCGGCATGCCGGTGCGTGCTGGTGCGGCATGCCGGCGGGCGTCACACGTGATGCATGAAGCCTTGCCTGCGGACCAGACCTCGCCATCTCACGCCGAAAAATGACGGAGAATGCAGGCTACCGTAACTCCCTGCCACCCCGCCCGCACCGGTACACAGACGACACCCCGTGATGGCGCAGGGATGGCAGGCGTCCTGCTCCCGCCTCCATGACCCGCATCAACGTCGTTCCCCCGGCCGAACTCTGTGACCAGCACCTGCTGGCCGAGCACCGCGAACTTACCCGCATTCCCAATGCCGTGGCCCGTGGCCGCTTCAACCTCGAGGGCCAGCCCGCCGACTACAGGCTGGGCGAAGGTCATGTCCGCTTCTTCTTCGACAAATTGGCCTTCCTGCAGCAGCGCTACGCCGCCCTGCACGAAGAGTGTCTGGCCCGCGGCTTCAACGTCCAGAACATCTGGCCCAAGGATCTGCCCGATACCCCCGCGTTGTGGCGTGACTACACCCCCACCGACCACGCCTTCACCATCAACCGCGCCCGTATTGCCGAGCGCATGCCCAAACAGCCGCGATTCACACCGCGCAATCCCGCCTGAATCCCAGGGTATTTGCCTCACGGTCCGGCGACAAGCGCCGTGGAGCGGGGTGCGCGTGCTGCGACTTCGCGGTACGCGTGAACGACTTTCTGACGGGCGGGGCGTAGCCCCGGTTGTCGGAAAGTGTTTTAGCGCTGAAGGTTTGTTGACCACGACGCAGGTCGTGGGCAACAAAGCTTCAGTGAGCGTTGAGCAGCACGCGTATCCCGCTCCGCGGCGCGTGCCACAACGGAAGCGTATTTCAAAGGGACAGCCAGAAACGGCAACGGCCCCGTCTCCGGAGCCGTTGCAGGATGCCTCAGACCTGATGAACGATCAGAGTTCGTTCTCGATCTGGTCGAAGCTGCTCTGAATGGCATCTGCCGATGCCCGCAGCTTCACGATCTCCTCATCGCTGAGCGGCGTATCCAGCACCTGCTCGACCCCATTGGAACCCAGCACGCTCGGCAGCGACAGCGCCACGCCCTTGATGCCATACTGCCCGTGCAGAATGCTCGACACCGGCTGCACCGAATGCTCGTTGCGCAGGATCGCCTCGCAGATCCGCGAAGCCGACAGACCGATGGCGAAGTTGGTCGCGCCCTTGCCGGCAATCACCTTGTAGGCACTGGTCATCACCTGATGTGCCAGATCGTCCAGCACATCCGGCGGGAAGACCTGGTTGCCGTTGACACGATAGTCCGCAATGGGCACTGCACCGATGCGGGCTACCGACCACATCGGGAACTCGCTGTCGCCATGTTCACCGATGATCGAAGCGTGCACGCTGGATGTCGAAATACGGGCGCGGTCGGCAATCAGGCGGCGCAGACGCGACGAATCCAGCACCGTACCACTCGAAATCACCCGGTTGGTCGGCAGGCCCGAAATGCGCTGGGCCACCATGGTCAGCACGTCGCAGGGGTTGGTCACCAGAATGAACACGGCCTCCGGTGAAGCATCCACCAGCTTCGGCAGCATGCTCTTCAGGATGCGGGCATTGTCCTTGACCAGCTCCAGACGGCTCTGGCCAGGCTTTTGCTTGGCGCCGGCCGTGATCACCACGATGTCGCTGCTGTCGGTCACGGCAATGTCGCTGCTGCCGGCCACATGAGGCCAGCCGGTGAAGTGCGAACCGTGCGCCAGGTCGGCTGCCTCGGCCTCGACCTTCTCCGTGGCAATGTCGTAGAGCGAAATCTGGTTGGCGACCTGCCGGATCAGTGCTGCATAGGCCACCGCCGTGCCGACGGCACCTGCGCCCACTACCGAAATCTTTCTTCCTTTTGCCATGTGACTCTCCTGGAGATTCGCAAAGATCCGGCGCCGGCGCTGGAGGTGCGCCGTGTCGCCGGTTGTTCCCGCATGCCGGCACCAGACGAAGACCCTCATGTCTGCCCGGCAGGACCGGATTCATGGGCGCCTTCCCGAGCCTGTGGCATCAGGGCTTCCCCCTATTGTAATGGGCGTTTAACTTTGATTCACGATAAAGGGCCTTTCCGCGGGATGAAACCCGGTTTTTGTGTCATCTGCGACGGGGCGCGTGATCGGGCCGGATCATCGGCGATAATGCCCCCCATGGCAAAATCATCCGCATCCAGAGACAGCACCGCCTACTCGGAAGCCTCCATCCGGGTACTCAAGGGGCTGGAACCCGTCCGCCAGCGGCCGGGCATGTACACCCGCACGGAAAACCCGCTGCACATCATCCAGGAAGTCATCGACAACGCGGCCGACGAGGCGCTGGGCGGCTTTGCCCGACACATCGATGTCCGGCTCCTGCGCGATGGCCGCGTGGAGGTCACCGACGACGGCCGTGGCATCCCGGTGGGCCTGCACCCCGAAGAGGGCGTGCCGGTCATCGAGATCGTCTTCACCCGCCTGCATGCCGGCGGCAAGTTCGACAAGACGGCCGGGGGCGCCTACAGCTTCTCGGGCGGCCTGCACGGTGTGGGGGTGTCGGTCACCAACGCACTGGCCAGAAGGCTGGAAGTGACGGTCTGGCGCAAGGGTGACAAGGATGCCCGCGGCAACCGGCTGGCCCACACCATCGCCTTTGCCGATGGCGAACTGGCCGAAAAGCTGGCCCACCGGCCGGCGCAGCGGGACGAACCCGCCTCGGGCACCCGGGTGACCATCAGCCCCAACCCAAAATATTTCGACAGCGCCACCATCCCGCTGGGCGAGCTGGAACGGTTGCTGCGCAGCAAGGCCGTGCTGCTGCCGGGTGTGAAGGTCACGCTCTTCATCGAGAAGACCGGCGAGACCCGCCAGTGGCAGTACGACGAGGGGCTGCGCGGCTACCTGCTGGAAGAGCTGGCGCAGGCGCCGGAGGCCGAGCCGCTGGTGCTCTTCGAGGACCAGCAGTATGCGGCGGCCGGTGACGACAGCTTCGCCGAAGGCGAGGGCGCCCACTGGGTGGTGGCCTTCACCGAGGCGGGGCCGCTGGCGCGCGAATCCTATGTGAACCTCATCCCCACCCCTGCGGGCGGCACGCACGAGTCGGGCCTGCGCGAGGGGGTGTTCACGGCCATCCGGGCCTTCATCGAGCTGCACAACATGCAGCCCAAGGGCGTGCGCCTGATGGCCGAGGATGCCTTTGCCCGTGCCAGCTTCGTGCTGTCGGCCCGGGTGCTGGACCCGCAGTTCCAGGGGCAGACCAAGGAGCGGCTCAGCTCGCGCGATGCCGTACGGCTGGTGTCGGGTGCCGTGCGCACGCAGTTCGAGTTCTGGCTCAACCAGCACGTGGACCAGGCGCGCAGGCTGGCCGAGCTGGTGATCCGCCAGGCGCAGGCCCGCCAGCGCTCGGCCCAGAAGGTGGAAAAGCGCAAGGGCTCCGGTGTGGCCGTGCTGCCCGGCAAGCTCACCGACTGCGAAACCACCGACATCGCGCGCAACGAGCTGTTTCTGGTGGAGGGTGACTCGGCCGGCGGCTCGGCCAAGATGGGCCGTGACAAGGAGTGCCAGGCCGTGCTGCCGCTGCGCGGCAAGCTGCTCAACACCTGGGAGACCGAACCGGACCGGCTGTTTGCCAACAACGAGATCCACGACATTGCCGTGGCCATCGGCGTCGATCCGCATCCGCGGGGGGCCTCGCCGGATCTGGGCGGGCTGCGCTACGGCAAGATCTGCATCCTGTCGGACGCCGACGTGGACGGCTCGCACATCCAGGTGCTGCTGCTCACGCTGTTCTTCCGGCATTTTCCGGCGCTCATCGATGCCGGGCACATCTACGTGGCCCGCCCGCCGCTGTTCCGGGTGGACGTGCCGGCCCGCGGCAAGCAGCCGCTGCGCAAGATCTACTGCATCGATGCCCGCGAACTGAAGCACATCGAGGACAAGCTGCGCAAGGATGGCCTGAAGGAGGGCAGCTGGACGGTGTCGCGCTTCAAGGGGCTGGGCGAGATGACGGCCGAACAGCTCTGGGAAACCACGCTGAACCCGGCCACACGGAGCCTGTCGCAGGTGCGCTACGGGGCCATTCCCGCCGATGACACGGCAGCCCAGTTCACGCTGCTGATGGGCAAGGGCGAGGCGGCCGGGCGGCGCAGCTGGCTGGAAGAGAACGGCGACCAGGCGCGCGCCGATGTATGACATTTTCAGGGGGCGCCCGCGTGCGGGTGACCCAACGCATCCATGGATACGGTAGAAGAAATCATCCTCGACGAGGAAGAAAGCAGTGATGGCCTGACGCTGGCGCGCTATGCCGAGCGGGCCTATCTCGATTACGCCATCTCCACCATCCGCAGCCGGGCGCTGCCCGATGTGACCGATGGCCAGAAACCGGTGCAGCGGCGCATCCTGTTTGCCATGCACGAGATGGGGCTGGGCCCCACGGCCAAGCCGGTGAAGTCGGCCCGCGTGGTGGGGGATGTGCTGGGCAAATACCACCCGCACGGCGACTCGGCCGCCTACGATGCCATGGTGCGCATGGCGCAGGATTTCAGCCTGCGCTATCCGCTGGTGGACGGGCAGGGCAACTTCGGCTCGCGTGACGGCGATGGTGCTGCGGCCATGCGGTACACCGAGGCGCGGCTCACCAATTACGCCCGCCTGCTGCTGGACGAGATCGATCAGGGTACCGTCGATTTCGTGCCCAACTATGACGGCTCCTCCACCGAACCGGACCTGCTGCCGGCCCGGCTGCCGATGATCCTGCTCAACGGGGCATCGGGCATTGCCGTGGCCATGGCCACGGAGATTCCATCGCACAATCTGGTGGAAGTGGCCCATGCGGCCATTGCGCTGATCCGCGACCCGAAGCTCACGCACGAGGCGCTGATGGACATCCTGCCCGGGCCGGATTTTCCGGGGGGCGGGCAGATCATCAGCAGCCGCACCGACCTGTGCGAGGCCTATCGCAGTGGCCGTGGCTCCATCCGCGTGCGGGCGCGCTGGCACATCGAGGAGCTGGCGCGCAGCCAGTGGCAGCTGGTCATCGACGAGCTGCCGCACGGCGTTTCCGCCCAGAAGGTGCTGGAAGAGGTCGAGGAACTCAGCAATCCGAAGGTACGCACCGGCAAGAAGGCGCTGACGCCCGAGCAGCTGCAGGCGAAACAGCAGATCCTGAACGTGATGGACGCGGTGCGTGACGAGAGCGGCCGCGAGGCGGCGGTGCGCCTGGTGTTCGAGCCGCGTACCTCGAAGATCGAACAGTCGCTGCTGGTGAACACCCTGCTGGCCTGCACCAGCCTGGAAACCTCGGTGTCGATCAACCTGGTGATGCTGGGGCGGGACAGGCGCCCGCGGCAGAAGACGCTGACCGACATCCTGCAGGAATGGATCGATTTCCGGCTGCACACGGTGCGCCGCCGCAGTGCGCACCGGCTGGGCAAGGTGGAGGACCGCATCCACATCCTGGAAGGCCGGCAGCTGGTGCTGCTGAACATCGACGAGGTGATCCGCATCATCCGCGAATCGGATGAGCCCAGACCGGCGCTGATGCAGGCGTTCGGGCTGACCGAACGGCAGGCCGAGGACATCCTGGAAATCCGCCTGCGCCAGCTGGCCAGGCTGGAGGCCATCCGTATCGAGCAGGAACTGAAGGCGCTGGAAGACGAGCGGAAAAAGCTGCAGGGCCTGCTGGGCAGCGAAGCCACGCTGAAAAAGGCGGTCATCCGGGAAATCGAGGCCGACATCAAGACCTATGGCGACGACCGCCGCACACTGATCGAAACCGCCGAGAAGGCGGCGGTGGAAGCGAAGCAGGTGGAAGAGCCGGTGACGGTGATCATCTCGGAAAAGGGCTGGGTACGCGCCCGTCAGGGCCATGGTCACGATGCCCGCCAGTTCGGCTTCAAGACGGGCGACGGCCTGCAGGGGGCCCACGAGGTGATGACCACCGATCTGGTCTACGCACTGGCCAGCAACGGCCGGGTGTATTCGGTGCCGGTGGCCGGGCTGCCCTCGGCGCGGGGCGATGGCGTGCCCATCACGAGCTTCATCGAGCTGGAGGCCGGTTCGCAGATTCTCTTTGCCTTTGCCGCGAAGGCCGATGCCCACGTGCTGCTGGCCACCGAGAAGGGTTTTGGCCTGACCTGCGTGGCCGCCGACTGGCAGAGCCGGATGAAGGCCGGCAAGCACTTCATGACGCTGGAAGACGGTGACGTGCCGCTGCCGCCGGTGCTCTTCGACCCGGTTGATCCGAAGACGGGGCAGACCGTGGTCTGCTTCAGCGATGGCGTGGGCGGTGGTGACAAGGGTCGGGTGCTGACCTATCCGGTGGCCGAGGTGAAGACGCTGCACAAGGGCGGCCGGGGCGTGACGCTGATGGGGCTGGAGAAGAAGGAAAAGCTGCGTCAGGTGATCGTGGCCGGCGAGGCCGGGCTGGTGGTGACCGGCACGGGCCGGATGGCGAAGGCCCAGAGCCGCAGCATGACGGCCCGGGAAATTGCCGCCAATGCCGGCACCCGCGGCCGCAAGGGCAAGCAGCTGGATCCGCGCTGGAAGGAGGTACGGCTGTGGACCCCGGGGACGGAACCGGTGTAGGACGTAGCAGGGATCTGACAGCCCCGATCCGTCCCGGAACCCTGCCAGACGTGAAGTCGGGGGTCGACGGTGCAGATACGGGTCCGGTGCCGGCGCGGCACCTGACCCTGGCTGGACGCTGGTGCTGGATGGGACTTGGGCCACTGGCACTGGATGAGCCATGCGAAGCTGGACATGCCTGCCTGCATGGCGGCAGGGCATTCGGAAACTGGCAGAAACATCAGGTGCCATCCAGCCCTTGAAAGGCGGCGATGGGGCCTTACTTCCAAGAAATGCCGCATCGTGCATCCCGCTGTCTGCCGGTTTCCCGGCCGGGACCGTCATGGGACGGTCGCCGGTTCGGGGAAGGGGACCGGTCACCGGGAAGGTATCTCTTCCCGGGGGCGAGCAGCCCTGCACATGCACAGATTTCAATAGTCGGAAAATAACGATTTCGCACCAATCACGACCATGAGCGAAGCACACAAGGAAACCCTGGGATTCCAGACCGAGATCAAGCAGCTGCTCGATCTGATGATCCACTCTCTCTACAGCAACCGCGACATCTTCCTGCGCGAGCTGATTTCCAACGCATCCGATGCCTGCGACAAGCTGCGCTTCGAGGCGCTGGACAACGATGCCCTCTATGCCGGCGACAGCGATCTGGGCATCTGGATCGAAGCCGACCGCAAGGCCCGGACGATCAGCGTCCGCGACAACGGCGTGGGCATGAACCGCGACGAGGCCATCCGCAACCTGGGCACCATCGCCCGTTCCGGCACGCGCGAATTCTTCAGCCAGCTCACCGGCGATCGCGCCCGTGATGCCAGCCTGATCGGCCAGTTCGGCGTGGGCTTCTATTCGTCGTTCATCGTGGCCCAGCGGGTCACGGTGGAAAGCCGCCGCGCCGGCGATGCCGAGGACCAGGGCATCCGCTGGGTATCGACGGGCGATGGCGAATTCACCATCGAGACCATCACCCGCAAGGAACGGGGGACCACGGTCACCCTGCAGCTGCGCGACAACGATGCCGACGGCGAGGACGGTCACGAATACGACTCGCTGCTCGATGCCTACAAGCTGCGCCAGCTGGTGCGCAACTACTCCGACCACATCGCCATTCCGGTGCGGATGAAGGCCGAGAAGTGGGACGCCGAGAAGCAGGAAATGCTGGAAACCGGCGAGTGGGAGGTGGTCAACCAGGCCAAGGCCCTGTGGCTGCGCCCACGCAACGAAGTGACGGAGAAGGAATACAACGAGTTCTACCGCCACATCACGCACGACTTCGAGGGGCCGCTCGCCTATACGCACAACCGCGTGGAAGGCCGCAGCGAATATACCCAGCTGCTCTACATTCCGAAGCATGCGCCCTTCGACCTGTGGGACCGCCAGCAGCGCCACGGCATTCGCCTGTACGTGCGGCGCGTGTTCATCATGGACGACGCCGAGCAGCTGATTCCGGGCTATCTGCGCTTCGTGCGGGGGGTGGTCGATTCCAGCGACCTGCCGCTGAACGTCTCGCGCGAGATCCTGCAGGAGAGCCGCGACATCCGGCTGATCCGCGAGGGCAACGTCCGTCGTGTGCTGACACTGCTGGAGGATCTGGCCGAAAACCGCAAGGCCGACTATGTGCGCTTCTGGCGTGCCTTTGGCCAGGTGCTGAAGGAGGGCGTGGGCGAAGACAGCAAGAACCGCGAGAAGATCGCCGCCCTGCTGCGCTTCCGTACCACCGGCGAGCCGATCCGCATCGACGTGGATGTGGCGGACGCTGCACCGAAGGCCGCCGTGGGTGAGGATGGCATCGAGGATGCCGTCATCAAGGGCGAAGAGAACGCCACGGACACCACTGCTGCCGACGGGAAAGGCAAGGACGCGAAGGATGCCGACGAGGACGTGAGGAACGCCGACGGCCTGATTTCGCTGGCCCAGTACAAGGCGCGGATGAAGGAAGGCCAGAAAGCCATCTACTACATCACGTCCGACTCCGAGGCCGGTGCCCGCCAGAGCCCGCATCTGGAGATCTTCCGCAAGAAGGGCATCGAGGTGCTGCTGCTGTCCGACCGTGTGGATGAATGGATGCTGTCGCACCTGCACGAGTTCGACGGTACGCCGCTGGTGTCGGTGGCCCGTGGCCAGCTCGATCTGGGCGATCTGGAAGACGAGGCCGAGCGCAAGGCCAGCGAGGAAGTGGCAGCCGATTACAAGGATCTGGTCGAGCGCCTGAAAACCACGCTGGGCGAGCGCGTCAAGGACGTGCAGGTCAGCCATCGCCTGACCGATTCGGCGGCCTGCCTGGTTTCGGGCGAGCACGACATGAGTGCCACGCTGGAACGCATGCTGAAGCAGGCGGGCCAGAACGTGCCCACCCGCAAGCCGGTTCTGGAGATCAATCCGGATCACCCGCTGGTGCAGCGCCTGAAGAGCGAGGACGGCCGCTTCGACGACTGGTCCAGCCTGCTGCTGGACCAGGCAACACTGGCCGACGGCGGCAAGCTGGAAGATCCGGTGGGCTTCGTGCGCCGGATGAACGACCTGCTGCTGGCCAGCGGCGGCTGAGTGCTCAGAGCGACAGCTGTTTCGCGATGGCCCGGGCCCACTTCACCGCCGGCAGGCGCAGGCGTTTTTCCAGCAGCCTGGCCCGGTCCAGCAGCTGCTGGCGGGTCACCTGCAACGGAGGCCCCTTGAGCGCCAGCAGCACGAGGTTGCCTTCGTCCTGTGGGTCGAGCAGCAGCACCTGCGGGAAAAGCGCCCGGATGCGTGCCTCGCTGCGTGCAAAGGAGGCGTGACGGCCAAACAGGTTGACCACCATGATGCCGGGCTCGGCCAGGGTGCGGTGACAGCTGCGGTAGAACGTGCTGCTGTCGTGCACCGGGCCGGCGGCATCTTCGTCGTACAGGTCCACCTGGATCACGCCGAACTGGCCGCGATGGGCCGGATCACCCACGAAGCGGGCGGCATCGTCCTGCACCAGCTGCAGCCGTTCGTCCTCGGGTGGCAGGGCGAACCACTGGCGGGCCACCCAGGGCAGACGTTCGCTGATCTCCACTACGGTCAGTGCGGTGCCGGCGCAGTGGCGGTGACAGAACTTCGTCAGCGAGGCGGCACCCAGTCCCAGCTGCAGCAGCCGGGCAGGGGGCTCCAGAAACAGCAGCCAGGCCATCATGTCTTCCACGTAGGACAGCACCAGCCGGTCCGGCCTTTTGATGTCCATGGCGCCCTGCACCCAGGGCGAGCCGAAATGCAGGTAGCGGATGCCGTCCAGTTCGGAAAAGCTGATGACGGGTTCCTGAAAGGCTTTCTGGCCACGGCGGCCACGGGATGCTGTGCTCATGGCGGAGAGTGTAGCGACAAATCGGGTAAATGCAGGCCCATGACACGCGCTCAACCCAGCAGGCCGCGCAGGGCATCCCAGCCGGTCCTGATGATCAGCGCACCCACCACCACGATGAACGCCTGGCGCACGAAGCCCGATCCGTAGCGCAGCGCCAGCCGCGTGCCCACCAGGCTGCCGGCCACGTTGGCCACGGCCATGACGGCGCCCAGCGCCCACCAGACATGGCCGGTGCCGGCAAAGAGCCCCAGGGCCGAGAGATTGGTGGCGACGTTCAGTACCCTGGCATGGGCCGAGGCCTGCAGGAAGTCATGGCCCAGGAAACGGACGAACAGGAAGACGAAGAAGCTGCCGGTGCCCGGGCCGAAGAAACCGTCGTAGAAGCCCACCAGGATGGCGATGGTGCACATCAGCAGCGTTTCGGTGGTTTCGTCCTGCAGCGGGCGCGATTCGGTGCCCAGGTCGCGGCGCCGGAGGGTGTAGATGAACACGCCCAGCAGCACGAAGGGCAGCAGCCGGCGCAGGAATCCCGGGTCGATCTGCGTGACGGTCCAGGCGCCGATCAGGGCGCCCAGAAAGGCACTGACGAAAGCGGGCAGCAGCATGCGCCGCCGCAGGGGAACACGCCGGCTGTACTGCCACGCGGAAAAGGAGGTGCCCCACACCGAGGCGCTCTTGTTGGTGCCGAAGAGCGAAGCGGGCGAGGCATCCGGAAAGGTGGCAAACAGGGCCGGGATGAGGATCAGTCCGCCACCGCCCGCCACGGCGTCCATCAGGCCGGATGCAAAGGAAGCGAGCGTGACGATCAGCCATTCCATGGCAGCGGGTTCTCCATCGAGAGAGCGTGTTATGAACTCATTCGTCTCAGCGCTGACCCCTGCCATCGATCACAGCCGGATCATGGGAGCGCGATGACACGCTCCAGGGGAGCAGGCTTCTCTTATACCGGTTTTGGGGGGAACGGTGCCCAGCCTGTACGTTTCCGGCAACACGGCAAGCCCGTATAATCGGCGCCTCTTGCCTGTCCGCCGGCCGGTGCGGCGGGCACCGCCTTTCCTGCTGCGACCGGAGGCTGACCCGTGTCTTTCTACATCCTGTGGGGCTCGCTGGAAATCGGGCTGGTCTTCAGCCTGGTGGCGCTGGGGGTGTTCATCACCTTCCGGGTGCTCAACTTTCCCGACCTCACCGTCGATGGTTCCTTCCCGCTGGGCGGAGCGGTTGCCGCCACGCTCATTTCCCGGGGGCACGATCCCTTCCTGGCCATGGCCATCGCCACGGCGGCAGGTGCGGTGGCCGGTGTGCTGACCGGCTGGCTCAACGTCAGCCTGAAGATCATGGACCTGCTGGCCGGCATTCTGGTCATGATCGCCCTCTATTCCATCAACCTGCGGGTGATGGGCGGGCCCAATGTGCCGCTGATCTCCGAGCCGGTCGTCTTCTCGCTCCTGCCCGGCTGGGGGCCCGACTACATCGAACGGCCGCTGGCACTGCTGGCGCTGGTGCTGCTCATCAAGTTGCTGCTCGACCGTTTCTTCGCCTCGGCGCGCGGCCTGGCCCTGCGGGCCACCGGGGCCAATCCGCGCATGGCACGGGCGCAGGGAGTCGATACCGGCAGCGCGGTGCTGCTGGGCATGGCCATTTCCAATGCACTGGTGGCGCTGGCCGGGGCGCTGTTTGCCCAGAGCCAGGGGGGCGCCGACATTTCCATGGGGATCGGGACCATCGTCATCGGCCTGGCGGCCGTCATCGTGGGAGAGGGCGTGCTGCCGGCGCGGCGCATCGTCTGGACCACGCTGGCCGTGGTGCTGGGGGCCGTGCTCTACCGGCTGTTCGTGGCGCTGGCGCTCAACAGCGATGTACTGGGCCTGCAGGCGCAGGACCTGAATCTGGTCACGGCCATTCTGGTGGGGGTGGCGCTGGTGCTGCCACGGGTGCTCAAACGGCGCCGGACGCCCCGGGCCGGAACGGGTGTACGCACCGGCACGGACCTGCACGCCGGTACGGGCGCTGCCGGTCCTTCAAACCGGGGGAGCTGAGCCATGCTCGACGCCCAGGATCTGCACATCACCTTCAACCCCGGCACGCCCATCGAGAATCCGGCGCTGCGGGGCATGAGTCTGGCCATTCCGGAGGGGGAGTTCGTTTCGGTCATCGGTTCCAACGGGGCCGGAAAATCCACCTTCCTGAACGCCATTGCCGGCGACCTGCGGGTCGATCAGGGCCGCATCCTGATCGGCCAGACCGACGTGACGGGCCAGTCGACCTGGGAGCGGGCCCGGATGGTGGCCCGTGTCTTTCAGGACCCCATGGCCGGTACCTGCGAGGCGCTGACCATCGAGGAGAACATGGCGCTGGCCCTGGCGCGTGGCCGGTCGCGCGGACTGGGACGGGCCATCGACCGGCAGACCCGCGAGCTGTTCCGCGAGCGGCTGTCCATCCTGCGGCTGGGGCTGGAGAACCGCCTCACCGACCGCATCGGGCTACTGTCCGGCGGGCAGCGACAGGCAGTGAGCCTGCTGATGGCTTCGCTGCGGCCGTCCAGCATTCTGCTGCTGGACGAACACACGGCAGCCCTGGACCCGAAAACCGCTGCCTTCGTGCTGGAGCTGACGGCCCGCATCGTCACCGAAAGCCGGCTGACCACGCTGATGGTGACACACAGCATGCGGCAGGCGCTGGACTACGGCACGCGTACGGTGATGCTCCATCAGGGGCGGGTGATCTTCGATGTGCAGGGCGAAGCGCGTGCCCGGCTGGATGTGCCGGACCTGCTGGCGATGTTCGAAAAAACCCGGGGCGAGGAGCTGGCCGACGACTCGCTGCTGCTGGGGTGAAGCTTATTCGTGTCTTTCTGGAGCAATGACCATGGTTTCTGCCTGTACTTCCGCCAGTACCTCCGCCTGTTCATCCTTTTCCCGGCGACTGGCCGCACGCACCGTGGCAGCAGCTGCACTGGTGCTGGCTTCTGGCATGCCCGCTGCGCTGTTGCCGGCCTGGGGGCAGGATGGCAGCGCAGCGAACGTCCCGGCCGGTGGTGCCGGGGGCATGGGCAAGACGCCCGCTGCCGTATCGGTGCTGTCCATCGTCGAGCATCCGTCGCTGGACGCCCTGCGTGACGGTCTGCACGACGAGCTGAAGGCTGCCGGCTACGAAGACGGCAAGACGCTGAAATGGGCCTACCAGAGTGCCCAGGGCAATCCGGGCACGGCGGCCCAGATCGCACGCAAGTTCGTGGGCGACCGGCCCGACGTGATCGTGCCGATTGCCACGCCGACGGCGCAGGCGGTGGTGGCGGCCACCCGGGACATTCCGGTGGTCTACAACGCCATCACCGACCCGGTGGGCGCCCGGCTGGTCAAGTCGATGGCGCCCTCGGGCACCAACGTGACCGGTGTGTCCGACCGGCTGGTGGCCGAGCAGCAGGTGGCGTTCATCCGGCGCGTGGTGCCCGCGGCCAAACGGGTCGGCGTGATCTACAGCCCCGGCGAGGCCAACTCGGTGACGGCCAAGCGCCAGATGCAGGAAGTGCTCGAGCGCCAGGGCATGTCGCTGGTCGAGGCCGCTGCGCCCCGGAGCGTGGATGTGGGGCAGGCTGCCCAGCGGCTGGTGGGCAAGGTGGATGTCATCTACACCAGCAACGACAACAACGTCATCTCGGCGTACGAGGCGGTGATCAAGGTGGCCAACAGCGCGAAGATTCCGCTGATCTGCGCCGACCGTTCCAGCGTGCAGCGTGGTGCCACGGGTGCCATGGCCATCGACTATTACACGATGGGGCGCCAGACCGGCCGGATGGTGCTGCGGGTGCTGCGCGGCGAAAAGCCGGGTGACATGGCCAGCGAGACCAGCGACCGTCTGGACATCACGCTGAACCTGGCGGCGGCGAAGAAGCAGGGCGCGACGATCTCGCCCGAGCTGAAGGCCGAGGCCAAGGAGGTTTTCGGCGAGTGAGGTCTTGATGTCTGGTGGTGGGGCAGGCTGCCTGGGGTTGCCGTGGCCTGTCCTGCTTCATGGTGACGCATGGCTGTGCTCATGATATGGCGGTATTCATGAAGCATCATGTTTTCCCTGTGCGCCGTGTTGTCGGCACCGCTCATGAAAAATGCCCTGCGCAGCGCGTGCGACAGGGCATTTTTCATGTCTGGCGGCTGCCATGCCGGCAGATGCCTGCGAAGGCCGGGTGTCCGGCGCGCGTCATGGACCCGTTCGTTCCCGCGCGCCGTGGCACCCGTTGCCGCCGCCGTGAGTCGGCCGGCAGTGGTCTGCCTCCGGGATGATCAGAGGGCGGCGTCCTTGATTTTCTTCAGGGCGCGGACCTTGATGCGCACGGTGGCCGGTTTGGCAGCGAACTCGCGCTCCTGGCCGGTGAAGGGGTCGATGCCCTTGCGTTTCTTCTTGGCCGGCACGTCGATGACGCCGATCTTGAGCAGGCCGGGCAGCGTGAACTCGCGGGCGCCCTTCTTGTGCACGGAGGCCAGGATGGTGAGTTCCAGCGCGGCCATCACGGCCTTGACGGCCTTGGGCTCGACGCCGGTCTGCTCGGCCAGGTGCTGGGCCAGACCGGCCTTGGTGAAGGTTTCCTTCACGGGTTTGAGGGCCGGCGCGGCGGCAGCTTTCGTCGATTTGGCAGCGGGTTTGGCGGCTGCCACTTTCCGGGTGGGGGTTGCTGCCGCACGGGCGGGCTTCTTAGCGGTTGCCATGATGGTGTTGAACTGGGTTCTCGTATCGATCGGAAAAGGGGTGTCTGGGGCAGGGTACCGGCATACCCGGTGATTTCAGCCCGCAGACCGAACTGCAATCTTAGCAACCGGCACATCGTTGTGGCCACTTGCACAGCGCTTTCGTTGGCTGTTGGCCGCATTATCTACGGTTTGTTACGCGTTGATCGGCAAAAGAACACTGGGAATCACGGGTGTTTCTGAAAAACGTGGCGTTGGACACCACGAAAGACCCTTGAAATCCAGTGTTTCCTGCAGGACGGGGCGTCATCACACATGGATCCATTCGTCCCTGTGCTGGCACCTGCCGTGCGCAGGCAAGGCTGCGCGCCCTGGCAAGCAGGGCAGCGCCAGCAGCGCGCGGATTCGGGGGAGGACAACGCCCCTGGGATCGTGCAGGACAGGACGGCCGTGCCGCCGCGCCCTGCACGGATCAGGACTTTTCGTCCCTGTTTTCGCCCTTGCCGTCCGGGGTGCGGCCCTTGTCTGCATCCCGGTTGCGATTGGCCTTGCTGCCCAGCCCGAAGCTGTTGCCCAGGGCGGCACGCAGCTTGTCGGCCATGGCCGAATTGCCGGGGAAACCGCCCGGACGGCCACCGCCCGGTGCACCGCGGCGCTCGCCTTCACGGCGGCCTTCCGGATGGCGGCGATCTGCCGGACGACCCTCGCCGTGCCGATGCCGTTCGCGGTTTGGCCGGCCCTCGCCGCCGTGGCGTGACCCCCGGGCCTGTGATTGTCCACCGGCTGGTGCCTGTCCATCCGCAGCGGCATGGTCGTCGTGCGGAGGACGGCCGCGGCGCAGGCCCGGCTTGCCACCCTGGCCTGCGTTGCCATTGCGGCCGTGGGGGCGCTTGCCGTCCTGGGGACGGGCTGCGTGCCGGGTGTCTTCGTTGCCTGCAGTCGCGTTCCGGGCGCCGGTGGCCGCTTCGCCCTGTGCGCCGGATGCCGGCGCTGCGCCTCCGGGCCGATGGTGCCTGCCCTGGCCAGGCTGGCGTGCGCCTCCTCCCTTGCCGCCGTGGCGTCCGTCTGCACGGCGGCTGCCACGCCCCGCATCCTTGCCCTGCCGGTTGCCGGCCGGCTGCTGGGGTGGCTGTTTCTGGCGGAATTCTTCCGGAATGTCCTGCGCGCCCGTTTCGCCGAAGTGCACATCGAGACTGCGGCTGTCGTCGAAGCCGAGGGTGGCGTGCACGGGGGTGTGCCACAGGATCGATTTCAGCGAACCCAGCACCTGCCGGTGCAGGGCGTGCACGCGGGCGGCCATGGCCATGATGTCCGGGTCCACTTCACTGAAGGTGTGGGCCAGCTCGATCTGCAGATGCAGCGGTGCGGCCGGTGCCAGCGACATCATGCTCTTGCGCAGCATCTGGCGGATCTGGTTGCTGCGCTCGCGCGGCAGGGCGGGTGCAGGTGTGCCGGCCGTCGGGGCAGTGGCAGCCACGCCGGCTGCTTCGGTGCTGGGTTCTGTGCTGATTGCGTCGGTGCCGCCTGTTCCGGCGCTGGCTTCAGTGCTGGCTGCTTCGACGTCGCCCGCTTTGGTCTTTGTCGTATCGATACCGGCTGCCCCAGCGGCGGGCGATGCAGTGCCGGAGGCTGCGGGAGCCGCGGCATCCGTGGCACGCGGCGTGTGCAGCAGGCTGCCGGCCATGCGTTCGGTTTTCTGCAGCAGGGCCTGCAGCGCAAACTTCAGCTCGGCGGGGGTACTCTTTCCGTTCTGGAAACCGTTGCGGATGTTCCTGCGTTCGGAGACCAGGCGGGATTCATCCCGCTGCAGGAAGGCAAAACGGATGTTGCCCGCCAGTTTCGACAGGCGCCGGATGCCATGCGCCACCATCACCAGTGCGGCGGCGATGCGTGCGTCGATTTCCTCGGCCTCCGGTGGCAGGGGAATCTGTGGGGCGGCGGCAGGGGTGTCCTGCTGGGCCAGCGCCTTCGTGGAGGGCGCGTCCGGTGCGGGAGCTGTGCCGGCAGCAGGCGTGGCGTCCGTGGGCGTCGTGCCTGCTGAGGTGGCCTCGGTGGGCACCGTTCCTTCTGTGGCCGCCGGGGCTTGTGCGTGTGGCACCTCCGTGACGGCGGCCGTGACTTGTGGGAGAGACGCCTCCGTGACGACGGCCGTGACTTGTGGGAGTGACGCTTCCGTGGTGGCAGCAGGTGCGTCCGGGGTGGATACGGTTCCGGCTTCAGGTGAAACCTGCTGGGCGGATGCCGCTTCCGTGGCCGACGGGGCCTGCGGTGTGGACACGGTACCGTGTTCGGGGGTATCGGGGGTGGCAGGAGTGGAGGGGACTTCGGTGCTCACGACAGGTGCTCGGGCTGAAAGGGAACAGGCATGCCCGGGATTGTGCTACATATGCGCGCCAAACGTCAGCAATGACAGGCCGGTGCGTTACCATTGGTTGTTTTGGCCACCCGTGCATCCGTGGGCGTCTCATGCTCGCAGGTGTGTCCGCGGGGCATGCAGGATGCCACCGGGCCGGCCCGCAGGAGGAGCGGGCCGGCCCGGTGCCCGTGGCAAGGGGGCTGGCTGTCATTTGTGGAGGTGGAACGACGTGCGTCTCTCGCTCGAAAGAAACAAACTGAAGGTCGTGCTGCTCGAGGGCATTCATCCGTCGGCGGTGGAGGCGTTCACGGCCGATGGCTATACCCAGATCGAATCCCATCCGAAGGCGCTGGAAGGTGAGGCGCTGGTCGAGGCCATCCGTGATGCCCATTTCGTGGGATTGCGTTCGCGCACCCAGCTCACCGCCGGGGTGCTGGAGCAGGCCCAGAAGCTGGTGGCCGTGGGGGCCTTCTGTATAGGCACCAACCAGATTGCGCTGGAGGCAGCGGCACGGCGCGGGGTGCCGGTGTTCAATGCGCCGTTCTCCAATACGCGCAGCGTGGCCGAGCTGGTGCTGGCCGAGATCATCATGCTGATGCGGGGCATTCCCGAGAAGAACGCCCTGCTGCACCAGGGCGGCTGGATGAAGAGTGCCGCCAATTCGTTCGAGGTGCGTGGCAAGACGCTGGGCATCATCGGCTATGGCCACATCGGCACCCAGATCGGCCTGATGGCCGAGCACATGGGCATGCGCGTGGTGTTCTACGACATCGAAACCCAGCTGCCCCTGGGCAATGCCCGCCAGCTGTCCTCCCTGGACGAGCTGCTGGCCGGGTCGGATGTGGTGAGTCTGCACGTGCCCGAAACGCCGTCGACGAAGAACATGATGGACGCGGCCCGCATTGCGAAAATGAAACGCGGCAGCTTCCTGATCAATGCCTCGCGTGGCACGGTGGTGGATATCGATGCGCTGGCAGCGGCGCTGGAAGCGAAGCACATTCTGGGGGCGGCCATCGACGTGTTTCCGGTGGAACCGAAGGGCAACGAGGGCGAGTTCCAGTCGCCGCTCATTCGCTTTCCCAACGTGCTGCTCACGCCGCACATCGGTGGTTCCACGGGCGAGGCCCAGGAAAGCATCGGCCGCGAGGTGGCGTCCAAGCTGATCCGCTACAGCAACAATGGTTCCACGCTGTCGGCGGTGAATTTCCCCGAAGTGTCGCTGCCGGCCCATCCCGGACTGTGCCGCCTGCTGCACATCCACCGCAATGTGCCCGGCATGCTCACCCGCATCAACGAGCGGCTCTCGAACGCCGGCATCAACATTGCGGGGCAGTACCTGCAGACCAACCAGCACGTGGGTTACGTGGTGGTGGATGTGGAGTCCGGATCCAGCACCGAGGCGCTGAACGAGGTGCAGGCCATCGAGGGCACGATCCGCGCGCGGGTGCTGTACTGAGCGCGGAGGCAGCAGGGCCATTCCGGTCGTTCTGCTGCCCGGCCCTCCTGCTGTTCTGGCCGTTCCGGTTGCCTCTGCCGCTCCTGCAGGGCAGGGCCTGCTGCCATGGGGCGGGTGTCGTGGGGACGGCCGCGCCCTCGGGGCAGGTTGCCTGACTCACCAGATGTAACCTCTGCCGGCGGGCGTGGGGGCAGTGGGATGTTAGGATAGGCGCCTGCCACAACCCCATGACGATCATGAAAAAATCCCTGATTTCCCGCGCTTTCGCCCTGTCGGGCGCTGCTGCCGTGGTGGCTGCCGGGCTGCTGGCCGGTACGGCGCCGGCCGTGGCCAAGGACAAGGAACGCACCATCGGCATCGTGGACACCACGTTCAAGCTGCTGACGCGTGACGATGACATCATCGTCGAAGCCTATGACGATCCGGCCGTGCAGGGCGTGACCTGCTATGTGTCGCGGGCACGTACCGGCGGCATCAAGGGCTCGCTGGGCCTGGCCGAGGACAAGGCCGAGGCTTCCATCTCCTGTCACCAGGTCGGCCCGGTGCAGATCGACAAGCCGCTGAAGAAGAAGGAAGACGTGTTTTCCGAGCGGCTGTCCATCCTGTTCAAGCGCCTGCGTGTGGTGCGCATGGTCGATACCGACCGCAATGCGCTCGTGTACCTCACCTATTCGGACAAGCTGATCGACGGCTCGCCGAAGAACAGCGTTTCGGCCGTGCCCATTCCGGCGTCCACGCCCATTCCGGTGAAGTAATTCCCCGGTATCGAGGAAACGAAAAAACCCGTCTTTCGACGGGTTTTTTGTGAAGTGTCTGGCATGGGCGCTGATCGGGCAGCCTCTGGTGCTGATCTGCCCGTGGGGGCAGGAAGTGCTGCAGGGGGCTGTTGGGGCCAGGTTCCGCTGGGTCATCACATTCCCGGCCACGGACCCGTCCCCGGTTCCGGGAGGGGTTGCCTGCCGGAACCGGGGCGCGCTTTGCCAGAGGCTGTTCAGCCCTGCGCGATCAGAAGTCGAACGAGGCGCTCAGGCTGAAGGTGCGCGGGGCGCCCTGGACCAGATAGCCGGCATCCGGGTAGCCACCGGCCGAAGACCAGTACTTGCGGTCGGCCAGGTTGTCGATGCGGGCGCGCAGCGTGACCAGTTTGCCCTGCACGTCCAGCAGGTAGCGGGCACCGATGTCCAGACGGGTCCAGGCCGGGGCCTCCAGCGTGTTGGTGCTGTTGGCCTTGACCGATCCGGTGTACAGCACGCGCGTATCCAGCGACAGGCCCTCGACCCACGGGGTATCCCAGTCCAGCGACAGCGATGCCTGCTGTTTGGGTACGCCCAGCACGCGCTTGCCGTCGGTGGTGGCCGAACCGGTGCTGCGCTGCTTGGCATCCAGGAAGGTGATGCCTCCCAGCGTGCGCAGGTGCTTGATGGGCTCGCCCTGCACGGTCAGTTCCAGACCCTGGTGACGGTCCTTGCCGGAGGCCACGAAGGTGTTGGCGCTGTTGACGTAGGCGCGTGGCTTGTCGGTGCTGAACAGGGTGGCCGCAAGGATCGTGCCGCCCAGGTCATATTTCACGCCGATTTCCTTCTGCTTGGCCACATAGGGCTTGAGCGTCTGGCCGGCATTGGTGACGGCAGCACCCGTGGTGCTGTTGACAGTGGGGGCGGTGCCGCCCTGCGACAGGCCTTCGATGTAGTTGGCGTACAGCGAGAGGTTGTTCTGCAGCTTGTAGACCACACCGGCCATCGGGCTCACGCGGCTCTGGTCGTAGTGGGCCGTCTGGGCACCGGTCTGCACGCTCCAGTCATCCACACGCAGGGCCTGGTGACGCGCTCCGACGGTGACCAGCAGCTGGTCACCCAGGAAGCTCATCGTGTCGCCCAGCGCGATGCTGCGCAGCTTGATCTTGCCAGCCAGGGCCGGGTTGTCGAAGGCAGCCTCGGCAGCACTGGAGGTCCAGTCCGGGCGGGCATGGAAGCTCGGCGAATACAGATTGGTGGTCATCGACGTGCCGGCAAAGTCGAATTTCCAGCCGTTTTTCTTGCGCGACTGGTAGGTGCCCACGGTACCGACCACCTCGTGTTTGATGTCGCCGGTGGCAAATTTTGCCCGGGCGCCGACTTCACCGGTGATCACGCGGTCCTTGCGGACGTTGTCGAAGCGGTAGCTGGAACCGGCGCCGTCGTTGCTGTTGACGGTGAGGTTGGCCAGCGAGTTGTCTTCCTTGCTCTGGCGGGCGCCCAGGGCGAACCAGCCGGTGACCTGGTCGTTGAAGTCATGCTCGCCGCGCAGGGTGCCGAAGGTGTCCTTCTCCTTCGAATAGGACCACGGTTCGGCCCAGTTCAGCGTGCTCTTCGGGGCGGAGGGGACGGCGGTCACGGCGGCGCCCAGCGAGACGTTGGTGCGGGTCTGCTCCAGGCGGTGGTTCTGGTAGCCCACATCGGCCGACAGGCGGGTGTCGGCGTTGTGCCAGTCCAGGCCGGCCTGCAGCAGGTCTTCCTTGTTGTGCTCGTGGTCGATGGCCGTCTTGCCCTGGCGATGGGTGGCCACCACGCGCAGGCCGGTGCTGCCGTCCGGGCCAAAGCGGCGGGCCACGTCGGCCGTGGCGTTGAACTGCTTGTTGTTCACCAGGCCCACGTCGACCTGGGTCAGCGGCTGGTTGGGTGCACGCTTGGGCAGCAGGTTGACGGTACCACCCAGGCCCGTGCCACTGGGCGTGACGCCGGTCAGGAAGGCGCTGGCGCCGCGCAGCACCTCGACACGCTCGAACAGGTCGGAGGCAATGTACTGGCGGGGCAGCAGGCCATAGAGGCCGTTGAAGGCGATGTCATCCGAGTACAGCAGGAAACCGCGCACGAAGTAGGTTTCCTGGAAGTTGCCGAAACCGCGGGCCATGCGGATGGACGGATCGTTGAGCAGCACGTCGGCCACGCTCTGGGCCTGCTGGTCCTTGATCAGCTGGTTGGTGTAGGCCGTGACCGAGAACGGTACGTCCATCTGGTCGCGGGTGCCCAGAATGCCCACGCGGCCACCACGGGCCACCTGGCCACCGGCCAGGGGTTTGGACAGGCCGGCAGCCGAGGCGTCGGCACTGGCACTGACGGTGACGATTTCCAGGACCTCGGCATCGGCCACTTCCTGGGCATGCAATGTGGGGGCGCCAAGCGCCAGCGCTACGGCCGCAGCAACCTGCAGCGGGCGAAAACCGGGACGGGCAGTCGCGGCTGCCCCGGAGGGGGTGTGTTTCATGGGTTGGAGAGGAGGTTGAAAACGCTAAAAAGACTGCGACGCAACATGAAGATGCGACGCCAGGAGGTCGAGAGGTTGTCCGCAGGATACGGGGCGGACAGCGAGCGAAGTATACGGACGAAAAGCACCTGTTTGCAGCGGCAAAGACAGGAACGAATGTGAAAGGGGTTCTCATTTACTGGCAGACGAACCGACGGGAGGCGCCGATGGCCGGCAGACGGGGGCTGACGGGCGTTGGGCGCAGGGCAGCGCGGAGGAGGGCCTGGAACGCTGTGTGGCAGGAATGCAACAGCAAGGGGCGATGGTGCGAATGACGCCATGGCACGCGTCAATGGGCTGTCCGGTCACGCATCGCGTGATGGGATGGACCTTTTTTCTGGTATGATGCCGCCACCTTTTGCAACAAAGGTGGAGCGCATGCGGTCATACAGAAGGCCGGCGCTTTCATTCGCATCGATATCTGGCCCCCGCGATGTATCCGGGACACCCGACACGGCGGTGTCCAGTGCATCTGCATTCCGGTTGGCGTCGATGAACCGCACGTGATCCGTCAACCCCAGGGTACATCCCCACATCGTTTACAGGGTACCCACAGGCCGTGGTGCCTGCAGGCAGCGTGAATGACACTGACTGCACAGGGCAGGGCCTTCCAGCGGGAAAAACCCGCTTCATGTCTGCCAGTCATTTCTGAACATCGTCATACCGTACGTCCCGGCTCCCGGGGTCGTTGCCTTGCGTTCGTGCCTGTGGCCGTTCCGTCTGCGTACGGGCTGCAGCCGGCAACGCGGGCCACGCCCGGCGGCCTTGGGGTGTGAAGAAGCGGCGAACAGACCCGTTGCAGCGTGCGCAGCGGGGGCAGGCAGGGCTGCACGGCGTTTTCAGGGCTGCACGGTGTTTTTCGCAGGTGATGAAAGACGTCCGGGTGGCTCCCGAAGACCGGAGCGCGGAGACGCATGCGTCCATGACGCGCTCCCGCGAAAAGAGAAACAGCGGCTGCAGCCACGAGTCCGGCAGGCCGCCTGAACGATCAAGTACACAGCAAATCATGAAAGACCAAGAGAAGAAACGCCAGGCCAGTCACGATCTGGAGAGCAGCCTGGAACATGAAGCAGCGCAGATGGCGCAGGAAAAGGCTCCGGGGGCCGGTGATGCAGGCGGTGCCGGCAGCGCCGCCCACGACGGAATGCACGATGACCCGGCCCGCAAGGGCCTGGATGAAGCGGCAGCGGCCATCGGCGCCGAAGGCGATGATGCCGAAGACGGAGAGGCCCTCGATGCAGAAGATGAGGGTGCCGGCGATGAAGATATCGTCGATGCCGGGGACGATGAGGACGACGACGATGCGTCCGGTGATGAAGCCGCCCCGTATGGCGCGGATGACGACGGCTTCGACGATGAACGCAGCGACGACGAAGATGACGACGACCCCTACGACGGCGACGAAGACGGGGTGCTGGATGCCGGTGTCGGGCTGGACGATGAAGGTGATGACGACAGCGACGACGATGCGGATGGCAATGAAGACGACGAAGAGGACGAGCCCGCGCCGCTGCATGCCGATCCCTTCGTGGAAGCCACCGATGCCAGCTTTGCCGAGCTGGGCCTGATCGACCCGCTGGTGCAGGCCCTGCAGCGGCTGGACATCATTCACCCCTCGCCGGTGCAGCTGCAGGCCATTCCCGTGCTGCTCTCGGGCAGGGATCTGGTGGCATCCGCCCCGACCGGCACCGGCAAGACGGCCGCCTTCCTGCTGCCGGCCCTGCAGGGGGTGGCGCTGACGGCGCAGGAGCGCATGGCCGAACGGCATGCCCGCCATGAGGAAGCCGGTGAAGATGAGGACGGCCGGGGCCGCCGCGGCAAGGGGCGCCGGCCGCAGCGTCCGGCCTTCGGCCCCAGCGTGCTGGTGCTGACCCCCACCCGTGAGCTGGCCCAGCAGGTCACGCGGACCAGCCATGCGCTGTCGCGGCTGCTGCCGCGCACCAGCACGGTGTGCATCACCGGTGGGGCGTCGTATTTCCAGCAGTCCCGCGCGCTGTCCATGCCCTACGAGGTGCTGGTGGCCACGCCGGGCCGGCTGATCGACCAGCTGGATAACGGCAAGATCGACCTGTCGGGCCTGAAGATGCTGGTGCTGGACGAGGCCGACCGGATGCTGGACATGGGCTTTTCGGACGACGTGTTCCGCATTGCCGAACTGCTGCCGAAGGAGCGTCAGACCGTCTGCTTCACCGCCACGGTGTCGCACGATGTGCGCAACCTGGCCGACAAACTGCTGAACGAGCCGGAATGGCTGACGGTGGAGCGCAGCGAGGAGGCCCTGACGCCAATCGACGACCACGTGGTGTATGTGGACAACCCGGGGCATCGTGGCCAGCTGCTGCGTGCCTGCCTCAACGACAGCGGGCTGGGCCAGGCCATCGTGTTCACCGCCACCAAGCGGCATGCCGAGGCGCTGACCGAGGAGCTGCTGGCCGAGGGTTTTGCCGTGGATGCCCTGCATGGCGACATGAACCAGCGTGAGCGTACCCGGGCGCTGAATCGCCTGCGCCAGGGTGAGTGTCAGGTGCTGGTGGCCACCGACGTGGCGGCACGTGGCATCGATGTCTCGACGCTGACGCACGTGATCAACTTCGAGCTGCCGCGGGTGGCGGAAGACTACGTGCACCGCATCGGCCGGACCGGCCGGGCCGGCGCCAGTGGCCAGGCCATTTCGTTCGTGGGGCGCGAGGATGTGATTCCGCTGCGCAAGATCGAGCATTTCCTGGGCCGTCATATTCAGGTGAGCGAGTTCCCCGGACTGGAAGCCCAGTTCAAGCCGGAACCGCCGAAGAAACGCCACAAGAAAAAGGATGCCCGCCGCGAAGGCTTTGGCAAGGGACGTTTCGGGGGGCGCGACGCTCGGGGTGATGGCCGTGGCCGCGAGGGCCGTTCGTTCGGACGCGGACGTTTCGACCGTGGCGAGGGCCGGGGTCGCTGGGAGCGTGATGACGCCCGCGAGGGTGGCCGAAGCTGGAACCGTGATGACCGCCAGGGCGGTGGCCGCGGTGGCTGGGGGCGCGATGACCGCGACGGTGGTTTCCGCGGCGCAGAGCGTGGCTTCGGTCGCGGTGAAGGTGGTTTCGGGCGCCGGGAAGGCCGTGGCTTCGAACGCGGTGAGCGCGAGGGCAAGGGCTTCGACCGCCGTGATGGCTTTGGGCGCGGACAGCCCGGGGGCGATCGCAAACCGTTTGCCCGCCGTGAGGATGGAGACTTCCGCCGTCGTCCGGAGGGTGAAGGTCGCAGCTTCAGCCGTCGTGACGGGGAAGGTGGTGATCGGCGTTTCGGCGGTGATGATCGCGGGCTGCGCTTTGGTGGACAGGACCGTCACGGCCGCTTTGGCGATGGCGAGCGTCGTGGCCGCTTCGGGGGGGATGACGGCCGTCGCAGCTGGAACCGGGAGGAACGCGGTGAGCGCAGCTTCGGTGACCGCGAGGATCGCCCGCAGCGTGCGCGTTTCGGTGACGACAGCCGTCCATTCAACCGTGAACGCCGCGAGGGCGGTCGCCCATGGGAAAACCGCAGCGACCGTGGCCGTGAGGATCGGGGTGGCTGGCGTGGTGGCCGCGATGACGACCGTCGCGGTTTCCGCGCCGACCGTGAGGGCTGGAAACCGCGTCGCGAAGGCGAGGGCGGCCGTGAGGGAGGCGAGCGTCCGTCCTGGCAATTGCGCAAGCCGTGGGAAGATCGCCAGGGCGATGACCGTGGCGGCCGCCGCTTCGGGGGCGAGCGTGACGACCGGGGTGGACGCCGCTTTGGCGGTGATGACCGCGGTGGCAAGCGTTTCGGTGGACGTGACCCGGGAGGCTTCCGCGGTCGTGACGAGGGCCGTGGCGGGCGCTTCGGGAATCGCGACGGCGGATTCGGCGGTGGCCGCAAGCGTGGTCCTGCCTCGCTGGACCCGGACCGTGCCTTTCGCCAGGCCCGTGACGGGTCGGGAGAGGATTGAGTGACGCAACCCTCCGACCGCGATCTGGCCGCCGGCTTCATCGTCATTCATGGCAACCAGTCCGAAACACTGCGCGACCTGCTGTGTGACTGGATGCGGGCGCATCCGCTGGCGCCCCTGGAAAACGAAGTCATTCTGGTCCAGAGCAACGGCATCGCCCAGTGGCTGACGCTGTCGCTGGCGTCCGACCCTGCGCCCGGGACGGACGACGGGACGGCAGACAGGATGGATGATGCCGGGTCGGGGCCGGCGGGTACGGCCCCGGCAGGGACTCCTCCCGGGGCGTCCGGTCTGGGCCACGGGCTGGGTATCGCGGCTGCGCTGGACATCCAGCTTCCCTCGCGCTTCATCTGGCAGGCGTACCGGGCCGTGCTGGGCGATGATGCCGTGCCCGAGCGGGCGCCGTTTGGCAAGGATCTGCTGACCTGGCGGCTGATGCGGATGCTGCCCGGCCTGCTGCATCAGGAGGTCTTTGCATCGCTGCGCCGTTTTCTGGAGGACGATGCGCTGTTGCGTCGCCGCCATCAGCTGGCGGCGCAGCTGGCCGACCTGTTCGACCAGTATCAGGTGTATCGCGCCGACTGGCTGGCCGACTGGGCGGATGGGCACGATGTGCTGCGCACGGCGCGGGCCGTGGCGCCAGCAGGGGCAGTGGGGTCAGCGGCGGCTCTGGCTGTGGCGGCGGAGGAAGGCGGGCGTTCGGGCCTGACCGGTGCGGGTGCCGGTCTGGATGCCGATGGGCACGCGTCGTTCATGTCCTCCAGCCAGAATCTGCATGCGCAGACGATGCGACAGGGCATGCCATCGGGCGTGCGGCCCGTGCCGGAGGAATCGCTGTGGCAGCCGGCGTTGTGGCGGGCGCTGCTGGCCGATGGTGATGTGGCCGACATCGACCGCAACCGGGCTGCCGTGCACGAACGTTTCATGGCGGCCTGTGCCGACCCGGCGCGGGCGCGCCCGCAGCGGCTGCCGCGCCGTGTGCTGGTTTTCGGCATTTCGGCCATGCCGCGCCAGTCGTTGGAGGTGCTTTCCGCACTGGGGCGCTGGTGCCAGGTGCTGATGTGTGTGCAGAACCCGAGCCGGCACTACTGGGGGGACATCGTGCCCGAGCGGGCGCTGCTGTCATCCCGGACGGGGCGTCATGCCCATCGGCCCGGTTTCGATCCGGACCGTGCGCTGCTGGCCGGTGTCGATCACGGTCAGGCGCTGCTGGCGGCGTGGGGGCGGCAGGGACGGGATTTCATCGGGCTGCTGGCCGATCATGACGAGCCGGAGGCGGCCGAACGCCGGATGCTGAGCATCGACCGGCGCGCCGATGTGTTCATCGACCACGATCCGGCCGATACGCTGCTCGTGCAGCTGCAGCAGGACATTCTGGATCTGGCGCCGCTGGCCGAGACCCGTCAACGCTGGCCGGCCATCGATCCCCGGCAGGACCGCTCGATCCGCTTTCAGGTATGCCACAGCGCGCAGCGCGAGGTGGAGGTGCTGCACGACCAGTTGCTGGCCGCCTTTGCTGCCGACCCCACGTTGCAGCCACGCGATGTGATCGTGATGGTGCCGGACATCACGCCCTATGCGCCACACATTCAGGCGGTCTTCGGGCTGTATGCGCAGTCCTGGGAGACGCCGGCGCCGGGCCATGAAGGAACAGGGGGTATGCATGGCAGGCGTGATCCGCGCTTCATCCCGTTCTCGATGGCCGACCAGCAGAGCCGGGCGCACGAGCCGCTGCTGGCGGCGCTGGAGATGCTGCTGGGGCTGCCCCAGGGGCGCGTGACGGTGGCCGATGTGCTGGACCTGCTGGATGTGTCGGCCGTGCAGCGGCGGTTTGGCATCGAACCGGAACGGCTCGTGCAGCTGCGGCGCTGGATCGGGCAGAGCGGCATTCGCTGGGGGCTGGATGAGGCGCAGCGCCAGTCGCTGGAGCTGGGACGCATGGGCGACCAGAACAGCTGGCGCTTCGGACTGCGGCGTCTGCTGCTGGGTTACGCGGCCGGGCAGATGGCGGCAGGGGCCGGAGGGGAGGAACCGGCTTCGGACTGGCAGGGTATCGAACCGCTGGACGAGATCAGTGGCCTAGATGGCGAGCTGCTTGGACGCCTGCAGGCGCTGCTCGACGCCCTGCAGCAGGCCTGGCAGACCTGCTGCAGCGAGGCGACGCCGGCCGAATGGGGCCTGCGTCTGCAGGCGCTGCTGGACACCTTCTTTTGGGCGGATGACGGGCGGGAAGGGCTGCTGCTGGTGCGCCTGAACGAGTCGCTGCAGCAGTGGCTTGATGACTGTGCCGAGGCGCGGATGGACCTGCCGCTGCCGCTGTCGGTGGTACGGGAGCACTGGCTGGCCAGCATCGACGAGGACGGGCTGGGACGGCGCTTTCTTGCCGGCGCCGTGACCTTTGCCACGCTGATGCCGATGCGGGCCATTCCGTTCCGGCACGTATGTCTGCTGGGCATGAATGACGGGGATTTTCCGCGCTCGCGTCAGCCGGCCGATTTCGACCTGATGGCGGGCGACTATCGCCCCGGCGACCGTTCCCGGCGGGAGGATGACCGCTACCTTTTTCTGGAGGCGCTGCTGTCGGCACGCGAGCGGCTCACCCTCAGCTGGGTGGGGCGCAGCATTCATGACGACTCGCATCGTCCGCCCTCGGTGCTGGTGGCGCAGCTGCGTGACCATATTGCCGCGGGGTGGCGGCTGGCAGGCGAGGAGGGTGACTCCCCGGCGGCGCAGCGCAAGGGCGGCGAGGCGCTGCTGGCGGCGCTGACCACGCAGCATCGGCTGCAGCCGTTCAGCCGGGCGTATTTTGCCGGGGAAGACGGGCTGTTCAGCTATGCCCGCGAATGGCTGCAGGCGCTGCAGCAGGCCGATGCGGCGCGTGCGCGAGCCCGGCTGCCAGGCGAACAGGGTGCCGGAGCCGCGGGCAGGGAGGCACCGCAGTGGCCACTGCTGCCTCCGGCCGAATTCTCGGACGAACTGACACTGGCGGATCTGACGTCCTTTCTGAAGGCCCCGGTGAAGTATTTTTTTCAGAAGCGTCTGGGCATTTACTGGAACGATGATGAGGACGTGCTGCCCGATCACGAACCGTTCGGTCTGAATGGCCTGGCATGCTGGAAGGTGCAGGATGCGCTGGTGAAGGCCCAGCTGCACAGCCTGCGCGTGAACGAGCAGCAGGCTGGCCCCGTGGCGTGGCCGGCCATGCTGGAAAACGAAACACAGCGCGATGCCCTGCTGCTGCTGCTGGCGCCAGTGCGCGAACGTGCACTGGCGCAGCTGGCCCGTGCCGGTGAATTGCCGGTGGGTGCCTTTGGCGAGCTGCAGCGTGAAAGACTGGAAGAACCGCTGCCGAAAATGATGGCGGATTATCTGCACGAGGTGGCGCAATACCCGCAGGCATTGCCGGATGAGCCTTTCGTGTGGGAGCCGCCCGCCGATGGTTCCCTGCCGGCCGGGCTTCCACCGGTTCTGGGTACGCTGGACTGTCTGCGGACCCGTGCCGAGGGTGCCCGGGTCCGGCTGGTGCTGACGGCCAGTACCGTGGTGGACGGGAAAGGGAAGACGGACGAAAAGGCCTATCGGCTCGACCGCCTGCTGGACCACTGGGTGTATCACCTGGCGGGCAATCTGCAGGACGGCGCCATGAGTACGGTGCTGGTGGGCAAGGCGCAGGGGAAGGCATGCCTGCGTCTGGACCCGCTGCCGCCCGGGCTGGCATTGCAGCACTGGCACGTGTTGCTGGATGCCTGGCAGCAGGGCCTGCGCCGTCCGCTGCCGCTGGCGGCGAAGACGGGATTTGCCTGGCTGAAGAAGCCCTGCCATCCGCCGGAGGCAGGCGCCGAAGAACTGCCATCGGGCGACGGGAAGCCCTCGGGCGCCGGGGAACCATCGGGGGCCGACGAACCATCCGATGCCCGTAAAAACTGGCAGGATCTGACCCAGACCTATGAAGGCGCCGGGGAAGAGGGCGGAAAAGGCCGTTTTGGAGGGCAGGGTGAGCGTGACAGCGACATGTATCTGGCACGCGCCTGGCCGGACATGATGGCACTCTGGCAGGCCGGTGAATTCGGCGAATGGGCCGAACGTCTGCTGCGGCCCGTGTGGGATGCGCTGCACCGGAGTTCCAGTAACGACAGCCAGAAGGATGGTGCATGAGCACGATGCGTACACCGGAAAATCCGAATGCAGCGGTGAAACCGGTCGAACCGCTGCGTTTTCCACTGCGCGGCAGCCGCCTGATCGAGGCCAGTGCCGGTACCGGCAAGACCTACACCATTGCGGCGCTCTATCTTCGACTGGTGCTGGGGCATGGCGGGCCGGCAGCGGCGTTTGGTTATGCGGGATCGCCGGATGTTCCGGATCTGGCTGTACAGGTGCTGCCCGGAGCGGCGGATGAGTCGCGCGCGCAGGCGCTGCCCGGAGAGGCGTATGAATCATGCCTGCAGGAACCATCCGGACAGGTGAGTGCGTTGCGTGCGCAGGAACCGCCCGGCGAGGCGGATGACGGTGCACCACGGCCGCTGATGCCTCCCGAGATCCTGGTCGTGACCTTCACGAATGCCGCGGCGCAGGAGCTGCGTGACCGGATTCGTGCGCGGCTGGCCGACGCGGCCGTGTTCTTTCAGGAAAGTGCACTGGCTGCCAGCCGGCTGGGGCTGATGCCGGGAGGGGGCGAAGCATTTCCGGAAGCGGCAGCGAACGAGCAGGCATTCCCTGATGAAAATGGGTTGCCGGCCGGAAATGCGCTGCTGACTGAAAATGCGCTGCTGGCTGCACATGGTTTGCTGGCTGGACGTGGGCTTCCGGTTGAAGGGGGGCTGCCGGTGGCCGATGACGGGCTGCTGCAGGAACTGCGCAACGATATTCCGGTATCGCGCTGGCCGGCGTGCGCGCGTCGCCTGCAGCTGGCGGCCGAATGCATGGACGAGGCAGCCGTCTTCACCATTCATGGCTGGTGCCAGCGCATGCTGCGCGAACACGCCTTCGACAGCCGGGGACTGTTCGATCTGACGCTCAGCGACGATACCTCCAGTCTGCTGGCCGAGGCGTGCCGCGATTACTGGCGAGTATTCTGTCAGGGGCTGGACCACGAGGCGGCGGTGGTGCTGCACGGCTGGTGGGATTCGCCCGAAAGCCTGCAGGCGGCCGTGAGCGACCTGCTGGAAAAAAGGGATGCCCTGCCGGGTGAGGGGCTGCCGCCGGCACAGGCGCTTGGCCAGGCACGGCAACAGCGGCGCGAAGCGCTCGAACGGCTCAAGGCACCGTGGCGGGAGGGCTGGATCGATGAGTTGGCGCGGTTTTTGGATAAAGCCAATGATCCGGCGCACACCTGGCTCAAGGGAGGCAGCTATGGCACCGAGCGGTGCAATGCATGGATGGATGCATTGCGGATCTGGGTGCGGGAGCCCGATCTGCTCGTGATTCCCTTCAGAGACGGGGGTCTTTTCGATGGTGATGATGTGGAGGCCATCACAGCCAGGGACATACCACGGCTCAACCAGAAACTGTCCGCGTTCAATCCAGGTAAATTGACTGCGCTCAGGAATTTGACGGCCGCAAAAATGCTGGCCGGTCTGAAAAAGGGCCATACGCCAGCGCAGAATCCCGAACTGGCCGTCATGCTCGGCCTTCCTCCCGACCGGCCTGCGCACCCGGCCCTGCAGGCCATGGAGGCGCTGCCGGCCGAGCTGGCTGCCCTGCCGCCCGATGGTTACGAGTCCGTGCTGCTGCACGCGGTACACTGGATCGAAGCGCGCTACCGCACCGCACGTGACCAGAAGAGCGAGATGAATTTCGACGATCTGCTCACGCAGCTGCTGCGTGCGCTGGATGAGCCGGGTGGAGAACAGCTGGCGACACGCATGGCGCGCCAGTATCCGGTGGCGATGATCGACGAGTTTCAGGATACCGATACGACGCAGTACCGGATTTTCGACCACGTCTACCGGGTGCGCGAGAACCTGCCGCAGCAGGCCCTGATCATGATCGGTGATCCGAAGCAGGCCATCTATGCATTTCGGGGTGGTGACATCCATACGTATCTGAAGGCACGTCAGGCCACGGCCGGGCGTCATTACACGCTGGACACCAATTTTCGCTCGTCAGCGGCGATGGTCGGTGCGGTGAACCACCTGTTCTGCGCTGCCGAGCAGCGCACGGCACTGGGCGGGGCCTTTCGCTTCGTGGGTACGGGTGGTGCCAGTCCCCGGAATCCGGCCAATCCGCTGCCCTTCCTGCCGGTGAAAGCCAGGGGGCGCAGCGAGCGCTGGCATGATCCGGCCCATCCGGCAGGAGCACCGGCTCTGACATTCTGGATGATGCCGCAGGATGAGGCTGGTGCGCGGGCAACGGATGCCGCGACAGTTCAGGTGATGCGGCAGGATGCATCCGGTGCGCAGGGCGGGAACGGCACAAAAGGCGGAGATGGTGCGAAAGGTGCGGCCGGCGCAACAGGCACGGATGAGGGGGCAGCCGGCAGAACCGCAGGCGGCAGGCAGGAAAAGGAAAAGCGGGAAAAGGGGCTGTCGAAAACGGCGTACCGGGCGCATTACGCCCAGGTGACGGCGGCCGAGATCGCGCGGTTGCTGGCGGCCGGTGCGCGGGGTGAAGCGTATTTCTGGACGCCGGCTGCCCGGCAGGAGACAGGCGCGCCGGAAGAGGGGCTGGAAGGCGCGGCAGTGGGTGCTGGTGTTGCCCGACCGGCCGGGGCGGGGCACGCGGCAGGTCATTGCATGTCAGGGCATGGCGATGCAGGGCGCGACGATGCAGAACAGGGTGATTCAGCGCATCGCCGTCCGGTGAAGCCGGCGGACATGGCCGTCCTGGTCAATGACGGGCAGGAGGCCCGGGCCATCCGTCGCGCACTGCGGACGCAGGGTATTCGCAGCGTGTATCTGTCGGACAGTGAATCGGTCTTTGCCACGCCGGTGGTGGGCGAGCTGCTTTTCTGGCTACAGGCTTGTGCGGAACCCGGGAGTGCCCGGGCCGTGCGTGCAGCGCTGGGCACCTCGCTGTGCGGGCTGGATGCGGAACGCCTGCTGCGGCTGTCGCAGGACGAGCTGTACTGGGAGGTGCAGGTGGCGCGTTTCATGCAGTACCGCGACATCTGGCGCCGGCAGGGCGTGCTGCCGATGATCCGGCGGATGCTGCAGGATTTCCGGGTGGTCGAGCAGCTGCTGGCGCGGGACGAGGAACGACAGCTGACGGATCTGTTGCATCTGAGCGAGCTGCTGCAGGCGGCGTCTGGCCAGCTGGAGGGCGAGCATGCGTTGATCCGCTATCTGCGCGAACAGCGCCGGCAGCCCGAAGGGGAGAGGGATGCCCGCAAGCAGCGGCTGGAGAGCGATGATGCCCGGGTGCGTGTGGTGACCGTGCACAAGTCGAAGGGGCTGGAATATCCGCTGGTGTTTCTGCCCTATGCCTGTGCGGCCAGGGAGGTGGATCCGAAGGCATCGGGTGGAAAGACGGCATTCCTGTCGTGGCACGATGCGCAGGGCGATCTGCAGCTGACCCTGTGCGGCAGTGGCGAGCTGCCGCCGGGCGTTCGGGAGCAGGCGGATGAGGAGCGTCTGGGCGAGGATCTGCGCAAGCTGTACGTGGCGCTGACGCGGGCCCGTCATGCCACCTGGGTGGGCATGGCGCCAATGGACAGGCTGGCGCACAGCGCAGCCGGTCATCTGCTGGGGCTGGCGGCTGCCCCGGTGATACGCGTCCCGGGTGGGGGCCGGGATGATGACGCGGGGGAGGCGCCGGCCGGTGTGGCCGGGGTGCGCGAGAGCAGGGCGGATTCCCTCGACGGTAAAACGATGGATGCCGTCGATGATGCCGCTGCGGATGCGAAACCAGCGCCGGCGGGCAGCCTTGCCGGGCGGGTGGAGAGCCAGGTGGCTGCGCTGGTGGCATCGGCCCGGCCCGGTGAGATGGCCATGGTTCAGATGGCTGGCGAACAGAGGGTGCAACAGGAGGCGCCGCTGGCAGAACGTCCAGCCTACTGGAAGACGCCACCGGCGCTGGCTGCCCGGCGCTGGCCACGCTGGTGGATTGCCAGCTATTCGGCACTGGACCGGGAGGACGGCGTGATGGCTGGTCCGGCGCCGGCCAGCCTGCCGGGCGACCATGATGCGCTTCGGGGAGGGGCCGCGCTTTCGGGCGGCCATGATGCGCTTCGGGAGGTTTCCGTGTTGCCGGGGAGCCGTGACGCGCTGCGAGGGGATGCTGCACGGCCGGCGCGCCGTGATGGGCACCGGGAGGATTCCGCGCTGTTGGGGGACAGTGACGCTCCCTACGGAGATTCGGTACTGACCGAACGCTGGGCCGAGCAGCAGGGGGCCGATGCAGCGTGGCAGCGCCAGGTGCAGGCCCGGGCGTTGCAGGATATGCCGGTGGACGGGATGGATTCGGGCGTGCGGCAGCATGCGTCCATCGCAGAGCGCATGGCAGGTTCCTTCCCGGGGGGGGAGCTGGTTTCTGATGTCCTGCGGCCCGCGGCCGGCATACAGGCTGATGGGGAACTGGCCGGTGTGCATGCCTTTGCCCGGGGACCGCAGGCCGGTACCTTCCTGCACGGGCTGCTGGAATGGGCGGGGCGGCAGGGGTTTGCCGCTGTTTCGGCCGACCGCGCACTGCTGGCCGCACAGGTGCGCCGGCGCCTGCAGCGGGTGCCGGCCTGGCAGCCGTGGGAGGACATGCTGACCGGCTGGCTGCTTCAGGTGCTGACGCAGCCGCTGCATTCCGCCGTGCTGCCGGTTTCGCTGCCTGTGCTGGCAGACCTGCAGCAGTATCAGGTGGAAATGGGTTTCATGCTGGCCGTGAACGGCATCGACCTGCCGGGGCTGGATACCTGGGTGCGGGCGAACACCCTGGACGGGGCGCCGCGTCCGGCGCTGCTTCCCGGGCAGCTCAACGGCATGCTCAAGGGTTTCATCGACCTGGTGTTCGTGCACGAGGGGCGGTATTTCGTGCTGGACTACAAGTCGAACTGGCTGGGCAGCACCGATGCTGCCTACCGGCCGGAGACGATGGCGGCGGCGGTGCTGGCGCATCGCTACGAGCTGCAGTACCTGTTCTACGTGCTGGCGCTGCACCGGCTGCTGAAGGTACGGTTGCCCGATTATGACTACGACCGTCATGTGGGTGGAGCGCTCTATCTGTTTCTGCGGGGGATGTCGGCGCCCTCGGGAGGTGTCTTTGCGGCCCGGCCCTCACGGGAGGTGATCGAGACGCTGGACGCTGCCTTTGCCGGCAGGAAACGGGAGGTGGCCGCATGACGCGCAGGCCGACACGACGCGCCAGGGGGGCGCAACCGGACGGGCTGACGGGAGACCTGTTTGCCGGGCTGGATGATGAGGCTGCAGGCATGAAGGGCTTGCCCGGGGATGCGGCACCCGGCGTCGGGGATGAAGCCGACCCTGACCGGCCTGCATGCACCGTTCGGAACGTGCTCCCCGGTACCGTGCCGCTGCCCCGGACACCGGTCCGGATGCTGGCGCTGCTGGACGACTGGCAGGCACAGGGGATGCTGCGCTACATCGATGTGGCGCTGGCCCGTTTTCTGGCGCAGGAGGTGCAGCCCCGGCATGCGCCAGTGCAGGCGGGGGAGGCGCCCAGCGCAGGTGCCGGGAGGCACGGGCTGCCTATGGCTGGCCTGCGTCCGTCAGGAGGGGTAGATGGCGTCGATGGGACGGATGGGGCGGTGCCGGAGGAGGGGTCTGACGGCGCGGAGGGAGCGGTACTGGACCCGGAAGCAGCCGGTGCGCTGGCCCTGGTGCTGCTGGGGGCGGCGCTCTGCAGTGCGCAGCTGGGCCAGGGGCATGCCTGCCTCGACCTGCAGGCCGTGACGGCCGATCCGGCGGGGATACCGGGCCTGCCGGTGGCGGACGCGCTGCACGGCCTCGATGCGCTCCGGTGGCAGGCAGCGCTGCGGGCATGGCCGCAGCTGGTGTCGTGTCCCGCGCAGGCGGAGGATGCGTGCGCCGGACGGTTCACGCCGCTGGTGCTGGCACACGGCCGGCTGTATCTGCACCGTCTGTGGCGTTGTGAGCAGGATGTGCAGCACGGCATTCTGCAGCGGCTCGGACGGGATGATGCGGCAGTGGCGGGTGCCATGGATGCACAGCGGGCAGCGGCTGCAGCGAATGGGGCAGATGCCATCGATGATGCGCAGACGGCCCGCCTGCAGCAGGCGCTGGATGTGCTGTTTCCGTCGGCCCTGACAGCCGGCGCACAGGCAGATACCCGTGCACCGGCCGATGCCGCTGACGACAGCGGAGGAGACACGGCAGCGGACCGGCCTGCCGGAGGGAAAGCCCCTGTAGAGAGCTGCCTGGTTGCGAGGCATGGGGCCGCAGCCATCCATTCCTCTGGTGGGGGGCGCGGTACTGCGGACCAGCCCGCCGACTGGCAGAAGATCGCCTGCGTGCTGGCTTCGCGCCAGCGCTTCGGGCTGATCACCGGCGGCCCCGGCACGGGCAAGACGACCACGGTGCTGCGGCTGCTGGCGCTGCTGCAGTGGCAGGCGCTGGCGACGCATGGAAAACCCCTGCGCATCGGTCTGGCGGCACCGACCGGCAAGGCGGCGGCACGGCTGTCGGGTTCGATTGCCGGAGCCATCGGACGCCTGCCGCTCGACGATGCTCCGCAGGGGGAGGCCATACGTGCAGCCATCCCCCATGCGGTGAGCACGCTGCACCGGCTGCTGGGCAGCCGCCCGGACTCGCGCCATTTCCGGCACGATGCGCGCAATCCGCTGCGGCTGGATGTGCTGGTGATCGACGAGGCGTCGATGATCGACCTGGAGATGATGGCGGCGGTCATGCACGCGCTGCCCGCCTCTGCGCGGTTGATCCTGCTGGGCGACAAGGACCAGCTGGCCTCGGTGGAAGCCGGTGCCATTCTGGGCGAACTGTGCGCACGGGCACAGCAGGGGCACTACTGGCCGGAAACGGCCACCTGGGTGAGCGAGGTGACCCGGGAGGTGGTGGCGCCCGCCCTGCAGGATGTGGCCGGAACGCCACTGGACCAGAGCATCTGCATGCTGCGGCACAGCCACCGCTTCGGCGCGGACAGCGGCATTGGCCGGCTGGCGGCTTTCGTGAACGCCGGGGATGTGCAGGGCGTGGCACGGCTGTGGCGCGAGGCCGGACAGGGGGCTGGCCAGACTGGCGACATTGCCCGGTACGAGGTAGATGCATCCCGCCGGGGGCTGCGCGAACTGGTGATCCACGGCCGGGGCGAACAGCCGGTGGGTTACGCCCATTATCTGCAGGTGATGCGCCAGCATCAGCCGGCGCCCGACGCAGACCCGGCGACGTTCGATGTCTGGGCGCAGCAGGTGCTGCAGGCGCACGGGCGTTTCCAGCTGCTGTGTGCGCTGCGGCAGGGACACTGGGGCGTGGATCACCTGAACCGGCAGATCGCGGTGTGGTTGCAGGGCGCCGGGTTGCTGGCCGCCAGCGAGGGCTGGTATGCCGGGCGTCCGGTGATGATCACGCACAACGATTATGAGCTGGGCCTGATGAATGGCGATGTGGGCATCACGCTGGCCGGTCCGGGAGGACGGCTGCGGGTGGTGTTCCTGAATGACCGGGGGGCGGTCCGCTGGGTGCTGCCCAGCCGGTTGCAGGCAGCCGGCACGGTGTTTGCCATGACGGTGCACAAGGCGCAGGGCTCGGAGTTCGACCATGCGGCGCTGGCCATGCCGGAAGCCCTGTCGCCGGTGCTGACGCGGGAGCTGGTCTATACGGCCATCACCCGCGCGCGGCGCTTCTTCACCCTGGTGGGGCCGGCGGCAGAGGGCGAGGCCGGTACCCGGGGGCTGGACGATGTGATGGCCCGGGCGATCCGCCGGCAGGTGCAGCGGGCCAGCGGACTGATGGCGGGAGCGCTGTCTCAACCCTGAAGGCATGCGCTCAGGCAGTGGCGCTTGGGCGGCAGGCCGGGGCGTTTCTCGCAGACGAAACCGCTGGCGGCCAGGGCATCGCGCACGCTGCGGGCCACGCACCAGGTGGCCATCCGGGTACCGGGGCGGCAGTGGCGGGCCAGGGCCTGCAGTGTGCTTGCCTGCCACATGGCGGGATTCTTTCTGGGGTCGAAACCATCGAGAAAGACGCTGTCGGCGTGCAGGGGGCCATGCTGTTGCAGCCACGCGTCAAGCACGCGCGTGGTGTCGCCCAGCAGGATGATCAGTTCGACGGTGCCGTCCGGTACCTCTGCGGTCCCCGGGAAGCAGAAGTGCAGGATTGGGGCCTGAAGGGAGATCTCGGCCCAGCGCTGGGCCAGCTGTGCGGCCAGTGGCTGCAGGACGGGGTCATCGGCGGCCGCCTGCCGGATGTCGTCGGCGCCGACCGGATGGGCTTCGGTGGAGACGAAGCGCAGGTGCCGGGCCGTCCGGGCGTCATCGTCCGCGGAGGCGGGTGCTGGGTCCGGGCGGTTTGCCAGCCAGCTGGCCCAGGTGGACAGGAAATTCAGGCCCAGTCCGAAGCCGGTTTCGAGGATGGTCCAGCGGCCGGATGACAGCCAGGCCCGGGGCAGGCCGCAGCCGCCCAGAAAGACGTGCTCCGCCTGGGCGCGGGCACCGCTGAGCGTGTGGTAGCGGTCACCATACAGGGGGCTGAAGGGCTGGCCGTCCTGCCAGGTGATGAGGGCCGGGCCGGCGGGCAGGGCGGCTGCATCGGCGGTTCCATAGGCGGGGGCCTGTCCGGCAGGCATGGCCGGTACAGCCGGAAGGCCGGATCGTGAAGAGGATGTGACCGCAGGGGTGGCCGGTGAATCCGGAGCAGGTGCCGGGAATCCGGAAGCAGGGAATGGTGACATGTGGGAAGGGAACCAGCCGGGGTTTGGTGGGGCGAATGCGTCCATGACATGCATCCGGAGAGGCAGATCGTGGGATACTGCAGACAGTTCCGTTTTGCGGGCGGGGCGGCTATCATCGGCCGCCCGCCATGCTCCCATTTTCCCGGTTTCGTTTTCATGCGTGAAGTTCATGGTCTGACGGCCTGTCCGATGTGCGATACGCTGCACCAGCGGGTGCGGCTGCGCGACGGCCAGCGGGCACGCTGCCGGGTGTGCGGGTCCGAGCTGGCCCGGTCCTCCCGGCTGAACCGGGCACGGATGATTCCGCTGGTGCTGGCCTGCCTGCTGCTGTTCATCATGGCCAACGTGTTTCCGGTGGTGGCCATCGAGCTGCAGGGCTCGGTGCACCAGCTCACGCTGGTGGGCGCGGTACTGACGCTGCTGCAGTCGGGCATGCTGGCCGTGGCCATGATGGTGTTCGTGCCGACGCTGCTGCTGCCGGGGCTGTATCTGCTGACGCTGCTGGGCGTGCTGTGGCTGACCGGACGGGAAGGGATTCCGGCGCGGGTGGTCAATGCCCTGGTGCGGGCCATGCAGCAGATGTACCCGTGGAGCATGGTGGAGGTGTTCCTGCTCGGGGTGCTGGTGGCCATCGTCAAGCTCTCGTCGATGGCCAGCATCATTGCCGGGCCGGCCCTGTGGGCCTGGATGGGCACGACCATCACGCTGACGGTGGTGCTGACCTTCCGGCTGCGCCGGCTAATCCGGCGCACGCACCGGCCGGTGGGGCCGGTGCGGCTGCACGACGGTGAGGTGGTGTACGGGACGCGCCCGGATGCGGGCCCGGGGGAGATGTCATGAGCCGCAAGGACCCCCTTTCCCGGGGCGATGCCACGGGCCGGGAAGACCTCATGATGCAGGAAGACACCAGAGGCCGCGAGGGGGCCAGGAGGAAGGATGCCTCGCGTCCGGACCGGTCGGGGGCGCAGGCAGGGGCCGGGCTGCCGCTCACGACGGCAGGGTCCGCCCGTTTCTGCAGCCAGCGGCTGGGGATGATCGCCTGCCACCATTGCGACACGGTGTGGGCCGAGGTGCGCGAGGGCGACCGCTGCCGGCACTGCGGGGCCCGGCTCCTGCGGCGCAAGCCGGGTGGGCTGGGTGTGACCTGGGCGCTGCTGATCACGGCCATCATCCTGTATTTCCCGGCCAATCTGCTGCCGGTGATGACCACCAGCACAATCTTCGGCACCGATGATTCGACCATCCTGTCCGGGGTGGTGTATTTCTGGCACGAGGGCGAATGGGCGCTGGCGGCCATCATCTTCATTGCCAGCTTCCTGATTCCGCTCTTCAAACTGACGGCGCTGGTGCTGATGGCGCTGATGGTGCAGTTTCGCAGCCTGTGGCGGCTGAAGCAGCGCACGCACCTGTACGACATCGTCGAATGGGTGGGGCGCTGGTCGATGCTGGATGTGTTCGTGGTGGCGGTGACGTCATCGCTGATCCAGGTGCCCGGGGTGGCGGTGATCAAGGCCGGCCCCGGCATTGCGGCCTTTGGTGCCGTGGTGGTGCTGACGATGCTGGCCACGATGAGTTTCGACCCGCGGCTGGCGTGGGATGCACGGTTCAGGCCCGGTTTTCGGCGCCCGGGGGCGCGCCGCCGGCAGGCCGATGGGCGGGGGCGTTGATGCCGGGGCAGATGTTTTTCCCGGGAGGTCCATCGGGCAGGACGGGGACACGCCCGGGGAGTCGCGGGCGTGGAAGGGTTGGACGGGTGTGCATGGGGTCATGGTCCCGGCAATTCACGCCGTGCTGGTTTATCGACGTTGAATGGGTGTGCATGGGTTTCATGACGCGCTCCAGGGATGTGTTTTCTGGCGGGCCGCAGGGCCCGGAGGCTGTGACGGATGGGTATCGAGGATGAAGTGCGGGCCGGGCGCGATGCAGGTGAAGGGCGCCGTGGCCGTGAGGGATACGAGGGGCGCAGCGCCGCGGAGGCCTGGCAGGCAGGTGGCTATCATGATGATGCGCTGGTGCCCGAGGCCGAGGTGGAAGACCGGCGCTATCGCTGGCTGCCGTCGCTGGTCTGGCTGCTGCCGCTGCTGGCGGCACTGGTCGGGGCCATTCTGACCTACCGCGAGATGACCCAGCACGGGCCGACGATCACCGTGACCTTCAAGACGGCCGAGGGGCTGGAGGCGGGCAAGACCAAGCTGCGTTACAAGGATGTGGAAATCGGCCAGGTCAGGCGCATCCAGCTGGCCGAGGACCGTTCGCATGTGGAGGTCGACATCGAGCTGGGCAAGGGAGCTACGAGTTTCCAGGCGAAGGATTCGCGCTACTGGGTGGTGCGGCCACGGGCCGACGTGTCCGGTGTGTCCGGGCTGGGCACGCTGCTGTCCGGGGCCTATATCGGGGTGGATGCCGGCCGCTCGAAGGAGATGGTGTCGACGTTCACCGGGCTGGAAAACCCGCCCCCGCTCAAGTATGACGAGGCGGGCAGCCAGTACCGGCTGCGCGCGAAGGATCTGGGCTCGCTGGACATCGGTTCGCCGGTGCTGTACAGGCGGATGGTGGTGGGCCGGGTGACCGGCTATTCGCTGGACGATTCGGGTGAATACGTGCTGGTCGACATCTTCGTCAACAGTCCGTATGACCGTTTCGTCGGGCAGAACTCGCGCTTCTGGGAGGCCAGCGGCATCGATGCGCAGTTCGATGCCAACGGGGTGGCCATCAAGACGCAGTCGCTGATGACGGTGGTGGCGGGCGGCGTGGCCTTTGCCTCGCCCATCGAGGGCAAGGGCAAGGTGGCCGATGTCCATACGCCGTTTGCGCTCAGCCCGGACGAGGCCACGGCCATGAAGCGTGCCGATGGCAAGTCCAGTTTCATCGTGCTGAACTTCGACCAGTCACTGCGGGGGCTGTCGCGCGGGGCCCTGGTGGATTTCCGCGGGGTGGAACTGGGGCAGGTCCGATCCATCGACATGGTGGTCGACGAGAAGACCGGCGAGGTGAAGATGCCGGTGCTGATCGAGGTCTATCCGGAGCGTCTGCACTGGCGCAGTGCGAACGGTGACCAGGCATCGCCTTTCTCGGGTCGTTCCGACAGCCAGCTGCGCCAGGAGGCGCTGGAGCGGCTGCGCAAGATGGTCGATCGCGGCATGCGGGCGCAGCTGCGGACCGGCAACCTGCTCTCGGGCCAGCTCTATGTGGCGCTGGACTTCTTCCCGCAGGCCAAACCGGCCGATCTGCGGGTGGTGGGCAACGACATGGTGGAGCTGCCGACGGTGGGCAATTCGCTGGATGAATTCCAGGCCCAGATCGCCCAGATCCTGGCCAAGATCAACAAGGTGCCCTTCGACCAGATCGGCCGCGAGCTGCATCAGACGCTGGCCGGCATGCGCCGGACGGTGAACGAGGCCGAGGGCACGATGAAGCGGGTCAACCGTGATCTGACGCCGGAGCTGCTCTCCACCGTGCAGAGCCTGAAGAAAACGCTCGATTCCGCCGACCGCACGCTGGCCCATGCCAACCGCACGCTGGCGTCCGACGCGCCGCTGCAGGAGGACATGCAGCAGACGCTGCAGTCGGTGGCACGGGCGGCCGATTCGCTCAAGCGGTTGACGGATTATCTGGAGCGCCATCCGGAGAGCCTGATTCGGGGCAAAACCAGCAAACAATGAAGATTTTCAGGGGTGTATGGTGAAGATGCGTTCCGTGATGTGGGTGGCGGCCTCGGTCGCGATGTTCGGGCTGGCCGGTTGTGCCAGCGCCCCGGTGTCGTATCACACGCTGCAGGGGAGCAGTGAGGCGGGCAGCGGTACGTCGGCCCAGCCGGATCTGCGCTACCAGATTGCGGCGGTGAATGTGCCGGAGCGGCTGAACCGGCCGGATCTGGTGCTGTCGGGTACCCCTGAAACCGCGGGCAAACCGGGAGGTTCTGACGCGGGGGGCGGTCAGGTGCGGGCAGATACGTCGGTGACGGTGCTCGAGAACGAACGCTGGGACGCGTCGCTTACCGATGCCCTGCGGGACGCGCTGGCTGCGCGGCTGGCCGAGGCGGCTGCCCGCCCGGTGACACCGGCCAGCGCCCGTGAACCGGCCCGGCTGCGGCTGACGGTGCAGGTATACCGCTTCGATGCCAGCCAGCGGGGTGATGTGGATGTGCTGGTGGACTGGCGGCTGCGGCGCCTGGACATCGAGGATGAGGACGATGCCACCCCGGAAGCGCCCGATGGCCGGGTGCTGGCATGCCGTTACCAGGGCCGTGCCACGGTGCCGGCAGGCAGCGTGACCGCAGTGGTGAGCGCCCTGCAGCAGCAGGTGGTGCATCTGGCCGATGACATCGTGGCGGCCACCCGTCCCTGGCTGCGCGGCAGCGCCCAGCCCTGTGTCCAGGGGGCGCAGGCAGTCCAGACGGGGCCGCGCGGATGACGCCAGAGGCCGTTCCCCTTTCTCCGGTGGTTCCGGAGGTCGGGGCGCAGGATGGGGGGGCGCCATCCGGTGCCGGCAGACAGGATTCTGCCCTGGCGGCTCCTGCTCCGGCAGTCTCTGCCCGGGCGGTGATCCCCGTTCCGGCGGAGGTCTCTGCTATGGTGCCCCCTGCTCAGGCGAAAGCGCCTGCATTCGACACCCGGGACCACGCCATGATGCGTCTGGCCATGGACCAGGCGCTCAATGCCTCGCTGCACGGCGAGGTGCCGGTGGGCGCCGTTCTGGTGAAGGATGGCCAGGTGATTGCCACCGGATACAACCATCCGGTGGGCAGCCATGATCCATCGGCCCATGCCGAGATGCGGGCGCTGCGGATGGCGGCCGAACAGCTGGGCAATTACCGGGTGGGTGCCTCGACGCTTTATGTGACGCTGGAGCCCTGCATGATGTGTCTGGGCGCCATCCTGCACGCGCGGGTGACGCGGGTGGTGTTCGGGGCGCACGATCCCAAGACCGGCGTGTGTGGCAGTGTGCTGAACCTGCCGGCCCATGGGCAGCTCAATCACCAGACTCAGGTGGAGGGGGGGGTGCTGGCGGAGGAATGTGGCCGGCTGCTGCAGGATTTCTTTGCCCAGCGTCGTGCCCAGAGGCGGGCTGCACGCGATGCGCTGCGGGCGCAGCAGGACGAGCTGGCGCGGTGGGCGGCCACGCTGCCTGCGGAAGCCGCGCTGGGTGAACTGCGGCTGGAAGGGGACGGACTGGATGCGGAGGCATCTGCGTGAGCAGCGTGGCGGGCCGGATGTGCAGGTATCTGCGTCAACGGTAGAGAGGCTCCCCTTGGAGGAGCGGCCCAGCCTGTGGATGCCCTGGCGCAACGACGATTCTGCGGGATACCCGGCCCATGACAATTCCGTAAACGCCGGATTGCAAAGGCCCGGAACGCGCAAAACAGTGCAAAAATAGTTCCTTTCCAAAACCGGCGGAAGTGGGCGGCCGGTGTGCCCGCGGACCGTGACCGGCGCCGGAAAGGCGTGTCCGGCACGTCCGGTCGTGGTGCTGCCACGTGTGCTGCCCGGAATACCGTCACTGAGAGGCTTTGTATGGCAGGAGAGGGAATCATCGGGTCGTGGCGACGGCTCAATCTGGTCGGCCGGATTGCCATCGGGCTGGCGGCAGCGGTCTGCGTGGCGCTGCTGACGCGCTGGCTGGGTGGTGGCACCGAGGGCTGGGAGGCCACGGTGGCCCGTACCGGACACGTTCCGGAGGGGTGGCCGGCCTGGGTTCTTTCGACGGGTGAGCTGCTGGGCGACCTGTTCGTGGGCGCCCTGAAGGCAGTGGCACCGGTACTGGTGTTTGCGCTGGTGATGGCGGCCATTGCGCAGCATCAGCGGGGCACGGAAACCAACATCCGGCCGGTTCTCATCCTGTACCTGCTGGGCACGTTCGCTGCGGCCTTGGTGGCGGTGTCGCTGAGCTTCCTGTTTCTCTCGGAGCTGGTGCTCAAGGGGGTACAGAAAGCCAATGAGGTGGCGCCCAGTGGCATCACGGCCGTGCTGAGGGACCTGCTGATGAAGCTGGTGACCAATCCGGTCCAGGCGCTGGCCAACGCGAATTACATCGGCATTCTGGCCTGGGGCCTGGTGCTCGGGCTGGCGTTCCGCCATGCCAGCGACCAGATGCGTACCCTGCTCAACGAGGTGGCCGAGGCGGTGTCGAAGGTGGTCCGTTTCGTGATCAGCTTTGCGCCGGCCGGCATTTTCGGTTTGCTGCTGGTCACGCTGCTGTCACCGGACGGGTTCAGCCAGTTGCAGGGCTATCTGCATCTGCTGGGGGTGCTGCTGGGGGCCATGCTGCTGGTGGCGCTGGTGGTCAACCCGCTGATCGTCTGGACGCGGATCCGCCGCAATCCCTATCCGCTGGTGATCACCTGCCTGCTGGAAAGCGGTGTACCGGCCTTCTTCACGCGCAGCTCGGCCGCCAACATTCCGGTGAACATGGCCCTGGCCAAGAAGCTGGGTCTGCACGAAGACACCTATTCGATTTCGATTCCGCTGGGGGCCACCATCAACATGGCGGGCGCAGCCATCACCATCACGGTGCTGACGCTGGCTGCCGTCAACACGCTGGGGCTGCAGGTGGACTTTGCCACCGCCGTGCTGCTGATTCCGATGGCCTGCGCGCTGTTCTCCATCGACAACGACATCGCCATGCAGGTGGCCGGTGTGGGCTTCATCATCAGCGTGGTGCAGGATTCGGCCGAGACGGCGCTCAATTCATCCACCGACGTGCTGTTCACGGCTGCAGTGGATCAGGCGCAGAAGCGCTGAGTAAATATGGGGCCGGCAGGCTGCCGGCCCCAGCCCCTGTCCGGTGTGACCGGCGCTGGACTGGACATGCCTGCTGCAGCCCGTTGGTGTCAGCATGCAGGCAGTTTCCGGTCCGGGTCATCCGCAACACACGGCACAGGGCGCAAGAAGGTGGAACGTGCTCCAGATCGCAGCACGCCAGACCGGTGAAGCGGATATCCGGTGGGGCGGATGTTCCGGCTGAAGGAAAATCTTCGCGGCTTCCAGACAGCAAAAAGGCGATGCCCAGGATTGGGGGGCATCGCCTTTTTGCTGTCTGCGCAGCGGCCGCCCGTATCGCGATTGCGGGAGGCGGCCATCATGGCGCAGTCCGGGAGCGGATCACGCCTGCGAGAGGATCACTCCTCGATCTTGGCCTTGGATTTCAGGCTTTCCTGCAGGGCCTGGATCTTCTGGCGCTCCAGCTGCTGTTTCAGCTGGGGCTTGACCTGGTCGAACGGGGGCGGTTCGGCGGCACGCACGTCGTCGAGCTGGATGATGTGATAGCCGAACTGGGTCTTGACCGGGATGACGGTGTATTCACCTTTCTTCAGGTGCGTCATGGCCTCGGAGAATTCCTTCACGAAGGTGTCGGGCGTGTTCCAGCCCAGGTCACCCCCGTTGGCGCCCGATCCCGGATCTTTCGAGAGTTTGGCCAGCGACTCGAAGCCTTCGCCTTTCTTCAGTTTGGCGATGATGTCCTTGGCCTCGGCCTCGGAGCCGACCAGGATGTGGCGGGCCTTGTATTCCTGGGCGCCGCTGGCGGCGGAGTCCTTGGCCAGCTTTTCATACTCGGCCTTCACCTCGGCGTCGGTGACGGGCGATTTCTTGAGTTCGTTGGCGATCAGGGCACGGATCAGCACGTCCTGACGCAGCTGCTGCAGCTGCTGCTGCACGTCGGCCGATTTTTCCAGACCGCGCTTGTCGGCTTCCTGCACGAACAGTTCGCGGGTGATCAGCTCGTCGCGGATCATCTTGCGGGTTTCGGGGGTGTCGGGACGACCCTGCTGGGCGAGGATCTTGACGAATTCGTCCACGCGCGAGGCCGGGATGGCCTTGCCGTTGACCACGGCTGCATTGTCGCCGGCGGCCATGGCCGGTGCGCCCATCAGCAGGGTGGCCGAAAGAACGGCGGCGGCACCGAGGGTGCGTGTGAAGCGAAGAGATTGGGTCATGGTGCTTCCAGAAAGTCGGGTTGGTAAAACGAACTGCCCTGGACAGCGGATGGCGTCGAGCAGGTGAAGTTCCTTTCAACGAATGCGCTGCCGATGCGTTGACAGTTTTCGTGCCTGGCCGTGCAACGGCCTGTATGGGGGTGTTGCAGAGGGTCAGTGGCTGGGTGTTTCGGCCCGGATGCTCAGTGCGTGGACCCGGTGTGGCATCCAGTCGGCGACGGCATCATACACCAGCCGGTGTCGGCGCACGGTGCTCAGGCCGGCAAAGACGGGCGAGACCAGTGTCACGGCGTAATGGCCGGCACCGCCCGCAGCGCCTGCGTGACCGATGTGATGATGGCTGTCGTCATGCACGGTAATGTGGGCGTCGGGAAAATGTTGTTTCAGACGTTGCAGCAGGGCGTCGGCAGTGGGTTTCATCGGAAGGAGCTGGGGAAGGCTGGTTCGGGGCGGCGTGCGCGGGTCTGGGATCGGGTTTTGGGCAGCCCCCGGAACGGGTATTTGTGGGCAGGTGCCGGGTGAGTTTTCGGAGGGACAGGGGAGACGGGCTGAGCAAGGTCAGGAATCCCGGGAGCGCGGAGGCGATGAGTCCATGCACGCTCCGGTTGTGGGGTGACCGTGGACGGCCGGCGTCAGGCTTTCGGCGTGTCGTGTTCGTCGGGTGATGGGGTGGCCTCGGTGACCGCTGCCGGGGATGGGTCCTGCAGGTGGGCGCTCAGGTAGAAGCCCTGGGCGATGATGAAGACGAAAGTGGCGCCGGTGGTGCCGAACAGCTTGAAGTTGACCCAAGTGTCGGTGGCGAACTGCCAGGCCACCCACAGGTTGACCACGCCCATGATGGCGAAGAAGGCGCACCAGAGCAGGTTCAGCCGCTTCCAGATGGCCTCGGGCAGCTGCATCTGCTGGCCCATCAGCTGTTTGAGCGGCAGTTTGCCCAGCAGGCTGGCCACGCCCAGCGCGACGGCAAACGACCAGTACAGGATGGTGGGTTTCCACTTGATGAAGGATTCGTCGTGCAGCAGCAGCGTCATGCCCCCGAAGACGACGATGATGGCCAGGCCGACCCACTGCATGGCATCGACCGGGCGTTTTTTTACGAGCAGCCAGCCGATCTGCAGCACGCTGGCCGCAATGGCCACCGCCGTGGCGATGTAGATGTCCGCCAGCTTGAAGGCGGCGAAGAAGAGGATGACCGGCAGCAGGTCGAACAGCCATTTGTTTTTCATGGGGGTGATGATAACGGGGGATTGGCGGCAGGCGAGTTGCGTCCCGTGCCGGAAACGGGAATGAATGGGTGCCTGGGTGTGGATGGCCGATCTCCGGCAGGCAGGTGGCGACGGGTGGTGGTGTTTCAGGTGCAGGCCGGGGCCGAAGGATGGACAGGGGGCGACAATGGCAGCAGCGGGGCGGAGGGCAGCGCGGGCAACAGGGCAAGGGGGCAAAGGGGCAAAGGGGCAAAGGGGCAAAGGAGCAAAGGGGCAAAGGAGCAAAGGGGCAAAGGGGCAAAGGGGCAAAGGGGCAAAGGAGCAAAGGAGCAAAGGAGCAAAGGAGCAAAGGAGCAAAGGAGCAAAGGAGCAAGAAGGCAGAGGGCAGAGGGCAGAGGGCAGAGGGCAGAGGGCAGAGGGCAGAGGGCAGAGGGCGACTCTGTGGGGCGGCGACCCAAAAGGAGTGTTAAATCAAGCGACAACGTAAGCGTTTATGTGTAGATGCAACAGTTGTTGTCTGTTTCGGCGTTAGACTGCGCCAATGAAGAAAACGATGCTTGCCAGCAGGGATCTGAACTTCCTGCTGTATGAGTGGCTGGATGTTCTGTCCCTGTGCCGCCGCGCCCGCTTCGATGCCCATCACCGCGACCGTTTCGATGCGGTGCTCGTGCAGGCGGCAAGGCTGGCCCATGACTACCTTGCTCCGATCAACCGTCTGCTCGACGAGCAGGAGCCGCGGCTGACCGAGGCGGGTATCCGCACGCCCGAGGTGCTGCGCGAGGCACTGGCGGCCGTGCGGCAGTCGGGCCTGCTGGCGATTTCGCAGGACCGGGCGCTGGGTGGGCTGCAGTTGCCGGTGCTGATCGAGAAGGCGGCAGCCGCCTGGTTCTATGCAGGCAGTGCGGCGGCCACTGCGTATCTGTTTCCTGGGCGGGCCGGCAGCCGTCTGCTGCAGCGCCACGGCGGTGCGGCCATGGTGGCCGAATGGGTGCCCCCGCTGCTCGATGGCCGGGCCACGTGCACTTTCTGTGTATCTGAACCGCAGGCCGGTTCATCGCTGTCGGACATCCGCACACGGGCGGTCCGCCAGGCAGATGGGAGTTTCCGGCTCTACGGCAACAAGATGTGGATCGTCGGCGGTGATCACGAGCTGTGCGACAACATCGTGCATCTGGTGCTGGCCCAGATCGAGGATGAGGACGGGCGGATCGAGAACGATACCGGCCATCTGTCACTGTTTCTGGCCCCGAAGTATCTGCCGGGCAGCAACGCAAATGAGCCGGCAGTGCCATCGGCCCGTCCAGGGGGATGGGTACACAACGACATTGCGGCTACCGGTCTGTATCCGCAGATGGGCCAGCGGGGTGCCACCAGCTGCCTGCTGAGCTTTGGCGAGGGCAATCATCTGCCGTTCGGGCAGGCCGGTGCGGTGGCCTGGCTGGTGGGCGAGGAGAATGCCGGCATGCGCCTGGTGACCGAAGCCTCACCGGAGATCCAGATCGATGTGGGCCTGTCGGCGGTGGCACTGGGCTATGCCGGTTATCTGCAGGCGCTGGACTATGCCCGGGAGCGCCGGCAGGGGCGGGTGCCGGGGGTGAGCGCCCTGGGCAGTGGCCAGATTCCGATCATCGAGCACGCCGACATCCGTCGCATGCTGCTGATCCAGAAGAGCTTTGCCGAAGGCGGGCTGGCACTGGCCCTGTGGTGCGCCCGGCTGATGGACGAGAGGGATACGGCCGAAACCGCCACCGAGCGGGTCCGGGCACACGACCTGCTGCTGCTGATGACGCCGGTGCTCAAGAGCTGGTGTGCACAGCACTGTGTGGTGGCCAATTCGCTGGCCATCCAGGTGCTGGGCTGCTATGGCTACACGCGCGACTACCCGGTCGAGCAGCTCTACCGGGACAACCGCTTCAATGCCATCCAGGAAGGCACGCACGGGATTCTGGCGCTGGAGCTGATGCGCGACCGGCTGCTGAAGGATGACTTCCGGGGCCTGCAGCGCTTCATCACGGAGGTGGAAGAAACGCTGGGGCGGGCGGCTGCGCGCTGTGGCGATGTGCGCCACATGGCGGTACAGCTGCAGAAGTATGCCGAACGTTTTGGCTGGATCATCAACCGGCTGCGCCAGGAGCCGGAAGCCGGCCGCCGGCTGGCCAATGCCTCCGTGTTCATGGAGGCTTTCGGGCATTTCGTGATCGGGTGGGTCTGGCTGGAGCAGGCGCTGGTGGCCGAGGTGGCCTACCTGTCGGCCTATGGTGCCGAACGCAATTTCTATGCGGGCAAGTGTCAGACGGCGCGCTTTTACTTCCAGCACGAGCTGCCGCGCATCGAGCCGCAGCTCGTGCTGCTGGAGCAGCTGGACATGTCGGCGATGGACATGCAGCCCACCTGGTTCTGACGCGTTTCCGGCCTGGATGGACATGCAGCCCGCATGGTTCTGATGTGTCTCCGGCCTGAGCGGACGCCCCGTCCCGTCCGTGAACGAGGCCCGGGCATCAGCCCCGGCTGCGGGGCAGCCCGGGAGCGGGGGTCCCATGAGACATACCAGACCGTGCAGGGACGAATGCGCCCATGACACGCGCCCGGCCAGTCGCCCGTCTCAGCCTTCGGGCAGGGGGTAGGGCAGCTGCAGCAGGCCGATGGCGGCGTTGCCGATGCGCAGGCTGGTGGCGATCATGCCGGCCAGACGGGGCTGGGCGCCAACGGCCTCGAGGCGGGCCTCGAAGAGCAGCAGGAAGCGACGCCCGACCAGAGTGATCGGCAGCTCGTCGGGGTTGTAGTCCGGCTGGCCGTCGCCGCTGGCCAGGGCCTCGTCATCGGTGTCGGCCGAAAGGCGTGCCACGCAGATGACCTGGCCGATCGGACTGCCGTCCCAGGCCAGCACGTCGGTACCGGCCTCGGGGAGCGGACCGCTGCACATGCCGGCGAACATCCGGCGTTTGACCTTGCCGCGGTATTCGCTGCGGGCCACCACTTCCTGGCCGGGGTAGCAGCCTTTCTTGAAGCTCACGCCACCGGCCAGTTCGAGGTTGAGCATCTGAGGCACGAAGGATTCGGTGGTCGCAGCCGTGATCCAGGGCACGCCGCTGGCCACGTCGAGCTGGAGCCAGTCGGCCTCGGTGAAGCGGAACTCAGCCGAGGCCGGGAGTGACCGGGGTGGCGTGCCGTCTGCGGCAGCAGTCGTGTCACCGGATGGGGTGGTGCTGGCGGCGCTCGCTGGTTCACCCGATGCCGCGGTGTTGCCAGATGCCCCGACATTGCCGGATGCCGCCGCGTTGTCAGATGCTGCATCGTTGCCAGAGGCTGTGTCGTCGCCAGAGAGGACGTCATCGCCGGACGCTGCATCACCATCGCCAGAGGCTGCATCATTGCCGGACGCAACATCACCATCATCAGAGGCTGCATCATCGTCGGTCGCTGCAGCATTGCCGGATGTCGCGGCGTCGGAGCCGGCGTTGCCGGCATCGCCGGCAGCCGGTGTCTCCGGTGCTGCATCGGCCGGCAGCGCATCTGTCGGTGACGGGTCTGCCGGTCCTGTGTCTGCCTGTGTCGTGCCGGCGGCAGCGGCCGATGCCGCGTCCTGCGGTGCGGATGGGACGTCGTCGCCGGCCTGCGGGCGGGGTACGACCAGCAGGCTGCGCACCAGCAGGCGGCCGGGGGCAAGCTGATGCTTGGCTGAAGTGGTCAGCAGATCGGCCGTGGTTTCGGTGATCTGCACCTCGGGCAGCTCGGCCATCACCGGCTGGATGCCCTGTCTGGTCAGGGCACGGGCCGCGCGGCTGGTGGCGCCGATGAAGCCCAGCAGCTGGTGGCTGTCGCTCATGTCACGTACCCGGCATTTGGCCCGCAGCACGTACATCGACAGGCGTTTGGCCATGGGTGCGGCCAGATCCCGGGCGCAGACCATCCAGAAGACCGGTTCATCGGGTTTGCCGGGCTCGGGCGGCGCGTCGTGACGCAGAACCCAGAAGGTGGCGAGCAGCCGGCCGTTGGGGGTGAGATAGCCCGCCAGACGGGCCTGGCCCGCCGGGAGGGAGAGGATGTCGTTGCTGAGCTGGCCCTGCAGGAAGGTGGGTGCGTCGTTGCCGTGCACCTTCAGGACGCCCAGGTGGTCGAGTGGCGCATAGGGCAGGGCATGCGGGGCGGCGTTCGGGCCGGCCTGCATGGAACGGGCGGGAGAGGTCTGGTCGTTCATGGCGGATAGGGCTGTGACTGGGGTGTTGTACGCAGGATTCGAACGCGGCCCAGTCCTGTCTACTCTGTATCATAGCGTGTAGCGCCACATTCTTTCGGCGAAATATCTGGCCGGTCAACTTTCTATGCGTCTGCTTCGTCGTCTTTTGCTGTCCGTGCTGCTGGTGTGCCTGTCCATTGCGGGCTGGCAATGGTGGAGCTACGGCCACCGCGTGCTGGTTGCCGACGGTGCCGAGGCCGCCTTCGATGTGCCGCGCGGACAGGCCGGTCCGCAGCGGCTGGCCGGTGTGCTGCAGCAGGCCGGGGTGCCGGTGTCGTCCTGGCAGCTGGCGGCGGCACTGCGCCTGCGGGGTGATGCGGCGCAGATCAAGGCCGGCAATTACCTGATCACCGGGCCGGCCACGCTGCAGGACGTGCTGGGCGAGCTGGTGGCCGGGCAGCAGGAAAAGGGCAAGCTGCTGACGCTGCTCGAGGGCTGGCGCATGCGCGACATCCGGGCAGCGCTCAGAAAGGCGCCCGACCTGAACGACACGCTGTCGGCGCTGAGCGATGCCGAGGTGATGGAACGGCTGGGGGTGGCCGGTGTGAGTCCCGAGGGACGCTTTGCGCCCGACACCTACGCCTACCGTCCGGGCAGTGACGACATCACCGTGCTGCACCGGGCCCTGGCGCTGCAGCAGAACCGGCTGCAGGCTGCCTGGGAGAACCGGGCCACCGATTCCCCCCTGAAAACCCCGGACGAGCTGCTGACACTGGCCTCGGTGGTGGAGAAGGAGACGGGCCACGAGCTGGACCGCGACATGGTGGCCTCGGTGTTCATCAACCGCCTGAAAAAGGGCATGCCGCTGCAGAGTGACCCCACCACCATCTACGGGCTGGGCGAGGGCTTCGACGGCAACCTGCGCAAGAAGGATCTGCGTCATCCGTCACCCTACAACACCTATGTGCACAAGGGGCTGCCGCCCACGCCCATCTCCCTGCCCGGCATGCGGGCTTTGCAGGCAACCGCCCGCCCGGCCCGCTCGGACAACCTGTACTTCGTGGCACGGGGAGATGGCCGCTCGGAGTTCTCGGCCGATCTGGCCAGCCACAACCGGGCAGTGAACCGCTTCCAGCGCAAGGCGGGGGGCCAGCCACTCAAGGGGACGGCAGCGGCTGCAGAGGCCGCGGGGGCGGCGTCCAACCACGCGCCAGTGAGACAGAATCATGAGTGAAGCCATGAAACACAAGCAGGGCTGCTTCATCAGCTTCGAGGGTATCGACGGTGCCGGCAAGAGCACGCACGTGGATGCCTGTGTGCAGTGGCTGCAGGGGCGGGGCGAACAGGTGACGCTGACCCGGGAGCCGGGTGGCAGCCCGCTGGCCGAGACCTTGCGCGGGCTGCTGCTGGCGCAGGACATGCAGCCCGATACGGAGGCGCTGCTGGCCTTTGCGGCGCGCAGCGACCATCTGCAGCGGGTGATCCGTCCGGCCCTGGCGGCGGGCGGCTGGGTGGTCTGTGACCGCTTCACCGATTCGACCTTTGCCTATCAGGGGGGCGGCTCGGGGGTGGATACCACCCGGCTGGCCCAGCTCGAGGCGTGGGTGCAGGGCGGGCTGTCGCCCGCGCGCACCTACCTGTTCGACCTGCCGCCCGAGGTGGCGGCGGCCCGTCGTACCGCCGTGCGGGCAGCCGACCGTTTCGAAGCCCGCGAACTCGACTACTTTGCCCGGGTACGCCAGACCTATCTGGACCGGGTGGCGGCCGACCCCGACCGCTTCGTCGTGCTGGATGCCACGGCCACGCCGGACGTGGTCGGCGCCCGGCTGCTGGCCGATCTGGCCGGCGTGCACGCGCGCTGGCGGGAGGGGGCGTGAACGCCGCCGGCCGTGCCTCCGGCAGCGGCGCCAGCCGCGGTACCGCTGGCAGCGGGGGCGGGCGCGGTGCCGCATCTGCCCACCGTGCTGCCACGGGGCGCGGGCGTACCCACCTGCCGGTGCACGATGGTGAAGCGCCGGCACCGGCCGATGGCGTCGATGAGGCCGCGACTGCCACCACGCTGGACGGCCCGCTGCTGCCCGTGTTCGACAGCCAGCAGCCGCTGCTGCACCGTCTGCTCGGCGAGGGCGACGACCTGCACCACGCCCTGCTGCTGGCCGGGCTGCCGGGCATCGGCAAGGGAGCGTTTGCGCGGGCGCTGGCCCAGGGGCTGCTGTGCGAGCAGCTGCCGAAGCCGCCCGCGCCGGTCCAGGCCTGCGGGACATGTCCGGCCTGCCGCTGGTTTGCGTCCGGCCATCATCCGGATTTCCGGCTGCTGGAACTGGCCACCTCCGAGTCGCGCAGCAGCCGGGCGAAGGAGGGGGCACAGACCACGAAGGCGTGGGACATCTCCATCGACCAGGTGCGCGATCTGGAGCACTTCATCACCACCACCAGTGCCCGCGGGCACGCACGGGTGGTGATCATCGATCCGGCCGAGACGCTGTCCACGCCGGCAGCCAATGCGCTGCTCAAGATGCTGGAAGAGCCGGGCGAACATACGTGGTTCCTGCTGGTGTCCCACCTGCCGGCCCAGCTGCCGCCCACGGTACGCTCCCGCTGCCGGTCGGTGGCAGTGCCGCAGCCCGCGCAGGACGAGGCGATGCGCTGGCTGCAGGCGGTCACCGGGCTGCCGGCGGCCGATGCCGCCCAGCTGCTGGCGTGGTCGGGCATGGCGCCGCTGCACGCGCGCGATCTCGCCGACCCAGCACACCTGACCGTCTATCGGACGCTGCTTTCATCGCTGTCGGCGTTGCCCGACACTGGGCTGGATACGGTGGCCGACAAGGCGACGACGGTGCCGGCGGCAACCTGGTATTACCTGCTGCTGCGCTGGATCAGTGATCTGCTGCGTGCCCACGCCGGTGCCGCGCCCCGTTTCTTTCCGGAGTCTGCATCCCGGCTGGCCAGCCTGGCCCAGCGCAGTTCGCTGGTCCGGCTGGCCGAGGTGTCAGCAGCGTTGCAGCGGCAGGCGGGGCTGGTTCGGCATCCGCTCAACCCGCGCCTGTTCATGGAGTCTGCGCTGACGGCCTATCTGGAGGCATTCGTCCGTCGTCAAACCCCAGGACGCGCACACCCACGATGAGCACCATGTACCCGGCGCCCGGCGCCACCTCCGGCAACCGGCCCGCCACCCGCCCCGGCGTGATCCCGCTGTCGATCAAGGAAAAGTCTGCCCTGCTGGCGGCCTACATTCCGTTCCTGGAAAACGGCGGGCTGTTCGTTCCCACCGACAAGCCGGCGCAGCTGGGCGATGAACTCTACATCATCCTCACGCTGATGGATGACAGCACCAAGACCGCCATTCCCGGCCGGGTGGCCTGGATCACCCCGGCAGGCGCCACCAACCGCCGCCAGGGCATCGGCATCCAGTTCAGCAAGACCGATGCCAGTGTGGTGGCCCGGGAAAAGATCGAGACGCTGCTGGGGCCTGCACTAAAATCGCCTCCCAATTCGTACACGATCTGAACGGGCTGCATGTTTGTCGACTCCCACTGTCACCTGAATTTTCCTGAATTTCACGACCCGGAGCACCCGGAGCGCTGGCCGGAGGTGCTGGCCACCATGGCCGCCAACGGGGTCGAGCATGCGCTGTGCGTGTCCGTCAATCTGGAAGACTGGCCGGACATGATGACGCTGGTGGGCAGGCACGCCGGCCTGCTCAGCGCGTCGGTGGGGGTTCATCCCGACTATCTGGATGTGGCCGAACCCACCGTGGCCCAGCTGGTCCAGCTGGCCATGCATCCGCAGGTGGTGGCCATCGGCGAGACCGGGCTCGATTACTACCGCATGCCGGCCGCGGAGCTGGACTGGCAGCGCGAGCGCTTCCGGGTACACATCCGGGCCGCGCGCGAGGCGGGCAAGCCACTGATCATCCATACCCGTGCGGCGGCCGAAGACACGATGCGCCTGCTGCGGGAAGAGGGCGCCGGGGCGGCCGGTGGGGTGATGCACTGCTTCACCGAAGACTGGGAGATCGCCCGGCAGGCGCTGGATATCGGCTTCTACATCTCGATGTCGGGCATCGTCAGTTTCAAGAAGGCCACCACGGTGCACGAGGTGGCCCGCCGGGTGCCCGCCGACCGGCTGCTGATCGAAACCGATTCGCCCTTTCTGGCGCCGGTGCCGTACCGGGGCAAGCAGAACCAGCCGGGCTGGGTGGCCCATGTGGCCGAGGCTGTTGCCGCCCTGCGACAGGTGCCGGTCGGGGAGATCGGCCGCATCACCACCGAAAACTACGACCGGCTGTTCGGTCGTGGCCGTCCGGCTGCCGGTGTGATACCTGCCAATACTCGGATTCACGGCCCAGGCGGAGACGAATGTACCCATGGCCCATCCTGATGGGTTTCCTGCAACATCCGGGGCCGTTTCAGCCGCCCCAGGTGGCCGCTCATGTCCGGGTTGACGCAGTCCGTCCGGCGTCCGAAGATACTTGAAGCCGTTCGAGACCCCGGCCCACACGACATGAACCGCGCATTCGCCCCGTTGTCCGATTCCTCATCCCTTCGCCCGGCCCCGGCGCCGCGGCATGAATCGATCTTCCAGCCTGCCATGTCCCCATCCGATGCCTCCGCTCCGGTCTCCCGCCTGCCTGCCGTGTCGCTGCCGTCCATCCATTCGCCGGGGGGGCGCCTGCGGGGCGCTGCGCTGGCACGGGGCATCCAGGCGGCCCTGCTGGGCATGGGGCTGGCGGCGCTGGCTGCCTGCAGCACACCCGGCAGCAGTTCCGGGGGGAGCGGTGCCGACTACAGTACCAATTCGTCGATTTCCGGGGCGGCCAGCGTCAGCAGCCCGGCGTCCGAGCGCGTGCTCGATGGTGTGGTGGACCTGGCGCTGACCGACCGCGTGACCGGCAGCTTCGACGAGGCGCGTGCGCACCCGGTCGGTACGGTGAAGGATGGTCAGTCGTTGTACCTGTACCTGCGTTCCACCCGGCCCCTGGGCGAGATTGCGCACCCGGCCGACCCCTACGGCAAGAATTCGTTCTCGGGTTATCCGCATCTGTTCGTGCAGATCGGTGACAACCAGAGCCTGCGCATCATCAATACCTGCTATGTGACGCTCACCCCGGCCGAAGCCAAAGCCACCGAGCTGATCGTGCCGCTGGCGCCGCTGTCGAACCGCGTGGGGGATCTGCCCACCGACTGCTGGCTGGAGACGGTGACCCATCTCGAACCGGTGCGCCAGACGCTGGAAGTGCGCCTGGCCGGCTTCCCCGGCAAGTTCGAGAGCTGGCTGCCGGTGCCCGACCTGCTCGGCGTGGTGGCGGTCGATACCGACCTGTCGGGTGGCAGCGCGGCCTGGGGCCGGATGCTGCGCGCCAAACCGGTTGAATCCCCCGCGCTGCCAGCAGCCGGGCGTGCCGGCAAGACGGCCGCAGCCGGGGGTGCGTCCGGTACCGCGGGCGCTGCCGGTGCCGCAGTATCCGCCCGCAAGGCCGAGGAAGCCCGTCGTGCCGAGGAGGCCCGCAAGGCCGAAGAAGCCCGTCGTCTCGAAGAAGCTCGCAAGGCAGAGGAAGCCCGTCGTGCCGAGGAGGCCCGCAAGGCAGAAGAAGCGCGTCGTGCCGAAGAGGCCCGCAAGGCAGAAGAGGCCCGTCGTGCCGAAGAGGCTCGCAGGGCAGAAGAAGCACGCCGCGCCGAGGAAGCCCGCAAGGCCGAGGAGGCCCGTCGCCTCGAAGAAGCCCGCAAGGCGGATGAGGCACGCCGTGCCGAGGCCCTGAAGGCAGCCCAGGCGGCACAGGCCGAACGCGCTGCCCGTGCCGCCGAAGAGGCGCGTCAGGCCGAAGCCGCCCGCAAGGCTGCCCGTGACAAGGCCCAGAGCCCCATCACCCGTAACGAGATCTTCCCGCTGAACCGTGCGGGCAGTGCGGTTGCACAGGGCGGCGCCGCTGCTGTCGGTGGCGCGGCCGCGGTGGCTGGTGGTGCAGCCTCGGCGGCTGGTGCTGCCGCTTCGGCCACCACGGCCCAGCCTGCAGTACCCGTCAACAGTCGCGCCGCCACGGCCGCCTCGACGGCGGCAGCCGTCAAGGGCGCCCGTGAAAGTGCCGCCCAGCAGCCGGTCAAGCCGATCAACACCATGCCGGCCGGTGCCCGGCTGGCCGCAGTGACGCCGCTGCGTCCGGCTGCCCGGCAGGCCGTGGGTACCCAGCGCATGGCCCACCAGCTGCAGAGTCTGACCAGCACGCTGCTGGGACGTGAACCGAGCGAGACCTATTTCATCGATCGCCGCTGGCAGACCCAGCGGGAACGGGGCGCACCGCGCAGCACGGCCCGCCAGACCATCCATGCGGTGGCCGTTTTCCGCGGCGAGGAATGCAGCTGGCAGTCGCTGCTGGTGACCCGCCGTCCCGGCTCCGGCACGCTGACCGAGGTGGTGGCCGAGGGGGATGAGGTTCGCATTCCCTGTCCGGACCTGAAAGCCGCGCCCTGATGGCGGAGCAGGCGTCTTCGCGCCGGCGATGGCTGGCGGATTCTCCGCTGGGCATCCCGGCCTACCGGCAGCTCTATACCGGAGCCGTGACCACCTCCATGGCCTACACCATGCAGTCGGCCATGGCCGGCTGGCTGATGGCCGGGCTGAGCGGATCCGCGCTGCTGGTGGGGCTGGTCCAGGCGGCCAGCACCCTGCCTTTTCTGCTGTTCGGGCTGGTGTCGGGGTCGCTCTCCGACGTGTTCGACCGTCGCTACATTCTGGTGTTCACCCATCTGATGATGGGGCTGGCCACGGCCGCCGTCGGGCTGATGGCCCAGCACGGTTCCCTGCAGCCCTGGTCGCTGGTGGCCTGCACGCTCCTGTGCGGGCTGGGCTATACCTTCTACCAGCCGGCACAGCAGGCTTCGATCAATGGCCTGGTGCCGCGCCCGCTGCTGCCCAAGGCGGTGGCGCTGGGTTCCGTGGCCTTCAATGCCGCCCGTTCGGTGGGGCCGGCGCTGGCCGGCCTGATCGCAGCCACGCTCGGCGAAGGACTGGCCGTGATGGCGGCTGCACTTTTCTTCCTGCCGATGCTGCCGGCCGCCCTGCGGGCACTGCCGCCGCAGCCACCGGCCTACAGCACGGGCCGCGAAACCCTGTGGGCCGGCATCCGCAGTGGCATGCGCTTTGCCGGTCATGCCCGCGTGCTGCGGGCGGCGCTCATCGTCAACTTTGCCTTCTGCTTCTGTGCGGCCGCCCTGTGGGCGATGTTCCCGCTGGTGGCGCAGCAGCGTCTGGGTCTGGCGGCCGACGGCTATGGCTTTCTGTACAGCACCTTTGGGCTCGGTGCCGTGGCCTCGGCCCTGTGGCTGCCGCGCTTTCTGCGCCAGGGGCCCGGTGCCGGACGCATCGTGCGGGGTTCCCTGTGGTTCTGGAGTGCAGCCAGCCTGACGGTGGGGCTGTCGCGCTGGGTACCCCAGGCCGTGGTGGGCACCTTTCTGGCCGGCATGGCGTGGGTGGGCGTGCTGGCGGGCCTGTCCACGGTGGCCCAGAGCATTGCGCCGGCGTGGGTCCGTGCCCGCGCCGTGGCCAACAACCAGATTTCCGTTCAGGCCGGACTGGCACTGGGCAGCCTCTTCTGGGGGGCCGTGGTGAACGTGAGTGGCCTGCAGCAGGTGCTGATCGCGTCGGCCGTGCTGCTGGCCGTCTTTGCCGTACTGGCACGGCGTCTGCCGGTGCGGCTGGGTACGGACGAGGATGTGACGGCCGATGACTACATGGTGCGCCAGCTGGACACCATGGACGGGCAGGGCGGTGATGTTCCCTCCCGGCCGGCAGCCATGGAGATGCCGGATGGCCGCTATCGGGTGAGCGTGGGTTATCGTGTCCGCGCGGGGCAGGAAGCCGCATTCCAGCGTGCGATGCAGGGGGGGATGCGCGAAAGCCGCCTGCGCAACGGCGCTTCCCGCTGGCAGCTGCGGCAGATGCCGGTGGCGGGAGGGGCCTCTGTCTGGGAAGAGGTGTTCCTGCTGCCCTCGGCGGCCGAATGGCAGCGTTTTCCGGAGCGGATGACCCAGGCCGACCGCATCGCCTTCGAAGGTGTGCTGGCCGTGCTGGCCCCCGCCAGCGGTGCTGCTGCCGGCGAGCCGGAGGCCGGGACACCCTAGGGACACGACACTATAATCGGAAGCAGTACAGCTGCTGCCGGAGGGTGCCATCCGTATGAAACGCGTGACCCGACAACGCACCGAGATCCTGCGGGTCATCGACGAGTCCGAACGGCCGCTGGGGCCGCAGGAAATTCTGCAGGCGGGCCGCGAGGCCATCCCCTCGCTCAGCATCGCCACCATCTACCGTACGCTGCGCGACCTGCTGGCCGAGGAGCTGATCAAGACCGTGGCCCTGCCGGGCGACAGCCCGCGCTACGAGAGCCTGCACGCCCACGCCCATCACCACCACCATTTTCAGTGCACGCGCTGCCAGAAGGTGTTCGACATCCATGGCTGTCCGGGCAGCCTGCAGGGCATGGAGGTGCCGCCCGGCTTTCAGGTGGACCACCATGAGGTGACGCTGTACGGCCTGTGTGCCGACTGCGTGGGGACCTCCTAAAGCACGTGTTCGAGGAAGGCGCGCGCGCGCTCGTGCTGCGGGTTCTCGAAGAAGGCGGGGGCAGCGCGCTCCTCCACGATCTGCCCCTTGTCCATGAAGCAGACCCGATGGGCCACCTCGCGGGCGAAGGCCATTTCGTGGGTAACGACCAGCATCGTCATGTGTTCGTGGGCCAGCTGGCGCATCGTGCGCAGCACCTCGCCGGTCAGCTCCGGGTCGAGTGCCGAGGTGGGCTCGTCGAACAGCATGATGTCCGGGTCCATGGCCAGTGCCCGGGCAATGGCCACCCGCTGCTTCTGGCCGCCCGATAGCCGGTTGGGGTAGGCACCAGCCTTGTCCAGCAGGCCCACCTTGCGCAGCAGCTCCTCGGCACGCGGCACGATCTCGTCGCGCTTCATCCCCTTGACGGTGACGGGGGCCTCGATGAGGTTTTCCAGCACCGTGAAGTGCGGGAACAGATTGAAATGCTGGAACACCATGCCCATGCGCCGGCAGACGCGACGGATCTCTGCCTCGGGTATATAGCGCGCGCGGCCCTGGGTGTCGGTGTCGACCAGCTTCTCGCCGGCGATGAGAATTTCGCCGCGGTCGATGATTTCCAGATGGTTGAGGCAGCGCAGCAGCGTGCTCTTGCCCGAGCCGGACGGGCCGATCAGCGCGATGACCTCGCCACGGTCGATGTGCAGCGACACCCCGCCCAGCACCTGCAGGGCGCCGAAACGCTTGTGCAGGTCGCGGGCCACCACCATCGAAGAGCCGGGCAGGGCGGTCGTGGACTCAGGCGTCATGGCTGGCATAGCGTTTTTCGAGAGACTGGAACATCCAGGTCAGCAGCAGCGTCATCAGCAGATAGAACACGGCCGCCACGATGAACGGGGTGATGGTGAAATCGCGCTGCACGATGCCGCGCGCGGCGCGCAGCAGGTCATTGAGGGCCAGCACGTAGATCAGCGAGGTGTCCTTGACCAGCGTGATGAACTCGTTGGACAGCGGCGGCAGAATGCGTCGGATGACCTGTGGCATGATGACGCGGCGCATGGTCTGCGGATAGCTCATGCCCAGCACCTTGGCCCCTTCATACTGGCCCCGGTCGATCGACTGGATGCCGGCCCGGAAGATTTCGGCGAAGTAGGCGGCGTAGTTCAGCACGAAGGCCACCACGGCCGCCGGAAAATCCGGCAGCTGGATGCCGCCACCCGGCAGCAGCGGCAGCGCATAGTAGATGAACAGCAGCTGCAGCATCAGCGGCGTGCCCCGCATCAGCCACAGATAGCCGCTGACACCCAGCCCCAGCCAGCGATGGCGGGACAGGCGCATCAGCGCCAGCACCACGCCCAGCGGGATGGACAGCAGCAGCGTGATGAAAAAGAGCTGCAGCGAGACCAGCGAGCCTTCACCCAGTGGTCCGAGAAGGGAAAGAATGTAGTCCAAGACGGGAACGGCCTGTCAGGAAGGTCGGGGGAAGCAGGGTGGTGAGGGGGGCCTTGCGGCGGGCGCCGAGAGGTGCCGTGCAGCCCCCGGCACGTGCATCACTGGATGATGTTCTTGCCGAACCATCTGGTGGAGATTTCGCCGGCCTTGCCATCCTTTTTCATGGCGTCGATGGCAGCGCCCAGCTTCTGCTGCAGCGCCGTGTCGTCCTTGCGCAGGCCCACGCCGTACTCCTCGGTGCCGAAGTTGTCGTCGAGCACCACGTAGGCATCGGGCTTCTTGGCGATGTAGTAGCGGCCGACCACCTCATCCAGCACGGCCGCATCCAGGCGGCCGGCATCCAGATCCAGCAGCACCGACACGTTGTCACCGTATTTTTTGAGGGTTTTCATGGATTTGAGCGTGGCCTCGTCCTTCTCGATGGCATCGACCGCGCTGCTGCCATCCTGCGTGCCGACCACCTTGCCGGCCAGGCCGGCCTTGTTCGTGATGGGCGAGCCGGCCTTCACGATGATGATCTGGTGGTTGGTCATGTAGGGCTGCGTGAAGGCGATGTTCTGCTTGCGCTTCTCGGTGATGGTCAGCCCGTTCCAGAGCGCATCGACCCGCTTGCCGATCAGCTCGGCTTCCTTGGCGTTCCAGTCGATGGGCTTGAACTCGACCTCGATGCCCATGCGGCTGGCTGCTTCACGGGCGAAGTCGATGTCGAAGCCGACCAGCTGGTTCTTTTCGTCCCGAAAGCCCATGGGCGGGAAGTTGTCGTCCAGGCCGATGACCATGTGTGTGGGCGCGGCTGCCTTGCCGGCATCGGTGCCCGGGGCCGGCGCGTCGGAGGATTTGGTACAGGCAGCCAGGACCAGGGCAGCGGACATGGCCAGCAGGAGACGGCGACGGGACGGTGTAATCATGGCGCAGGGAGTCTGAAGGTGCAGGGGCTGGGGGAACCATGCAAACCCGCACGGCAGAAGCGGCGTACCCGGAGACGCTCCCGCAGGCGGTGTATGGCACAGACCACGATGTTAAACGAAAGTTGCGTTATGTTTTCCTGCCACAAGAAGCGCCAGCAATGGAGGGCGTGGATTGGGCGGGCGTGTGCAGCGATCCCGGTGAACCCGGGTGGCGGGATGATAGTACTATATTTCGCATAATCAGTATTATGTCAAATTGATGATGCTACTGATGCTGGCTGCAGCCAGGCCCGGCGTAAGCTTCCCTGTCATCAGGTGCTCAAGCTCCAGCCTGGGTAAAGCTGCGCTGCACGTCGCGCGGCATCTTTTCGATGGCATAGCGCAAGGTGGAGCGTTTGATCCGTGCCAGATGCCGGTGCAGGAAGTCATGCACGGCCTGAAGTTCATATTGGCTGAGCACCTTCAGC
>ERZ772967.79-NODE-79-length-78617-cov-11.415837_pt1 | contig 78617 bp, 66 predicted proteins | sample MGYA00511677_ERZ772967 | MGnify/ENA primary metagenome ERZ772967 (study PRJEB29015, sample SAMEA2737931) | human oral metagenome | biome: human oral; feature: human-associated habitat; material: dental | place: China | collected 2146 ...
AATTGCTCAACAAACTCATTCGACAATACATACCCAAAGGGACTTCCTTCAAAGATATCAATGACAAACAAATACGAAATATCAGGAGACTTCTAAACAACAGACCTAGGAAAAGTTTGGACTTTAAATCCCCAAATGAAATCTTAGCACTACTTTTATCATACCGTTGCACTTGATACTGGAATCTGCATAACACTTACTAACTGACAAGATTTCTATCATTTCCTCACGGCTGTTACTTTTGCTATAATTTTCCATTCGTCATTTTCACATAAAATCTCTTTTCTCCAGAGGAAAGAGGATGAGGTGATAGAGGAGAATACATACCTCATTTGCTCTGTTGTGTTTTCTGTCAGGACAATCTCTTCACCGACCTTTCGGGCGGTAAGTCGGATAGCCTCACCCATACAACCATAAAAAACATCCCACGCCAGGATCTTAGGATTATAAATACGGAGCGTTGTTCCATATTCGGCATCAGGCTGTTTGTTTCGCAAACGTTCCGTACGAGAGGGGACAATAAAAAGGTCTTGCACAGCCGTTCCATCCAACACTCGGGAGAAAATCCATTCGCCCTTTACCTTTCTAGGATTGACTTCCTCCAAATGGTCATTCCATACAATATCCCATTCCCCTATCAAAATACCAAAGAAATCATATTCTTCGGGGATTCGTCCATTTCTCACCTTGCTACACAACGCTGTTGTAAAGCCATGCATCATATTTCTTTTACTCTTCTCTTGTTTCTTATTTTCTTCACATTGCAATTCATCAGATGTCTCCCCAAATGACGATATGCCAACTTTCTAATTCCGGAGATTTCCTGTCGGTGCTCCTTTAGCAGACTATCGGGAGATTCATAAACTCCCAAGTCCTGATTGATCCCTTCGCTCTGGATGTACGTATTATTCCTATTGAAGTCTATTATGGGATGTTCGAAGTCCGCAACGGCAATTCCATATCCACAAAAAGCCCCTCTGCAATCCACATAGATTTTCTGTAGTTGGTCAAGATAAGCTCTATCTAAAATAAAGGCTTCGAGTTCGTACCATGTCTCTTCAAAATATATTTCGACCCAACTGTGCAAGATACAATCAGGAGCCTTTCGATAGACAAATCCTGTCATCACTCCTTTTTGGAGTCTCTTATCTATCGTAAAACCATGAATCCTACATGGGATATGGCAAGCCCGAAGAAGAGCCATAAACAATATCCCCTTTGTATTGCACTGTCCGTAACCATCGGATAGCACTTTGGATGCAGAGATATTGTCGTCAATATTATATCCGAATAGGATATCGTCGCGAACGAACTCGTATATGGACTTGATTCGCTCAAACTCTGGGGACTCTATCCATCTACGATCTTCCACCAATTTTTGTATTGATGAGTCCGAGAAATTGAGCAGAGGAGTCTCCCTCAAATATTTTTCCATTTACACAATCGAATTGTCCTTCATCATTCCCAAAACCACATCACCGCTGTTCCCCCCACAAATGAAGGCTTCAAAACTATGGCTCGAAAACTTCGACCAATCAGTAACGCAACTAGCCCACTAACAAGCCCTCTCTCTTTTTTATTCTATAAATATTTAGCATTGGTATTACATCAATTATCCCTGCTATAAATTCAATAGCAGCCCCTACTAAAAGTCCTTTCATCGCTTTTTACACCTACATATCCTCCTACTGCTCCATCTCCCGAAGTTGGAGGGTTTCACTTACGGGGGAGATCTCTTGAGTTGACAACGCAAATATACTCGTTTTAGTTACAAGGTGCTGCTCCTCAGGATGTAAAAACAAAGGAGTCGGGGTTGTGGGTAAATCCACAACCCCGACTCCGATAAAGGGAGAGAAGAGTGGCAAGGGAAGCTTCCCCAAGGGAAAAGGCAGCCCTCACCCTCTCTCCTCTCTGAGTCAATAGAATTTATTTCGTAACAAGTAAAACCATCGTTGTCTTACCACTCTTCACGAAGTACTTGCCAGCTACTACGCCTGCAAGGTCGAGACGTGCTACGCCTGCTTCATCAGCTACTATACGAAGTACCTCTACGCCATCAATTGAGAAGACCTGTACCATCGCACCCGGTTCTACACCCGAGAGAGTCGTTGTTTCTTCCGTAGGATTCGGATAAAGGAGTACCTCCGTACTAGCAATATCCTCCAATGCAGTGTCTTTCTTAAAGGTAGCCTTTACCGTAGTTGCCCTCTCCACAAAAAACTTCTTCGTAGCTGTGATATCCAAGCTATTTGCCGTAAGTTTGTCAAGCATATAGCCTTGATTTGGTGTCACCTCTACTGTAAGCTCCGTATTATAAGGAACATTCTTTAGATCACCATAACCTTTGATCTTAATCTTACCATTCTGAGGGGTTGGAGCCGTTACAGCAAAGGTAGGAGCTTTGCCCTTCTGAATCCTACATCTAACATCCTTAAGAGGCTCGCCATTAAGCTTGATAGTTCCATCCTTCACTACAACACCAAAAGGCATGGCAATGTAAGCATCCTCAATCACCAACGTCTTAAATCCTTCGATCAAAACACCCTTTGTACTAAGCTCTGCATTAAGGTTTTTCAAAACCATCCTTTTGTTACCCCCAGTGGCGCAAATACAGCTTCTTGCATAGTTCTCTACCTCAAGGTCGATATCTTTGATCAAGAGATCTCCTTTTTTAGTATCATCACAAATCCCCGGTAGAAACATATTATTCATCATGGCAGGATATATCTTGAGAGAGGCTCTCTCAGTGATTCCCATAATCGTCGGGCTGGAATGGTCTTTTGTTGTGATAGCCGCATTTCCTGGGATTACACCTACCTTATTTGCTCCTTTACACTTAACTGTCAAGGGTTTAGAAGGGTGATAAGAGACAACCCCATTAGGAATAGCGGCATTGTCAAGGGTCAACGAGTGATTCTTAGCATCGTATTCCACACTTCCGGAGGTGATAACAGTGGAGTATTTTTCGGGGGTCAAAATAACTCTAGCCCTGCGTAACTTCAAGTTCCCAATCCGGATGGGATAGTAGGGGGAGAGCATAACCCAGTGTGACTTTACAGCAGTTCCGGCATCATCCCCAGAAGCATACACGATACTCCCTCTCTCATACTTCAACGGACGTTCAGGATGAAGAGCAGTCAGAGCATACGTTGTGCTCTTGTTGATATCCACCCAGTCTCCATCCTCCTCTACTTCGATGTAGTCTCCGATGGATGTAATAGAGGGTTGAGTACTCCAAACATCTATCTCACCCCCATTTTGGAGCCTTATTCCTACCTCGGAACCATCCCCTTCACCCCTGATTCCATAATAAGCAGTAGCAATCTGTACATAACAATTGTCTACATACATATCCTTCTTATTTCCAATAAGAATCCCAGTAGAACCTTCTCTCGTAATTTCGATGGTCAAATAGGCTTTCTCCCCCTTTCCCATAATCCGGAAAGGAGAGGAAGGTTTACCTAGACAGGCTATCGCAGAAAATGTCGATTCAGCCCCCTCTAACGTACAGCTTCCCTCTATTTCTATCGTAAAATCAGGGATATCCACCGCGTAGAAAGAGCGTACATCCATGTTACTTTCAAGGTTTTTAACGTGAAGGATCTTGGTTTTATGATCCCAAGACCAATATCCGTTCCAATTCTCTTCACTCTCTAGATCGTATCCAGAATGGCTCTCCGAAGCACTGTTGTTGAGCGGATTATCAATCTTCTTCCCTAACACCCAAAGATTTTGTGCCGAAGCGGTGTAGGAAGTTGCTACTAGCCCTAGTACTGATAGGGCTACGGAGGCTACGTATAGCCATCCTCTGTGTACCATTTTTTTCATGTCGTTGTTCGATTTATGTCTTGATTTTCTTTCCCCTTTTGTTTCTCTTTTTCCTTTTAGTTAAAGAGAGGGGAGTAGGCAAGACTAGTTTCACTTTCCTTTTTAGGTTTACTTTTCTGTGTTACTACTAGATTCTATTGTTTGTCCATTTGATTTTGTTCTATGCAAGAAAGCAAGATGATCTCAAGCTGTAGTCAAGAAGAGAGCAGGGAGCAAGCCCAAGATTGCTCGTCGTAGCTGTGGCTTGCTTTCCCGTTGCCCCTCTTCACGCCGGGCGAACTTCGCATTGACCTTCTCATACACAATGGAGAGAAGCTCCATGCAGTTTTCATGGATTCTAAGGTTTTCCGCCCGACGCTCTCCGGAACGATTTGTGCTTTTCTTTATCATATGGCCTCCTAACTTTTACTTATAAATAGGCGACTCGTTTTCTTCTATTCTGGTTCGTACCCCTACGACGACAAACCCTGTTTTCTTGGAGGCAAAGGTAGGGTACTTTCACGAATAAAATCTTGCAAAATCGGTCAAAAACATTGCAAAATCTTGCATTCTTTCATTCTGACCTTTTTCACGGAATTAATCTAAAAACGCCTATCAATTTACTGTTTAACAACCGATTAGCAGTGACAGGTTTAATGGATTTTAGACACTAAGAGAGAACATCCCTTCCCGAGAATCAAAACTATCCTCTTGCAGAATGAAAAGAGTTTTGAGGTGTGCGAGACAAGGGAATTGCCCAAGAAAAAGAGAGGACCTATAGGGTGATTTCCCCTCCTCCCCCTTTAAGAGAACCCTCATAACAAAAAAACCTTCAGGTGAAAACTTCTCTATTACCACCTAGAACAGACTCCCGATTCCGGCTGAAAAATGGTAGTGTCCGGAAAAAGTGTGTAAGCCTCCAAGGTTCTTATCTTTGGAGTTTGAAAAAATAAAATAGGAAACAAGAACTGTTTTTATGAAGCTTACACAAGGACAAATATCGGAAATGATTTCTGATTTGACAAAGAACAAGGAGAGTTTTAGCCTCCTAATGAGCGAAATATTGAATAGCCTGATGAAACAGGAGCGCAGCTTATGGCAAGAGGGGGCTTTGGAAAGCAGCAATGGCTACCGTCCCCGACGCTGGAGTTTTGGTCATTTGGAATTCGTCCTTCAGATTCCCCGGAGTCGTCAGGGGAACTTTCATCCGATGCTTTTAGGGATTATTCGAAGCGAGGAAGAAGAGAAAGCCCGTCTCTTTTCATCGCTCTACAGCAAGGGGTTAACCACGGAACAGATTGGCGAAATCTCCCAAGAGATTTATGGGCGCCATTATAGTAAACAACAGGTTAGCTTCTTAGCCCGTGGCTGCAAGTCCGAGATTGACGCCTGGCTTCTTCGCTCGCTCTCCCCTCGCTATTTGGTCGTTTACCTTGACGCTACCTACGTCTTGACTCGCCGTGAAGAACGAGTCCATCAAGAGGCTTACTACACGATGTTAGGGGTACTGCCCAATGGCACGAGGGAGGTTCTAGGTGTGGTTAATCATACGAGCGAGGGGGCACTGAATTGGAAGAACGAACTCATCGCACTTCGGGAGCGAGGGGTGGAGCAGATTGACCTGATCGTTTCGGATGCTCTTACGGGTATAGAAACAGCTGTTGCAGAAGCTTTTCCCTCCGCCGAACATCAATTCTGCATTACCCACCTAAAGCGTTCGATGAGCGTATGTGTCGCCTCCAAAGATAAGGGAGAACTCCTGCGGGATTTGGAGGAAATCTTCCCTATTGAACAAAAAGGCTACTCTATGGTCGGACAATTTGAAAAATTCCGTATCTTCGTCGCCCGATGGAGCCGGCGTTATCCCTCGTTTCGGCGTTTCGATACACCACGCAATGTGGCTTATTTCTCGTATCTGAACTATCCGCCACAATTTCATCGGATGATTTACACAACCAATTGGATTGAGCGATTGAAGAGGTTCTACAAACGAACCCTCAAGATGCGAGGGGCACTCCCTTCGGCCGAGGCGGTGCTGTTTTTGATGGGAAGGGTAGCCTGGGAGAAAACCCAAACCTCCTATGCAAGATCGCTGCCTCTTTTCAAGGATTGGGATGCTCTCAGAGAGCACAACAAAAATAATATCTAAAGGAAAAGTAATGACAAGGAACTCCATCTTAGGATACTACCCTTACACACTTTTCCAGACACTACCTGAAAAAATAAAAAAGTTTTGGGCAGCATCGGGATTATTTTCAGCTAAAAGGAGCCGGACTTACAGGCTGGTTTTCTCACTCCCCTCCCCTCTCGGCGAAAAAAGATATCCCCATAGCGATAGCTCATCAAGGGAGAGGTCAGCATCATAGGGCATTCAAAAGAGGAGGCTCTTGCCCTACGATAAAACAACGTCCCCACAATAAATCCACTATAAGTCTCATCCTATAACACACCTCCATGAGTCCGTTGGGGACTATTCTTTCGAACCCCTCACTTTTGGATACACACAAAAAAAAGAGGAAGCCACCCCCAGAAAAGGAGCGACTCCCTCTATAATGTAGGAGAAGTAAGACTCTAGATCAAACCTCCCCTATTCTCTACATTGAGAATATCTTAGAGTTCCCAAATTTCTTGGTCGTTGGGCACCTTGATCGCAGGGTTCAGAGGAGCGATGCGAGAGATATTCATAAGGTGCTTGTAGGTAAAGTTCTCAGAAATTGAGTTGTTACCCCAAGAACCGCAACCCAACGTATTGGTTACGTTAAGACCATTCTGGATGTGACCACCGGCCGTTGTTGCACTAGGAGCATTAACAACGATACGAGAAACCGTAGCCTTAGACCCTGTAAGGATGATGTGAGCTTGGTTGTTTGAGTGGATGGCACAAGAGTGACCGTTACCTTCGTTAGCAAGGTTACGGCATGCAATATCCACACCTTCTTCAAAGTGCTTGTAGCTGAGTGCGCACATTACGGGGCACATCTTTTCGCGGCAGATTACATCTTCTTCACCAACGCCGTTAGCTTCTACGATGATTACACGAGAGCCTTCGGGTACGTTGATACCAGCCATCTTAGCGATCTTCTGAACGCCTTGACCTACAACGTCCTTGTTGATAGGACCGCCGTTTTGGAAGAGGAGGTCACGCATCTTCTTACCTTCTTCTTCTGTACAGATGTAAGCACCACGCTTGCGGAGAGCTGCGAAAACAGCATCCTTATCAGCTTCGTTATAGATAACGCTTTGCTCACCGGTGCAGATGATACCATTGTCGTAAGAACGACCATAGATAACCTTTTCTGCAGCATCTTCAAAGTCGATATCGCTGTCGAAGATAACCTGTACGTTACCGGCACCTACACCATAAGAGGGCTTACCGCTAGAGTAGGCACTCTTAACCATAGCCATACCACCGGTAGCAACTACTACGTCTACAGCACCCATAAGCTGCTGAGTCATTTCGATACTGGGCTCTTCAATTACTTGTACCATACCTTCGGGTACGTTGAAAGGCTTAATAGCTTCGAGGATGAGATCAACGGCGTGCTTAGAGCATTTCTTAGAACGGGGGTGCGGAGAGATAATGATGGCGTTGCAAGTCTTCAATGCAAAGATGATGTTACTCATAGGAGTAACGATAGGGTTGGTAGTAGGAGTAACAGCACCAACTACACCCATAGGCTTGGCAATCTCAATCATACCCGTACGTTCGTCGATATTGAGAATACCTACTGACTTCTTGTCATGAAGATTGTACCAAACACCCTTAGACTTACCACGATTCTTAGACACCTTGTCTTCGTAAACACCCATGCCGGTTTCGTCTACAGCCTCGCGAGCAAGCATTTCTGCATTTTCGTAAATTACCTTAGCAGCAGCACGGCAGATATTGTCTACAGATTGCTGGTTGTGAGTAGCTTGGTACTCCTTTTGGGCCTTGCGAGCAAGAGCCACCATTTCTTTGATTTCCATTGGATTTATTCTATATGTATTGTTTTATGATACGATGGATTATTCCCAATTAAAAGAGACGATTGTAGATACCTTCGATCTCATCTACGCTAAAGGGAACGTAGTTATTTTTGAGCAAACGTTGCTGAGTAACGAGTACAGACTCGGCAAAGCCACGGCATTCTTCGGGCTTCATACCATACTCCTTGAGGGGCTTACGGCTGATAAGTTGACCGAGCAAGCCATCAAGAGCATCGTACACGTTCTCTACTGTAGAACCGAGCAACTCAGCCAAGTGTGCCTCTAGAGGAGCAATTGCCCCCTTAGGATCCTTAGCATGATAGAGCTTGAATACTTCGGTAAAGAACTGGTAGTTAGCTTCCCCGTGGGGCACGTGATAATTACCACCCAAGGGATAAGAGAGCGCGTGTACAGCACCTACCCCTGCATTACCAAAGGCAATACCTGCCATGTTGGCAGCGATAAGCATATCGGCAGCGTACTTGTGACGTTCTTCGGGAGAGGTAGCAGCGATCTTCTTGAATACATCAATAATGGTATCCATTGCAGCAACGCTGAATACACGTGTATAGGGATTGCATTTGGGTGATACGTAAGACTCCACAGCGTGGATGAGGGCATCAATAGACGAAGCTGCATAGAAGCGGAAAGGCAACCCGTCAAGAAGCTCAGGAATAATAACAGCATCATCAGCCACAATCACGTCATCAGCAAGACCCATCTTAGTGTGGCGCGACTTGATCTCTGCAATAGAAATATTGGTTACTTCGCTACCGGTACCGCAAGTTGTAGGGATAATAACGAGCTGACGATCCTTGATCAAAGGGATCTTGTGGTCAAAAGCATCCATTACATCAGTAAGGCCCTTGATTACAAAGAGCTTAGCGATGTCGATAACCGTACCACCACCAATGGCGATTACACGGCGGAAAGAAGCACCACCGAGGTCACGGAGGATGCTATTCATCATCTCATCGGAGGGTTCTCCCTGGCCATACTTCTCCTGCATTACAAAGCGGCAGGGGAGACCAAGTTTCTCCATAAAAGGTTGATAAATGAACTCGTTAGTCAATACGAGGTCGTGCTCATTGAGCTCAAAATCCTTTGCAAACTCGGCAAAAGTTTCCGAGCGATGCAACTTAGTGCTTAGCTTAAATAATTGCATGGATTGATTTATTTTGAAGGGAAACGTTTATTAAATTCTTCGAGGAGTTGAGGACGGAAATCGGGATGTGCAATAGAGATAAGAGCTTCGGCACGCTCGCGAAGACTCTTTCCTTTGAGCTTAGCAGCCCCAAACTCTGTCACTACATAGTCTACGTCGTTACGAGAAGTCGTAACAGCGGCTCCCTCAGCAAGGAGAGGAACAATGCGGGATACTTTACCCTTAGCAGCCGTAGAAGGCATGGCCATAATGCTGACACCGTGACCAGACATAGAGGCACCACGTACGTAGTCTACCTGCCCGCCTGTACCACTAAATTGCTTGTAACCGATGGTTTCGCTAGCTACCTGACCCATAAGGTCTACCTCAATACAGCTATTGATGCTGACCATACGATCAAAATTCATTACCGTAACGGGGTCGTTAACCCAGTTCACAGGCGCAAGACGTACATCGGGATTGTTATTAACAAAGTCATAGAGATCTTTGCTACCCATTAGGAAGGTAGCTGTGAGTTTACCGTTGTCGATCTCTTTTTTCTTACCCGTAATCACACCGGCACGCACGAGCTCCAACACTCCATCCGAGAACATTTCGGTATGGATCCCAAGGTCTTTCTTATCCTTGAGGAAGAGGAGTACAGCATCGGGGATAGCACCAATACCCAACTGAAGAGTATCGCCATCTTGTACAAGATGTGCTACATTATCCCCAATAGCTTTCTCTACATCGCCAATCGTGGGGAGGGCTATTTCGTAGAGAGGATAATCTGCATCTACGATATAGTCGAGCTTAGATACATGGATAAGGTTGTCGCCATGAACAAAAGGCATCTGCTTATTCATTTCGGCAATCACGACCTTAGCGCATTCGGCTGCCGGCTTGGTATAGTCGCAAGATACCCCATAACTGCAATAACCCTCTTCGTTGGGTTCGGAAACATGCACTACAGCCACATCTACCGGTATCGCACCATTCTCAAACATGCGAGGTACTTGATAGAAGAAAAGGGGAATAAAATCAGCACGCCCATCGGCAAGAGCTTGACGTGTATTACCGCCAACAAAGTTGGTTACATGCCTGAAGTGCCCCTCCATCTCCGGTGCACAATAGGGGGCATCCCCTAGCACCAACATATGGAAAATCTTTACGTCTTGATAGTTTTGGTAATTGTCTGCCAAGGCACGGCTAATAAGCTGAGGAGCTCCTGCGGCGTGCGACAAAACAACGGAATCGCCATTTTTGATGGCACGTATAGCTTCTTGAGCCGATACGACTTTGCTTTTGTACTCTTCCATCGAGGTTATATCTAATGTGGGTTATTCGCTAGTAGTATGTGGGGATTGTATTATTTGCTTGTCGGGGATGGGGGACAAAACTATCTATCGTTGCTCTCTTTTTGATGCAACTCTCGGAGTATATTGCGAGCCTCTTGGAGCAACTCTTCATCGGTATCCCAGACTAAAATTAGATTGAAAGGAGTATCGGGGAATGCTGCACGCAGCTGACCCATGACAAGGGCATCCATTGTCTCGGTCATAGAGGGACAAGTAGCACAAGCTCCCTTGAAGGCGACACGGATGTCGCCTTCGGGGGAGATGCTACAGAGCTTGACACCACCACCATGCAGAGCGAGCTGCGGAGCAACTCGTGTCTCTAGCACTTCTTGTACGGCATCAAAATCTAAATTCATAGGATTTACAGGGGTGCTACGGCTTACTTACCGGCAACGTGATCCTTAGAAACATCAACGTGTGCAATCTCACGAGCAAGTTGCTTCTTAGCTTCGAGGTTGCCCTGACGTTGAATCATAATACGTTGAGCCTGAGGAGAACCTGCACCGTGCATAGACTCAGTACGATAGCCAACGGCAGCGGTACCAAGGGTGATGTTTTCGATCAAACGAAGTACGCGCATACGGTTTTCTACATCCGTACCTGCTGCACCTTGTAGGTATTTGCGAACAACAGGACCGAGCATATCGTCGCGAAGGTCTTGCTCAGCAGGCATTGTAACCATGATACCACCGGCGATATCTTCTGCGAGGCGAGCGATCTCGTAGGGGAGGCGAGTTACGTTTTGCTTGCAGACATTAGCAAGGAGGAGGTCAATGAGGTAGTTACCACTCTTAGTAGGCTTACCTTCTGCCGAGCAAGCAATACCGCAAGCATAGAGGGTCTCATTGAGGTGGATCATCTCGATGAGTTTATCCTTGATGTGCGAAGCCTTGGGTACGCCGTTGTAGTCAGCAGCAAGAGCAGCAGCACCGATAAGTACGTCGCCCACACCTACTTTACAACCACCATAAGACTGACGGTGATAACCGGCAAAGCGCTCAACCATCATACCAGCATACTTGTACTCTTGGCACATAAACACGCGTTCGTTGGGGATGAATACGTTGTCGAATACAACAAGAGCTTCGTGACCACCGAAGGTATTGTTACCGAGGTCGATGTCTGCACCCTCTTCCATCTTACGAGTATCGCAGCTCTGGCGACCATAAATCATGATGATACCGGGAGCGTCGCTTTCGATGGCGAAAGAAACAGCGTAAGCCTTATCTTCTTCTTTCATTGCCTGAGTAGGCATGATAAGATGTTCGTGCGAATTCACAGCACCCGTCTGGTGAGCCTTAGCACCACATACTACGATACCATCAGGACGGATCTCTGTAATATGCAAGAACATGTCGGGGTCGGGCTGTTGCGAAGGGCTAAGACTGCGGTCTCCCTTGGGGTCGGTCATAGCACCATCTACCACGAGGTCTCTCTCTTGCACCATCTCGAGGTACTTAACAAAACGCTTGTGGTATTCTGTACCGAGCTCTTGATCCATATCATAAGTAGTAGAATAGATCGCATTGAAAGCGTCCATCCCTACACAACGTTGGAAGCAAGCGGCGGTCTTCTGACCCATGAGGCGCTGCATCTTCACCTTTTTAACGAGGTCTCCGGCGTTCTGATGGATATGGCAGAAACGGTTAATCGTCTTACCCGTAATGTTGCTGGTAGCCGTCATTAGATCCTTATATTCATCCTTCTGTGCAAGCTCATAACTCATAGCAACAGAGTTGAGCGAGGGACGGATAATAGGGTGATCTACGGGGTTTTCAATGCGTTTACCCATGAAGTAAACCTTAAGATCGAGTTTGCGCAAGCTCTCGATGTACTCTTCTCTCGTCATCATAACTTTAATTCCTTTCCTTTTTGTTGTCGAGTGTACACCCGCCACAGAAGAGGGAGGCGTACCCATCGACTTATATTGTAGTTATCTATTTCCAATCCAACACAATCCAACAAAACGATGTAGAGAGGCGGCTAACGTGCACCCCTATAATAGAATAGGAGTATCATCACAACAGGAGGAGCTGTACTACATTGGTCTTAACCCATCCTGCAAGTGGTCTTTCTCCCCTAACCTCCTTTGGGAAGAAGAAAGAGAAAACCCGTTTCTCAAAAAGAGAAAAGCCCCCTACTTTGCGTATCGAGACAAGCGCACACATTCTCTTTCTCGTCGCCAAGCGGGAGCCGTCATTAGCAGGCAGTGTTTGGTATGAGGGGAAGCACACTTCACAAAGGCACATCAATACGCGAGTACTTATCGCGCCCCAGCACCACCCCATGTACCCTACATGGAGATCCGACTAGAGCCAAAGCACACATTTTTTTTGCACCTTGCAATGCTCGAAGGAGCTATCCATTTTGGCAAAAGCCCCTCCCTTCTTTATCACCCACCGTCTCCTATTCCCCCGGAATAAGCGGGTTTGTCTCACAAACGAGTTATGGCAGGTCTTCTGACTTCCTCTCCGAGACAGCGTCTTCCCAAGCCTTGTTTGCACTTCGCTAAGTGACCTACTGCCGCCCGGCTTCAAACCGAGGTTACAGCTGTGGGGACAGTCTCGGATTTACACCGAATTCCCTTTTCAAACGCACGACCACGAGGGAGCACTTGCCCCACTTCATAGTAATGCCTTCACCATAACTCCTGCAAAGTTAGCACTTCTTTTTTGTTTTGCCAAGTCCATTTGCACCCTCTTCTCCTCCTAGAGACGCCGGAGTTCATACAAAACTCTCAGAATCTCCCCTTCCTATCCTCTTATTATCCCTGTTTTTGCTCGAGAGAATAAAATCTTCTTTTCACAAATAGAGGATCAAATTGAGAGTATGATTACAAAATAAGCAGACTTGCTGCCATCACAGCCATCCCTGCAATGAGACCATATATAGCTTGGTGGTGCTTTCCATATTCCTCTGCCGCAGGGAGCAATTCGTCCAAAGATATATACACCATGATACCGGCAATGGCGGCAAAAATAATCCCAAAAGTATTATCGGTTAGGAACGGAGCCAACAACAGATACCCAACAATGGCGCCAAGAGGCTCTGCAAGACCCGAGAGGAATGAGAGCCAAAAAGCGCGTTTTCTATTGCCCGTGGCATAAAAGATGGGCACAGAGACGGATATACCTTCGGGGATATTGTGGATGGCAATGGCAAAAGCGATGGGCAGAGCCACCCGATAATCCTGCATCCCGGAGAGGAACGTTACCATCCCCTCAGGGAAATTATGAATCACCAATATGAGGGCGGTAAAAAGCCCAACACGCAGCAACTTGCGCTCCGATACGTTGCGTTCCTTGCTGTGCGACTTGGAGGGAAGCTCCTCCATCCCGTGCATTTCGTGCGGATTCTCGCGCTGGGGTATTAGTTTATCGATGAGGGCTATAAACAGGATCCCTCCAAAAAAGGAGAGAGCTGTATAAAGAGCGGCTAGGCGTGCCGGGTAAAGTTTTTGGAACATCTCCAGTGAAGTAGGGAACATCTCCACAAAAGAGACATACATCATCACCCCTGCCGAGAAGCCAAGAGAGACGCACAAAAAGGTGGTGTTTGTCCGCTTAGAAAAGAAGGCAATGGTACTACCAATACCGGTAGCAATACCAGCAAGGAGTGTCAGGAAAAAGGCAAAAAGGACTTGATGATCAAGCATACTCAAAACTAGAATACAAGGGCTGATCGTTAGCATTCATCGGCACAACGCCGAGTAAGCGTGCCAAAAGCATCGATCCGTCTATCGCGGAAGAAAGGCCACCAGCGGCGCACCTGCTCCGTGCGATCAAGGTCGACCTCCACCAAAGCGGTAGCCTCCTCACGCCCCAGTTGTGCCAGGATCTCACCCTGCTGCCCCGCCACAAAACTATATCCCCAGAAGCTAATTCCGCCCGTGCGACCTGAGGGATCCGCCTCGTAGCCAACACGGTTCACAGAGACTACGGGGAGGTTATTGGCGATGGCATGCCCTCGCTGTACCGTACACCACGCCTCACGCTGGCGCTCTTGCTCTTCGGGCGTATCGCTACTCTCTGTCCCAATGGCAGTGGGATAAATCAAGAGGTCGGCTCCGCGTAGAGCCATAGCTCGAGCAGCTTCGGGATACCACTGATCCCAACAAACCAAGACCCCTAAGCGACCCACAGAGGTATCTATCGGGGTGAACCCTAAGTCCCCGGGAGTGAAATAATACTTCTCGTAATAGGCAGGATCGTCGGGGATATGCATCTTACGATATTTGCCTGCAATAGAGCCATCTTTCTCGATAACGACCGCCGTATTGTGGTACAAACCTGCCATACGACGTTCGAAAAGCGACAGCACCAATACCACACCAAACTGACGAGCCACAGCCCCAAAATACTCCGTACTCTCGCCGGGGATCGACTCGGCTTGATCGAAAACGGAGACCTCCTCTGTCTGGCAAAAGTAAAGCCCATTGTGCAACTCTTGTAATACAATCAGTTGGGCGCCATTCTTCGATAGCTCCTCTATCTTCTGCGCCAAGCGTTGCTTGTTGCTCGCGCGATCGTCCGTATTGGCTTGTTGTATGATTCCTATCTTTAGCGTATTCACGTGATTTCTCTTTTTAGTCTTGCTCTTATGGCTTATTTGGGAAGGTACTCCGAGGCAATAAAACCGCGGGGGAACTGCATTGTAGCGCAGTGCAAACTACCATGCTGACGCGTAAGGGTGCGACAATTGACCCCCACAATCTCTCGCTCGGGCAAGGCTCTTCGCAAAATCGCTAGAGCCTCTTCATCTTGGGGCACCCCATAGGTGGGAACAAGCAGAGCTCCATTAACGAACAAAAAGTTGGCATACGTGGCAGGAAGTGGATCGCCCTCTTCGTCACGAAGAGTACCCACATCGGGCAAGGCCAGCAACCTATACCCACACTCTTTTATCTCTTCGTGCTGCAAAAGCTCCTCCTCCATGGCCTTCAACTCGTGGTAATTAATCGAATTGGGATCGGTGGGCGCGACATATACCAGTGTATCATCATTGATAAACCGCACAAGTGTATCTACATGGCCATCCGTATCATCCCCCTCAATCGCTCCATGCTCTATATAGATAACCTTCTGCGCCCCCAAAGAGGACGAAAGCAGGCTATTCAGAGCTGCCTCTTGCTCGGGGAAAATATTTCTATTCGGCTCGGTAAGGCAACGGCGAGTAGTTACCATCTCGCCTCTACTATTGGCATCTATCGAACCGCCCTCCAGAACAATCATTTGCTCATCGCACCACTCCGCATCCTTGGCAAAGAAGCCCATAGCATGCAGACGCCTAGAGATCATATTATCGTAGTTGGAGGCAAACTTAAGCCCCCAGCCATTGAATCGGAAGTCTACAACTCGCTTCTTCCCCTCCATAAGGCAGCAAAGGGGGGCATAATCTCTAGCCCACGTATCGTTACTTGGGAGGTGGATCTCCACAAGTCTGGCTCTTAATTCGGAGGGAAACAAATGAGCTATCTCTTGCCCCTCGGGGAGGACAACCACCAACGGTTCATAGCGAAGGATAGCTGTAGCCATAGCTAGGTAATTGGCTTCGACCTCGGGGAGGATTTCACACCAATCGCTAGCAGCATGAGGCCAAGTGATAAGTACGGCATCTTGGGGCGCCCACTCGGGGCACAACCCTTGTGATAGGGAGGCTTTGTGCATATAGCGGTCTATATCGACTTATTTTTCTAGCACGAAATTAGGCATTATAGCCCAATAATCCGGCAGGCTACCTTACTATTGCGAGGGTGGGAGATGCTCCTCTACAAAGGCGAGGATACGCTCTTTACAGGCCTTGGAGCGAGCATCGGAGGGATGATCCAGACAGCCTAATTCTACAACGGACCGGAGACGCCGAGCAAGAGAGCAGCACAAATCTTCCTCTCGTATTTCTTTCAAATGTCGCTCTATTCTCCCCCGGATAACTACCCACATACATTGCCGCTGCCATCGGATGCGCTGACTCTCCTCGGCCTCGGCCTCGTAGAGTTTGTAGGCATGCTCTAGGCCGGTTATCCAATCGTTTATCTTGCGCGCTCGCTTGGTGGAGAGGTCTATCGAGCCCTCGTTGGGATAGTAGTAATAAAAAGGTAGGGAGGTGATGGTGACGCGCCCTTTGTTGCGGAGCATGAGTTCGCTTGTCCAAGGGAAATCCTCAAAAGTGATCCCCTTGATAAAGCGGAAGTCGGCTAGCAGCTCTCTACGGATTAGGAACCGCCACACATAGAAGTGTTTGAGAGGCATCTTGATATTAGAGTGCGATTGCTCCGTAAAATGGGCAAAAACGTCCGACGTTGTGAGCTGATTTACTTTCTCAAGTTGGTAGCGTTTATAATAGCTCTTGGGCAGCTTTTTATCCACATCAAAGCCCAACTTTCGCCTCAGAATGGTAGTGAGTCGGTAGTAAGGATCCTTGTACCACGTAACGATATTGCTCCCATTGGCTTTGGCAAGAGCCAAGCTAAACTCTAAGGTCTGGGGGTGAATGAAGTCGTCCGAATCGAGGAATACCACATACTCACCACAGGCTTGCTCTAGGCCCTTATTACGTGCATCGGAGAGCCCTCCATTCTCTTTATCCACAATCTTAATGCGAGCATCCTTTGCTTGATACGCGGCAAGAATAGCCCTGCTACCATCGGGACTTCCATCATTCACGCAGATAGCTTCCCAATCAGTATAGGTCTGATTGAGTACACTATCGAGGCAGCGCGCTAAATAACGCTCCACATTATACACCGGGATAATCAAGGATATAACAGCCATAGGGATACTCCACACAATCTATTCTTGGGCACAAAGGTACACTTTACTAGTAGATGTACTCCAAAAGGATGCACAAGCAGGGCTGACGCATAATCGTTCATAGGCCTTACTTCGGGGAGCTATCCTCGAGCTCTTGGGGCAAGGTCGGCTGATTGCTGTTTACCCCCTTCGATTTGCATAAAAGACGGGAAGGTGGGGGAATGTACACGCAATAGATTTATTGCCATCTCTCCTTAATTAGGAGAAAAACTTATTATCTTTGAGTCGTTTAACCCTTATAGCTCCACTATCACACAATGGATTTCACTATAATAGAATATGCCCTCAAGCCAGTAAGGTATATCTGCCGCCAACTCAAAAAGCACTACACCTCAGCGGTCAATGAAGGCTTTGAGGAAGCCTTTCAACTCGCACTTACTGATTGGTCTAAGCACACCCCGTCCTCTAGCGACAAACTTCGCCTAAGGAAGGCATCGAAGAAGTATCTCCAAAACCCAACGAGCTACGAAAGTCTTGATGCGGATACCCAAGCATTTATTGACTACTTCAAGAAAAGGTTGAGCGAGCAACCCGCAGCACACAACTCCCTGATGATGGACAGAGCGGACAAGCAGGCAAAAATCGAGGAGCAGAATCTTCGAGAACACGGCAAGACACAAGAGTCAATACAAGGCTTGATGACTCGGATAGAAGAAGCTAACATGACCCCACAGTACATCCGAGCGCTCCTCAAAGAACTCCCTCTAGAGCAAGGACTAGAACCTACAGAGCTGGCACTTGAGGGGATGCTCAGCAACGGGCGCATCCACTCGGAGGGTGCGAAGTGCCTGGTTGCAGAATTTGTCCGATTTCTCTTCGAGCACACCGGTAAGATCGCTGAAGAAGTCAAGCGACTAAGGGAGGCTGGAGACAGCTATCTTGCCGACACCCTAGACGAGATCAAAAGGGTACTGACGGGGGAGAGCGAGCAGAGCCTGACAACTGTTTACGAGGAGTTCAAGACCCGAGAGCAGCAGAACGAGGTCAGAGTCCTCAAGGAGCTGATTGAAGCGGCTCAAATCCAATTCTCCTTTGGGGAGGCTCGTGGCTTCTACGAGCGCCTGATCGAGCTATCCCCGACTATTGAGCATCACTTCGAGTATGCTTACCTACTCCAAAGCCTCAATGACTTTGAGAAAGCTAGACGCCACTATGAGGAGGCGCTACAGATACTCCAAGAGTTAACCAAGAAGAATCCAGAGGAATACAAGGCAGATATAGCTACAACTCTAAATAACTTGGGGAATTTACTCCGCAAAACCAACGACCTAAAGCAAGCTCAAGATTACTACGAGAAGGCGCTACAGATACGCCGAGAGTTGGCTAAGCAGAATCCGGGGGAATACCTTCCAGATGTAGCGGTATCCCTAAATAACTTAGGGAATTTACTCAGCAACACCAACGACCTCAAGCAAGCCAAAGATCACTACGAGGAGGCACTACAGATACTCCAAGAGTTAGCCAAGCAGGATCCGGAGGAATACCTTCCAAATACAGCTATAACTCTTAATAACTTGGGGGTCTTACTCCGCAACACCAACGACCTAAAGAAAGCCCAAGATTACTACGAGGAGGCGCTACAAATACTCCGAGAGTTGGCCCAGAAGAATCCAGAGAAATACAAGCCAGATGTAGCTACATCCCTAAATAACTTGGGAAATTTACTCAAACACACCAACGACCTCAAGCAAGCCAAAGATTACTACGAGGAGGCGCTACAGATACGTCGAGAGTTGGTCCAAAAGAATCCGGAGGCATACCTCCCTGATGTAGCGGCATCCCTAAATGACTTAGGGAATCTACTCAGCATCACCAACGACCTCAAGCAAGCCCAAGATTACTACGAAGAGGCGCTACAGATACTCCGAGAGTTAGCCAAGCAGAATCCGGAGGCATACCTCCCTGATCTTGCTACATCCCTTAATAACCTTACGATCCTTTATCTAGGACTAGGGAAGAAAGAGGATGCCGAGAAGGCTTACCTAGAGGCGCACGACATTTACCAAAAACTAGCGAATCGCCATCCCAGAGCCTACGAAATTGACTATGCCAGAATACTTGTGATGGGCTTTGACTTACTGGGGAAGCCGATAGAGGATCTTGAGAAGGCAAAGGCGATCCTAGGTAAATACCCCGAGCATCCTAAAGCCCAAAAGCTACTAAGTGCCATAGAGAAACTCGCCAAGGGTTGATTGTCGCATGGTTTTTAGACCTCATGTTTAATCACGTTGTATTTCTTCTAGAGCATTCTTCTCGCTTACGGATTTAGGTGGGAAACCCCGTATGGGGTGCAGTAGCCTAGTTTCTTTCGTGGGGTACTTGAGGGGGAATGTGCAAATCTTATGGTATTATGCGTCGCTCCTCCTCGCACAAGGGGAAAGGGGGGAATTAAACCTCGAGAATCGTTTTCCATCTCTAGTTCTGTAGAGGTTTTGAACGCAAATGCCTCGTAACGAAAGAGAAGAAAAAGATGATGGATACCCCCAGAACCATAACAAACCATCTGCAACGTTTTTTCGTTGCACTAGCCACTACCCTATTCTTCAGCCTTTCCCTAGTCGCTCAGACCCAAACGTACACCCTCTCGGGCACGGTGCTCGACACCCAGCAAGAGACGATTGTAGGGGGGAATGCGGTACTATTTACCCAGCAAGGGAAGCAGGTCTCCGGTAGCACTACCGATGCAGAAGGGAATTTCCGACTCCGCAATCTCTCCCCGGGGAGTTACGCCTTACGCGTATCTTTTGTTGGCTACAAAGAATACACAACCATAATCAAGATTCCCTACTCGGGCAGTCTCCGCATTGTTCTCGAAGAGGATAGCCAGCTCCTCAATACCGTGACCGTAGAGAGGCGCGCTGCGGACATGACCATCAAGGGAGACACTGTGGTTTTCAATGCCGATGCCTACCACGTGGGGCAAGGAGCTATGCTCGAAGACCTCATCAAACGCATCCCCGGTGCAGAGGTTAGCTCCTCAGGGAGTATTACCATCAACGGAAAGAGTGTAGACAAGATACTTGTAGAGGGCAAGGAGTTTTTCTCCGGAGACACCAAAGTAGCCACCAAGAACCTCCCTGCCGAAGTCGTAGATAAACTCGAACTACTAGACCGCTCTAGCGAGCAATCTCGCATGACGGGCTTCGATGATGGAGACGAAGAGACGGTACTAAACCTCACCTTCAAAGCTTCCCACAAAACGGGACTATTTGGCAATCTTTTCGCCGGATATGGAACAAACAACCGATACGAAGCCAATGCCACCATCAACAACTTCTCGGGAAAGAACCGCCTCACATTCATTGCCGGAAGCAACAACACCAACGACCGCGGCTCCGGAGAACTCGACACCGACAGAGGGGGCGGATTCCGACGCCGCGGCAGACCTCAGCAGGGGATTGCCACCTCCTCTTCTGTAGCCGGAGACATTGCGTGGAGTTTGCTGTCTAACCTAGACCTGGAAGGCAACGGCCGCTATGGCTACACAGACCGCGTTACCACGAGCGAAAAACTTACGGAACAATTCCGCACCAATGCGGCAAGTCTCTTCTCTCAAGAGAAGCAAGACCTCCGCTCCTTTACACATGGCGTTGGCTCTCAACTACGCCTTACCTATAAGATAGACTCCCTCACAGAACTCGTCTTCCGCCCCTCCGTCTGGTGGAATAAGAACTACGAATTGGGGTACAATACAACCTCTACGTGGGAGGATCAAACGAACCCCATCAGCACGGCACAGACACAATATAACTCCTCAGACAATACTCTTTCGCTGGGAGGAAACCTAGATGTAAGCCGTCGCCTAAGCAGCAAAGGACGTGTTTTGAGTCTAGGCATTCGCACGAGATACAACGGCAATCAAAGCGAAGGCAACTACCTCGCCTCCTTCTCCGGACTCGGGGCGGGCAGCGGCATCAATCAAAATAGAGACCTGCTACAACAAGACGACAGCCACACCCTCTCTACCACGCTACGCCTATCCTACGTAGAGCCTCTTACCTCTCGCCTCTTTTTGCAAGTACTAGGCGAGTGGAAGCACAATACACGTGAGGGCGATCGCCAAGTGTTCACCCCCGACGCATCGGGCCAATACACCCTACTCGACCCTCAATACTCCTCTAAATTTACCAGCGAACTTGATGCCTATAGAGGGTCTCTCAACCTGCAATACCGCACCAGTGGCTTCGATATAACGGCAGGTCTGGGGCTTGAGCCGGGCAAGATGACGACCCAATACCTCACCCGGTCTTGGGTCAATCAGCAACTCTTTTTCGTGCCCAATCTTCGCATCAACCTCCAGCCCAACAAGCAAACGATGTGGCGACTCGATTATAGAGGGAGCACGGAGATGCCGAGTGTTTTCTATATGATCCCCACGGTAGACCCCACTGACCTACTTCGCATCACCGAGGGGAATAGCGGCCTCAAGCCCTCATTCACGCACCAGATACACTCCTTCTTCCGTAGCTTCAACCCCACTACACGCGTTGCCATCAACCTCTTTATGGAAGCGAATTACGAGCTCAACGGCATAGCCTCTGTAGTTCGTTACGACAACACGACCGGGCAGCAGCACATTAGCTATCGCAATGTAGATGGCAATAGCTCCGTACGATTATTTGGGATGAGCTCCATGCCCTTTTTCTCCTCCTTGCTGACCCTCAATGCCGGGCTTCGCGGTATGTTCAATCATCAAAATAGCTATATCGTCGATGCCGCAACAAGCACGGAGCAACTCAATAAGAGTGACAACTGGAGCGTAAGCCCCTCGCTTGCCCTCTCCTTTGCCAAGGGCAATCTCTACCTTCGCCTGCGAGGCGGGCTCTCCTTCAATACGGCCCTTAACTCACTAAGCAGCCAAGCGCAACGCACGGCGTGGGACTACGAGTCTGGGCTTGAAGGCTCCTACGACCTTCCCTTCGGGCTAAAGCTCGAGAGCGACATCCTCTACCAAACCAACCAAGGCTACGGCACGGGATATAAAAAGGACTCGTGGCTATGGAATACAGCTCTCTCCTACAGCTTCCTCAAAAACAAGGCGGCAACCATTCGCCTCAAGGGCTACGACCTGCTGAATAGTGAGACCGGAATCTCTCGCGAGGTGACTGCCCTCAACGTAACCGACAGCCGTACCAATGTGCTGGGTAGGTACTTTATGGTACACTTTATCTACCGCTTCAGTAGCTTTGGTAAGGGGAGCTCTCGCAGCGACTTCGGGGAGCGTCACTTCGGCGGTCCTCCTCCACGCTAATCATCTCTTACCATTTTCCAAGTATGGAAAGGCAACTTTCCATAGGTGGAAAACTAGCTTTCCAAACGTGGAAAGAAAGATTTCCAAGCGTGGAAAACTATAACTTCAGGAAGGGAAACAACAGATTCCAATGTAAGTCTGAGGCAGGAATAGTCAGGTTACAAGCAAAGGAGCAACTAACCCCCAGGCAGGAGCAGGTTAATTTCTCATCAGAATACAGCTAATTTCTGAACAAAAACAGCCTAGTTCCTTCTCAGGAACTAGGCTATTTCTTTTGCGTTTTAGGGCAAGAGGGAGTTTTATATAGGGCGGAGATTCTCGCGCCCTAAGGGTAGATGCTTGAGTAAAACATGGGTAGACTCCTCTTGGAGGGAAGCTCTAGAGGCTAGGGTTAGCTCCCACTCTCGGGCATATTTCCGGCGATCGACTTTGAAGTTTTCGCTCCCAACGCTGTCAAGTCGCGCAATAAGAGAGCCCACGGTGAGCGTCTCAGGGTCTACCGCAGGATAGTAGTTGCCCGTTCGCGATTGCTTGGTGTACTTCACCTCCACAATAAGGTTGAGAGCCAAGAGTTGCCGTACAATCATAGTAGTAAGCTTCACGGGGATGTGGCATTGGTCCGCTAATTGCTCCACAGTATAGGGTTCTTGGCTTTTGGGATCTACAAAGCGTTGCACAATATGTGCCATGATAAGCACGGTAAGGAAGTCCGTATAGCGACGCGAAACCTTAGTTACCTCCTTTTCGTAGGTGAACTTATTCACATTCTGTATCGCGTAGCAGAGTTTGGCACAAAAGAGCGTGATAATCCAGGTCAGTTGCATCCAAAGGAGCAATAGAGGGAAGGCGGCAAATCCCCCGTAGATGGCGTTATACCTCGAGATCCACAGCATACCTCCGATGTAAAGCATCTGGAAGCCTTGGAAGGCAATACCGGCCAAAGCTCCGGAGATAAGAGCCGGCACGAAGCGCACCTTCACATTAGGCAGAGCCATAAATATGGCCACAAACGAGAAGACGGTGAGAACAAAAGGTACTAGATTGATGAGGAAAGTAGTCATGCTACCCAGGAAAAAGAAATCCTTCATAAAGGTGTTCTTGATGGTAGTCATGGCAAGCGTAATACCCGAAGATAGCACGATCAGAACGGGCAAAAGGAAGATCATGGTAAAGTAACTCGTCACCTTGTCTTTGAAGGTTCGACCCTTGGTGGTCTCCCAAATGCGATTGAAAGCATTCTCGATAGTGGAGAGAAGATTGAAGACCGTATAGAGCAAAAAGACGAGACCAATCCCCAGGAAAAGTCCCCCCTTTACTTGCGACAAATAATTCTCGACAAAGCCCAACGACTTGGAGATCTCCGCAGTATGAGTGGGAAGCGTCTCTATAAGGAAATTCGAAATCGCATCTTGTACCCCAAAGCCTTTGGCAATCCCCACCAAGACGGCAAGCATCGGCACAATGGCAAGTACCGTACTATAGGTAAGCGCAGAGGCTTTACTCGTGAGGTCGCCCTGCACAAAACCCTTTATTGCCATGTATAGGGACTTGAGCGAATTGATGTAGATACGACGGAAACCCACCACCTCAGATGTCTCAATATGCCACATGTCTCTCGACACAAAATCCATGAAGTCAACGAGAAGCACTCGACTTACGCGAACCCATCTTCTCATCTTATTTTTCTTTGCCATACAGAATACTTTTCGTCTTTAGACCGACCAAAGATAGTAATAATAGCGCAGCAAAATGCTACCTTTGTCCCGTCAAAGAGCAAACGGAATAAGGCAAGAGGCATCTGAAGAAAGTGCCTCTCCAACTTAGAATTCCGGCTCTGCCCAACTAAGATACAGGGATGAGACCCCGCTATAAGGACGTTATACAAATTATGAACCAAACCACTTTGCAGAGAATATTCTTCTCTCTTTTCCTCCTCCTTTCCACGCTCAACCTACAAGCACAAATCACCATTAGCGGTAAGGTTACCGATAAAGCCACGGGGCAGCCGATCCCCGGTGTTACCATCCGTGTAGACCACAGCCTGAAGGGAGCCACGAGTAATGCGAGAGGAGAGTTCATCCTCAAAAATCTTCCCGATGGCGAGCAAACTCTTCGCTTCTCCGCCATTGGCTACCGATCTGAGCACGCCACATTTGCCCAAACTACCTCCAACGTACACATCGGTATGGCAGAAGAGAATCGGCAATTGGCGCAAGTGGTGGTAACAAGTACCGGCACACACAGACGTATGGCAGAGACTCCCATCCCCGTACAGGTGATTACCGCACGAGATCTCTCCTCAGCGCATATCTCCACCCTCGAGGAGGCTCTCTCCAAACTCTCCTCATCCTTCTCCTTCTCCGGCAACGCCATGGGTACCGAAGTCTCGCTCAACGGACTCAAAAGCGGCTATATACTCTTCCTACTCAATGGGCAGCGGATGATCTCCGACGATGCTATACAACGAATCAATATGGCTAATGTCAAGCGTATAGAGATCTTGAATAGCTCGGCCTCTCTCCTCTATGGGAGCGATGCTGTGGGCGGTGTGGTAAACATCATTACCGACGACGATAAAAATGGAATAGAGGTATCCTCCACCACCCGAGTAAGCAACCATCAGCGTATAAGCGAGGCTGTCACCCTCGATCTTAACCTCGGGAAACTCACCTCCGGTACCTCATACCTCTACCGCCAAGCCGGCAATTGGCAACTATCGCCCTTAGCGGAAATTGTGGACAAGAAGACCAAACAGGTAAAAGAAGAACCTACAACGAAACAAGCCTCTCTAGGCTATGGGAATCATCTCGTTCAGCAACGCTTCTCCTATTCCCCCCTTACCAATCTCACCTTTAGGGCGGAAGGTAGTTTCTACGACAACATGAGTAGGCGTCCTATCGAAGGCTACGATTACAATGTAAACCACCGCGCCTATGCCTATGGAGCCGGTATGCAATACATCATCTCTCCGCGCCTTTTTGTTACGGCAAACTTTACTGCGGACAACTACAGCTCCAGCTTCATCTACCTCAAAGACACCAAGAAAAATAAGCAAGGCGACCGCTTAGAACGCAAGAGAATACAGTACTACAAGGGGGATGTGTCCGGGGTATTCAAACTGAGTCGCAACAACAAACTCAGCACCGGTTTGGAGTACCTTAATGACGCTCTCAGCAGTGCGACCGACACCTACGACCGCAAAAGCACCTACACCGCCTCGGCTTTCGCTCAAGATGAATGGACCATCGCGCCCGGGCTGGAGCTAGTGGCAGGGCTGCGCTATTCCTTCAACGAAACATTCCACAGCCACCTATCCCCCTCGCTATCCATCATGGGCGTAAGTGGCGGATTGCGTGGTAGGGTCTCCTACTCTACGGGCTTCAAGGCTCCTACGCTCCAACAGATCTATTCTTCGGAAGTGGCTCAAAGCAGCAATCGTCTAACCCTAGGAAACATCAACCTAAAGCCCGAAGAAAGCCACAACCTCTCGGTAAATCTAGAGTATCTGCACCGTCGTTTTTCGCTCTCGGCAACGGCATTTTTCAATCATATCTCGCATATGATCAATTACCGTACACTCACCAAAGAAGAGGCAGCTCCCTACCTCAAAGAGTATGACGAGGTGCAAATGCGCGACAATATCGACCGTGCTAGAGTATTAGGGCTCAACCTATCTGCCCACGCCTACTTGGGGGCAGGCTTCGACTTTGCCGGCTCGCTCTCCCTACTCGATGGCAAAAACATTACCCCCATGGCCACGAAAAAGACCCCTCATCCCGATCCTATCCAACTTGATAAGAGTGTGGGCATTCTCGGGAATGCTCGCCTCAATTGGGGGCACACTTGGGGGCTGTACGATCTCAAGCTCGGGGTCTTGGCTTATGGACAAGGCGAACGCTACTCGGCCACCTACAACTACTACTCGCCCTCTTTCTACCTACTCGACTTTGTAACAACCCACGACTTTACTTTGGGAGACTACAAAATAACCTTGGGAGCCGGAGTAGAAAACATTTTGGACTGGCGCGATGCTCGCCCCTGGAACACTTCTAAACCCTATGCCAGCCTACAGCCGGGGCGATCTCCCTATGTGAGCCTAACGCTCCACTATCGCCGCTAATTGTAGAGAAGGGCAATATGGCTTCTGTAGTAGAGTTTGTAGCCTTAGGACCCGGAGGTGCTCACCTTGTAACGGTACGTGCGCTTGCTGCGTTGCATGCCGTGCAGTACGTGTATTACCCTGAAATGGGAGGCAAAAGTCAAGCCCGAGAGTTATTAGTACAACTCGGGATCTCCGGCGAAAAACTAAGAGGCTATACCCTACCCATGAGCCACAATAGGCAGGCAGCCCTTGAGGCATACGCCCAAGTGGCCCAAGAGGTAACGGAGCTGGCACAGCAAGAGCACTCTATTGCCATTGTGGCAGAGGGCGATGTGAGCATTTATTCCTCCACCCACTATATTGCTACCCAACTGGAGGAGAGAGGCATTTCTATACGCCATCATGCAGGCATCCCCTCATTTATTGCAGCAGCTTCTGCCCTCAACATTTCTCTCGTAGAGGGGAACGAAATATTGGTTGTCTCCCCGGGCAAAGTCTCTCAGGAGCTACTACAGAGTGTAGCCGATGGGGGCGGCACCCTTGTCGTTATGAAGCTATCGCAATGCGAGGCCGAGCTAAAAGCCCTTATGCCCCACTTTGCGCCCTACATCCAATACTACTATTGTGAGTTTGTCGAACGCCCCAACGCCCTCTACCTCCATGAGCTAGAGGCGATACAAACGCACCCCTTTACCTATTTCTCCCTCCTTATCTGCAAACTACATCCATCCCATACAAACCGATGAAACGTATCAGCCACTACCTATTCATTCTTTGGGTAGGAATCTTTTTATTGCAGGCTTGTGCTTCAAAAAGAATCAGCCAAGAAAAGGAAAAACAAGCCAAGCTAGCACAAAAAATCACCTCCCTACAGCGGGGAAAGAATGCCATCCTCCTCGTTGCTTTTGGTAGCACGTGGCAAGAGGCACACAATGCCTACAATGCCCTACAAAGAGAGTTAACCCACACCTTAAACTCCGCTACCACGGGGGAAAGTGCTCCGCAAGATGTGTACCTCGCCTTTACCTCGGGGATGTGCATCCAACGCTGCCAACAAAAGGGGTTGGGCGACTTCTACTCTCCCCACACTTGGCTCGCGGCTCTGGCACAAGCGGGCTACACCTCTATAGTAGTGCAGTCTCTACACGTAGCCCAAGGCAAAGAATATCTCGATCTCACACAAGAGGTAAATACCTTTACCCAAGCGTATCCCTCTATAGATATTGCGCTACAAGGCCCACTACTCGACCACGCTCCCGAGGTAGCCAAGATACTCTGCAAGAGCTACGAAAGTGAACTAAAGTCCGGGGCTACGCTACTCTTTATGGGGCATGGTACTCCCAAGAAATACGACATTGGAGGGCGAGAAGAGATACATCTTCTATTCGAGCAAGAACTGCAAAAACAGGCTCCCCGATGCTTTGTTGCTACCGTCGATACCGAGGGCAATCTACTAGAAGACACCACCGCACGGATGCAGAAAAAGGGAATAAAAGGGGGCAAAGTGATCTGCATCCCTCTCATGACCATTGCCGGAGATCACGCCCACAACGATATGCAAGGGGGCGACGAAGATACGCCCGAGGCGGAGAGCTGGCGTGCAGAACTCATAAAAGCAGGGTACCAATGCAGCAAAGAAGATTGCCGACTTATAGGACTTATTGAGATGCCCGAAGTAGTACAATTCCTAGAGCGACAACTGGAGAAGCAGATCACTCGCAAGCGATAACGCCTCCGCTCCTCCCGCTCTCTTCATCAGCAAAAAGGCTTCTACTTTATGGATAAGTAGAAGCCTTTTTTATATTCCGCCGATAGGGTGGGTCTAAAGAGTCTCAGCCATTAGCGCTCGACACTCTTGCGCTCTGTCTGTTGCTGTTTACGCTCGTTGGCTTTGGCTTGTTGCTCCGCCTCTCGCTTTTTCTTGAGTTCTTCCGCCCGTTGTTTGCGCTCAGCCTCTTTGGCACGTCGCTCCTCTTCTCGCTGCCGTTTGACCTCTTCTTCTCTCTTCTTTTTGGCTTTTGCCTCTTCGCGCTCACGCTGCTTGCGCTCACGTGCTGCCTGCTCTACATCTTCGTAAGAGATAGGAGCGGTATCGTTTACTTGGTAAATAGGCGTTTCCTCTTCCTTGGGTGCGGGTTGGGGCTCGGGTGCTTTCTCCGTCTCTACGGGGGCAGTCACTTGGGGTGTTTCGACCGCTTTGGCAGGGGCTACGGCGGCTTCTTCTCGAGCCTTTGCAATCTCTTCGTAGCGACTCAGTGCCAAGGCAACCGCTGCCTGACGAGGTGCAATGCTATCAGACAGGAAGTCGAAGTAATGCCCCAGAGAAGCTCCGGCGAGAAGTGCTTTGTAGCTCGCCTGATCCATGGCAAAGAGGAGGGCATCCCCCGGCAAGGCAGGCATATACCCCTCGGGACTATAGGCATCGCGCACATAGTTCCAAGCATCACGCTCGGAAGTGAAGCCGCTGATAGTTACTCGCTGGATGGGCGAAAGTCGCTCCAGAGAGACCTCTAGAGGGAGATCGGTATAGCGTGAGAAATTGAATGAAGTAAGTGCAAAAAGGAGCGAATGATACTCCACATTTGCCTCGGCACAAAGCAATACCACACTATGCGGAGAGCGCAAAAGCGGCAAGCGATAGGTGTATAGAGAGTCCGGCACCGACTCACCATCCCCTGCAAACGACAACTCGTAATTCAGTCCGGAGTAGCCTCCCTTGCTAATGCTTCTACCACCTGTCAGCTCTCGCAACATCTGCTGAGCCAGCTCCAACACCTCGTCGCGTTGGTACTCTTTCAGGAGCTGCTCCAGAGACTGCTTAAAGGCAATCTCCTCTCCCTCCAATACGTAAGAAAGGGCTTTGAGGAAGTCCATCTTAGACCTCAATGTAGAGAGCGGATATTGTGTATGAAGCTCTGTTGCCAAAGCTCTCACCGCTGTAGGATTGCCACTCAGATAGGCCGCAAACGCCTCGTTGTAGAGCCTCTCCTCTTGCTCTTGCGCCGTACGAAGCTGCTCGAGATACTGCGGAGAAGCCACCGCTTTAGCCAAGGGTTCTTCGACAAACTCGGCCAGCATCTTTCGTCTCCAGGCCTGAGCCTCACTCGCCAAGCCGCGCCGCTCTAGTAGCATATAGAGCTGATAGTAAACGCCCAAACGCTCCTCATAATTGGGATAACGGCGGAGCAACTCCTCTAGAGCATAGGTAGCTTCGTCAAAAAGTTCCATCTCTTCTTGGAATATTTGTGCCATCCCAAGAAGTCCATTTTGGATAATAACGTCGCTGGCCGCAAGCTCCTCGGGCGTAGTAGGTAGCTGAGCCAAATAATACTCTCGCTTGGTTGGGTCTTGGCCGGGCGGTAGGGTTTGGGACGATGATGAGGCCGTAGCCGTAGTATCCGAAGCTATCGAATCGGTTTGCTCCGGAGTGCGCTGCGACTCAAATGCAGAGGAAGAGGCTGAGGGCATCACGCTCTTCTGGCGGCGACGCCAATTATCTTCCAACGTGCGATTGCCCCACTTTTGTTTGAATTGCGCCTTCCCACGAGCAATCAACTGGGGATTGTAGAAATAGAACTCACCCGAAGTAGGCATCCCCTGATCCGGAGTTTTAGATACCCCTGATGGGGTGTTACTACCGAGTTGCTCGTTGATAGCATCTTGTTCTTCTTGCCGAGCAGCCATCCGCTCATCACGCTCTCGCTCTCGTTGCGCCTTCTCATAAGCGGCAATAGCACTATCTATAATGCGGAATTTCTCCACCTCGGGGAGAGAGGCAAGATGGCGCAGACTATCCTGCTCTGCCACGGCACGCACGTGGAGAGCCAAGGCATCAAGTTGTTTAGAAAGTGTGGTATATTCTTCGCTCTTTGGGTGCGACTTAGGAAGAGCCGCCACCCCGGTAGCAAAACTTTTTTGCGCCTCGTCCCAATCTCGCTTTGCAAGGTAGATCTGCCCAGCTGCCACGGCACATAGGGCGAAGTCTCCCCCATGCTCCGTACTCTTCTCCACCCCTAGGTTATAAGACTTTAGAGCCGAGAGGGAATCCAATTGCCTTAGGTATAAATCTCCCTGTGTAAGGTAAAGGCGATCTAATACCTCCTTGTTGCGCCCACGACGTGCCATCTTTTCCGTTGTCGTGATAGCCCTACGCACATTCCTCTCCGCCTCTATCTCTACCAAGCGGAGCTGCGTGGCAAACTCCAATGCAAAGGGCGGAGCCTTGCTCAATAGGGAGCGGAAGACCTTTTGTGCCTCACCAGGACGCCCCGATTGCACAAGCAACTGCCCCAAGAGATAGCGCATACGCAACTTCTCTGTTCGGCTCTCTTCCTTAGCAATAGCACGCCGCAGAGGCTCAATAGCTTCGTCAATTCGCTCCTTAGAGAGAGCTACCTCTGCCAAGGTCTTGTCGTAGACCTGACTTTTTCTGAGATACGAAGCGTCTGTTTGTAGTGTCCTAATCATCTCCTCAGCCTCATGCAACCATCCCATAGCCGTATAGCTACGTGCCTGCCAGAGACGGGCCTCATCTCGGATGGCTGGCTCCGTGGCGTAGAGGCGAGACATGTACGAAAAGGTCGCCATGGCATCAAGGAAGTCGCCATTATAAAACTGCGATTTCCCCACAAGGAGCCAAGCATTATGCAAAAAGGTATTGTACTCGCGACGCTTGTAAAACTCAGCCTCGCGAGCGGAGGGTCTTCCCTTTCGTTCCGGTTTTGTGCGGATGCTGTGAAGTTTGATAGCCGTCTGTCCTTTGGCCAAAGCCGGGTCAAACGCCCCTCCTTTTTGCTCCTTAAGCGCCCCCCGCTGTGCCTCTATCGGGTCAAGAAATATCTGCCGAGAATAACTCTCGGAGTAATTCGCCACAAAACTATTGTAGGTCTCGTCAAAAGCATTTTTGCCATGAAAATAGACATTGTAGCGCGTGGTCAGATTATGGTAAAAGCGGGTTGAGGCATTATTGCGCCGCACCGAGCAACTCCCCAAAAGGAGGGCTAAGCACAAGCAAACTACGGAGACAAACGAAGCACGGCGCATACGAAACAATGGTCTTTTAGCGAATCGGCGGTTGGGAAGTCGCCTCTTTTTTCTCCGAAGCAGCCCTCAAACGCTCCTCCGCCTCGCCCATGAGCGACTGCGGCAGAGCTATAGAGCGACGGCTAAGACTCTGCATCCAGCCTGCCACATCCTCGGGCAAGAGCGTAACGAGTACGCCACGAAACTCTTCCACCTCCTCGGGAGTGTAATCGCTATGCGACCGAGAGGCAAAGCGGTCTAGCTCCTCGTCGTCGTAATAATCAATCTTCGGCGTAGCCTTTTCTTTGCTACAGGTGCCCTCGCCACAGGTGCAAACAGAGCACTTCTCGCCCGATTGCCCCCAAGAATCCAGCCCCCTAGCTATATCTTTTTTGTGCTCATCGATCGCGCCGTGGCGTCGTCCCCAGCGAAAGATCACCCAAATGAGCAGAGCAATCCCTAAGAGGATGCCCAATAATTTAGTTGACATCATAGGGCAAAGATAACGATTGAGCTACGATAATAGGCACCTCTACCCCATGACATCTGGCAAGAAAAGAGAAACTTTCTCCTCGGGGGGATGGATACGAAAACAAGCGAATTACCAAATAGTCTCGATATCTTCTTCCGGCTCTAGGGCGTGCTCTAGGCGTAGCGTGATGGTTGTGGCATCACACACGGCAGAGGGTCCAAAATACTGAATAGGGCCGGGATAACGGAAGGCAATCCCCTCTGCCCACTCCTTGCGGTGGTCGCGAAAGTAGCGGAATGGAGCCCCCTCTATATCTACCAACGCCTTAGCGATAACCGGTTTGTCCACACCATTTCGCTCCTCTATGGTCAGCATCTCAGTAAGGGGGATCCCTCTAGGTATCCACTCTTTTGGGGGATGAACCAAATTGCCCACCGTAGCCATATATCCGGAGCAGCCCTCTTTGGCAAGAGCAACAGCGGTACGGCCTAGAGCATAACAGTAAGAAGCATCAAAATTGGAGGGCATGGAACAACGACCCTCGTACCCAAAGAAATGGGTCAGAGGAGAGGGGTTACCCTCAAACTCGCCCTGTGAGCGACGCTTTTCCAGCTCTTGCCCCAAGAGAGTGACAATGAGAGATTCCGTCTCAATACGCGACACTTGTACATTACCGTGGGGGTCTCGCTCTAGGGCAAGCTGGCGAGCCACCTCCTCGGGGAGTGAGCGTAAAGTCTCCTCGTCCTCATCCGAGAGTTTACTGGCAATGTAGTTGATAATCTGACTCTCCTTCACAAGATGGAGCTTATGCCCATTCTCTGCCAACACCCGGTTGAGCGCGGCAATAAGGCGACGTACCTTGGGCACGAACTCTATCAATCCCTCAGGGATAAGCACCACACCAAAGTCCATACCTCGCCGTGAGCGATCCACGATAACATCCGCCAGCTGACGCACTAGGTCTCCCAGGGTAAGCCCTCGAGCGGCTACCTCTTCACTGATGATGGCCACCGTGGGTTGGGTCATAAGAGCGCACTCCAAGGTCAGGTGGGAGGCCGAGCGTCCCATGAGTTTGACAAAGTGCCAATACTTCTTTGAGGAGTAGCAATCGCGCTGGATGTTACCCACCAACTCGGCATAAACCTTAACGCAAGTATCGAAGCCAAACGACGTCTCTACCCAACCGTTTTTGAGGTCGCCGTCTATCGTCTTGGGGCAACCCACCACACAGAGGGGGTCGTTTACGCTTCGGCAGTACTCAGCAAGCAGGGCTGCATTGGTATTGGAGTCGTCCCCACCGATAACCACAAGAGCATCCAAAGCCAAGCGATGAGCATGGAGAAGTACCTGCTCAAACTGCTCCTTAGTCTCAAGTTTTGTACGGTCAGAACCAATCATATCGAAGCCGCCCGTATTGCGGTAGCGGTTAATAACGTCTGCCGTAAGCTCCCGAGCCTCACCTCGGAGTAGCCCCCCGGGGCCCATAATAAAGCCATAGAGTATGGAGGCAGGATGATGCATCTTGAGGGCATCAAATATGCCAGCAATTACATTGTGCCCGCCGGGAGCCTGCCCCCCTGAGAGCAAAACCCCCACCGTGAGAGGGCTGGTGGCTTCCGCCTCTGCGTCGGCTGCGGCCAAAGAGACTACGGGTAGCTGTGCCGTATGAGGGAAAAGAGCCGCAATACGCTCGTCGGGAGTCGCGGCATTGGTAGAGACATCAAGCTTAGTAGGGTGCTCTAGCACCTCGGGGAGTTGAGGCTTATAGATAGCGCGCAACTTATCAAGACGAATATAGGTCATAGGGCAAAGATTAAAAACAACGTGGGGCACCTTAGCATCATGCCGGGCACCCCACTCTTTGACTACATATTAGGCTTCAAACTCAATATCTACATCGAGATGTTCGTGCCATGGCAAACCCTGCTTGGCCACCTCTTCGAGGAATGGATCGGGATCGAACTCCTCTACGTTGTGCACCCCGGGCTTATTCCAAAGCCCTCGTGCAAACATCAGAGCCCCCACCGTGGCAGGTACGCCGGTTGTGTAGCTCACTCCCTGCATCCCGGTCTCACGGAAAGCGGCTTGGTGACTACAATTGTTCCATATATAATAGGTGTGCTCCTTACCATCCTTCACCCCACGGATACGGCAACCTATTGAGGTCTCGCCCGTGTAGTTGCTCCCGAGGTCTTGAGGATTGGGTAGCACGGCTTTGAGGAATTGAATGGGCACGATCTCCATACCGTTGTAATTAATGGGTTCGATGCTTCCCATACCAATATTTTGGATTACACGCAAGTGGGTCAGATACTCCTCACCAAAGGTCATCCAAAAGCGTGCTCTCTTGATGGTGGGGAAGTTAAGCACCAAACTCTCCAGTTCTTCGTGGTAGAGCAGGTAGCTCTCACGCACACCGATACCGGGGTAATGGAGGGGACGATGGATCTCTTGAGGCTCCGTCTCTATCCACTCTCCATTGAGGTAGTATTTACCCTTTTGGGTAATCTCGCGGATATTGATCTCGGGATTAAAGTTCGTAGCAAATGCCTTGTGATGATCCCCTCCGTTGCAGTCTACAATATCAAGGTAGTGGATCTCGTCGAAGTAATGCTTGGCGGCATAGGCTGTAAATACGCTCGTTACCCCGGGGTCGAAACCACATCCGAGGATAGCGGTAAGACCGGCCTTTTCGAATCGTTCGCGATACGCCCACTGCCAGCTATACTGATATTTTGCCTCGTCTAGAGGTTCGTAATTGGCGGTATCAAGGTAGTTTACTCCGCACTCCAAGCAGGCATCCATAATAGTAAGATCTTGGTAGGGAAGAGCTACATTTATTACAAGGTCGGGCTTAAAGCTGCGGAATAGAGTACACAGCTCGGGCACCTTATCGGCATCTACCAAAGCCGTTTGTATCTTCACGCCTCCAAGGGTTTCTTCGATCTCCTTAGCAATTTTATCACATTTGCTCTTGGTGCGGCTTGCCAGCATTATATCGGTAAAGACCTCGTGGTTCATAGCCACTTTCTTAGCTACGACGGTGCCAACGCCTCCGGCACCAATTATCAAGACTCTTGCCATAGTTATAGTTGTTTGCTTTCTATGCTCTGTTATTTTTATGCTCCACAAAGATAGAGAAAAAGAACTATCCTCTGAATAACATACCCCACAATACCGAGATATATTCCATAGCCCAAACGGCACTTGAACAGGGAATCCCATGTCAAGTGCCGCATAATATAAAGAGATGAGATTACAGAGATACTTTGTGAATAGAAGTGCCAACTCGCACTACATAAACACCCCTTGACGGAAGCTGTAGCACGTGAGAGCCCGTGAGGTATCCCTGAGCTATCGTTTTCCCTTCCACTGTGTAGATAGAGTAGAGAATGGGGGACGATGGCTCCTCAGGAAGCTCGATAACGAGACTGCCATCCCTCCCATATACCGTGTACTTCCCAACCCCCTCCACCAATGGAGGCTCTACCCCTAAGGGAAAGTTATCCGTTTCTATAATATTGGTGAAGTAGTTCCAGCCGAATGCCTGCCGGTACTTCTCCCCTGAGCCGATAGGGACGTAAACAGGAATATCATTGGGAGTAAAGCCGTGAAATGGACCTTTCCCAGGGTTGACCAAAGGATGTTCAGTACAATAGGGAGGATTGGGAGAGAGAGAATATATTTTCTGGAGGTGATGCAAGTCTCTAAAGGCACCGCCTTCAATATATTCCACAGTAGAGGGAAAAACAATCGAATCAAGGGGACAGGAATCAAATGCGTCGTAGCCAACCCACCTCAGTTTCGGAGGAAGCTGATTGACCTTCAACTCGGAACAGCACTGGAAAGCACTACGACCAATTTTTGTAACAGTTGTGGGGATGTTCGCTTCCTCCAACATATCGCATAAAGACAAAAAACTATCCGGGATCTCGGTCAACCCTTCGGGCAGGACAATTCTCTTTAGTTTCAGGTTGTTGGAAAAAGACGAATCTCCTACCCTTTTGACGGTATTGGGTAGAACTATCTCCCTAAGATGTGTAGCATATATAGCGGACAAGCCGATGCTGTCTAACCCCTCGGGGAAATTCATCTCCTCTACCCTTACGTAATAGAATGCCAACATATTAATGGTTTTGAGGGTGGAGGGTAGAATAATCCTTTTAATACTATTACACCGGGCAAAACATCGGGTGGGAATTTCTGTCACGCCCTCAGGAATTACCAAAGGGTCTCCTTCAAGCCATCGATTACCATCAAAACAAAAGTGCCCCATCTTACGCAACGAAGAGGGAAGATTGATCTGACTCAACGTCATCCTCGTAAAAGCAAAAGCCCCAAACTCCGTAATATCATCAGGAAGAATGATGCGACGAATGTCCAAATAGTGACCGGAAGTATACCAATCTCTATCAACAAAAGCTTCGTCGGGGATCTTGTGGTTCTCAACCTGCGCATACTGCAAATTGACGATTCGCAGATTTCCATCCTTTGCGCAACGAACTATAGTTTTGAAATCGGGAGCACTGATGGGGCCATGCACCACCAACGAATCTATGGTGTTCCACTTGTCGCCCAAAACCTGCTCCAACTCACCATACCTGCTCACCCTCGCATCGAAGAAACTCTCCTGACTCCATACCTCAGGAGAACAGACCAGCCCCAAAAAGAGCAATAGAAATATCAGTCTTCTTTTCATCATTTCTCTGTGTGTTTTATTCCATAAACAAATACGGCAACAGAGGTAGAGACCTTCGCATCCTCCACTCCATACCTACCGTTTCCTATTGGAAATCATCTTTTACATTAAGCCCATCAGGGAACAAATCGCCTCCTGCATGTCACTAATATGGTGCAAATATATACATTTATTATATATCTACAATATCCAAGGAGGGGAAATTCAGTCACTTCGCCTACCTCACACTCACCAAAGACCTCTTAGATTACAAATTATTTCCATACACATAGCCGTACCCTAAAGTCTTCTTCCAAAATGGGTATGGAGGAAGGGAGAGGAAACCACCATGTGAAACGCGCTAAAAACGCTGCCCTAAAATTCGAGCGGAATAGGGCAAGAAAATTTCGTTCCACAGCTAATTTTACACCTCAAAACCAGCCTAAAAAGTTTGGAAAATCAGGCAGTTTCCGGAGCCATTTTTGCCCTGCATTCCCAGGAGAATAGACCTAAAAAGAAAAGCGACCTCTCCCTTTAGTTGCCTTTTCTCCTCATCTCACCGAGATTCTCAAAACCACCCCTCTCATATACTATTCTACCCCAGACCTCTCCCCCCCTTTCCTCTCTCCTCTAGCAGGTTACCCCTCCACAGGGTGATTTTTTTGCTATCTTTGCAGGGCATGATAGAATACCTTATCCTACTCGCATCGGTCATCGTATTTGCGGGTATCATCATCGGGAAAGTGGGTTCTCGGTATGGCATTCCGGCCCTTTTGCTCTTTCTCTTTACGGGAATGCTCTTCGGGAGTGATGGATTCGGCTTCCAATTTGAGGATGCACAGATAGCACAACACATTGGTATGGTGGCCTTGGCCATTATCCTCTTTACAGGGGGGATGGATACAAAGCTGCGCGATATCCGCCCCATTATGCTACCGGGGCTATTGCTCTCTACCCTCGGGGTACTACTTACGACCCTCTTCACCGGCCTTTTTATCTACCTACTCACTAAGAACTTTGCTCTTGGGGTTACACTAAGCCTACCTCTCTCACTTCTCCTTGCGGCCACCATGTCGAGTACCGACAGTGCCTCTGTCTTTGCTCTACTACGCTCCCAGCGTGTACACCTCAAGCACAATCTCAAACCCATCCTAGAGCTAGAGAGCGGGAGTAACGACCCTATGGCGTATATGCTCACCATTGCACTCATCAGTTTTTTGTTGCAATCGGAGCTATCAATCGGGGCTTTACTACTACACTTCGTCCAGCAATTTGTACTAGGAGGAGCCTTGGGGCTGTTTTTCGGCTGGTCGGCGGTCTGGTTGGTCAATCGCATACAAATCCCCAACCGCACCCTCTACCCCATCATGCTGCTCTGCATTCTCTTCTTCACCTTTGCCCTCACAAGCATAATCCAAGGGAATGGCTACCTTGCCGTTTACATCACGGGTATTGTATTGGGGAATGCCAAGTTGCGCCACCGAGGTAGCATCAATCACTTCTTCGACGGCATCACCTGGCTCGTGCAAATCATTCTCTTTATCATGCTAGGGCTGCTTGTCAACCCCAACGAACTACTCTCTGTAGGCGTATTGGGCGTACTCATTGCCCTCTTTATGATGGTGGTAGGTCGCCCTCTGGCTGTGCATATCACCCTCCTCCCCTTCCGCCGTTTAGGATTCAAGGCTAAGGGCTTTCTCTCTTGGGTGGGACTCCGCGGTGCAGCACCTATCATCTTTGCCACCTATCCGGTGGTGAGTGGCATATCGGGGTCTTCTATTCTATTCAACATCGTTTTTATCGTAACTCTTCTCTCCCTACTTATCCAGGGGATGACCATCACCCCTATGGCTCGTCTACTAGGATTGGCCAAGCCGGCTCCCCCCGAAGGGAACTTTATGGGTGTAGAGATCCCCGACGAATTGGGGACGCAAATGCAGGAGAGAGAAGTGCGCAAAGAGATGCTTGCCAAAGGGGATGAACTGCGCCAAATCGAACTATTAGAGACCGAGCTTGTTATACTAGTGCGGCGCAAAAATCGATTTATTGTGCCCAAAGGCGCGCTCAAACTTCATGTGGGAGATATTCTACTTATCGTTTCGGAGCACCCCCAGCAGTCCGCAAGCGACGACGGACACCACCAACTCATAGAGCGCATTCGAAAGAGCCTATTACAATAACAAAGTACAGATATACTACCCCTATGAACAGCAATTACATTTTCATCAGCCTTGTAGCCTTAGTTATAATTGGAGCTATCTTGGGTTGCTCGCTCCCCAAAAAAGGGAACTCTCCTCAAATCGTAAATACCGATGTGCCCTCTTTCAAGAAAATAATAGAGCGACCCGACATACAACTGGTAGATGCTCGCACCCCAAAAGAATACAACGAAGGGCATATCGGGAATGCCATTAACATAGATGTTTTGGCCGAAGATTTCATCCTAAAAGCCACACAACTTCTGAAAAAGGAGAAGCCCATAGCCATCTACTGCCGCTCAGGCAAACGGAGTGCCATAGCAGCTCAAAAACTCAGCGAAGCAGGCTTCTCGGGGCCTATCTACAACCTCACCGGGGGATATCTTGCCTACTCTGCTCACAATTAAGGAGCAGACCCTCAACCCTCCCCAAACACACCTCGATCCTCCACTATGCTACGCCTCCAACGTGCACACTACAAACCACTCCTCTCAATAGGGATCCCCATCATGATCGGGCAAGTTGCTATTGTTTTAGTCAGCTTTGTCGACAACATTATGGTGGGTAATCATAGCCTAGACGAATTAGCTGCAGCAGCCTTTGTCAATAACTTTCTCAACCTATTACTCGTGTTGGGGATGGGCTTTTCGTACGGCTTGACCCCTCTCGTTGCGGAGTCTCACAAGCTTAACCGCTCGGAGCGTGCAGGCCTTTACCTCAAGGGTAGTATGCTGCTCAATACCCTACTGGCATTGGCCTTAGGGGGTATCGCATTGGGGCTATCCCCCTTTCTCGAATTCTTCAACTTGGAGTCTCGATTGATGCCTCTAGCTCAACCCTACTACTACCTACAGGTCATTAGTTTTGTGGTGTCGATGCTCTTCAATGGGCTGAAGCAGTTCTACGATGGCATGAGTCGCACTCGCCTACCTATGTACATCACCATAGCCGGCGTAGGGATTAACATTCTACTCAATTGGGGACTTATCTACGGACGCATGGGCTTACCCGAGTGGGGGCTGTACGGAGCCGGTATCGCAACGCTCATCAGCCGTGTCGCCATGGTACTGCTCCTAGGGCTGAGCTTCTTTGCCGATCGCTCTCTAGGGAAAGAGCGGAACGGATTCTTCGCAGGACGCCTAGATCGCTCCATACTCAAGCCCCTCACCCTATTGGGTACCCCTGTTGCCATCCAACTAGGGCTGGAGACGGCCTCCTTTACCATCGCCGTAATCTTTGTAGCGCGCATCGGTAGTTTCGCGCTCGCTGCCCACCAAGTGGTGAATACGGTAACCGTACTCGGCTTTCTTATGTACTACGGGTTAGGCTCGGCCACCGCCATACGGGTCAGCCACTACAGAGCCATAGAAGACTACCAAGAGGCCAAAAACGTAGCTCAAGCCGCCCATCAAATTGGTACCATTATGGCATTCGTTGCCATGATTGTGATCTTTGCCATCCGAGGCAAAGTGAGCCTGCTCTTTAATCCCGATGAGCGTCTGGCACCTCTTGTTGCCATCACCTTGATACCGGTAGTGATCTATCAATTGGGAGATATGCTGCAAATTGTCTACGCCAATGCCCTTAGGGGCCTGGAGCATGTACGCAAGCTGGTACCTATTTCTATCCTATGCCATCTATTGGTTGCTCCTATTTTGGGCTACCTATTTGCTTTCGTTTTTATGGCAAACTACCCTGATTGGCAATTACTTGCCGTGTGGAGTGCATTCCCCATCAGCCTTACTCTCATAGGGATATTGCTCTATCGGGATTTTTATAAAAATTGCAACAAGGAGAGCCTTCAGCTTAAAAGCTAAGTACCCACAAGTAGGCAATACAACCCGATATTGGGCAGGAAGCTGTATCTTTGCAGCGAAAAATTTTAGGTAAACCACTGATAGGATTTTAGCTTTCAGCATATGACAGTTAATCATCTTAAACGTATTGCTCAATTCCTTGCCGACTATTCAGCGCGTCTTATTGGCTCGGGAGTGCATACGTCTCGTACCGTGCGCAATACTAAGCGTATAGGTACAGCTCTAGGCTGCGAGACGCACCTCAACCTCTCGATGAAGACCATGACCCTGACCGTTCGCGACGAGGAAACAGGGGATATTATCACCGAAGTTATTGATATACCTACACTCCCAATAAAGTTTGTACTCAACTCCGATCTAAGTGCCCTCAGCTGGGAAATCCACGATCGTAAGCTCTCTATAAACGAAGCCGAGAAGCGATACCAAGAGGTACTTGCCCGCTCCAATAGACAACCCTTTTGGCAAGCATGGCTCCTCATCTCTATGTCTAATGCCTGCTTCTGTGCCCTCTTTGGTGGCGACCTTTTTGCCTGCCTCTTGGTGGCACTTGATACAGCAGCCGGCTTCTATCTACGAAAATTCCTCATCGGTAGGGGGTTAAACCACTACGTAGCCATTACGCTAGCCGCCGCTATCTCCATCGCCATACCGGCTCTCGGGATTTATCTGGGTTGCCCTACCGAAACCGGCCCTACCGCCTTGGCTACTTCGGTGCTCTACCTTATCCCGGGTGTGCCCCTAATCAATGGCATTATAGATATTGTAGAAGGGCACACTCTATCGGGTACCTCCCGACTGATCCATGGAGCCTTGATCATCCTTTCTATTGCCTCCGGTATGGCTATCACACTCCTTGTTGCCACCGGTAGCATTGCCAAGATATAGTCTCCTCACCTCCGTTTCAATACCACTATGGATATACTACTGAGTTTGCTCCAAGATGCCTTTTTTGCCGGCATGGCTGCGGTAGGTTTTGCCGCGGTATCGGTTCCCCCTCGTAGGAGCTTCCCTCCCATCATCATACTAGCCGCCCTAGGGCATGGTCTTCGTTGGTATCTGATGAATCACCTCGGCGTGGACATCGTGGGCGCCTCCCTTTTGGCTTCTATATTTATCGGCTTTGGTAGTTATATTTTCGGGCGCTGGTGGGTACATATCCCCATGACGGTACTCTATATCCCTGCCCTATTGCCCATGATCCCCGGGATGTATTGCTACAATGCCGTCTTGAGCTTGGTACTCTTTGTAATACACCACAAAGAGCCTGCCCTTGCCGTGCAATACATGCAAGAGTTTCAGACCAACTTTGTAATAGCCCTTACGGTTATCTTCACGCTGGGAGTGGGTAGTATCTTACCCGTCTTTATCCTCTATAAAAGCTCTTACACGCTATCTCGTAGGAAGTTTAAGGACTCGTAACCCCTCGAAGCCGGCCCCTCTCGAGAGACGGCTTCGCCACCTCCCCCCAAAAAGAGACGCCTTATTCTCCGCCTTTGGTTACATTTGCAAAGCAAATGGTATAGAGTATGACAGAAGGCGATTTCGATCTATTACTGGAGGCTTGGCAACGGAGTGGGCTTGCCGGCAAGATGAGCACAGAGGAGGTAACTCAGTTGCTCCGTCAGTGCCCGTACAAAAAGGAGACTCTAAAGCGGGGCGAACTATACGCCATCGGAGGGGACAAACTACGCGACCTGCGCATCGTAGGCAAGGGTGGTATCAAGGCGGAAATGGTGGGCACCTCGGGCAAACAACTGCTGATGGACACCCTAACGCCCGGGCGCATCGTTGCTCCGGCACTTCTTTTTGCCGAAGACAATGCCCTCCCCGTAACGCTCATGGCCAACGAGGAGAGTATACTTTTTAGGATGGGCAAAGAAGACTTCCGAGACCTTATGCACCAATCGCCCCAACTGATGACGAACTTTATCGGTATCGTTTCCAACATCAGCGTTTTCCTCATGGGCAAGATTTACCAACTCTCCCTACGTAGCTTGCAAGGAAAAATTGCGGACTACCTGCTCCAAATCTACCTCAAAGAGGGCAACAAACGACTGCAAATAGACTCGTCGTGGAAGGATCTTGCCGATCGCTTTGGCGTGAATCGACAATCGTTGGCACGCAGCCTCGCCCAACTGGAAGAAGAGGGGTTACTACGCGTAGAAGGAAAGTCTATAGAAATACTCCAACCGCACCGGATGGCAGGGTTGGAGTAAGCACACATATTATATAGATATGATCGAACTATTGGCCTTCCCAATTACATTGAGGTTCGTTGTCAATAGCCCAGGGGAAAAGGATGTTGTTCTCCAAATGAATATGCTCGTGTAGCTGTTGCTCAAAGCGAGCAATCCGCTGAAGAACCAATTTATAACTTTCGCACGCATCCGCAGGTGGGGTATATCCATTGGTGAGAGCGGCAATCGTGCGATAGCGTTCGCCCTCGCCATCATGCTCCGTAAGCATCACTCCAATAGGGTGAACCACCGAGCCACAGTGGAAAGATCCCAACGTACCTTCCCCCGCCAATGCTGCGAAGAGGTCGTATAGATAGGGGAATAGTACCTGTTCCTCCTTCTGGAGATGCTCTTCTAGGTCTACCAGAGACTCGGCAAAGAGCCTCCGTACTTCCATCAATTCGGGATGATTCTCACCATGTACGCTTGCCACCTTGTCCAGCAACTGAAGCGTTACAGGGCCCTCTCGGCGGATCCCTCGGTGGTGCACCTTGAGGATATAGTCCATCAGAAGATCTTTGTCCCACTCCTTAAAAGCATAGGAATAGGAGCCTTCGCTTTGGTCTTGGAGCGCGTTATCGAGAGCTGTAACCACCTCTTCTTCCGAAGCTCCGGCCTTAGCACAAGCCTCCGTAAAGGGCTCCTCTCCGTGACAACAGAAGTCGATCCCATAGCGATGAAATACGGGTACGGCGCGGTAGTCGTAAGCCGCAATAGCACCAACCGTAGCGGTTTTATAATTCATTCCAGCCATAATTGTGTTCTGTTAAAAGGGTTAAGCAATCAGATTTTGGATATCCTCTTCTACGGTGCCGATACCGGCAATGCCAAAGTTATCAACGAGTACTTTAGCCACATTGGGCGAGAGGAAAGCGGGCAACGTGGGGCCGAGATGGATGTTCTTCACCCCAAGGCTCAGCAAACCGAGTAGCACGATAACCGCCTTTTGCTCATACCATGCGATGTTGTAGAGGATGGGGAGCTTGTTGATGTCGTCTAGCCCCATCACCTCTTTCAGCTTGAGGGCAATCACAGCAAGCGAGTAACTATCGTTGCACTGACCGGCATCCAATACACGAGGGATCCCTCCGATATTGCCTAGAGGCAACTTGTTGTAACGGTATTTGGCACAACCAGAGGTCAGGATTACGGTATCTTGAGGGAGAGCCTTGGCAAAATCGGTATAATAACTACGGCCACTCTGTCTGCCATCGCAACCGCTCATCACAATGAACTTGCGGATAGCTCCACTCTTTACCGCCTCCACTACTTTATCGGCTATACTGAGAACCTGATGATGCGCGAAGCCGCCCACAATCGTACCATGCTCAATCTCCGTAGGGGGCTGGCAGGTTTTTGCTAGAGCGATAACCTCACTAAAGTCTTTATTCCCTTGCTCATCGCCTTCGATGTACTTAAAGCCGGGGTAACCCGTTGAGTTCGTCGTGAAGACACGATCCTTGTAAGAGGCATTCGCCTTAGGCGGTACAATACAATTGGTAGTAAAGAGGATGGGGCCATTGAAGGTCTCAAACTCTTCTCTTTGTTGCCACCAAGCGTTGCCATAGTTACCAACAAAGTGTTTGTATTTCTTGAACTTAGGATAGTAATTAGCGGGAAGCATCTCGCCGTGTGTATAGACATCGACTCCGGTTCCCTCGGTCTGCTCGAGAAGCATCTCCATATCTTTGAGGTCGTGCCCACTGATAAGAATACCGGGACGAGTGCCTACACCTATATTTACTTCGGTTATCTCGGGATGCCCGTAGGTCTCGGTATTGGCTTTATCAAGGAGAGCCATCACTTTAACTCCGAATGCACCCGTCTCGAGTACTAGGGCGGTTAGTTCCTCTACAGAGAGGAGCCCCATTGTAACGTCACACAAGGCTCGTTCGGTAAAGGCATTTATTTCATCGTCATTGTAGCCTAGGCGATCGGCATGCTCGGCATAGGCAGCGAGGCCCTTTAGTCCATAGATGGTAAGTTCTTTAAGCGAGCGGGCATCTTCGTTCTGCTCACGAAGGATCCCAACGCCGAGAGCGAGTTGGTCGTATTCTTCGGGAGTGCCCTGCATCGTAACAGCCTCATTTTCGGGCAATACAACGCCTAGGGAGAGAGCCTCCTCGCGCAATTGTTTTTTGAGATTGAAAGTGTGGGTCACACGCTTGGCGATGGAAGAGTAGTCAAAGTTGGCATTCGTTATCGTAGCAAAGAGCGACTCCATAATCGTCTTATCAGCCGTACGATAATCCAATGCTACTCCGGCTTTACGTGCCGCCGTGGTGATAATGGCAATTCCCTTGAGGTTGAAGATGAGCAAATCCATTAAGTTGGCTGTGGTAAAGTCCTTACCACAAACTCCTTTGAGGGTGCAACCCTTATTGCCGGCCGTCTCTTGGCACTGGTAGCAAAACATTCTATTTTCCATTTCTTCGTCTTCTTTTTCTTTGTTATTTCCTTTTACAGGGGCAAAGGTAGATAGCCCCGCTTTCCTCAAAAGTCGCCTATGCGACACTCCCCCCTTTTGCTGCAGAAAAAGAACTTATCAATCCCAAAGAGCACCGCCCTACGCCAGGGAAAAGTCCGCCCCACCCTCAAGAAAACCTCCCTGTATATGCAAAATAAGATTTCATAAAGAGTCTTTGGCACTCTTATTTTTTAGGTGTACCTTTGAGTGCGTAAACTGCACATTTAAGAAAAGATCTCCTCTCTATCCCTCCCCTAGATTAAGGAGGATTGGGGAAGTTCGAGCAAAATCATAAAACAATAACCACAAGATTATAATAGCAATGTCTAAGCTAAACATTGACCAAAAAACAATTAAGGGACTATTCGCAGATAAGCGATCAGACTTCATCATTCCCGACTATCAACGTCCATATGCTTGGGGAGAGAACGAGTGTCAAACCCTATGGGATGACATCTTTACATTTGCTATCCCTGATGGAGACAAGGATAAGTTTAACAAGGATGACGAGTATTATCTAGGGCCTATCGTCACCTTCAAAAATGAAAATGGTAAACAGGAAATTATCGACGGACAACAACGTCTCACGACATTGATGCTACTTCTTCGGGCCTTCTATAAGCGCTCTGGCCAGATGCGGGACAACCAGACGCTGAGTATGCGCAAGATGATTGCACAGTCCATATGGAAGACAAATGAGTTTGATGAACCCGATTTAAATGAATTAAAAATCGACTCCGAGGTTGCTACCGATGAAGATAAGGGGGAGTTTCTTGAGATCTTGAAGGAAGGAACAGCAGAGTCTCGTTATAAAAGTCGCTATGCGGAGAATTATCGTTTCTTTGAGCGTAAGATAGATGGTTTCTTAAAAGATTACCCCTCCTATTTCCCCTACCTCCCCACTCGTATACTGAGCAATTGTATCTTGCTCCCTATCGAAGCAGAAAATCAAGATACAGCCCTTCGAATATTCTCCACCCTCAATGATAGAGGGAAGCCTCTGTCTGACGCTGATATCTTCAAAGCTGAGGGGTACAAATACTATGCTTCAAAAGGGAGAAAAGATGAGTTTATAGAGCGTTGGAAAGACCTAGAACTACTCTCTAGCCGTACATTTAAGGGAAATAATTCCTCCCCTCTAGACGAACTTTTCTCTCGTTATATGTATTACGAGAGAGCCAAGCAAGGCAATGCGAATACTACGACTGAGGCCTTGAGGAAATTCTATGAGAAAAATGGGTATGCTCTGCTGAAAGACGATAAAGCCCTAAGCGAACTAGAAATCTTGCTTAAGTTCTGGTTTGACGTAAGCCAGCAGGACAAAGAACGGTTCTCTGATAGAATCTTGCGAAAACTATTTGTTCTTGACTATGCCCCTAACGGGATGTGGTACAACTTCGTTTCCGTCTACTTCATGCATAATCGTAATGCAGATGGCAAGCTAGACGAAGAATCCTTCTATCAATTCTTGGAGCGAAGTATTGGTTTTATTTGGGCCTATGCCTTGACAAATCCGGGGGTTAACGCCTTGCGTACGCCCATCTATCGAGAGATGGTCAATATCGTCAATGGATTAGAGGTTACTTTTGCAGACTTCAAGTTTGACAGAACTAATCTAGAAACGATTGTAAATACGTCCCAATTCAGTAATCAGAGACAGATTACTCGATCGATCCTTACTTGGTGGGCTTTTGAGCATCCTAATCAACTCTTGTTCTCCCTTGATACTCGCCTTGATATTGAGCATATCTACGCACGTAATCGAGGAAAACATGAAACCTTATCTAATGAAAATAATCTAGAACTTTTAGGAAACAAGAGTCTATTGGAGCAGAGAATAAACATCCGAGCTTCAGACTATCGCTTTGCCGACAAAGCCAAGTATTATCTGGGGAGTGTGGGGTCAGATGGAGGAAGAAAGGGAACTTCTATTCAGGAACTGCAGGACTTATGTACGCAAAAGAGCGACTTCTTGGAGTCCGATATACTAGATCGAAATAAACGGATTGTCAATGGTTTCTGTGACTATTTAGATCGTATTTGCCTCTTGAAATAGGGGTGCTATATATCATTTGAAGAGTTGTTCCCTCCGAATGGGTCAGGTATTCTCTTCAAAAAAGAAAAGGGAGTCGGTTGTGTGCAATGCACACAATCTACTCCCTTTGGTGCGGAGAGAGAGGGATTCAAACCCCCGGAACGGACAAGCCGTTCACCGGATTTCGAGTCCGGCCCAATCGGTCACTCTGGCATCTCTCCTAGTTGCTAGAACTGCCTACAAAGGTACGAAAGAAAATCGAAAGCCGAGATTTGTAGATTCCTATAAATTCCAGCATCAAAAACAACCGCGCAGTAAAAGAAATGATAGGACTTCATTCAACGCAGAGGAATGAAGATCTTTCCGACGTCAGAAGCTCTCCCAATCCTTAATATGGTAGAGCGAATAGGATTTCCCCTTTGGGCAGTAGTCCTCTATCTTTTCACTTCGAGGAGTGGATTTGTCTAGAATAGTGAGCGTCCGACTCTCTTCGAATTCATCATCCAACGCACCCCGACTCACAGCGTGCTCTACATAAGCAACTACTTTTCCCTCCTCTAATTTGTAATAAACCTCCTCAAAACTAAGTCCACCCGAGTGTTCCTCATAGTACCAAACAAACCCATCTGAGTAGTAGGCATAGTCAGCAAGCCCACCGGATATTCGCTCGCAGATTAGTTCTACAACGCCATCTACATAGGAGTAGACTCCATACCAATTATAATGCCTAACCTTCTCTTTCATGATAAGCAATTCGGGAGAGCCATTCCGGTCGAGGTCTACAAGCTTGTAAACATACTCCTCGGGCTTGAACTCCCTATCATACGTCTCCAGCCACATCTTCCCTATGGACTCCTGTAGCGAAGGCTTCTTATCGGGTTGTGAACAGAAGGCTGACAGCAACAATGCCACAACACAAATAAATATGTTTACGCTTTTCATAAGAACAGCATTATAGGTTATTCTCTAAGGAATCGGCCTCATCTTCATCGGGAGTCTCCTCTACTTCAGAAGGTTGTGGTTGTGTCTTCTCGGTCGAATCCTCCTCTATCGTCTGAGGTTGCTCGGGGAGAGTATCCGTAGTAACTTCGGGCTTGGTTTCTTCCGGTTTAGCAATAGTATGAGGTTTAGCTACTACAGGATTGTCATCAATTGTAATCACAGGAATCTCTCTTCCCTCGGATTCATTCACCCACATATCCTTAGGACCGGGATTGATAATAATAGGCATGTTGGGCTGAACGTATTTCACGAGTTCTAAGATATTATCGTTGTGAATACGGATACAACCATGGCTACAGCGCCGACCAAGAGCCCATGGAGCGCAAGTTCCATGAATACCTACCGGCAGATTCTTATCCCCTTTGATACGAATAAATCGTGGGCCATACTGCCCTCGTACAGGGCTTGTATAGCCGTTATCGTCTGTATAAAGCCAGTCGGAACTATCAAATGTTTCCCCCGCATAGAAGAAGCCTTCGGGGGTACGACAGTCGCCTTTTTTGGCTTTATGCCCATAGTTGCGAGCGCAAGCGCAGGTGTACTCCTTCTCCTTGACTCCGTAGCGATTGTAGAGCAGCACACGCATAGAAGCCTTATCCACAACGATGAAATAATCAAATCGATTGTTCATCAAACGCTCGCAATAGGGAAGGTTCTCGCGAGCCATTCGGGGTAAAATCCCCTCCTTATATTGCTTTGCGTGGCTCGATTTTTCCATATAGAGGAGAGCCTCGTCTGCATCAAGAAAGGCGTGGTAAAGGGTGTCATTTGCCTCCCACTCAGCCACTTGCTGCTCAATGGAGAGCGTATCCGGCTCTACGATTGTATCTGTAGGAACGGTTTGCTCCTGCTCTTGTTGTGAAGACCCCGTACAGCTCCCTAGGAGTAGAATGAGAGGGGCAATTGCCACTAATAAATACTTCTTCATGAGTTTTTCAACCTTGTAATTTTAGGCTTCTACCCCTCGCCTCCCCAAAAGGGTTGAGGTGTAATCTCTCTAAAATACCCTGCAAATGTACAAAATCTCATCCTAAGCACACCATTTACGCCACAACCAATCCAGAGAATCAAGCCTTTAAGATACGAAAGGGGCATTGTGGGATTCCCTATGTATCACTCTAAAGAATAGAAGCAAATCCAGTAAGAAAAGGGAGAGACCTTCGTAATGAATCCGACAAAGTCAGCGAAAAAGGGATTAGGTCTCTCCTTAATAAACTCGTACCTTTGCGCCATGGATATTGTAGTAATAGGGAGCGGAGGCGTTGCCGAGAGCCTTGTTTTCTCTCTGACCCAAGCCGGGATTGCTCCAAGAGTGATTGTAAGCCCCACTGCGGGGCACGCAGAGCGTCTACGCGATCTCTATGCGCCTGAGAGTTCTGTCTTGCATGACTTGGCGGAGATGCCACGGAATGCGGATATTTACCTTTTAGCTGTTACCGATACGGCTATTGCTTCGTGTGCTACTCAGATGCCCTCTACATCGGGAGTTTGGTTACACACGGCGGCTTGCGTGTCTGTGGAAACCCTTACTCAGTATCACCCCGATAGCGGTATCTTCTATCCCCTCAATACCTTTAGTAAAGGGCGCCCCCTCAGTTGGCAAGGCATCCCTCTCTTTGTGGAACATCGGAGTGAGATTACCAACCAAGCCATACAGCAATTGGCAAGCCTATTACACGTAGAGCCCCGTCCTTCCACTCTTACGCTCCGCCAAGAGATCCATGTAGCAGCCGTCTTTGCTTGCAACTTTGTCAATCACCAATGGGCCATTGCTTCGGAATTACTTGAGCAACGCCAGATCCCTCGCGAGGTACTGCATCCTCTTATCCAAGAGACGTTGCAAAAAGCGATAGCACTCAACCCTAGAGATACCCAAACGGGACCCGCGCTCCGTGGCGATACTGCAACTTTGGCAGCCCATCGCGCTTTACTGGCGGAGAGCAGAGAGACGGTTCAAACCCTCTACGACGTGACCTCACAATCCATTTGGTCAATGTATCACCCCGAGACTTCCCTATCCCATGAGTAGTATCCCCTACAATTTGCAAGAGATTAAAGCCTTTGTTTTTGATATAGACGGAGTTATTAGCCGTAGCACCTGCCCCCTCGACGAGGAGGGGAACCCTCATAGAACGGTAAACGTAAAAGATGGTTATGCCCTACAATTTGCCGTAAAAAGGGGCTTCGTGGTGGGCGTTATCACCGGCGGATACACCCCTGCAATAGCGCTTCGGATGGCCCATCTTGGTATCGAAGACTACTACCAACAATCGCGCAACAAGGTGCGAGACTTAGAAGATCTGATGGAAAAACACCAGCTCCAGCCCCAAGAGGTCGTCTATGTAGGCGACGATATCCCCGATTTGGAAGTAATGCGCCGAGTTGGACTCGCTGTGGCGCCACAAGATGCGGCTCCGGAGATTTTGGCCGTGGCGCATTATATCTCCCACTGCTGTGGCGGCGGAGGGGTAGCCCGAGACGTGATAGAACAAACCCTCCGTGCCCAGGGACTATGGGGGAGCGAAGGTGCCGGACTCGCTTGGTAACGAGTGGCAACAGGATTAGAAAGAGCATATGAAAGTAGTATTAGCAACTCAATCCCCACGGCGTCACGAGCTTTTTTCGGGGCTGGATATTCCCTTCACAATCCGTCTGATTGAAGGTATCGACGAGAGCTATCCGAGCACACTTCCCCTCCATCAAATCCCCCAATATATAGCGGAGCGAAAGGCTCTTGCCTACCGGTCTTCTCTTGCAGAAGACGAAATAGTACTAACGGCAGATACGGTGGTAATTGTGGGAGACAAAGTGCTGGGCAAACCGCATTCCCCCGAGGAGGCGAGGGCTATGCTGTACGAGCTTTCGGGGCGTGAGCACCAAGTCTCTACCGGAGTGGCTCTCATGGGAGCGGATGGCAGAGGCACCTCTTTTGTAGCTACCACCCGCGTTTGGTTTGCATCGCTTAGCGAAGAGCAGATCGACTATTACTTGCGCTCTTACCACCCCTATGACAAGGCCGGAGCCTACGGCATCCAAGAGTGGATTGGCTATGTAGCCATAGAAAAAATCGAGGGTTCGTTTTACAACGTAATGGGCTTACCCGTGCATCTTGTATATCAGACTCTCCAAAAATGGCAGGTATGCGAAAAAAAATTCGTACCTTTGCCCACCGTTATAGTAGACAAAGAATAGATTATAGGATAAGTAGCGATGAAAAGAACGTTCCAACCCTCGAACCGAAAGAGAAAGAACAAGCACGGATTCCGTGCCCGTATGGCAACGGCAAATGGTCGCCGTGTACTTGCTTCGCGCCGTGCTAAGGGTCGTGCCAAGCTAACGGTTTCGGACGAGTATTAAAACACACAAGGCTCTCTTGCCCTTTCACACTGAAAGGAGAGAGTCCCGAGGTCAAGCAGGGGCAAACTCAGGGCGCAGCAAGCGCCGCGAGGACTTGACCGAACAGACCCCTATTGTTAGCCCTCCCAAACTCAGAGTCTTCGTCGTTTTATACGAAGAGGTAGCCTAGTTTGGGAGGTTTTCTTGTTTCCAAAGAAATGATAGATCGGCTGCTCTCAAGCTAGAGTTGCCCAACCTAAGAAAATCGATACCCTATAGCTAAATTGGGTTTGTTGCACTTTTGTTGTACTTTTGACAAGAGAAAACAGAATTTTTAGAGATATGAGTAATACCTCCCCTTCGCAACAATCCCTTTCGGAGAAGGCTCCTACCCATTTAAGACCCTTTATTTTTATGGTAATACTGATGGCACTCATCGGTTTTATCACAAGTCTTAATCAACAATTTCAAGCCCCCCTCAAAGAAACTTTTTTGGCAGAGAGTGGTGCGCTCAAGAACGCCTTTGCCACCTTTATTACCTTTTCTTTTTTCTTGTCCTATCTCTTGATGGGGCCCGTAAGTGCTCGTTATTTGCAACGCTGCGGCTACAAGAAAACACTGCTCAAGGGGATTGTAGTTGTTGCTTTTTCACTCATTGTTTTTGAGCTCTCAGCCCTCAGTTTCCAATGGATTGGTGAGGGGTCTCTCAATCATATCACTATTGGGAGTATCCAGTTACCTCTAGGATACTTTTTGTTCTTGATAGGGTCGTTCGTATCGGGTACGGGGCTGACCTATCTGCAATCGTCTGTTAATCCCTACGTTGTAGTCTGCAACGTGCCTCATACCACGGGGGTAACGCGTCAGAATATCGCAGGTACGGGCAATTCTCTCATGACCACCTTGGTGCCCCTCTTTGTCGGCTTGGTAATTTTTGGTGGTAAAGAAGGGAGTGAGCTGGAGGTTAGTGCCATATTCCTACCTATGGCTATCTTAATCCTCTTTGTCGGTCTACTCTATTTTGGAGTAAGGACAACAAATTTGCCCGAATTGCCCAATACGACTGAGGCGAAAGGGGAGCATCTAGAGCACTCCGTATTCTCATTCCGCCACCTCACCCTAGGCGTTATAGGCATATTTATGTACGTTGGTTGCGAGGTATGCGTAGGCAGCAATATTGTACTGTACGCCCAGCAAGATCTTGGGATCTCGTACGAAATGGCCGTCAAATGGGCTTCTCTCTATTGGTTTTCTATGCTAGTGGGGCGCTTCTTCTCTAGCTTCCTTTCGATGATTAAAGCCCACATACAACTAGCCGTGAGCACCTTCTGTGCAGGGCTTTTGGTCGTGCTCGCCATCCTCCTCAAGATGCCTTGGTTGCTAATTGGGGTAGGGCTTTTCCACTCTCTTATGTGGGGAGCTATTTTCTCTTTGTCCCTCGAGGGGCTTGGGAAATACACGGCACGCGCTACCGGAGTGTTGCTGATGGGCGTTGTCGGCGGAGCCATACTTCCCTTTACGCAAGGGCTGCTTGCCGACCTATTCCACAGCTGGACTTGGACATGGCTCCTCATCATTGCAGGAGAAGTATACATGCTCTACTATGCTCTTTGGGGGTATAAACCCAAACAGGTAAAGAGAGCGTGAAAAGGACTCGGTTACGGGGAGAGTGAATAACCCCTACCCTAGTCGGGCTTTGTAACTCAGTGTTTCCCCTCCCTTTGTCTAGGCAGTAGACTAGGTTTGCAGTAGATTCTGTATATTTGCCGAGCAGGTATGGAAAAATTACGAGAACTACCTCCCGAAGAACAAGATCTCATAGCCGCTCTTCGTGAGCCGAGCAAGCGTCGCACTGCTTTTGCGACCCTCGTTCGGCAGTATTCGCGCCCTCTTTATTGGCAGATCCGTCGTATTGTAATAAACCACTCTATTGCAGACGAATTGGTACAGGAGACCTTTCTCAAGGCGTGGAGGGGGCTAGATGCCTTTCGGGGAGAATCGAAAATCTACACTTGGCTCTATCGGATCGCCGTCTTCGAAGCCCTCAACTATACCGGGAAAGCTAAGAAGCGCAGCGAAAACGTTGTGGAGATAACCGAAGAGAATCGTTACCTGGTGGAGAATGTTTCCGGGGATCCCTACTTTGATGGAGACGCCGCCGAGGCTCTATTCCAGAAGGCCATAGCCACACTCCCTCCCAAGCAAAAACAGGTCTTCTTGCTGCGCTATTATGAGGAGAAGAGTTACTCAGATATTGCAGAACTTACAGGCACAAGTGAGGGGGCACTTAAGGCAAGTTATCATCACGCCGTAGCCAAGATAAAACACTATATTGAGGTACACCATTAAACCTTAGCCGCTAAATCTATCCTATATTGTACGAGATATGGGAATTATAATCGAAAAGCATTTTGTCAAAAGATGAGAACTAATAAAGAGCAACTAAACTACGATGCCGAGGAGAGTCGCAGCCACTACACAACTCCCGAAGGGTATTTTGAGACTTTGGAGGAACGTATCATGGCGCGTATTGACGAGGAGCCCGTTGTCTTAGAAGAGCAAATCACACCTCCACTAGGTAAGCGGCCTGTGTGGCAGCGTCTGCGCCCCTACGTTTATTTGGCAGCCTCTTTCTTTCTTACAATTGGCATGTTTAGGGGATTCCGATACATCCGCTCTCAGCATATCCCAAGCCCTGTAATAGAAAAGGAGGCCAAGCTAGAGCAAGAAAAGGACACTCGATACTACGAACTACTTGCCGGTGAATACACAGAAGAATCCGAAGAGGAAAATCTTTGGTTCATGGATGCAAACTATACTGACTAATAACCTCTCCATAATGAAACAATCGACCCTACGTATTTTCTTTATCACCTGCCTATCACTTTTCTACGGAGCTATTGCCTTCGCTCAAGAGCCCCCCTCGATACCGGAGCGTAAAGCGCTGGCGGCACGGCGAGATAAGTTTGTCTGCAAAGAACTCAGCCTGACAAACGAGGAGTGCACCAAGCTAACCATTATATTGCATCAGATGGATGAGGAGCGTATGAATATCTGGGCCGACTTTGGACAGCTCCATATGCAGATCAAAAAAAATCCGCAAGCATCACAGGCGGAGATGGCTCAGTATCTAAAGCTAAAGAGCGAATGCAAGATCAAAGATGCCAAGCTTGTGGAGGAATACTACCTTAAACTCTCCAACGTACTCCCCCCTGACAAACTTCTCGAATTGGATAAGGTACAGAGGCGTTTTGGGCAAGAATTGTCGCGAGAAAAACACCTCAAATGATTGTTTTGCCGTACCTTTGAGGGCGGTATAAACAAGGAACAATTATTCAAACGTATAAATAGAACCAATGAGCATAACAAAAGACTACTTTGTATCGTGCAGCTACGACCTCTATGCCGGTCCCAACGAAGTACGAGACTTTATAGAGCAAGCAACCCCCGAGAGCCCCATGCAATACCTACATGGTATTGGGATGATGCTCCCTGCTTTTGAGCAAAAACTAGAAGGACTCAAAGAGGGAGAAACTTTCGATTTTGAGCTTACTCCCGAAAATGGTTACGGGGAGCGTTTCTCCGATCGTGTAGTACCCCTAGACTACAAAATCTTCTGTGACGAGGATGGGAAATTCGACGAGGAACACGTATTCGTAGGTGCTCGTGTACCCATGCAAACCGCTGATGGGCAACGCATCGAAGGTCAGGTAGTAGATATGAACGACCAAAAAGTAACCTTGGACTTTAACCATCCCCTTGCCGGCATGCACCTTCACTTCTCGGGCAAAATCCTAGAAGCCCACGTTGCTTCTGAGGACGAACGCGCCGAGATTGAGGCTCTTTTGCAACCCCACGGAGGTAGCTGCGGTTGCGGTTGCCACGACGAAGATGGCGAGGGCGGTTGCGAAGGTGGTTGCTGTGGAGGATGCCACTAATCCGCCTTTACCCCTAAAGTAATCCCTATAGCTCCCCTCTCCGCTCTAGAAAAGTGGAAGAGGGGAGTTTTATTTTTCACCTATATATGAATACATTTGGCCAGCATCTTCGCTTGACAACCTTTGGAGAGTCGCACGGAAAAGCTATCGGTGGTGTACTGGATGGAATGCCTGCCGGGGTTCGTATTGATCTCCTAGAGGTGCAGAAATTCCTCGACCATCGCCGCCCAGGCACTAGTCTGAGCGTTACGCAACGCCGGGAGGCGGATAGAGTCGAGGTCTTGTCAGGACTTCTCCCCGATGGCACAACCACGGGAGCTCCGATAGGCTTTATTATTGCCAACCAAGATGCTCGCAGTGCGGATTATAGGCCTTTGGAGCATCTGTATCGCCCCTCTCATGCCGATTACACCTACCACGAGAAGTACGGAATACCTCCGCAACCCGGAGGAGGACGATCCTCGGCACGCGAGACTGCTGTGCGCTGCGCTGCAGGAGCTATGGCCTTGCAATTATTACAACCCTTAGGGATAAAAATCTATCCCTATATCAGGGGTATTGGAGAAGTACAGCTCCCCTCGGATGCACTTACAGATCTTGATTTGGATAAGATATACCACTCTTCGGTGCGCTGCCCCCACCCTACTTGGGAGGCTAAACTAGAGCGCAACCTTACCGAAGTGCGCCGGCGTGGTGATAGCGTGGGAGGACTTGTGGAGTGCCTAGTGCAGGGTGTCCCCGTCGGTTGGGGTAGCCCTCTCTACGATAAACTCTCGGCACGATTGGCTTTTGCGATGCTCTCCATCAATGCTGTAAAGGGCTTTGAGATAGGGAATGGATTCGCCCTTGCACGTTGCTTGGGTAGTCACGTAAACGATATTATGGAGCGCACCAAGTCCGGCTCTATTGCCTTTCGCACCAACCACTCGGGAGGCATACAAGGAGGAATCTCTACAGGAGCCGAAATTCGCTTCTCCGTAGCCTTCAAACCCACCCCCACCATTGCACTGGAGCAAGAGACGCTCAACCTCGAGGGAGAGGCCGTGCGCTTTGCAGGTACCGGACGACACGACCCCTGCGTAGCTCTACGCGGCGTAAGCGTAGTGCACGCCATGACAGCCCTTGTCTTAGCCGACGCCTACCTAGCCTCCCGCTAACCCAAACTAAGGCTCCCTATCCCTCAAGCACTGTCCTTTCTCCTTTCAACAATCCCTGTATTTACAATTAGAGGACAATACTCAGCATCTAGGGGCTGGTTGATAAGATCTATATTTCTACTTCTCTTACCCAGTATGCATTGAAATTATCCTTTTCCCTACCTCTTAGGAAATCTATATCTTTGCAATACTTCTTTCGTAACTATAAAAAAATCTTCCTAGAGACGTGTGCAAAGGAGGATGCTATCTTTTGACAAAGAGACTTGTTACATTGGAGGTCACACACATTTGAAAACGTAAATATTAGATTGTATGAAAAAGCTTCTAACCCTTATCCTATTACTGATGGCATCTGTAGAGATGTATGCACAGAGCAATGTTACGACGTTTCTAGGCATCCCTGTTGATGGCACTAAGTCTTCGATGATTCAGAAACTGCAACAGAAAGGTTTTGTCTACAACCAAAAGAAAGACATGCTCGAAGGAGAATTTAATGGTAAGGATGTTTCTATCGAGATAGACACACAAAAAGGAAAAGTTTACGCAATTAGTGTCAAGTATTGTAAGAGTCTTGACTCCGAAGTGGTCAAAATGATTTACGAATATCTATGTAGCCAGTTTCAGAATAATCCTAAGTATATGGTTGTTTTGGAAAATACTCTTCCCGAGAGTAAAGACCTTGACTATGAAATGACCGTAAACAAAAGATCATATAGCTCCTGCTATATCCAAAACCCCCAATTTAATGAAAGTGATAAGAATAGATTGGTTATGGTTTCTCTTATTCGCACAATAGATTATACTATAGGAATAACCTATATAAATGTTCTCAACATGGCAAATGGAGAAGATTTATAGGGACTAGGGACAGAACAAAAAGGCTGGGGGAAACCCTCAGCCTTTTTTTGTATTCGGAGTAATTGGTAGCGCTTAGCAGAGAAAACTCTTGAGCTGATCGCACTTGTTCCCTGCACGCAACTTACGAATTGCCTTTTCCTTAATTTGGCGAACTCTCTCGCGAGTAAGTCCGAACTTATCGCCAATCTCCTCGAGCGTCATCTCCGGATTAGGACCAATCCCGAAGAAGAGCTTTATAATCTCAGCTTCGCGCTCAGAAAGTGTAGAGAGCACTCGGTCAATCTCTGTATTGAGCGAGTCGCGCATCAGAGAGCGGTCCGTGCTGGGAGCATCTTCGTTTACGAGTACATCCAAAAGACTATTGTCCTCGCCATCCACAAAGGGGGCATCTATGGAGACATGCTTACTGAACGACTTGAGCGTAACAGCTACCTTCTCTTCGCTTTGATCGAGGATAATGGCAAGCTCCGCAATAGAGGGACGTCGCTCGTTTTCCTGTTCAAACTGCTCAATGGCCTTCTTAATCTTAGCTTGAGCACCTACCTGATTGAGAGGAAGACGTACAATACGAGACTGCTCTGCCAATGCCTGCAAGATGGATTGGCGGATCCACCACACAGCATAAGAGATAAACTTAAAACCGCGTGTTTCGTCGAACTTCTCAGCAGCTTTGATAAGGCCTAAATTACCTTCGTCTATGAGGTCGGGGAGGCTCAGACCTTGGTTCTGATACTGCTTCGCCACCGACACTACGAATCGCAAATTGGCACGTGTGAGTTTGTCTTGTGCACGGCGATTGCCTCGGCGAATCTCCTGTGCAAGGCGCACCTCTTCATCCACATCAATAAGCTCTTCTCTACCAATCTCTTGCAGATATTTATCGAGAGACGCGCTCTCACGATTGGTAATGGACTTGGTAATCTTTAGTTGTCTCATATATAATACATTCTTCTATTCTCTCTACGCTTCTCACCATCCATCGCTTGGAGAGATGAGGTTAGCGAAAGAAGACAAGTCTTGTGGTAGCCACTATCCAATACAGAGCCGTGCGGCTTCTTTGGAGAGCTTCTACCACCAGTCTTGCTCTTAGTCGTTCTCGGCAAGGGAGGCTTCGGGATGCTGTTCTCTAGACAGCTTTGGCGATACCCTACCTTGCTATTGCGGTACCTATCCGCCCTTACGGGGCAAGAGCCACGGCTCTTTTACAATAGGTCTATAACATAATACTTTGTACGCCCATTGGGGTAGAATCCCTTTAGGAGTAGGCTACCATCGCCTCTGCGGGATTGCTGCACCTGAGTGATGGCTCTACGAGCCTCTTCTACAGAGCGTACCGGTTTATTATTAACAGAAAGGATGATAAACCCTTCCTTGATGCCTGCTTCTTTGAATTTACCATCACCCACTTTGGCCACGGCTACACCATAAGAAACGCCATACGAACGCTTTTGTTCATTGGTTAAAGCCTTTAGCTGAGCACCAAGCATCACCTTGGGATCGTTGTGGATGATCTGCTCCCCACCCTCCTCGTTTTTGAGCGTGACCTTTAGCATTTTGGTGCTACCCTTGCGATTAACGGTTACTTCTACCTTATCACCGGGGCGGCGAATGCTGATGAGATCTTGGAGCTGTGCCATATTCTTGACGGGCTTACCATCTACGGCCGTAATCACGTCATGCTCTTCCATCCCTGCGGAGAAGGCTCCACTGCGCTCTGCAAAGGTGGTTACAACTACACCTTCGTTTACCTTGAGCCCTAGTTTTTCTTTGATTTCGCTCGTAACATCAGTGCCACCGATCCCAAGAACCGCACGCTGTACGGAACCAAACTTTTTGATGTCGGCCACCACCTTGGCAGCGCTATTGATGGGGACGGCAAACGAGTAACCCGCATAGTTGCCCGTTTGAGAGTAAATCATCGTATTGATGCCCACCAATTCGCCGGCTGCGTTTACGAGAGCACCTCCACTATTACCGGGATTTACGGCTGCATCAGTCTGAATAAAGCCTCCGATCTTGTTTCCTCCCTCCGAAGCTGTGGAGCGAGCCTTCGCACTTACAATACCGGCTGTAACGGTACTAGTCAAATTAAAGGGGTTGCCTACGGCCAAAACCCACTCTCCAACTTTGAGCGCATCGCTATTACCAAAAGGAATGGTAGGGAGATCTTCTGCATCCACCTTGATAAGGGCGATATCGCCAGCCGGGTCACTACCTATAAGTTTGGCACTGAGGGTACGATTATCGTTGAGGGTAACGGAGATCTTATTCGCATTATCAATAACGTGATTATTGGTAATGATGTAGCCATCGGTACTGATAATTACTCCGGAACCGTAGCCTACAACGGGACGCGAACTGGGGCGATCGAAACTTCCACTTCCCCCTCCGAAGAAAAATTCGAAAGGATCCATATAGCTCTGATCGATCTGCTGCTCTCCCTCTACTTTGATATGTACTACAGAATGCACCGAAGCCTCTGCTGCCGGCACAAGATCGGGTGCATTGCCCACGCTACGGCTCATATCGAAGCCCATAGCGGCATTGCGAAAAGCCCCTCCGTCTACCTCCGTCGAAGCCATTCTACGCTCCGAGCGACGTTCCATTAGAGAGTAAACACCTGCGGATACTGACGCGCTCAGAAGAGCAATGCCCATAGCCCCTAGAATGATTTTCTGAATTCGTTTCATAGATCCAAATATATTATCTACAAGTTCTCTATCAACTTTGGAGGGCATCTTCTCGTCCTAAACGAGACAACCTCCAACATAGAGACGATTTTGTGCGACAATTGTTGCTTAGACCTTTTATCATTACATCTATCGGAGCCTTCCCTCTCGACTTTGAGAGCGGAGCCACTCCAATCCTTATAACGACCGAATCAATACTTTTCGTATACCCTCTCTGCTACAAAGCGACGACAAAAAGAACCAGAGATTGCTTTCCACGCCCTCCAATTCTTCTCTACAAAGAGACTCCTCGCATCAACCATTCCTTCCACAAATGGAAGAAAAAGGCTGAAAGGAGGAGTATATAAATCTTTTTATTTGAAGAGAGAGATCGAAGACATCTCCCTCAAAAGGTATTATTTCTTCTTACGATTGCCGTAGCGGTTCATGAACTTGTCTACGCGACCGGCGGTATCGACAAGCTTAGCCTTACCGGTGAAGAAAGGATGCGAAGTGTTTGAAATTTCGACCTTTACGAGGGGATACTCTACGCCGTCAATTTCAATCGTTTCCTTAGCTTGGATGGTAGACTTGGTGATAAACACCTCTTCGTTAGACATGTCTTTGAATACTACGGGACGGTAGTTTTCGGGGTGAAGACCTTTTTTCATTGCTCTTATTATCTATTACTTATTCTATTTTTGCGGGGCTTCACCTGCCCATCGTCTGCCAGTCTCGCCTCCCAATTCCATCAAAGGATGGCAAGGGGCTGTCTAAGCAAGATGGGAGAGCTAGGTGCATAGCTATCCGCATATCAGGCGCAAAGGTACTACATTGTTTCGATTCCAACAAATTCCATCTTGCAGATTCCAGTATTGCAGATTCCAGTATCAAGAGCAACGGTATGACAAAAGTAGTGCTAAGATCCCATTTTGCAGACCCCAGTACTACGTCTACGTCTCTCTCAAATACACAGGAATACTCCCCCCTATCTATCAAAAACAAATTCAGTACATTTGCGCGTATCCTCACGATAGAGAAAACTCATGCTATAGAAAATTCAAGTCTGCATATAGGATTATGAAATACTCCCCTAAGACGCGAGCATTCATGCTCTTTTCACTCTCCATTTTGAGTACAGCACTTCTTCTCAGTTATAAGAAAGAGGACAAGAAAACTGCGGAGAGGGAGGTAGAGCAGACTACATTGCAGAGATCGGAGGCAAACCACAAGAGACTGAAGACGGTGGTTGATAGTACGTATAGCGATTGGCACGTCATTGTGCAAGAGACTGACATCAAGACCAAGCTCAATCGGGTTGACAGCAAACTCTTGGTCACTATCTCGAAAAGCGGAAAGACGCTGTTCAATAAAGAGGTGATCTCCCCGAGCATCTTAGCCAAATCTCTTGACAATCACTTTCAATTAACCAACGTATATATCAAAGGAATCACCAAAACAACCGTATATATCTCTCTGGAGGCTTTCTCCTGGGAAACAGATGGGGAGAATTACTTCATTCTCGCGTTCTCGAAAGATGGGAAGTTTAAGAAATACCGGCGACCTTTGTCGCTAGACGACTCAGACTTTATCGTGGATTTTTACATCATGTACACACATGAAAACCTACAGAAATCTGTAGACAAGGCTTCTTTACAGAAGATCGCAGAGGCTTATGGCACCTCTAACTTTGTAGCGCAACTGGAGAAAAACGGCTCCTTATCCATCTATCCGCCCGAGGTTATCTCTCGCTACAAACTTGACGTCGAGATAGCAACCAATACCCTAGAGGATTACGACGACATCTACGAATGCTGCAGGGCCTTCTTCTACCCTAAATACAAGGACAACCCCATTGGCTCTATGGATGTGGAGATAAAGGCAACCGAAGGAGAAGATGGCGTAGTATTCTACAATCGCATCAACAAAATTAGCCGTTAAGCGCGTTGCCCTCCTTTTTCTCAAAAATTTCTCTGGGGAATAGAGCGTGAAATTCGTTTCGAAATAGGCCTAAAACTCCAAGAAATCTAGGCAAGAATCCTCGGAAAATCACGCAAAACAAAGAGGTATTTTCAGCGACATTTCTTTCTCTTATCACCCAGTACTCCGGAGAGCACCCATGAGTGCTCAATAAACTCCGGATGGAATAATAAAAAAGCTGGCTCCAACGATGAGAGTCAGCCCTTCTTTTATTTCTTCGGACTCTCGAAGCCCATTCTCGACAGGGGGTCTCAATGCCACTGCTTCTCAGGCAACAATCCTAAAGAATTAGCCCAAAGGATCAAAAAACTTGCCCCTCAATTTTCCCTTAGAGGAGGAAGAGGAAGGCGAATAGAAGCGAAAAAGGATAGGTATAAGAGGGAGAGGCAGGCCTCTAGTCAAGGAGCGTCAGCTTGACCAGCTCAATGCGTGTAGAGCTAGAGCGCAATATGGTAAAGCGTAGCTTGCCGATCTCTACAATCTCACGAGTCTTGGGGATGTCTCCATGATGGGCAAGAATAAGCCCTGCCAGCGTGTTATATTCGTCGCTCTCGGGCAGATTGAGGTGGTACTCCTCGTTGATAAGGTCAATTTCGCAACGTGCGGAAAAGATATAGTTACTATCATCTATTTGGCGGATAACCAACTGTTTCTTGTCGTGCTCGTCCTCTATATCCCCAAAGATCTCCTCCACGAGGTCTTCCATCGTTACGATACCCGCCATGCCGCCCAGCTCATCTACCACAATGGCTACGGACTGCTTCCGCTGCATCAATTGCTTCATCAACTTATGCCCAAAGACGCTCTCCGGCACAAAAAGAGCCTGCTTCATGCGCTGCTGCCAATCATCCCCGCGAAACATCTCTGAAGAGTGAATATAGCCAACCACGTTGTCTATGCTTCCGTCGTACACGATTATTTTGGATAGCCCCGTGGAGACAAAGATACCCCTTAAAGTCTCTAGAGGAGTAGCAAGATCGCAGGCCACCACCTCACTACGCGGCACCATACAGTCTCGAGCCCGCACATCGGAGAAGCCAATTGCATTCTGAATAATCTTGACCTCCGTATTGAGCGTCCCCTGATCGTCGTCGTGCAGGAGAGTATCACTCAGGTAGTGATCCAGGTCAATTGTCGTTAGGTGGCGATGTACCACAGCTTGGTTCCCTCGCACTCCCATAAGCCGGAGAAAGCCTCTCGACAATACCGAGCAGAAGAGGGTAATAGGCAGAAGAAGGAAATAAAAAAAGGCAGAAAGCAACGAAAAATGCCGCATCGCACTATTGGGATTCCTCTTAAATTGAGACTTAGGGAGATACTCCCCAAACACAATGATAACGAGAGTAGATATGAGAGAATCGACCAAGACTAGAAGCCACCCGGAATGGATGAATTGCTCCAAATAGGGGTCTAAAATGAGCGACATCAGTAGACCATACATTACGAGCACAATGTTATTGCCCACGAGTACGGTTGTAACATAGCGGTCGGGATTGCGGAAGAGCATCTTGAGCGCCTTCGAGACCACCCCGCCTTTTGAGAGATCCACCTCTACCCTAAGGCGGTCACTCGTGAGGTAGGCAATCTCCATCCCCGAAAAAAAGGCAGAGAGGATAAGCAGGGCAATCACCCCCAACACAGAAAGCAACGAGAAAGGGGGTAAAGAGGTAGAGAGGAGCATCATTCTTCCGAATTTTCTTCTGTTACATCCATCTGTCCGACGTTGTTGTAGAACGTATACTGCTGAAAGTTTTGGGATGCCTCAAAGTGGCTCCCCATCAGCGAACGCCCTAGTCCCTCGATTCTCACGGTGTCTTGCGAAAAGACTTTTCCCTGATTCTTATCCCAATAAAGGTGGCGAGTGGTAAAACGCTCGCCCGAGAGATTGACCACCAAGACGTGTCCGATAAAATCCCACAGCTCTTCGTTCATATAGTAGTAGGCTGTATCGCATTTTACTTGGGCTAGCTTGTTTTTCTTATCGTCGAACTTCTCGGCATAAAACCCCTTTGGAAAAACCCAGCAAGGGCGCTCCCGCTTCTCATAGATATACCACTCCAAGGCTACCATGCGGTACTGAGTTTTGCCCGAGTCTGAGATAAGTACATCTACGCTATCGGTGTACATGCTGTAGATAGAGTCGAGACTAAACTCGTGCTTTACCACCTGCGTAGTACCATCACCTCCACAACCATAGAGCAGGGGGAGAAATAAAAAAGCCAAGACGCTCAGCACCCAAAGATGAGAACGCTTGACCTGTAGATGAGGGGCAGTTGGCACGACTCTAAGGGAAACGACGTCAAAAAAATTGATTCACGCCCCGGGGAAAGAATCCTCTCCCCCCTTGGGGCATGAATGATAATGGTTAGCGGATGGTTGTGCTTTCGCCAATCCAACCACCGACATAGAAGCTCTTACCCTTGTCTAGCTCAGGGTGCATGAAAACGTCCGACGAGCTGGGGAGGTGACGGCGATACTGCGCAATGAGAGAAGCAGCTTCGCCGGCTACACGTGAGTCTATGGAGCGAGCACGCTCTAGCTTATCCAATACGAGATAGAATACACAGCGTTGCTTGAGGGCATCTCCGGGGAAGATGCTGCTCGCCGTTGCAGCATACATCTTGGCAATGAGGATAAGAGGGCTACCCATGGAGGGGTTCTCGGCCATTGCTTTTTGGCAATAAGCACGGCTCTGCGAGTACTGACGCGCATTCATACTCATCACAGCCAGTGTATAGTAGCAGCTCGCCTTGATGTTCTTGTCACTTGTAAGTGAGATTGCTTTATTGAGGAATTCGGTAGCTTCGGCGTTCTTATTCGCACTCATAGCCTCCTTAGCCAACCCGAGAGCTGAAGCAGCTGTTGGTTTGATGGCAAAGAGATACTTACTCGCTTTGAAGTAAAGAGGATCTTTTTCGCAATCGGCATTGCGGAACATATCAAGCATTGCTTGCAAGAAAGCGATGTTTTCTTTGTTGGCTTCTAGGTCTTTACCATAGATCTTTACCAGCATATCGCACTTGGCAAGCCCACTCTGTACAAAGAGCATATCAAGCTGACCTTTGAGGCTTCGTACATATTCGATGCGTACCGTATCACCCGTTGCCTCAGCAGCTTCCACGGCTTTTTCCATGATATCATTACCACTCATGTAGTCGTTGATATACTGCTGGTGCCAAGCCTCGTTGCCAATAGCCTTGTTGAGCGAAGAGTAAACATTGAAGTACACCACCTTGGCATCCGTATCCCCTCCAATCTTCTCTATAACGGGCTTTGTCCAGCCATAGATTTTGTCGTAGTCCACTTTTTCTTTGGGAACAATCTGGAGGTAATCCGTAACCTTGCTAGCGGTAATCCAATCCAAGCCATAACGAGGATCGTCACCAAAGTACTTTGCTCTATCGTCGTAGAGTTTCATCAACTCTTCGAGCTTTGCAGCGCGCTTTGCAGGGTCTGTCTCTTGTTGTATTTGCCAATTGAGAATCTTTACTCCGGAGATGTATATATTTTTTGAAGAGCCGGGGCATTCTGCATAGGCTTTCTTCCAAAATTCATACGCATCCGTATAGCTCTCACTCTTTACATAGGTAGAGAAAAGGCTGATATTTTCGCGGCAGCGGATACTGTCTTGCCCCGAGCCATATGGAGTACCGGAGGCTATCCCGGTTTGTGCCAAAGCTACAAGCGAAGAGGCAAGTAGCGTAGCCGAAAAGATAATACACTTTAGTCCTTTCATAGTGTTGCTTGTTTACTATTTATTTCGTCTTGTAAAATGGATTGGTAGATATAGTGGTAGAGTTTTTAGTCGAGACGTATTTTGCGGAACCAACCTTCATTGAAGCGCAATCCCAAGGTAATACGGAAATAGTTTTCGTGTACCCAACTTGTTTGTTGGGGGAAGAGGTGACTATAATCGAAGGTCAGATCTAGCCAAGAGCGTCTGTCCACCATCGGGATACCCAAACCAAATGAAATTCCCCCCTTCATATAGCCTTTGTAGACTTGATCACTCGGCAACGTGATGTAGCTATTCTCGGCAGAGAGACCGAATCGATACTCCATTCTCTGCCAAATAGAACGTGCTATCTCACTGGGGGTATAGGTTGCGCCCAATCCTATTTGCCACTGGTCACGAGCCCGATAATTCGGGTGCCCCGTGAGGGCTTTTTGCCACATATTGTATTGGACATCGGCAGCAAGCAATAGTTTACTGCTCCACTGGTAAGCGAGCCCTAGCCCAAAAGCATTGGGTGTATGGTAAGCGTTCTTAGCTGTGGTAGTATCCGACTCATAAGGTGTAGACGAGGTGCCGGAAGAAAGTAGCTTGCGATGTACAAAACTACTGGCAAGCGGCAAAGAGGGCGAATAGGTAAGCCCGAGCGTTAGTGAGTGCTCTTTAGAGATGGCAAACCCATACTGCACTCCGGCATCTAGCTTAAAGCCGTGCAATGAAAGTATCTCGATATTTGTAGGATTGTAGGCTGTGGAAGAATTAAAATCTACGGTACGTCGATTCGTAAGCGAACCAAAGAGATACGAACCGTTCAGACCAAAAGAAAAGTTCTTAGTGGGGTCGAAAGCGATCCCCAAATAGGCCTCCGAAATATTACCGTTCCCCTGATAGAGCGTTGTATACTGCCTATTGGTTGCCCCATCGATTGATTGGGAAGCCCCAAAGCGATACCCAACGGTAGAAAAAGGCATAATCCCGGCACTTACAGACATCCAGTGGGCAACGGGAAAAAGCAAGGTTGCATACTCAAAGTTGCCCAAGAGGCGAGCATCTTTATTATTCCCCTCAACGAACCACGAAGCACCTGCACTGGCACTAAAGTCGAAGATAAAAGTCTGACTATCCACCGCTGCATAGGAGGCCGGATTCTTAGGATTGACAAAGCGATCGGAGCGTAAGGCAATACCGACATTACCCATACCTCGTGATACTCCGGCTGTCTTCTGAGACAACTCTCCGATGCCAAAGCGAGAATAGGGAGACTCCGTACTATTGCTCTGTGCCCTCAACCCATGAGGAAGGGCGAATGTGAGAGCCAGCACTAAGAGGGCTGACATCCAACGGAAGGTGTTACTTATGGTTCTGTGCATTGTACTCTAATAATCTATCAAGCCCCCTCAAAACAAGGTCGGGCACTACAAAGGTCACATTTTTTACTTTATCGGCAAAATATGTAGCGTATCCACCCGTCAAAATTACCTTTAGACGAGGTTTTTTGGACTGAAGGCGGCGAATGTATCCCTCAATTTCGTAGACAATCCCCCAAGCGATTCCTCCCAAAATAGCATCATGTGTATTGCTTCCCATCTCGGGAGCATCGGACGTAAGCTCCACCTCGGGTAGGAGAGCCGTTGCCATATGTAGCGCACGACTCCGAGTGCGAGGGCCGGGAGAGATATTGCCTCCGAGGTACTCTCCTGTACTAGAGACCCACTCGTAGGTAATAGCTGTGCCAATATCTATAACAAGCACGTCTGTATCCTTCTCGGTAAAAGCCAAGGCTCCAACGGCGAGAGCAAGACGATCGGCTCCAAGCTGCGCTCTTTCGTAATGGAGAGCACGGAGAGGAGACTCGGTCTCGGCGTCGATTTGCAAGAAATAGTATGACTGCTCTTGCAGATAGGCAGGAGCAAATAGTTGAGGTTCCCCCACGGATGAATAGACGGTAAAGAGTCGCCCTCCGGGGGCAACTCGGCACAAAGGAGCTAAGGTCTCGGGGGTAAGTTGCTCCACAAATGCCACCTCAGGAGAAAAAACGCCATCGTCTACCACAGCCACTTTTGCGTAGCTGTTGCCTTTGTCTATGAGCAGATGCCGCTCGTGAGGTAGGGATGCCATAATTCTCTTATCTGCCTAAGGGTGGGAAAGTATCAGTGTTCGTGCAGGGTATCCGTGGGCGAAGTGCGATTGACTTGCTCCTCAGCGTGGTACGAAGAGCGCACTAAAGGGCCACTAACCACATGGGTAAATCCCTTTCGGAGACCAACCTCTCGGAGGTGGTCAAACTGCGCCGGCTCAATATATGCCTCCACGGGAATATTTTTGCGACTCGGGCGTAAATACTGTCCTATGGTGAGGATGCTAACACCTACGCTAAGGGCATCGTCCATCGTCTCTAGGACCTCTTCTTCGGTCTCCCCTAGCCCTAGCATAATTCCGGTTTTTGCAGGGATACCCTGCTCAGCAATATGCTTCAGAACTGCCAAACTGCGCTCGTAGGTAGCCACACTGCGCACGAGAGGAGTCAAACGTTTTACCGTCTCCAAATTATGGGAAATAATGTTGGGGCGAGCAGCAATCACAAGATCGACCATGGATAGATCTCCTCGAAAATCGGGGATAAGTACCTCACAAGTCACATTCGGATTAAGCTCTCGTATCGCAAGTATCGTCTCTTGCCAATGATGCGCTCCGCCATCGGGCAGGTCATCGCGATCCACACTTGTAATTACGGCATGCTTCAAACCCATGGCGCACACACTCTCTGCCACAGCACGAGGTTCGTTAGGGTCGAGAGGGAGTGGACGCCCCGAGAGAGTATTGCAAAAGCGACAACTACGCGTACAAATGTTCCCGCCAATCATAAAGGTTGCCGTACCTCGGCTCCAGCACTCCCCTTGATTGGGACACCGACCGCTACTGCAAATGGTATGCAGGCAATGCCCTTCAATCACCTTACGCGTCTCTCCATACGTGATGGAGCCTCCCAGTTTGATGCGGAGCCACTCAGGCTTCTTGACAAAGTTGCTAGACATAGTTCGGGTACAAGTTGAGCCTTTCGGATTGAGCCTCTTCCTTATAAGTTTTTCTTGAGGTAGCTAACAATCCGAGAGAAAAGGTGGTAGCGAGTATTACCGCCATAGATGCCATGATCTCGATCGGTGTACACTGCCATCTCAAAAGGCACGTCGCTCTGCACCAATTTTTCGGTAAAATCCATCGTATTTTGGAGGTGAACATTATCGTCTGCACTACCATGGATGATGAGCAGATTGCCCTTTAAGCGATCCGCCAATGCGAGAGGAGCTCCCTTGCGATAGCCTTCGGGATTCTCTTGTGGGGTACGCAGGTAACGCTCTGTATATATAGAGTCGTAGAAACGCCAGTCCGTTACAGGGGCAATAGATACCCCAGCCTTAAAGGTGCCCTCACCACGGCAAAGAGAAAGGAGGGTCATATAGCCACCAAAACTCCAGCCCCAAATACCGATACGTGAGGCGTCGATGTAACTATATTTGCCGAAAGCCTTGGCAGCCGCTATCTGGTCGTCGCTCTCTAGAATACCCAAATTCAGATAGGTGCACTTGCGCCATTCTCGCCCTCTAGCCCCGGTACCTCTACCATCCACACAGGCCACGATGTAGCCCTCTTGTGCAAGAGCGAACTCCCAGTCTATCTCAAACTTATCGAGCACTTCTTGCGAATCGGGTCCGCTATACTGCACCATCAGGAGAGGATACTTCTTATTGGGATCGAAATTCACAGGCTTCTGCATCCAGCCATTTAGAGTAATCCCCTTCCCAATCTCAAGTTGGATAAATTCCTTTGGCAGGTAATTATATTTCGCAAGTCGAGCGGTAAGGTCTTTGTTGTCTTCGAGCGTGCGCTGTATCTTGCCGTCTTTACTAGAGCGGATTGTGTACTGAGGTGCTACAGAGCTACTGCTATACACATTGAGGAAGTAGGAGAAGTCTTGACTAAAAGTCGCTTGGTTAATACCAGCCTCGCCGGCAAGAACCTTGGTCTCACCCACAGGCGAAACCTTGAGGATACGGCGACGAATAGGGGTCTCATCGGCAGCTTGATAGTAAGCATTCCCCTCCTTATCCACACCATAAAGGGTGATAATATCCCATTCCCCCTTTGTCAATTGACGAACACGCTCACCCGCGGTGCTATAGCGATAGAGGTGTGCATAGCCATCCGCCTCACTCACCATAGTAAAGCCCTTGGCATCAATCGCAAGGCTATTCACCCATTCGATTTTTACATACGCGGCATCGGTATCTCGCAAGGTCTGCTTGGCAATAAGCGTTGCAGGGTCTACCAAGAAAAGTCGGAAGTCATTTTGATGGCGATTAAGTGTGCACACAGCCAAGGCATTGTTTATAGGCGTAAACTCGATACGAGGGATGTAGCTCTCCTTGTCAATGGGGAGAGACACGGGGCGTACTACCTTCTGATCCACATTGTAGACATGCAGCGATATGGCCGAATTTTTCTCTCCGGCCTTGGGGTATTTGTAGGTGTACTCTCCCGGGTAAAGACCATTCCCGTAGATAGGCATGCTATAAGCCGGCACCTCCGACTCATCGAAGCGAACAAATGCCAAATAGCCACCATCTTGGCTCCATGTGAGCAATTTCGTGCAATAGAGTTCCTCCTCGTAGACCCAATCGGTAGCCCCATTGATTACTTCATTGCGCTTGCCATCGGTTGTTACTTGCACCTCGCTGTTGTAGTCGAACTTGCGAATGAAGATGTTATTATCTCGCACAAAAGCGACCATACGTCCATCAGGGCTGAAGGTGGGGATCATCAGCTTGCCGGAGCTGAGGGGCTCAAATTGCTTACGACGAACGTCGTAGTGATAAGTCGTAGAGCGAGACGAACGGCGATAAATCCGCTCCCTTTCCGTCATAATCAAGATATGATGACCACAAGGAGATATCTGATAATCGTCAATTTTCTCAGGAGTCTTAAAGTCGCCATTCTTGCTAATGGTACGCGACGCTAGCTGCGAAAGATCGAAAAGAGTGCCTACCTCACGCCCCGTAGCAAACTCATACTGCACAATGGCGGTGTGGGCATCGTTGAGTGTCGTATAGTAGCGGCCATCCTCCATCGAGCGGAAAGACCCCCCGGCTCCTCTGGGAGAAAAATGCCAATTTGTAATCTCCTTAAGAGAGAAAAGACGCTTACCTTGCTGCGCCTGTGCCCCCATAGAAGAGAGCATAAGCAGCACCATCACAACCCAAAAAGGACGTACGGAAATACGGATATTCATTGCCTTTATAGTTTTATCTACTCTTACTAAGACCTACTTCTCAGCTTGACGTTGCAATACCACAACCAACTCTCCTGCGGCATCGTACAGCTCCGCCTTATCGCCTTTGACCTTTATCTTGGCAGACTTCTCCAGCGTTCTAAAGAGACTTGTCTCTAAAGCCATCCCCTCACAGCCAACGCGTGTAGATATAATATTGGAGACCGTAAAAGCACCTTCGGGTGTCATCTGGAAGTCCCCTCCATAGCTATTGCAAATCCCCATGCCTCCAAGGCGCATTGATTTGGTATCAAACGAGAGGGTCATCTCCTTTTTCCCTTCGGAGTGTTCTATGGGATTATCATTAAGAACCTGCACAAACCACAACCCATCAAGGGTCGCTTTGCTCGCTTTCTTAGCGCAGCACGAAAGAGAAAGTGCGGCAATTGCAACAAAAGAGATAATGGTAAAAACGATTTTTCTTTTCATAGGGAAGGATCTATCTAGTATGTTTCTTTTTCTATTTATACTCCGGAGGCTAATCGATTGTAGCCTGCTCAGCTTGTACTTTTTCTTCGAGGAAAACGGAGGCCTTCTCCGCAAACTTATCGGCTTGCTCCGTTGTCAGATAACGGATAGAACCGGATTTGGATAGACGAGCATCCATCTCCGTATGTCGCCCAAGGTAATCTTGCAGCGAAGAAGCCACGTACTCCCCTTGGGATACTACCGTAATACTGGGAGTAATAAGTCTTTTAATCTTCTGACGCAACAAGGGATAGTGGGTACATGCCAAGACAATTGTGTCAATTGCCTTATCCTTGCAAAGTAGCGCATCAAGGTGCTTACGTACGTAATAATCGGCTCCGGGGCTATCGGCTTCGCCGTTTTCCACCAAAGGAACCCACATGGGGCAAGCCTCCTCGCTCACGATAATGTGAGGGAAAAGCTTCGCAATCTCCATCTGATAACTATGACTGCTGACGGTCCCTTCCGTTGCCAAGATACCCACATGCTTACTCGATGTGATCGTATCAACAGCCTCCACCGTGGGACGAATAATCCCCAATACACGACGAGAGGGGTCGCTCATCTGAGGCAAATCTTGCTGCTGAATGGTACGCAATGCCTTGGCAGACGCCGTATTGCACGCCAAGATAACCAAAGGGCACCCCATCTCAAACAGACGCTCTACAGCCTGCAATGTAAACTTATAGACGATTTCGAAGGAGCGACTACCATACGGAGAGCGAGCATTATCTCCCAAATATAGATAATCATACTGAGGCATTAATTTACGAATCTCTCGCAAAATGGTAAGCCCACCATAACCGGAATCAAAAATACCAATTGGGGCAATCTGTTCGTTCATTCTATTCTCTCAATCGCTCTTTCTTATGGGACAGGTCTTCGCTGTTCGGAGTGTAAAGATACCAAATCTTCGCACAATAGCCTAAAGAATGCTCTCGTAGAAATAGCAAAAACATGAACAAAGACAGGTCAAAGGGAAAGGGGGAAGCCATCCGTACCTTCATCCCAAACTGAAAGAATTATAGTGATTCGGGCAGGAAGCCTTCCGCCGAAAGCATTTTAGTGATAGAAGGCATCATATATCGGTTCGCAAACGAGACATTTGACATTACACAAACAAACACCCTTGTAAATAAGCGACATAGAGAGAAAATCGAAAAAACAACATCTGACATTTACCTCAAGCAACATTTGACATTTATGCACCTCTCACTTGCTCCTTAGAAAGATAAAGAAGCATCTTCGGGAGGAACAAAAACAAACAAGCTACCCCTCTAGAGAGAGGCAGCTTGCCGCAAAAGATAGATACTCCCCAACGAGAAAGGAGGGAGAAAACTCAAAAACTATAACGAGCCTTGAACCAAAACTCCGAATTATCCTTGTAGTTAGCAAAGAGACTGTCGTGCCCTTCCGAAGCTCCCAACCAATCGTAACCAACGATAAGACGGACTTGATCGCTGAGAGCATAGCCTGCCGTAAAGCGACTAAACCAGCCCTTACCCGTCAGGTCAATATAGGTAAAGTCCGAAAGCTCAAGTGTAGCTCCCAATAGTTTTTTCGAGAGCTGAAAAGTCAAGAGAGAGGTATTGCGCTTTTGGGCAATAAGATCGCTATACCGAAAGATATTCTCCATAGAAAACTGCGCCGAAGCGAGCCAATCATTGGGGCCGTACCAATCAACGCCCGTTAGCCAATTGAGTGTATTAAAGCCACGCTGCTCTCCTACTCCTTTGTATGTAAAGTGCTTACTGATATTGAATGCGGCTTCCCCACGCAGGACAAATTGCCCAAGAGGCATAGCCACATCGCCTCCCACAAAGCCCATACGATAGTAACGCGGCACCACCTGCACCTCCGTAGGGGATAGGAATTGCCGCGTGATAACGGGCATTTTATTCCATGTATGTAGGGCTGCCACCGAGAAGTCTATCCCCGGCAACGTCGCACTCAAGCGCAGACCATACTCCATATTGGCAAGTTTAAGCGCAGGTGTACTCCCCTTGTCGTTCCACACAATATTAAGGTTAGGATGCTCCTTAGTTTGAGCAAAAATATTCCACGGATTGGAGCGATCTGTGGGGAGTTTATACCCCTCGAAAGTAGGAACGAAAATGCCCTCTGCCTTAAATGTCTCATTGAAAAGCGATAGACGTAGGGCGTTTACCGGCATACGCACATCGTCATAATCTTGTGCTAAGAACTCCGTCAGATCCAACGGAGAGACGAGGTCGGTAATGCGCACGCCATCTGCTGCACCCCAAATAACGAACTGTCGTCCGGCGCGTATCCCCCAGTGCTCCCCTCGATGCTCGAAGAAAGCCTCTCGCAAACGAATCCCCGTCTCAGCAGGGCGAACAGCGTTATAAGTAGCATTGATAGAGACCCCCACAAGCGACTGCCCAAAGTGTTTCTCAAACTCTCCTCGCACACGAGTCCGCGAACTCATAAATTGGAAAGGCGAGTGACTTCGTGTAGCGTGGTACGTATCAACAAACCCTTTGAGGTCAAAGGGGGTAGAAGTACCCTCTTCATTTTGCCCCATGAGAGGTAAGGAGGTTAGCAACGCTGCCCCCCATAGGAGGAGACAGCGCATTCTAGCAAATTGTATCATAAGGATCCTTTCTCTAGCGAAGTCACACTAAACTTGGCTTCGGCTAGGGGGGTGTTAAACTTACTATTCTTAAACTCTAGGATGGTTTTATGCTCTGTCTGTACGTTGGTCATCTGCATTTTTTGGGGAGTCCAAAAGCCATCTATTTTGTGAATATCGGAGATCTCAAGTTTACGATGCAGTCGCCCTGTTCGATCATAGTACTCCACTACCACTGGAATATAGCAATCTTGGCGAATCCAAGCGATCTTCTTACTAAAGACATCCCGACTATCTTTGGAGGTAGACTCCAGCTTCCAGCACTTGTGCCCATCAATCGTTTCCTCTCCTAGGAATTTGTGCGTATCCTCATCTACATTGCGGCTCCCCATATCGTCGTAGGTAAAGTCGCTGCCCATGAAATAGTCTTTTTTTGCAGAAGATCCACTGATGCGTCGGGTTTTCTTCATGGCAGGGAGGTAGAGCCACTTGTCGTCGTCTTTCCCTATTTCGTCGTAATCCCAAGTAAGGAACCCCGTCCCTTTTACATCTCCCGGGTAAAGGAAGAACATCATCGTTTTACGGTCTTTCTTCCCCTTTCCTACGTCAATGGAGTAGGAGATAAGTTTGCGTTCTCTCACACTACCACGCTTATTGATCAGCTTCATGGTCATCTCCGACTGACGTGTATCTCCATCGGGTCTATCTTTCACCTTTTGGGCTATCTCGCGCCCGGTTTGTGCCAAGGCACTACTTACGGCAAGCATCGCGGCAATGCCTAGTATTGTTATTCTTTTCATACTATATCGGTATAATACTTTTACTATCGAATATGTTTCTTCTCCATTACTGAGCCTCTTTCTCCTCCTCTTTGCCAAAGATTTTGAAGCGGCGGAAAAGGAGTGGCGTAATACATAAGTCCGCAAGAAGAGCTGTTAGCATCCCGGCAACCGACAAGATCCCCATATGGACGAACATCATACCTTCGGAGATACAGTAGGCGGCAAAGTTACTAGAAATAATCACGCTCGTAAGAACAATAGGAGTACCTACAATGCGAAAAGTTTTGAGTATTGAAGATCGGTAATTGCGCTGGCGGTCAAACTCCAAATGCCCATGATTGATAAAATGGATGGTGTCGTCTACGGCAAGCCCTAATATCATCGGCATAATGGTCGCAGTCATCATATCAAGGGGATAATCGAGGAATCCCATCAAGCCCCCCACCACAATAGCTGGCATTATATTGGGGATCAAGCCAATAAGGCCGACACGCACGCTACCAAACACCACCATCATCAGCACGCCAATGATAAGTAGTGAGAGCAAGAAAGAGACGATCTGCCCACGTACTACATACTGCATCATCACCGAGAACTGCGGCATCGTACCCACAGGAGTTACCTTGGCGTTGGGCAGCAAATTGCCTGCCACAGAGACTAATTCCGCCATTTCACGCTCAATCTCTGCAGAATTGTAGTTTGCCATCTCTACTCGCAAGCGCAAGAATCGGTACTCATAGTCTATCCAACTCTCGGCTTCACTGCCCCCGGCATTCTCGTAGAGAAGTAGCTGCTGTGCAATCTCGTCCGACGTATCGGGTAAACGATAATAGGCGGGATTATCCGCATGAAGTGTCTGATTGAGGTCTTTGAGAATATTGAGAATCGAAGTAGTACGCTTGGTAAGGACATAACTATCCGCAAGGTGAGCAAGAGAGTCGAGAGCTTGCAGTGCCTGAGGCGTCTTGGCTTGCCCCTCTTCCGGGAACTCAATCATTATATCATATGAATAAATAGACCCTAGCTCGCTCTCTGCCACTTCGAGAATGTCCCGAACGTACTGGATGCGTCGTCCCTGAGTGCGCTCCACATCAAAGGCAGGTTCTATTTTGGTAAAGCCATATATCATACCTGCGGTAAAGACAAAGAAGATAATCCAAACTACCCTTTCATGCCGCAATACATTGCTACCAAACAGCTCTAGCTTACGATCTAACCAATGCTTCCCCTCTTGGCAAGCCCCCTCCTTGGGTTGTTTATCTTTACCAAAACTCAAGAGCGTTGGCATCACCATTAGGGTAACAAAGAAGGCGAAGAAAACACTTGACGCTGTGGCAATACCCACAAAGTGCATGGGCACCATAGGGATGGCAAGAAATGAAAGGAGAGCTACAAGGGTGGTAAGCGCACTAAAGAGGGTGGGCCACCCGGTCTCGCTTATGGTCTCAATAGCCGCTTGCTTGCGTTTGCCATGAATACGCATCTGCCTTCGGAAGTAAGAGTGTATATGTATATTGTACGCCACCGAGACGGCAAAAGCCAAAAGCATCGGCACAAGCATCATACCACTATCGATACTCAAACGTAGGTAACCCGTAAGACCATACGCCATAATAATGGCAGAGAAAGCCGTTATTACCGGTACAACCACCCCTCGAAGCGAACGAGTAGCCAACGCCAAAACAAAGATGGCAAAGAGGATTGCAATCCCCATCACTAGGGGAAGTTCGTGATTCACCCACTCCACTTTTCGTTCGGAAAGGTAGGGCATACCGGTACCCTTTGGATGAAGAGCAGCATACTCAGGCTTGGTTATGATGTGATGTAACTCTTTGCCCGTAAGCATCTCTGCTCCCCCTGTCTCCGGGAATGGGCTCAGTTTCAGCAAAATCCACGAGAGGCGGCCATCCTTTGACACAAGACGATTGGCAATGTTGGGTTTGAGGAATGCTCTACGCCATATCTCCGCCAACCCGGCAGGATCACTAGGAATCTCCTCGGGTACAATCTGCTCAATCGTCATTCCCTCTTCGTTCCCCTCCATAAACTCAATGTCTGTAAGAGAGGTGATCTTATCGGCATAGGTCATACTATCCATCATCTCATTAGAGAGCCGGCGGATAAGTTCTAACTTTTCTTTGGTGAATATATTGTCACACTCAAGGAGTACCGCAGCGTAATTATCATTACCAAACACCTCCTTAAACTCCTTTGTTTGTAGGAGCATCGGGTCATCTTCCAGGAAATAATCCTCCCACGAAGTCTTGATATTGAGCATTCGCATCCCATTGGCTCCGACTGCCAGCAACAGCACAAAGGCGGCTAATACCCACCAGCGATGGCGGATAATTCGGTCTCCCACACGGAAGAACCATCGATTGATTCGTTCTACGTTTATCATCTTATTTGCGTTCTATTTATATCCCCATCAGGCTTTTCCAACCGGCTGTACCAAAGCACACATACTCACTCAAAGCCTGCTCTATATCCTCTTTTGTCAGACTTTCGTTGGTGACCAACTCCAGCATGAAAATGAGCCACCAATGCGAGCAAATGCGAATGAAAAGGGGAGAAATCGCTCTATTCGCTTTGGGGTACTTTATCCTGAGCTTGTGTATGTACTCTACCCCGACCTCTGATTGCTGTTGGATAATCTCTTCTTTGAAACCCTCTAACGACGAACCTCCCGAACCAAGGAGAAGGAGTTTTAACTCAGTGCGGAAACGAAGCATCAGGGCGAGAAATTCCTTTATCATTGCCCGTTGGAATTCCTCCGTTTGCTCCACATACAGCTCCATACTCTTCTCGCTATTATGCTCTCGAAGCATCTCAGTAAAAGATTCTAATAGGGGTTGCAGTACTGCTCTAAAAAGGTCGTCTTTACTTTTGTAATGATTGTAGATATTGCTCACGGAAATGCTCGTTTTCACGGCGATTCGCCGCAGCGAAGCATCCCTAAATCCATACTCTAGAAACTCAGCACGCGCGACTTGTAAGATTTTCTCTCGCATGCGATCTCCCGCTCGTTGCTTTTCGCTCCTCTTCTTGGGTTCCATCGCTTGTAGGGATTCCTCCCTCTCGCCTTTCTCTTCTCTCATCACTACTGCAAAATGATTTCCTTAACCTCTTCTTTAATTAAAGGCAAAGGTAAAACAGATGAACACTGTTCACAATCCCTAACAATGGGGATTTTTCACCTTTCCCTCCCCACATAAGAGTAGCACGCCCTCCTATATGTCAAGTGCTTACGACAAACTAAAGAAAAGGATACTCCCACGTTTCCCTTGTTTTTGTAACGGCTTTGAGGAAGTTATAGAATGATGGCAATATCTCATAAGAGTGGGGTGATAACAAAAAGGGCAGACTCCATCCTCTGAAGTCAGCCCTTCTTTTTCTCTGTATTGCTCGC